>Ga0315336_1001456_pt1 | contig 45921 bp, 36 predicted proteins | sample ASW5metaG_FD_204512 | JGI IMG/M metagenome (GOLD analysis project Ga0315336, IMG submission 204512) | Ammonia-oxidizing marine archaeal communities from Monterey Bay, California, United States - ASW #5 | ecosystem: Environmental > Aquatic > Marine > Intertidal zone | place: USA: California... | reverse complement strand
CATCGTGAGATTCCTCATAGGATTCCGTAACTAGGACGACCGATGCTTTGGTCGTATTCATAAATTTTTGGTACTGCGGAGTACCCAAAAAAGAAAGCTCGCCTGAGGCCGCTTCTTTGAGTCCGTTCAAGCCAGTGACGACCAACGTCCCGTCACCAACTACGCTCCCCCCAATCAATTTGGCTATTTCCGCCACCGATCTATTCATTCAAGTCGTCCTGATATGAAAAGGGCCTCAACGAAAATTCGAAGAGGACCCTATGATTCAAAAAACTCACCGCTACTTACTGTTTAGATGTTCCACTACCTTTTGGGTCATGTTTAAGGTCGTACTAAAATATAGAACTCCACTACGTCGACCCTTCTCGTCACCTTCGAAAACTAAATGATAATTTTCGCGGGCACCAATTTCCTCGATGGCCTTTTGGATATCCCCAAACAACTCTTCCAGAACCCTTTTTTCTTTACGATCGATTTCCGCTTGTAAACGCTTGAACTCAGATTGGTAAAGACTGATATTATTTTCTACTTTTTCCTCGAGATCAGCCTTTTCTTCATTCGTCATGGTGTCTTCATTTTCGCGATAATGGGCTCGATCAGCTTCGATCGTAGAGGAAAGTTCGTTGATTGGCTTTTGAGCTACGTTTTTTTCCTCCTCCAATTGCGCATACAACTCTTTTTGTTTGTCATAGCCTTCGAAAACTTTGCGCAGATTCACCACACCAATCTTGTGTTGGGCAGGAGTGTCCGCAAAAGTTGTATGTGCCCCGCCAAAGGCAAAAACCAGCAGCATCGAAAGAGATATAATGAAACGCTTCATCGTGCAGATGTCCTTTAATTTCAAACTCGTTGTAAAATTGTTGCAGGAAAGAAAATTCCCCACACCCCATTGTTAAGAAAGTATAACATTGACCCGTTAGGGCTTCAAACCTGATTAAAACCGCAAGGATGTTTGTAGATGAAGCTGGCCACTACCCTGATCATCATCCGGATTTAAAGGGAATCCGTAGTCGATCCGCAATGGCCCCAAAAACGGTACCTGTAATCCAAAACCGACCCCGACGCTGTATCGTAGGTCCTTCGTGTCAAAATCACCGGGCTCCATCCAGACCCCGCCGCCATCGCCGAACACATATAATCGCAACATCTCGTTCACGATATATTTGGCTTCTATATTTCCAATCAACCTGAAATGGCCCCCAATAGCCTGTTCATCAATGACTAAATTCCCATCCACATCACGAAATGTTTTTGCCTTCGGTCCAACATCACGGGAATCATATCCACGCAACGTATTCGACCCACCGGCATAAAACCGATCGGACAACGGTACGAAATCCGAACTTCCATACGTCGTCGCTACGGCCTCTCGTGTCCGAACGGAGAACGCCCATTTTTCCCACTTTTTTAATCCGTAAAACCAAACAGATTCATGTTGTATAGTGGCAAATTCATTGTCGCCGGAAAGACCTGCAATCTCGACTGCCAGGTCATGGGAACTCCCCTCAGTCGGATCTCGGTAATGGTCGGATGTATCCCGATGAATTCCGAAAGTGTTACTGATCGTCAATCCTGGATCGTCCAACGGACGTAGATTCGGGTCGACAAACGTAGCCAAATCTGTAATCGTTACGTCGTCGTAACGCAGCACGGTTCGAAGTGTAACGTGATTCGAAACGGCTTTTGCCAAGCGAATTTGACCACCCTTGTTTTCAATGGTAAATGTTGAGCCGCCACGACTTCTAAAACGATCGTTAAACAAATCAACTCCGAATGTAATTGGATGACCCATGAATTGCGGATCGGTGAAACCTAAACGAAAATTCGTTCTCACATCCCCGATGCTAAATCGCGCATTGAATAATTGTCCGCCACCGGAAAAGTTCGGCCAATTGGTGATATCAAAATTCGTTAGCTGTAATTCGCCGAAACCAATCGCGCCTTCGTCGGTATTGAAGCCCATCCCAAAATTGAAATTTCCTGTCTTTCCTTCATCCACGTCAAACAGAATATCCGCGAAGTGATCATTATCTTCGACCGGTTCGATACTGGGCCGAACATCGGAGAAAAATTGGGTTCTGTTGATTCGATTCAGACTATCGCGGTACAAGGATCCGTCGTAGCGCTCTCCCGGATGTAAGAGAAGGTTCCTACGAATGACCTCATCTTTGGTCTTACTGTTTCCTGAGACGCGAATTTCTCGAATATATTTTAAGTCGCCCTCGCGAACCTGATGAATCACGTTCGTCGTATGGTTCTCTCTATCCAACGTAAAAATAGGGTTTACACCGGCGCTGACATAGCCGTTGTCCTTATAACGCTCTTTCACTGCTAGCGCATCTTCGGTCACTTGCGTTTTATTATGTACATCGCCACTCGAAGTTTCGATCTGCTTGCCCAACTCTACGGATGTAAATACATAGTTACCCGCGACTTCCAGCTGATCAACGTGGTACTCAGGCCCTTCATCAACATGAATGGTGATGTCGACCTTCTTCCCTTTCTTCGAAAAATCGAAGTCCGTATTCGGGATATCCGCCTCCAGGTGACCAACGTCCCCGTATACATCCAAAATCCGACCGATATCTTCTTCAAATTTGACCTGGTCATATCGGCCACCGATGAACAAGAAACCTTTTCCGGTCTTGACCGTCCTTTTCAGTTTTCGGTCTTTCACAGCATCGTTTCCGACGAAGCGAACCTTTTTGATTTTGGCCTTTTTGCCCTCATCAATAAGATAAGTGATTTGGACTCGAGATTCGCCGGTTTTCTCGCTATAGATGTCGACCGTGGCGTTTAGAAATCCTTTAGAGCGATATAGCAATAGGAGTTTTTCCAGCTCCTCTTCAAAAGCTTCTTCGATGAAACTATCCCCTTCTTTCCAGGCGATAGCACCACGCAATTCACGATCTTTAAGTTTTTTGTTTCCGGTAATATTCACCCGGTCGATGATGAGTTCTTCCTTGAAAATATACACGACGATATTTTTGCCGTCCGTTTTTTCCAACTCAACACGAATGTGTGAAAAGAAACCCAAATCCGTTAGACGACGGATGTCTCTGGAAACGGGAGGTGAAGCGAGTCCTTCGCCGACCTTCAATTCTATTTGAGATCGGATGAATTGTTCGCTGACTCTTGACAAGCCACGAAACTGAATTTCATGTATTGTGTCAGGCTGTTGTATTTGCCCTAGACTCGCGACCCCAGCAAAAAAAACACAACAACCAACAAAAAATTGGTATATCCTCAAGTATTCACACTTTCAGTTTCTGGTTCCGGTTCAGCAATAGCCATTTCTGCATTGAAAATGAGTTCCTCAGCGCCTTCCGCATGGCTAATGACTAGATGGGTACCTGGTCCATACATACCCATCAATAAATTCTCAGACAACGGATCTTCCAATTGTTGTTGAATAGATCGCCGCAAGGGTCGTGCACCATATTCTTCATCCGTTCCCTTGGCAACGATGAAATCCTTTGCTTCGCTAGTCAACTCGATCGTGATTTCTTTTTCTGAGAGGCTCTTCACCACTTCAATCAAGTTGATGTCGACGATTTCACGTAATTCGTCCGGGTTCAATTGATGGAATACAATCATTTCGTCGATACGATTCAAAAATTCCGGATTGAACACTTTTTTCGCTTCGTCGGTAACGCGTTCCATCATTAAATCGTACTGATCGTCCAGAGATTTCTTTTGGAATCCCAAATTAATATTCTTGCTGATTCGGCGTGCACCCACGTTACTCGTCATCACGATCACGGTGTTACGGAAGTCTACCTTACGACCACTGGAATCCGTCATATGCCCCTCATCCAAAATCTGGAGAAGAGAATTGAATACGTCTGGATGGGCTTTCTCAATTTCATCAAATAAGACAACCGAATAAGGTCGGCGCCGCACTTGCTCAGTTAATTGGCCGCCTTCGTTGTATCCGACATATCCTGGAGGAGCTCCGGCCAAGCGAGATACAGCAAATTTTTCCATGTATTCGGACATGTCGATCGTAATCAGGGCTTCTTCATTGCCAAACAAGAATGTGGCCAGACTTTTTGCCAACAATGTCTTCCCGACGCCGGTTGGTCCCAAGAACAAAAATGACCCGACGGGGCGTTTCATATTTTTCAAACCTGCGCGGGAACGTTGAATAGCCCGCGTGATAGCGTCAATGGCATTTTCCTGACCGATGACTTCTTTATGCATCTCTTCGCGCATATGCAAAAGTCTCGACGATTCTTTCTCTTCTAATTTTGTAAGTGGAACGCCCGTCCATTTTGACACGACATAGGCGATGTCTTCCTCGTTCAAAACCACCTCAGAAGAGTCTCTTTTGCGTTCCCATTCACGTTTCATTTCATCCTGGCGGGCGATTAAGGTTCTTTCCTCGTCACGCAAGTTGGCTGCTTTTTCATATTCCTGATTGCGAATAGATTCTTCTTTTTTGCGCGTGACATTTTCGATGTCGTGCTCGACAGCCTTGATTTCTTTAGGGCGCGTTGTAATCTGCAGGCGCGCACGCGCTCCGGCTTCGTCAATAACATCCACGGCTTTGTCTGGAAGATACCGATCCATAATATATTGGTGCGACAGTTTCGCAGCAGCTTCCACTGCTTCGTCAGAATACTTCACCCGATGGTGGGCTTCGTACTTATCCCGCAGCCCTTTGATGATGAGTACCGTCTCTTCCACACTCGGAGCTTCTACGATAACCGTCTGGAAACGACGTGCCAACGCCGCGTCTTTCTCGATGTATTTGCGGTATTCATCCATGGTCGTTGCACCGATGCATTGGAGTTCGCCTCGGGCAAGGGATGGTTTCAACATGTTGGCCGCATCGACTGCGCCTTCGGCGGCGCCTGCACCCACAATAGTGTGCAGCTCATCGATGAACAGAATAATATTGTCAGCACGGCGAATTTCCTTCATCACCGACTTAAGTCGTTCTTCAAATTGGCCGCGATATTTTGTACCGGCAACGACTCCAGCCAAATCCAACGTCAACACACGTTGGTTCAACAACAAGTCTGGAACATCACCATTGATGACGGCTTGGGCCAAGCCTTCAACGATTGCAGTCTTCCCGACACCTGCTTCACCAATTAAGACCGGATTGTTTTTCGTTCGACGGCAAAGAATTTGAATGACTCGTTCGATTTCGTTTTCTCGCCCGATCACTGGGTCAAGCTTATCATCGCGAGCCAATGCGGTGAGGTCACGGCCAAACGTATCGAGAGCGGGTGTCTGAGATTTTTTGCCGACTGCAGCAGATTGCTGAGTTCCCCGGCTCTGGTCACCGAGCAAACGAATAATTTCCGCCTGAACTCGACCAAGATCGATCTTCATATCCTGAAGAACCTTTGCAGCGATACCTTCGCCTTCTTTAATCAGTCCTAAAAGGATATGTTCCGTGCCAATGTAACTGTGATTAAATCGGCGAGCTTCTTCGACCGCTAATTCCAGTACTTTTTTTGCACGCGGAGTAAATGCAATCTCGTCTCCGGAAACCGTCGCAGTTCCGCGCTGGCATTGCTGTTCAATTTCCAACGCCAGAGCCTCTATATCGACTCCGAGATTTTCCAAAGCACGTGCGGCGATCCCTTCAGGTTCTCGGCAGAGCCCCAAAAGAATATGCTCCGTACGTACATATTCACTATTTAGACGAGTTGCTTCTTCACGGGCCGCACTGACCACATGTTTCGCGCGCTCTGTAAATCGTTCCCACATAAAATCCGATTCCCCGAAGCTAGGCATTAAAGCGGGTTCTAAACCAATCAGCCCGTTCCTTGCCTAGCTCAACTTCATCGCACGGTTGTCCTACACGCATCAGTACATGACCATCTTGCGCATTCAGCAAGGCGTCATTGAGTTGATGCAGGGTAATTGTTTCCAACAGCCCGTTGGAAACCCCTAAACGTAGCGATGACAATACCGAAATTGCCTCATCAAATGCAAGAATCTTAGCATGTCTGGCTAAGCCCAGCGCCCGTTCAACACGGTCTTCCATACGCAATCTTGCCGTTGAAAAAAGCCGTTTTTGGCTTTCACGTTCCCGGTCAATTATTTCCTGACTCAACTGACGTAAATAGAATAACATTTCGTCTTCTGATTGCCCCAATGTACTCGAATTCGAGAGTACAAAAAGATCACCCACAGCCGAATCGTTTTGGCCATATAACGGCTTCAATTCATGCCGTTTGCTTACAACATGTTCTTTCAAGGCCGAGATTCCCCGCATGGACACGCACGCGGGTAAATGCAATATTATTTTTCCTCTTAACGCAGTCCCGGTATCACGTAACCCGTGAGTCAAATAGCCCAATCGATCATCAAAGGAAAAGTCGAGAATGCTCGCCAATGCATCGTCTACTCCGTTCGCCAATGACCAGGATTCGTTCACTTCAAAACCGGAAACTTGAGTTTGAATCATCACATGATTCCGCTCGTTGATTGAAACGCCTATTTGCTGATCTTCATTGAAAAAAACACCACGTGGACCTTCAATCTCCACTAAATCCGGTGAAGTCAATCCGCGTTCGGACAAAATGGAAGCTTGTTCCTTCTCCTGCTTCGGAAAGGACACATAATGACCCGGTTTCAATGCCGAAATATTTTCCAATACGTTTAATACACGGTTCTCGATATGTTCTTTGTCGCCATCCCGGCAGTTCTCGGGGTAGGGATAATCCGCCAGATTGCGATATACCTTGCACTGAGTCATCAATACGATGTCGGAATCTTGGCCCGAACCGTCTATCCAACCACCAGGATTCTCCATAACTGAATCCAGGCCGTCAGTCATGCCCTTTCTCCGACGAACTGAGGCCCATTTCTAGTGCTTGAATTTGATCCCGTAGATCCGCCGCTTCTTCATAGTTTTCCAGACCCAAAGCGGACTTTAGAAGGGTACGTTTCGTTTGCAAATCGACTCGGGCACGTGCGCGCACATCGTCCAAACGGGGCACTTTTCCGCGATGGCTCAGCGATTGATGGATTGGTTGCAAGATCGTATCCACTTGAGAGGAGAAAGTATCGTAACAACTACTACATCCTACTGAGGCCGAAGCCAGCATCGTCTGTAGAGAAGTCCCGCAAACAGGGCAATTTTGTGCCTTTTTCACCTGCGGCGGACGGTCCGTCTCAACCGACGGATTCTTGAACGGATTCGGTTTGGAAAAATCGAACCCCGTCCCTTTGGTATCTTGTTTCGTGTTCAAACATTGCGGACATAAGTGCAATTCTTGAACTTCCCCGTCCACCACCTCAGAATAGCGTACCGTAGCCGAATTATTGTGGCAATTCTGGCAATGCATGTCATTTCCCCTTTATTCATTTAACAGCACCAATAGTATATCATTGCTCCGAAAAACAATCCATCCCCTTAGGATGGTAAATATTTGACATCTAGTGCGAAAAATGCGTTATTTGTTTTTCAGTTGCAGCTTTCCCCTTATCAAAGGACACTATAGTAACGGTCATTTCATCCCTTTGCTTTAGTTCAGGATCCAAAAATGAAGAAAAAAAAGACTCCTAAAATTCCCATGGCCGATCAAGGCCCACTTTCGGACTCGCCGTTCGGAAATCTCGCTCGACTAACCGGCATCGAAGCCGAAGATTCGGGCGATTCTGCCGATACAGCTCCTACGGCAAAAAAGATGCCTTTCATGGTTCGTAAATCGAAAAAAGGGAATTGGCCAATCTCGGTAGAAAAACGAGCGGGCGGGAAAAAGGCCACTCTCTTGAAAAACATCGAAGGCGATGGCAAAGAGTTGTTGAAACAGTTGAAAAAAAAATGCGCCTGCGGCGGCGATTTCAAAAACGGAATCCTGGAACTTCAAGGGGATCAGACCTCAAACGTGACCGCGTTTTTGGATGCTCTGTAAAAAAAAGTACCCGGCAACTAAATTACCGGGTACTTCCATCATTTCAATTTGATGACCAGGTTAGGGTAACGCTAAAGCAATCAATTCTGCTGAGCTTCGTCCACCGCCACAGGCCACAACAATGTATTGTTTTCCGCCAGACATGTACGTCATAGGCGTAGCCGAAGGTGCTGCCGGCAACGACATCTCGTAAACTACTTCTCCAGAGGCTTTGTCCACCGCACGTAGATGAGTCGCATCATCACCACGACCGCCACTGGAAAATACAAAAAGTAATTCTTTAGTTAATGTAACGAAATTAAATCCGAATCCCCCCAACGGAGGAAGATTTAAATCTTTCAAGGCAGGATGTTCAATTGGACCATCACCGATGGGCAACACCCATGAATGATCTCCTGTCTTCAAGTCGACCGCCGTTACATTCGCATACGGTCCTTTAAACAGCGGCAACCCTTGAGGTCCACCTGCCTGTCCCGGTCTTCCCACATAGTTTAGGTTCGAACGGGTCTTGTCCGGTTCGTTTAACGTCATCGTCATAGGCATACCGCTCATCACTGGCGCATAAATCATATCCGTTTCCGGATCGAATGCCAATCCAGTCCAGTTGCCACCACCACCCCAGCCGGGTAAAAAGATAGTGGGCTTCCCAACCTTTGGAGGGGTGTAAAATGGGCCTGGATTATATTTTTGCAACAGCTCTTTCGCTTCCGCCTTCAACTCAGGAGTGTAGTCAATCAGGTTCTCTTCTAAGGCGCCCTGCAACGTTAAAGGGGCGGGTTTCGTTGGAAATGGCTGAGTAGGCGATGTTTCCTCACCAGGCACATCCGACGCAGGTACCGAACGCTCTTCTATCGGCCAAACAGGCTTACCGTTCGTCCTGTCCAATACCCAAACAAAACCCTGCTTGGTGAGCTGAGCCAATGCCTTGATATTCTTTCCATCTACTTTGATATCCGCTAATGCAGGAGCACACGGAATATCGTAATCCCAAAGTCCATGGTGCACATGCTGGAAGTGCCACACATACTCACCCGTATCGGCGTTAACAGCCACAATGCTTTCAGCGAAGAGATTATTCCCAAGGCGATGACCGCCGTACCAATCGTTCGTCGGCGTGCCGAATGGAAGATACACCAACCCAAGCTCAGGGTCAGCGGACATCATGGTCCATACATTGGCATTACCTGAGTATTCTGCCGAACCGTTTTTCCAGGTGTCGTGCCCTAAGTGATCTTTTTCAGGCGGGTTTTTGAATGCCCATTTTTTTGCACCGGTTCGTACATCGAATGCATGAACATCTCCTGGTGGCATTTCTTTCATCGTGGGGCCATCGAAAATTACCATGCCCAACACGATAGTATCGTTGACTACAAGTGGTGGAGCCACGTTCGACATGACACGGGCGTCAACTTTGCGACGGTATTGGTCAGGCATATTAACTATGCCGTTATCACCAAACGAAGCAATCGGTTCGCCAGTTTTTGCGTTTAAGCTATATAGTTTTGCACGATTGGTTGCGAAAACAATTCGCTCGTCTCCTTCGCCATCCGTCCAATAACAAAGACCGCGGGTGTTGAACCCCAAGTTTGTCGGGCGTCTGCCTTCATGAACTTTAGGATCGTAGCGCCATTTTTCTTCGCCGGTCTCAGGATTCAAAGCAACCACAATACTGAATCCTGTAACGGCATACATGGTGCCGTCAACCATGATAGGCGTAGCTTTGTACGCCCCTGGATTACTACGAGGATTTTCAGCCTTGATCGCGTTGTCCGGCGAATCCCAACGCCACGCAACCGTCAAATCCTTCACATTATCTTTGTTGATCTGATCCAGCGCAGAATACTTCGTACTGCCCAAATCACCGCCGTAATTCGGCCACTCGCCATTTTGCGCACCTTCCGTAATCGCCTCGGGTGCAGCATCTTCTGTCGTCGCGCTAGCGCCCTCTTCCGGCGCCGCTTCGGTCGCACTAGCGGCATCGTCGGGAGGCGTAGACTCCGAACAGGAAATGAGAAACAGGGCCGTGAACACGGTACCTGCCATTCGGTAAAAGAAGCTCATAGGAAATCTCCATTAATAGTATGTAGGCTAATCAGCGATCATAGCCTACGATCAAAGGAGTTTCCAAATAGACAAGTAAATGTGGCAACCAGAATGGATAACTCGTTCTACTTAACCCACGTCACGAGCATGGTGCGATCATCGTCCTGAGGAGCACCGTCGCAAAACTGAGCTAAATCGGCCAATACTGCATCTAATCGGTGTTGCGGAGATTCGGCGGGTTGTTCCAATACTTCCTGAAACCGATCCAGCCCATAGTTTTCACCCTTCAAATTCCGCGCCTCAAACATGCCATCTGTGAAAACGGTCAAGACATCATTCGGTGCTAGCTGAACGTCGGCGACGCCGTATTTTTCTTCCTTTTTAATGCCGAGCGGCAGATTTTGTGTCGTATCCGGAATCTCGATATTGCAACAGCCGTCTCGAACGATACGAGGCGCGTCGTGCCCAGCGCAGGAATATTCAAACTTTAAGGTGTTCGTATCAAAGACGCCGTAAATGGCCGTTACAAACGTCTTGGAAATACCCGTGTACCCCATGATGAGTCTCTGGTTCAGATAATTAAGAAACTCTCCGGGGTGATCTTTGTCAGCTAGGTCGGTGTGGGCAATGCTGTGCGTGATTGCCATCAGGACCGCTGCAGCGGGACCATGACCGCTTACGTCCGCGATGAGGAGGCCCCATTTACCATCCCCGAGGTCAAAGAAATCATAATAGTCACCGCCCGCTTTTTCGGCGGCCTGATAATACACTGCCAGATCCAAATGGGGTATTTCCGGTAAACCATTCGGCAGCAACGATAATTGAATCCCAGAAACAACCTGCATATCGTGATCAATTTGGCGATGGGCCTCTTTTAATGCTTCGCCCAAACGAAGATGATGCACTGCTCTTCCAAATAAATTTGACGTCCAGACCACTTCAGGCAGCAATTCAGAAGAAAACATATTCGGTTCGATACCCATCATGACTGTCAGATTTTTGGCGATACCTTCATCGAACCCGGGGAGCAGCATGAACGATCTCTTCCCGTGGAGGTAGGCATACGCCGGATCGTCTTCGGGGCAATCAAAATCATCGATCACTTGTGGTTCGTTACTAAACAGCCAGTCTTTCAAAACACCGCTATCCAGCAACGGGAACTTCTCAGGATTGACCCACGGATCAGCCGGGTCTTCCCATTCGCTGAAGCGAGTGATCCGAAATTTTCCTTCGGGCAAACCCCTTCGGGTCAACGTGAGTGACCCGTCCCGCGGAAATGCGTCCCCTACACGTTCACCAAAAACAGCCACCATTTCCCGTGGATCTTCAGTCGCGCTCAACGCTTTCGACGTTTCGGTGACGAGATCGAGCCGGTCCTGCCACGTGCCCTGACTATTGGTGAATATGCCTGGTGTAAAACTCATAGGTCCCTTTCGAAGTATACTAACAACTGTCGGTGCCCACTATAATCCCAAAATCCTGACTGGGTGTCAAAACCGAAAGCGAATGTGACAGAAAAAGGACCGACACCAATCGATGCCAGCCCTTTTCAACGCAATTGAATACTTTTGAACAGACGGGGTCTATTCAGCCCGAGCGGTAGCCGCACCCTTGATCACGACGGCGCCGTCTTGATTGACAGTGACCACCGACAAATCCACTAACTGCCCGCCGTCTTCCTCGCGGACCGCATCCACCGTCAACGTCGCCGTTAACGTATCGCCAGGCCATACCTGTTTGGAAAAACGAACTCCATACTTCGTCAACGTACCGTCGCCCACATAGTTCGTGACCGCTTTACCCGTCATCCCCATGGAACACATCCCGTGCGCGAATACCGACGGAAACCCCGCCACCTGAGTCGCGTAAACTTCATCCGTATGCAACGGATTGTAATCTCCAGACGCGCCGGAGTATTGGACCAACTGGGTTCTGGTCAAGTTCTCGACTACCACTTCTTCGTAGGTATCTCCTACGTTAATATCGCTTGCTTTTAAAGCCATGATTCGATCTCCCTTACCCTTGTGCCGGCGGTTTTTCAGTTTTCACACCCACGGAACGGGCCGTGATAGCCAATTCTCCGTTTTGATCACGATACTCGGTGATGGATTCAGAAAACTGAAGTTTTCCGCCGCTGCGTCCCTGTTTCTCCCAGGTCTCGCCCGGTTTGGAGGTCGCGGTCAACACGTCGCCCGGTTTGATGTGTCGGTGATACTCGAAATGTTGTTCGGCGTGAAGACCAGAACTGATGTCCTTGTCTCCCGGATCGGTAATTCCGGTTGGCGTGCCGCCTGACCCAAACCAAGGTTTGCCAATTACCGGGCGCAGAAAATAGTTCGGATCAAATTGTGCACTGGATTGCGCGAACGTCGGCGGGGCGATCGGGTCATCCCCATAATAAATCGGATTCTTGTCTGCAATCGATCGGGCGAAAAGCATTATGTGCCCCGCTTCGATTGGAAATTTCTCTGCCGGCATCGATTTCTCCTTAGAATTAACTAGATTTCATATGAACGTACAGTGTAACGCTTTCTAGGCACCGATCGTCAACCCCAGAACTTGAAGTGTTTGAGCGTTTCAATTTGGATGGACGTCTGCAAAATACCGAGTAAGTCACGAAGCCGGTTCTCGCCCGGACGAAATGCTGACGCCGTCATGGTTCGGTCGATGCCTGCCTTTTCATCACCCTCAACGATGATGATTACCGGCGCACCGGAAAACCGATCGCTCAGGCGTTGCGCTTCGATTTTCAAATCTTTTTCAAAATCGTCTACTTCATGCATAAGCGACGTCTCCTTGATGGGCTTAAATGTTCAATCGGCTTTTTCAATTAATTCAATCATGATCCCCGTGCCGTCTTTCGGGTGAATAAACGCTATTTTGCTGCCGTGGTAATTAGAATGATTGAACGTATCGATGCCGTGTTCCTTCAAATGCGCAATTGTGTCGTCCAGGTTCTCCACCTCATAACAAAGCGAGTCCAAACCCTGCCCCCGTTTTGCGATCGCCTTGGCCAAAGGAACGTCATTGCTGGTGGGTGCGACAATATCCACGACATCGTCTCCTAATTCCACCATTGACCCCACGAAATCACCGATGGTGTCGGTTCCCCGATCACTTTTGAAGTCCGCCCCTAACACATCCTCGAAAAAATGGCGGGTTTCTCCCATATCCTTTGCGCGGACATTTACCTTGAGCAATTTTTTGATTTTGTGTGCCATGAGGAGGGCTCCTGAAATGGGTGGTCTATGTCCTGAGCTTGACTAAGAATTCGGAAATTGGTACATTTGTACCAATTCTGTATTTTGATACGGTTTACATTGTTAAATTGGAGATTTATTATGCCAAAAGATATCACACGCCGCTCGTTTTTCACAACGGCCGCCGCAGGAGCCGCTGCTATGTCTATTGCACCTACTATTGCCGACGCCACCACTTGGAAACGGCCCATCGAACCCCTCATTCTGGATAAACCATTATCGTTGGAAGAGGTGCCCACACCCGCGCTGGTGCTCGATCTGGATCACATGGAATCCAACTTGAAACGCATGGCCGAACATAGCAAGAAAACCGGCACAGGTCTTCGCCCTCATTCCAAGACTCACAAGTGCCCCATCATTGCCCAAAAACAAATCGAATTGGGCGCAGTCGGGATCTGCTGTGCAAAAGTCAGCGAAGCGGAAGTCATGAGTGGAGCAGGGATCAAGAACATTTTGATCACGTCGCCGGTTACCACCCGTGACAAAATCGCGCGAGTCATCGGGGTCGCCCAAACGAACTCCGGATTACAAATGGTCGTCGATAACGAAAAAACGGCAAAAGATTTCAACGCCGCGGCCAAAGCGGCCGGTATCACGCTGAACGTCCTGATCGATTTGGACGTCGGAACTCGGCGCACTGGAATTCGTGCCGGCGATGATGCAGTCGATCTGGCGAAATCAGTGTCGCGGATGAAGAACCTCCAGTTCGACGGTTTCCAGGCCTACGCAGGACACGTCATGCACATCAATGGTCACGAGTCGCGTTCCAAAATGTCCATAGCTTCTATGAAGCGCGGACTGGACGTCAAGAAAGCCACCGAAAAAGCCGGAATCGAAGTCGGCATCTATACAGGTGGGGGAACGGGTACTTTTGATATCGATGCAGGCACGAACGAAATCACCGATCTACAGGTAGGCTCCTACTTGTTCATGGACGTGGAATACCGCGCGGTCGGAGACAAGGACAGCGAAATTTTTGATTATTTTGCCCCCTCGTTATTCGTACTGGCAACAACCATAAGCCAACCTTCTCCAAGAGGAGGCATCACGATCGACGCGGGTTTCAAATCGTTCGCGGCCGAAAACGCCAAGCCCGAAGTCTACGGAATTGAAGGCGTCGGATATCAATGGTTCGGCGACGAACATGGCTTACTACTCACCAAAAATGCCGAACGGAAAATAAACCTCGGAGAAAAGATCAAATTGATCGTTTCCCATTGCGACCCGACGGTCAATCTTTACGACTACTACTACGTCTTACAAGACGGCAAAGTCAGCGAACTTTGGCCCATCGCCGCCCGCGGCATGTCTCAATAAATCAGGAGCAAGATGATGAAAAAACGTCCTTTATCGAGACGCTCGTTTTTGGCGGGTTCGGCCGCATCCATTGCGGCACTATCGACGAAACGTAGACAACGCGTCCACGCTGCAAAGAAAAATGAATGGTCGAATTGGTCCCAGGCCGTAAAAGCAACTCCGAAAAAATTCGAAACTCCGAATACGCACGAGGCACTCGTTAAACTCGTTCAAAAGGCAGCGGCAAAAAAACAAACCGTACGTGTCGCCGGGTCCGGACACTCTTTCGTCCCCCTGTGCCCGTCCGAACATTTGATGTTGTCCTTGGACAATCTCCAAGGCATCGAAGATATCGATTCCGACAAAGCCCAAGCTAAAGTAAAAGCCGGTAGCAAATTATTCAATATTGGCGAACCCTTGTACAAAGCCGGAATATCCCTTCCCAATCAAGGCGACGTGGATCGCCAGGCGTTGGCCGGTGCGATCGGAACCGGTACCCACGGAACAGGTAAAGATCTGCCCAACATGTCCAATTTCGCAATCGGATTCACTTTACTGACTGGAACGGGCGAGGAAATCGAATGTTCCGAAACCGAAAATCGTGAGATTTTCAAAGCAGCACAAGTCTCATTCGGTGCGTTGGGCATCATGACCAGCATCACTCTCCAGGGCGACAAAGCGTTCAAACTACACGAAAACAACTGGACCGTCGAATACGAAGATTGCATGGAAAACCTCGACTCCCACATCGAAAACAACCGCAGTTTCGAATTCTTCTTCACGGCCAAAAACGACAAATGCAGCATGAAGACGTTGGCTAAAACCACTGCAGAAGATAAGGCCTATGACGATGGAGAAAGAATCGGGCCTGCCTACGTCGTTTTTCCAAATGCACGAAACGCTAAATTTAACGAAACCGAGTTCGCCATGCCGGCAGAGAACGGACCGGATTGCTTAAGCGAACTAAGAGAATTGATCCGAACGAAGTACGACAGCCTCGCATGGCCCATTGAATACCGCACGGTTAAAGCAGACGACATTCCGATCAGTCCGCATAACGGCCGCGCATCAGTGGCCATTTCCTGCCACCAAAGTTATCGACGTCCCCACGAAGAATTTTTTAAAGAGTGCCAGGCCATCTACCTGAATCATGGTGGACGGCCCCACTGGGGAAAAATGCATTGGCTCACCGCGAAAGAAATCCGCGGCCTCTATCCCGAATGGGAACATTTCCAAGAGGTTCGTAAAGAACTAGACCCCAATGGCATTTTCATGAATGACTTCGTACGCAAAACATTGGTCGAAGGATAATCCGGAATGGCGCTCGTCTCCGACACGAGTGAATCCCGCGGGATTCAACGAAAAACAAGAATATTGGAAGCTGCTCTTCGGTTAATTTCCCGGTTCGGAATTAATGGAGTAACGCACCGGGCCGTTGCTCACGAAGCTAAAGTTTCGTTATCGGCCACCACGTACTATTTTGATTCCAAAGAATCGCTGCTTCAGGAAGCGTTTGCATACTATGCCAAGACACGACTCGAAGATGTGAATTCGTTGTCGGATCGTTTCCCAAATACGGAATACTCGCTTGATGAATCCATTCAGTTACTTACCGATATCGTCATCGAAGAGTTGGGTTTGAATCGTGACGCGCTGATCGCCGAATACGAAATGGTTCTGGAGCTGACTCGAAACAATGCACTTAAAGATGCCTACCAGGAATGGCAAAACGAACTACTCAAGCGATTGCAAATCACGGCCAAAAAACTAGGTTCAGAAGACGCGAAGAATGACGCCCGCATAATCTTGGCCGTCATGCGGGGTCTTCAAATGGAAAGTTTATCTCATTCACCCGAGAACCCCAACCGCAATATTATCCATGGCGCGATTCGTCAGGTAATGACAAAGCTATTCGAGAATTAGCGGCTCAAGATGTCATCACGAACACTGTTCGCAATATCGCCTACCTGACCAATTAAATCATCCGCCACGCCTAAATCCTTAAGTGTATTCGCTAAATCTTCAATGACGGCGTCAACGTGACTATCGTCCAGGCCTCGTTCAATCAAATGAGCATGACCTTTGCGCATGTCTTCGCCCGTGTAATTATTCGGACCACCGAATGCGACCGTGAGGAACGCGCGTTGTTTATTTTTTTGCTTTGCAACATCAACGCCCTCGAAAAAATGCTTGATTCGATCGTCGTTCAACACGTACTTGTCGTAAAAGATGTCCACCGCTGCATTGACGGCTGCGGCCCCGCCCAATTGCTCGAATAGCGTGCTCATTCGTGTTACCCCCGATTTAAGTTGCATTTGAAATATAACTTAAATATACTTATTTTAAAGTGATTTGTCAAATGCATCTTTGATTCGATAGGATCATTTTTTGATTTATGAAGGAACCACGATGCAACTCACTCTTTACACCGATTACTCTCTTCGAATGCTCCTCTATTTGGCCATCCACGAAAAAGGTGCCACGATAGCCTCCATTGCCGAGTTCTACGGAATATCCAAAAACCATCTCATAAAAGTATCGAATCATTTGACCCGTCTAGAATATATCCACGCCAGTCGGGGACGCTCCGGAGGGTTGCGATTAAACAAAAAACCGGAAGACATCAACATAGGCGAAGTCGTTGAGGCGCTTGAACCCAACTTCTACGTCGTAGAATGTTTCAATGTGGAAAATAACACCTGCCCAATCACGGATGTGTGTGGCTTGAAGGGCGTCTTAGGCAAAGCACACCGATCCTTCATGGACGTCCTTCGGGAATACACCTTGGAACAATTACTGCAACAATCTCCAAAATTGAGCAAGACCATTTCTTTCTAACGCGAACTACCTGGAGTCATCATTTCGTGTCCATCAAAGCCACAGAAAATCCCCTTGATCTCTTTTCATCCTGGTACGCCGAAGCCGGTCAGGATTCCAACATCAAAGAACCCACCGCCATGTCCCTCTCTACCATCGCGGAAGACGGCGGGCCCGACGTTCGGATCGTCCTTCTCAAAGGTTTTGATGAAGCAGGTTTCGTCTTCTACACGAACCTTGAAAGCACGAAAGGCCAGCAACTAAGAAATCACCCCGCAGCGGCATTGGGGTTCCACTGGATGCCCTTGAGTAAACAGGTCCGCATCAGGGGCTCTATCGAATCCGTCACCGACGCCGAAGCCGATGAATATTTTCAGTCTCGCCCCAAGGAAAGCCAAATCGGAGCATGGGCTTCCATTCAATCCCAACCGCTCGAAGGACGCCTGACTCTCGAAAAACGCGTAGCAAAATATACAGCCAAATTCGCCATCGGAAAAGTTCCTCGTCCCGATTTTTGGTCCGGGTTTAGACTCCAACCCAAATCGATCGAATTCTGGCTGAAACAACCTTTCCGTCTGCATGATCGCGTTCTTTATACGAGGGAAGTGCCGAACCCCTGGGAGCAAAAACGGCTTTATCCCTAGAATTCCCAGTGGACTATTCCGCGAAAAATCGTTATAACCATACCGCAATGAAACCGGTGCCCTACTTATGAACGAAGAAATCAAACCCCCTGAATCTTTAAAGGAACGGATCTACACCGTCATCTTTGAAGCCGATACGCCCGGCGGAAAATTTTTCGACGTCTGTCTCATCATTGCCATAGCGCTTAGTGTTACGGTCGTGATGTTGGACAGTGTGTATTCTATCCACACCGAATATAGTCAGCCGTTGCTCATCCTCGAATGGGTCTTCACCGTCCTCTTCACGATCGAATACGCCCTCCGGATTTACAGTATCGGTAACCCTTTCAAATACATAGTCAGCTTTTTCGGACTGGTCGATTTACTGGCCATTCTTCCAACCTATCTCAGTCTCTTCTTACCGGGAAGCCAATACATGGCGGTGGTCCGTGTGCTTCGCATCTTGAGGGTTTTCCGAGTCCTGAAATTTGCCAAATACGTGCGCGAAATTGAAGTCTTGATGAGAGCGTTACGTTCGAGCCGCCGAAAAATATTCGTGTTCCTGTTCGCTGTTGTGTTGGTAGTCGTGATTCTCGGCGCGATGATGTACTTGATCGAAGGTGAAAGCGGTTTGGGCAACCCCAAATTCTCCAGCATTCCGAGAGGCGTGTATTGGGCCATCGTGACGTTAACCACCGTCGGATACGGCGATATCGCGCCGGAGACCGACTTGGGGCAAGCCGTTGCTGCGTTAGTCATGATAGTCGGCTATAGCGTCCTGGCCGTGCCCACGGGAATCGTAACCGTGGAATTGGGCCGCGCCGCCCGAGGTATTACGAATAACGCCTGTCCCGAATGTAGCCGCGAAGGCCACGATCCGGACGCCGATTTCTGCAAATTCTGTGGCACCAAACTCGACTAAATTTAATTTGCGATCTTCCGGTACCGCGCGCGACGATTCTCGAACATCCGAGTACCCAATTCCTTCTCGCGCCACGCTTCATATTCGGAGTAATTTCCCTCGTACCACCGAATTTTTCCTTCTCCTTCAAAAGCCATAATGTGGGTACACACTCGGTCCAGAAAAAAACGATCGTGACTTGTCACCATCACGCAACCGGCGAAATTCATGAGGGCTTCTTCCAACAAGCGCAACGTGTTTACGTCCAAGTCATTGGTGGGTTCATCTAGCAGGAACACGTTGCCGCCTTCCTTAAGCAACTTGGCAAGATTACACCGATTTCGTTCCCCACCTGATAAATCATTGGCCATTTTCTGTTGATCCGCGCCTTTGAATCCAAACCTGGAAAGGTATTGGCGAATCGGTACGGAACGATCCCCAAGTTCCACTTCATCTTTTCCACCGCCGACTTCTTCCACTAAGCTCACCGTACCGTCAATGGCTGCACGTTCCTGGTCAACGTACGACAGATTCACCGTTTCCCCGACAACTAAGCTTCCTGAATCGGCGGACTCCTGGCCGACGATCATGCGCATCAGCGTTGTTTTACCGGCGCCGTTGGGGCCCACCAATCCTACGATAGCGCCTTTCGGAATTCGAAAAGACACATCATCGAATATCACTTTACCGTCAAATTGTTTCGATAATCCTTCGGCATTGATCACCTCGTCGCCCAGCGGCGGTCCCGGTGCGATCTGTATAACGGACGAATCCCCTTTGGCTGTCGCGGTCTCTCTCGCGACCAACTGCTCGTATTCCGCGAGACGTGCTCGGTTCGTCGTTTGCCGATCTTCGTTGGTCATTTTGATCCACGACAGTTCGCGTTCCAACGCCTGAGCGCGCGGAGAGTTTTTCTTTTCCTGTTCGGCCAACTGACTGACCTTCTGCCCGAGCCATTCGGAATAACTTCCTTCCCACGGAACCCCTTGCCCGTGGTCCAGTTCCAAAATCCACTTCGTAATGTTATCCAAGAAATACCGGTCGTGCGTGACGACGATGACCGTGCCCGGATATTCTTTCAACTGCACTTCCAACCAGTCCACCGTCTCCGCATCCAGATGGTTAGTGGGCTCATCCAATAACAGTAAATCCGGCTTCGCCAAAAGAGCTTTGCACAACGCAACGCGGCGTTTCTCACCACCACTCAACGTATCAATCTTCTGACCATCGTCGGGCAAACACAGCGCGTCGCTCGCCTGGTCTAAAACCTGATCCAAGTTCCATGCATCAATCGCATCCAACTGATCCTGAAGTACGCCCATTCGATCCAGAGTGTTCTGCATTTCTTCATCGGAAAGTTCTTCCGCTAATTTCATGCTCACCGTTTCGAACTCTTTGAGCATGGCCTGCGTTTCGCCGAACGCGCTTTGTAATTCTTCACGCACGGTATTCTCGGGGTTGAGTTCCGGTTCCTGCTCCACAAACCCCGACTTAAACCCTTTGGTCAACCAGGCTTCTCCATCGAATTCCGTAATCTGGCCAGCCATGATTTTGAGCACGGTCGATTTTCCGGATCCGTTCTCGCCCACGATGCCGATTTTCGCACCGGGATAAAAGCTTAGATTGATATCTTTGAGGACTTCCTTTTTTCCATAACGCTTGTTCAGTCCGTGCATGTGAAATATGAATTGTTCTGCCATTGCCTTCTTTAGTACTCCCTGGGAAAGGCCAGTCGCAACTGACTCTTTAGTTAACTTTGACTGATCCCTTTTAGATCAGATGAATTCGATGTGATGACCATCAGCGCGTCCTCAGCCATCAGATTTGGAAACAATGAAACTTTTCCGTTTTGCGTAAAGTACACTTCCCGCTCGATGGTGACACCCATTTCATCACAAAGCGCCTTAAAATCTTTGATGGAAAAATACGTCCGGTTCGGCGTGTTGTGCCACGTAAAAGGCAGGTTTTCGGTCACAGGTGATTTACCCGAGAAAAACGACATCGACCGGGCACGCCAATAAGCAAAGTTCGGAAAAGTGACGATACATTTTTTGCCAACACGCAGCATTTCTTTCATCACGTCTTCCGGTTTTTTCACAATCTGTAACGTTCGACTAAACGTAATGTAGTCGAAACTCTGATCGGGCAATGCCCCCAATCCATCGTCAATATTGGCGTGAATAGCCGAGATGCCATTTTGGATTGCACTCACTACACTCGCTTCGTCAATCTCTAACCCGATCCCGTTCACGTTTTTTCTCGAAGCGAGCTCGTTCAACAAATATCCGTCTCCACAACCGATATCTAACACGCGACTGTCTTTTTCAATCAAGTCCACGATGTGTTCGTAATCAATGCGGTGTTCTCCGTTGTGCACGATCAAGTGCGAATCCGAATTCTGCCGGACGGCACTATTAATTACCAACTTGTCGAACCGGTCGGGATCGTAGACATTCTCCAGAAAACCCGATACGATCTTTTCCATCGTCTCCACTTCAAGAAGAAAGGCATCGTGCCCATAGTCGGATTCGATGTTGCAGTAACTCACGTCTTTCGATTGCCGTGCCAACGCATTAACAACCTCCTGCGATTGATAAGGCGGATACAACCAGTCCGACGTAAACGAAACCACAAGCATTTTACTGGTGATGTCTTTCATCGCGTTATCCAACGATCCGTACCGGCTGGAAATATCGAAATAGTCCATCGCTTTGGTTACATATAAATACGTGTTTGCGTCGAACCGATTGACAAATTGATTGCCTTGATAGTCCAGATAGGATTCCACCGCAAATTCACTATCGAATTCGTACTGAAAATTGTCTGCCGTCTGTAAACGACGACCAAATTTATTGCGCATCCCTTCATCGGACAAATATGTGATGTGCGCCAACATACGAGCTATCGCCAATCCATGTGCCGGCGGCGGTCCATCCTGATACTGCCCTTGATTGAAATGTTCGTCCGACTGAATAGCATTGCGACCCACCGCATCAAAAGCGATCTGTTGGGCTCCGCTCAAATGAGTCGACGCGATCATCATCGCAGATTGAACCATATCCCCGAATTGCGTAACCCATTCCAGAACTTGCATCCCGCCCATCGAACCGCCAGCCGCACACAACAATTTTTTGATACCGTAATGAAGGACAAGTTCTCGTTGCGCTTTAGCCATATCCGCAATCGTAATAATTGGAAAGTTGGTACCATACGGCTTGCCAGTCTTGGGATCGATTGAGGATGGTCCTGTAGTCCCCTGGCATCCGCCGAGGACGTTGGTACCGATGATGAAGTAGGTGTCCGTATCGAATGCTTTCCCGGGACCAACCATATCGTCCCACCAGCCAGGCTTTCGATCGTCGTCGGAATGCCGGCCGGCAACATGCGCATCGCCCGACAAAGCGTGTGTAATTAGAATGGCGTTGGATTTTTCGCCATTCAAGGTACCGTACGTCTCATAGGCAATGGTGATCGGCCCCAATTTGGCCCCACTCACCAATTCCATTTCATTGGGAGATTCGGCAAAGGTAAATTCCTGCCGTTGCACAACACCTATCGAGCCCTTTGAAGTCATAAAATCCTTGAATTCATTACCTATTCGAAGAAAGAGAAAAAGTATATCACATTCATTAGGCATACTCATGCATACAAAAAAATAGGGATGAACCAACGGTCCATCCCTATTGAATGTTCTGAGATTTGAATTATCCTTGAGAAGCCTTCAACGCCTGATCAATATCTTCCAAAATATCTTCGACATCTTCGATTCCAACCGATACTCGAATCAGTTCCGGTTTCACCCCAGACGCAATCTGTTCTTCTTCGCTCAACTGTTGGTGCGTCGTAGTCGCCGGATGAATGACCAACGTCTTCGCGTCAAGCACGTTCGCAAGATGGGAAGCTAACTGACAGCTTTCAATAAACTTGAGCCCGGCTTCCTTGCCGCCTTTGATTCCGAAGCTCAAAATCGCACCTTGCCCGTCAGGCATGTACTGTTGCCCGCGCTCGTAATCCGGATGACTCTTCAAGCCGGGGTAATTGACCCAGTCGACAGAATCGTGACTTTCGAGGAACTCGGCAACCTTCTGGGCATTTTCGCAATGGCGCGGTACACGCAGATGCAATGTTTCGATACCTTGCAAGATCATGAACGCATTGAAGGGCGATATACATGCCCCTGTGTCTCTCAACAGAGTAACGCGGGCTTTCAGAATATAGCTGATGTTTCCAAAGGGTTTGAAATGTTCGTAGAACGTCATGCCGTGGTAGCTCGGATTCGGCTCAGTCAATTCAGGGAACTTCCCGTTGTCCCAATCGAACTGCCCGCTATCAATCAAAACGCCGCCGATGGATGTCCCGTGTCCACCCAAGACTTTCGTGGCCGAATGGACCACGATATCTACACCATGTTCGAAAGGACGGAAAAGCAAGGGCGATGTGACCGTGTTGTCCACGATGACCGGAATACCATTGGAGTGAGCCAAGTCCGTAATCGCTTTAAAATCCACAATATCATTGGCGGGATTTCCGATAGACTCCAAATAGATGAAACGGGTGTTGTCATCGATTTGAGCCGCGATATTGTCGATATTGTACGCATCTACAAAGCGGGCATCGATGCCCAAATCCTTGAACGTATGGGCAAAAAGATTATACGTTCCGCCATAAAGCGTCTGGGATGAAATAAAATTCTGCCCGGTCTTGCAAATATTCAGACAGGCCGCCGTAATTGCTGCCGAACCCGACGCGAAACCCAAGCCCAAAGCGCCGCCTTCCAACGCAGCCACGCGCTTTTCAAAGACGTCGGTCGTCGGATTCATGATGCGCGTATAAATGTTTCCGAACTCATTCAACGCGAACAAATTCGCGGCATGATCGTGATCGTTAAACACGTAAGAAGTCGTTTGGTAAATGGGTACTGCCCGTGAACCAGTCGTTGGGTCAGGCTCTTGCCCCGCGTGCAACGCCTTCGTGCCGATGCGATAGTTTTCAGACATAATAAAAAAATCCTTTCGGTAATTGGTGGAACCAGAAAGGAGGAGTATAGCACAGGAAAAAACGAATTCAAGAATTCAAAAAGTGACAGAAATTGTGGAAAATGTTACGCCCGAGTCGCCTGTAACGCATCTTCGAAACGTTGGACCAATTCGTCGATGGGCTCAAGCCCCACAGACACACGAACGAGATATCGAGACATCCCATTTTCCTCGGCCCAATCCAATTCCTCAAAATGAGCGAGCAACGTGTACGGGCAAGCCAACGTGTAATTCGTCCCCAAACTGGGACCTTTACTAACTTGCAATGCATCATAGAATGCGGGCGCAGCGGTTTCCGCGTTCTTCACCAAAACCGACATCAGACACCCGTATCCGCCGCCGGGTTTCATCACGGCGTCGTAATGATCGCGATGAACCAGTGTAGGATAATAGATCCGATCGACCAATTCATGATTATTCAGGTATTCGGCCACCGCCTCAGCGTTGCGGTTGAAGACCGTCATCCGCTCATTAAAATCACGAGACCGTTCTTCCAAAACCATTACATCTTCGCCCCACAATAAATCTTCGTATTCGGATTCCAATATTTTCGTCATGGATTCGTAATGAGGAGAATTTCGGTTCAATACGAGACAGCCGGCCAACAAATCACTGACCCCGCTGAAATTTTTGGTCAAGCTCGACATCACCATGTCCGAATGAGAAACCGCATCGACATTGAAAAACGTGCCGATGGTGTCGTCAATAACCAATGGGATACCCTTTTCCCGCAACCCCGCATAGAGACTCACGACGTCCGCCGTACCAAGTAATGGATTCCCCGGTAAATCGGTAAACACACCAGCGACGGGATCTCCTCCGAATAAGGAATCCCAATCCGACAAAATGTCAGTGCAATTGTCAGCAAAAAAATGGCACCCGGCTCCGATCTTTTCCTGAAGTTTCATCAGGTCGACATAAGGCACACCCAACTGAATCGTTTTCGCCCCAGGGGTAAGAAAGTGAAAAATGCGTTGAGCCATCGCCAGAGCAGCCATTCCACTGGCAAAAAGATAGACGTCCTCGACCTCCGCCCCGGTGCTGGAAGCAATCCGTTCTTTTACCAATCTCCGTTCGTTTGTCGCCGACGGTACTGGCTCTTCATCCAATATCGCTTGGGCCAATCGAGACGATACGACTTCCCCGGCATGTTGCCAAAAAGCATGTAAAGTCTTTTCACATTCCTCGGGCGTAAAAACGATCTGAACATCTTCAAAATCCATCGGTTGAACACGTCCAGAAACCGAAGACTGTTGTTTCAAAAACTGAAGACACCGTATGGCCACCTTCTGCGACGGGACAATCAAACAAACCTCGCCAGGAAGACCCCACTTCGCCATACAGAATTTTTCCAATTCGGACACCCGAGGATGGCAAACAAAACGCGGATACCCCAGCTGCATAGCTTCTTGGATTTCCGGCCGGCCTTCTTCGTAGCCAACGACGTGATCCCATAAAGGTAAGGCGACGGAAACAGCATGTGGAGATTCCGGGATCGGTTTTCCCAGATCGGATTCTTGCCAAAGAGGCTCGTGTTGTAGTTCGGAAATACCCATCAGTTCAATGCCGTTTCGACGTCCGAAATTAAATCGTCGCAATCTTCTATGCCAATAGAAAATCGAACGACGCCGTCTGTAAGCCCCACCGACTCGCGCACTTCTTTCGGAATACTTGCATGAGTCATCGATGCCGGATGACACACCAGTGATTCAATACCGCCAAGGCTTTCAGCCAACGCAAAATACTGAAGGTCTTCAAGGAATTTCCGGGTAGCATCAATCGACAAATCGATTTCCGCGGTGACGATCCCCGAACCACCCGTCATTTGTTTCTTGGCCAATTCATGCTGAGGGTGTGAGGAAAGCCAAGGGTAACGTACCCACTTCACTTTCGAATGACCCTCCAGCCATTCAGCGAATTGAAGGGCATTCTCGTGATGCTTAGCCATCCGAACACCCATCGTTTTCACGCCCCTCGTGATTAACCAGGTATCAAAAGGCGACGGCTGTAACCCCAACGCCTTCTGGGCAAACAACATCTTCTCCTGCCAATCCGGATTGTTGCTGCATACCACTCCACCCAGCGCATCGGAATGTCCATTCGTGTATTTCGTTGTACTCGTTAAGGACAAGTCGGCGCCCAAATCCAGAGGTTTCTGGAAAACACTGGAAGCAAATGTGTTATCTACCAATACCGTACTACCCACTTCATGGGCCACTTCGGCGATGGCCTTGATATCAACGATTTTCAGAAGAGGATTTGTCGGCGATTCCAGCCAGACAAATTCCGGTTTCCGTTCAGTAATACGGCTGAAATTGTCCGGATTGGTCAAATCGGTGTACTCAACCTGGATTCCGAACTTCTCAAACACTTGGTCCAGCATCCGATACGTACAGCCATAAATATTTTCCTCGGCAACGATCCAGTCCCCGCTCTTCAACGTTGAAACAACTGCTGTGATCGCCGATACGCCGCTACCGAAAACAGTCGCATGCTTCGCATTTTCGATACCCGATAATATCGCTTCGAGATTTCGAAAATTCGGATTCCCCGACCGCGTGTAGTCAAAACCGCCCGCATTTCCATATTCAAATGTAGACGTCTGAAAAAGCGGCGGGATTACAGCACCGGTGTCTTCACGGTAGTTCGATCCATTGTGAATGGCCTGTGTCTCGAAACCGGGAGTGTCTGAATTGGAATTCGTCATGAAGGATAATTTCCGGAGCTGGTTTATGGAATACAAATCAATAACAAGTCGTTATTATAGTGCATGCCGATACCTGTTTCTAACTCTGTAGAGAGCATGCACATCTGAGGCGCGATTCGATTGACTCGCCCCGACTAAAATGCTAGGCTCTAACTTCATTTGATACCAATCATACCCACGTCTACACGGGGTAGAACTGTAAAGAAAGGGTACTCATCATGCGCGTTTTTGAAGATGCCAGTCAAAGTATCGGAAACACTCCACTAGTTAAACTCAGCCACTTGGGCGCAGGTCTGCCTGGAACAGTATTGGCCAAGATTGAAGGCCGCAACCCAGCCTATTCCGTCAAGTGCCGTCTGGGCGCTGCAATGATTTGGGATGCGGAAGAAAAAGGCCTCATCAACGAAAACACCAAGATTATTGAACCCACCTCGGGTAACACGGGGATCGCTCTTGCATTCGTATGTGCGGCAAAAGGATATGACCTGACCCTCACCATGCCGGAAACGATGAGCATGGAACGACGCAATATGTTGAAAGCGTTCGGAGCGAATTTAGTACTCACCCCGGGTGAAAAAGGCATGCCCGGCGCCATCGCTGAAGCCGAAGGCATTGCCGCTTCAGGCGACAACTACCTCTTGCTCCAACAATTCAAAAACCCGGCTAACCCGGAAATCCATTTCAAAACCACAGGCCCCGAAATCTGGGACGACACCGACGGGGGTATTGACGTCCTTGTTTCCGGCATAGGAACAGGCGGTACGATTACGGGCACGTCCCGCTACATCAAAAATGAAAAAGGTAAAGCGATCGAAACCGTCGCCATCGAACCGGAAGCATCCCCAATCCTCTCCGGCGGATCGCCGGGACCTCACAAGATCCAGGGAATCGGCGCTGGGTTCAAACCTGATATTCTCGACATGGACTTGGTCGACAAAATCGAATTGATCTCCAACGAAGACGCCTTCGACATGGCTCGTCGGCTGACCAAAGAAGAAGGGTTGATCAGCGGTATCAGTTCAGGAGCCGCAGCCGCAGTCGCACTTCGCTTGGCCGCCCAAGACGCCTACGCGGGCAAAACCATCGTCACGATTCTTCCGGACTCAGGCGAACGGTATCTGTCTACACCACTTTTCGAAACCAGCTAAATCACATAGACACGACTCCCTGTACGAATGTGCAGGGAGTCTTTTTTTTGGAAACGGGCCATGCTCACAAAACTCCTTGTTCTCACTACCATCTTCATTTCGGTAGGCGAGCCACCCTCAGTGGTCGGTCATGTTTTCTATAATGGCAACCCGACCTTCAATACGATTCGCGACAACGACGGAACTCGTCGGCCGCTCATCCATGTTCATCCCAAAAACAAGGGGGTAAAAGACGTTGTGGTCTATATCAAGAATCCTCCCGAATTCTCGAAAAGGGACAAAAGCAAAGAGATAACGATCATAGATCAATTCATGGAAACCTTCGAACCCCATGTCACGATCGCCCGTCCAGACGAGAAAATCGACTTCACGAACAGTGATGCCCTGAACCACAATGTCCGGGCAGACGGAGACCATTTGCTGAACAAATTCAACGTCGTTTCCACGCCAGCACGAACCTATACCAAGTCCTTTAAAATGGAAAGTGTTGGGACCCCAATCCCGATCGCTTGCGATATCCACCCCTGGATGAAAGCTTGGGTCTACGTCTTCGAACACCCGTACGCCGTACTAACAGATGATTCAGGAAACTTCACATTGCCCCGGATTTCACCAGGGGTCTATACCCTTGTCGTCGAATACCCCGATTTGGAAATTCGTAGCGAATCCAGAATCACACTTCCCGCGACAACGCCCATCAACATCGAACTACGCGACACAAAAGAGAATTGAACCCCTAAGTAAAAATCTTACTTAATCGATTTCGCAAGCGGTGCTCCTGATTTGGGCTGCGCACCATGATAATCCTCGCCCAGTAACGCGGCCACGGTCGCAGCTACCTGGCTCTGCGTATGCTTCTTTCCTTTGACTGAACCCGCCGCCGGCGTATCTGGTCCCATCACAACGGCCCAAATTCTAGTGGCGCCATCCGTATCTTTACCATGCCCGATCCAGTCCTTCCGAACCGGACCACGCCCATGATCAGTTGTGATGACCAACGAAGTCTTGCCCGCATACTCCGGCATCGACTGAGCCGTCTCCCAAATCTCTTGAATGTACTGATCACTCCGCAGCGCCGCATCCAGATACATATCAAACTCTCGCGCGTGCGCCCAATCATCCGTTTCGCCATACGCGATATACAACACCCGAGGTTTCTTCACTTTCAAATATTCCAGTGCACCTTGGTGAGTGTAATTGTCCCAACGTACTCCTCCCCAAAAATGCGGCGTCTCACGCTGAAGACGATTGATGATCTCTTTTTGCTTATCATCCGAATGAACTTCCAAATCCATCCACCCTGCGTTCACCGGAATTCCACTTCTCTTATCATTGATAATGAAAGGAAATACATCCCAAGAACCGAACGCTGCAACCTTACCCTTATACGCTTCCTTTTTATTGAGCCACTCCAAAACCGTCACATTCTCGTTGTACTTTTTTGCATTGGACGTGATTGCTGCATCCGCAAACCCAGTCAATATTTCGTTATACCCCGGGTAGGAAAACACTTGGGTGTTCGTAATGTGGACTTCGCTCTTCTTGTCAGGATCTCCATAAACGGTCCCTTCTTTCGCTATCACGGACCAAAAAAACGGCATTAAAACTTCACGGCTTTCCTTCGGAGTGTCCCTCAAATAGGCCTTCGCCAATCCGACGACATCGCCCACGCCTTGAGATCGGTGCACCAGGTTTTCGTCTGCGCCTCCGAACAGTTCCTGCCAACGAAGGCCATCCAGCGTAATCAGGATTACATTTTCCGTTTCCAATGCGGACCCATTGGAACACGCCAAAATACACAATACCGCTGAAATCAAAGTTCTCATGAACAACCTCCGAAACACTCGCCAAAACAATATCGGCTCCAAACCGTCATCATTACACATTCAACACGACCGTGGAAAATTTAATTCATTCAAAATCAAACCTTTCGTATACCGAGCCAGTCAAATGAGCATTGAATACAACGAATACCCCTTGGATGGATGGGCTCAATGGACAAACCGAAAAAGAAAAATACCTTCAAAAAACGTTTTGGAATGGCTTTTGTCGGCCTTACTCTCGTAGCCAGCCTCGTCGGTATCACCGTCGGATTCTCACGACTCAAACAGGCCCCTCCCTCCGTCGAAGAACGCCTCCTCTGGATCGAACCCGTCAGTCAGGGCGAATTCGTGCGAAACGTCCGTGGAAACGGCACGTTGGTTCCAAAAGAAGAATGGTGGATTCCCGCTCCCGGCGAAGGGCAAATTGAAAGTATCCATGTTTTACCCGGTGAAGAAGTCCTTAAAGATACCGTCATCCTGACTATGTACAATCCCGTGCTCGCCAAGAACGTACGTGAAGCTGAATGGCTTCTCAAAGCCGCCGAGGCCGAAATCAAAAAACTGAACGCTCAATTAGAAACCCAGTTACTGGATCGCGAAGACACCTTGGTAACCATCGAAGCTGAACTCGAAGTCGCGAAAATGAATACGCAACGCAACCAACAATTATACGACGACGGAATCATGGCCAAATTAGAACTCGATACGTCAGAAGCGAAAGAAAAGGAACTGGCGCTCCGTGTCGGATTGGCCGAAAGAAGGATGGCCCATACAAAACGTTCCAACAAGGCTCAATTGGCCGTTCAGGAAGCAACGGTGGAACAACTTCGCACTCAATTGGAATTACGACAGGAACAACTGGCGGACCTCCAAGTGAAAAGCCCGACGAACGGAATCCTTCAACAGATGTTAGTCGAATCAGGACAACAAGTAACGTCCGCTACATCCCTAGCAAAAATCGCTAAACCGGATACGCTCAAAGCCGAAATCAAGGTCGCGGAAACTCAATCCCAGGATTTAGCAATAGGACTCGCCGTAGAAATCGATACGCGTAACGGTGTAATTCCCGGGAAAATCCAACGGATCGACCCATCCGTCGTCGACGGTTCAGTGTTGGTCGAAGTCGAACTCACCGGCGAATTACCCCGCAGCGCACGACCCGATTTGACCGTCGAGGGCACCATTGAATTAGAACGCGTGAGCAACGTCTTATTTACGGGACGCCCCGTGCAAGGACGTGAACACGGACAAATCAGCCTCTTCAAACTTACTCAGGACGGAGCCTACGCAGAACAGGTCGATGTTCGCATCGGCCGAAGCTCGATCAACGTGGTCGAAATTGTATCCGGCCTTCAGGACGGCGACCAAGTCGTCCTTTCCGATATGACGAAATGGCAAGAAGCCAAACGCATCAAATTGAAGTAACGAAATAACACTGGGAGACATCAAAATGGAAGCCAAAGAATCCTTACTCCAACTCATCGACATCAATAAAGTCTTCGAAACCGACGAGCTCGAAACTCATGCCCTTCTTAACATCAATTTGGACCTGAAAGATGGCGAATACGTTTCCATTGCCGGCCCATCTGGTTGTGGGAAATCGACGCTGCTTTCGATCCTCGGTCTACTCGATACGCCCACCAGCGGAGAATACATCCTCAGCGGGAAAAACGTCTCTAAATTGTCCACCGGCGATAGAGCCCGCATTCGAAATCACGAAATCGGATTCATCTTCCAGGCCTTTAACCTCATCGGTGATTTGACCGTTGCCGAAAATGTGGCACTCCCGCTCAGCTATCGTGGTCTCTCAAAAGATGAAATCAAGGAACGTGTAGATTATGCGCTGGAAAGAGTAGATATCGACCATCGTAAGAAACACTACCCATCACAGCTATCCGGTGGTCAACAGCAGCGCGTTGCAGTCGCTCGAGCGGTCGTCGGCAAACCTTCAATTTTGCTGGTGGATGAACCAACCGGGAACCTCGATTCTTCGAACGGTGAAGCCGTAATGGATATGCTCGACCAGTTACACGGAGCAGGATCCACTATCTGCATGGTAACTCACGATCCACGATATGCCGAACGCGCACAGCGAAGTTTGAAATTATTCGACGGTCAAGTCGCGCAATCGCCCGCCCTCGCCGGAGTTGCGTCATGATATCGTTCCTGGAAGACATTCGTTACGGACTGCGCACATTTTTGAAAAATCCCGGCTTCACAGCCGTGGCCGTCCTGTCCCTTGCCTTGGGAATCGGCGCAGTGACGTCCGTGTATTCCATGGTGAGTTCCGTTTTAATCCACCCGACGCCATTCGAGGATTCGGCCACGATTGTTCAGATTGAGAACATCAATCTAACGACACGGGAAGATGGTTGGTCAGTCGCGTATCCACAGTTGCAGGACTGGAAGGAACGAAACACCGTTTTTGAACAACTTTCTGGGTTTTCCAGTTCGGGATACAACCTGACCGGTGAAAAAGGACCCGAATTCGTTGACGTCGGAATGATTACGTCCGACTTCTTCCCGCTCTTGCGCGTTCAACCCATTCTCGGAAGAAACCTCAATCCAGATGAAGACGTGATCGGAAATACCAACGTGGTGATGTTGGGGGAAAAATTGTGGGAAGCCAGATACGATAGAGATGAATCGATGGTGGGTAATGCGATCACGTTGAACGGAGAACCCTACACCGTTGTCGGAATCATTCCCGAAGATTTCAGATTTCTCGAAATGGGTCAGGTCGACCTGTTTGCGCCCGCTGCGGGAAGAGAATATGCCTCCACTCGAGGCAGTCATTGGCTGAGATGTATCGGCCGACTGAAAGACGACGTAAGTTTTGAAAAAGCGGAAGCCGAAATGAACGCAGTCGTTCGGGGCATGGAAAAAGAATTCCCCGAACACTACACCGATCGCGGCGTTGCCATAAAATCATATGGATCGGACAGTACCGAAGATCTCCGTGTCGCATTCTTGATTCTCTTCGGTTGCGTAGGGTTCGTCCTCTTGATTGCCTGTGTAAACGTGGCTAACCTCCTTCTCGCCAAAGTCGCTGGAAGACAAAAAGAAGTCACCATCCGCATTGCTCTCGGTGCCGGTCGCGGTCGCTTAATTAGACAACTCCTAACGGAGAGTATGGTTCTGGCTCTGCTCGGTGGAGCACTCGGAATACTATTTTCTCTTTGGGGCATTGACTTCATCATCGCCCTACTCCCCCCGGGCGATGCTATGTTCTACGTCGAATACTTCGAATTCGGTATGAATGCTGAAGTCTTGTCCGTCACGCTGGCCATCGCGCTCATGACCGGTATCATCTTTGGATTGGTCCCCGCGCTTCAAGCTTCAAATCCAGATCTGAATCAATCGCTAAAAGAAGGCGGCGCTGCCGGCTCCGGCAAAAAACGCCACAGGCTTCTCGGCACTCTGGTCGTCGCCGAAATCGCGTTGGCGCTGATCCTTCTGATTAGTGCAGGACTCATGATGCAGAGCTTCCAGAACGTAAGAAAAGTAGATCCGGGCTTCGACACAAGTAATTTGCTTGTGGTTTCACTCGGTCTGTCTGAGAAAGAATACGACACCGATGAAAAGCAGGCCCTCTTCTATAAGCAATTGGAAGAGAGACTCGCCGCCATCGGAAACGTTCAATCCGTCGGTGCCTCCGGTCTCTTGCCGTTAACGAATAGCAACTCGACGACCAGCATATTTATCGAAGGTCAACCCGAACCCGAACCCGGTAAATATAACCACGCAGGCATCCGCGCAGTTACGCCCAATTACGCTCAGACCATGGGGTTCTCTCTGCTTGAAGGTCGCTACATGACCGCGCAGGACAACGACAAGAACAATCGGAATGCGCTAATAAACGCCTCGATGGCCGAAAGATACTGGCCGGACGAGAATGCCGTAGGTAAGCGATTTCGGTTAAGTCAGAAAGAGGACGAAGATCCGAATTGGATTACGATCGTCGGCATCCTCGGTAACGTCAGATATAGCGGGTTAACCGAAGGCTACCAACCCGAATTCTTTTTGAATCACGAAGTCAACACGTGGCGCTACATGAACATGGTCTTACGAACCGAGGGTGACCCCACGGCCCTGGCCAACGCGGCGCGACTCGCAGTACGCGACCTCGATCCGAACCAGCCCGTCTATGACATCGACACGATGGAGTCCTACATTTCTGAATCCATTTGGATGAATCGTTTCACCACCATCCTTTTCGGCGTACTCGCCGTCATGGCGCTGACGTTATCCATCATCGGCGTATACGGTGTGATCAATTATTCTGTTTCACAACGAACCCATGAAATCGGAATTCGTATGGCGTTGGGTGCACAAGTCACGGATGTACAAGGCTTGATCGTCCGTCAAGGATTGAAACTCGCCACGATCGGAGTCCTACTCGGCTTGCCTTGCGCGTACGGGCTGGGCAAACTCATGGCCAGCCTTCTCTTCGGGGTCAGCACAGGCGACCCCTTCACCTTTGCAGCAGTATCCCTCATTCTCGTATTCATTGCCATCATGGCTAGTTTTATTCCAGCCAGAAAAGCAACAAAAGTGAATCCGGTTGTGGCATTACGCTACGAATAAGTAGTACCCGAGTGAACACGCCCCCTGAGAAGTTGTCGCTTCAGGGGGCGTGGCTTTTTAACGCGCATTTTCGATACCCTATACGCTCACCGCATTACCAAAGGGGACACCATGCGTAAAATCGCTCTACTGCTCACGCTCGCTTTTTTTGTTCAACCAGCTTGGACCGATGAAGTCCAACTGAAAAACGGCTCACGCGTGATCGGAAAAATTTCGCACATTCAGGGCGGAAGCATCCACATCAATACCGATTTCGCTGGTATTATAAAAATCAACATGAGTCACGTCGCCGGCATCACCACCGACGACCCACATGCCATATCAATTGACAACCAACCTCCCATTCAACTCCAGCTGAACCAGGCGGAGTCTTCGACTATCGCCATCGATTCGGCCGGCACGGAAACCGCGCTCGACTTGACTTCCGTAACTGCACTCGATCTTCCCGAACCCAAAAAATGGATAGGACGAGCCGAATTGGGCATAAATGGGGCCACCGGAAACTCGGAACGTTTCGCTCTCTTGGGTCGTACGGAACTAACGCGAAAATTGAAGGAGGATTTGTTGTTTTTCCTCTTTCAGGCCAACTATGAAGAAGATGAAGGCGACCGCACCGAGAACGAATTCCAATTCGTAACCCGCTACGAATGGAAAACCTCAGACAAATTATATGGTTTCGCCAAACTGGCATTGGAACACGACGAATTCGAGGACCTGGATCTCCGTTCGACTCTCACCCTCGGGATACGCCATGACACCTTTAAGAGCGATCGGCAACAACTCATTTCCCGGGCCGGTCTCGGTTATCAGCGGGAAGATTTCAAAACTGGCGATTCGCAGGACCAAGCCATTTTCGATCTCGGCTTGGATTATCGGCTCGATATTTCCAAATGGTTCCGCTTCACCCAGGACGTCGCCTACCTTTCCGTCGTGGAAGATCCAATTGACGATTATCGCGTCGTCGCTCGGACCGGTGCCGAAATCCCCATCGGCAACCGGGAAGCCTGGAAAATCAGAATGGGAGTAACCAATGAATACGACAACGACCCCCAACCGGGGGTCGATAATCTTGACACCAAATACACATTAAACTTGGTTTATGATTGGTAACGAACTGCTCTAACGTTTTGCGAGGTACTTATCACGCCAGCGACGCATGCCGTCCAACCAACGATCGTAATCGCCAGCTTTACGTTGGATGTAAGTCTCTACTTCGGGATGGGGCAAAACTAGGAACTTCTCTTCGCGCAAACACTGAATCGTCGTTTCAGCCAACTGTGCAGGTTCCAACAACCCATCACCGGAAGCCACACCGTCTTCGTGCCCTGCAGTCATCTTACTGCGAACCGCCTGAGGACAAAGAACTGAAACTCCGATGCCTTGATCTTTGTGTGCAATCGACAGCGTTTCGGCGAACGCCACAGCACCGGCTTTCGTCACGGAATAAGCCGCCGACCCAATCTGGCTAAGGAGGCCCGCCGCAGATGCCGTGTTCAATAAGTATCCATGACCGCGATCCAACATCAAGGGAAGCATATGGCGCGCCGCATACACGTGCGCCATCACGTTAATCTCCCAAATGCGCTGCCAACCTTCGTTGGACGCGGACGCCACGTGTGACGGATCGGAAAGTCCAATCCCTGCATTCGATACGAACAAGTCAATCGGGCCGACGTTCGCTTCAACGTCTTCGATCAATGCCTTGATTTCGTCTTCTTTTGCCACATCGACAGTCTTCGCAATCTGACCCAGATCTGCGGCCACACGCTCCGCATCTTCAGTCACAATATCGACGACCACAACCGCCTTCGCGCCTTCTTCCATAAACCGCCGGCACAAACCTTCGCCAATGCCGCTTCCTCCGCCAGTGACGACGGCGATTTTATCCTTAAGCTCCATGTCGGACCCTTTCATACACAGTTCGTATATTCATTCAATGAATCCTGCATGGTACACATTCCCCCCGCCTACGATCCATGTTGTGAGCGTTTCCCAATATGCGATATGGATCTCCCACAATACCTCTGAGGCATAACGCCCATAACACGAATCTAACCATTGGGAACACTGACCGTACTATTCCTAGCGGAGCGCAGTAATCTGGTCCCCGCGACGAACTCGCCAATATCAAGTCCAGCTGGGTGAATTGAAATCATGATAGTATAGTAAATGAATTCGAAAATTTACCGCCGGAGGAATGCCATGAAATTCGAAACATCAACGTGCTCATGCTCGCGCCGCACGTTCCTGAAAGCTGGCCTTGGTTGCGGGGCCTACACGGTTCTCGCTTCCCAATTCGCTCCACTCTCGGTACGGCGCGTTTTTGCAGCGACACCCTCCGGTGAAACCGTCATCACCGAACCGTACGCACGTGTCGAAAAATTAGCTGAAGGTGTTTGGGCCGTCGTATCCACGCCACTTACCGGTGGATTCACTACAGTATCCAATGGCGGGATCGTTCAAGGTAAGAACGGTGTTCTGGCCATCGAAGGATTCATGTCGCCTAAGGGCGGCGAATGGCTTCGCGGCGTTGCTGAAAAACTCACAGGACAACCCCTCACTCATGTAGCTCTCACCCACTACCACAGCGATCATGTAGGTGGCATCAAAGGCTATCTAAAAAAAGACACCAATCCCGCCGTCATCGCCACCGAGAAAACCAAGGCCACCATGTCCGGCGGCGATGCGGTCACGATCTCCAATCTTGAAACTCTCGATTTGGGTGGGCGTAAAATCCACTTTCAATCACTGAGGGGTCACACGGATAGCGATATGACTATCTCGTTGGACGATCCGTCAGTTGCATGGTGTGGGGACTTGCTCTGGAATGGTATGTTTCCAAACTACGTGGACGCCAGACCAACCGAGTTATTGACCAATTGTAAGACTCTCTTGGCCAATTCTTCGACAACATACGTTCCAGGTCACGGTTCTTTGCCAAACGAGACGGAAATCGAAAATTACATCGCCGTTCTAGAAAACATCGGTGAAGCAGCTCAAAAAAGTATCGAAGCAGGAACCCCTGCCTCAGAAGGGTGGAAATCGTACAAAGTTCCAGCGAGTCTCGGGGAATGGGCCCTTTTTCGTCCCAACATTTTTGAAGCGGCCTTCGTCGCTTGGGAAAAAGAAGTCAATTAATGGAAATAAGATTTCTTTTTACGTGGGTTGATCAGAAATAGGATCTCTCGTACCCAAGACGATCATAGAGGAATTTCGACACGAAAAGTGGTCCCTTCACCGACCGTACTTTCTACGCTGATCTCACCATTGTGAGCCTCGATACACCCTTTTACACTGGACAATCCCAAGCCAGTTCCCTTTCCGATCGGTTTCGTCGTAAAAAAAGGTTCGAAGATATGACCGAGGACCGCGGGCTCAATGCCATTACCCGTGTCTTGGACTTCGACCACAATAGGGTTCCGCCCCGAATCCTCAGCAGCCAGAGAATTTTTCGTACGGACCAGGAGCGTCCCGCCATTTCCCATGGCATCACGAGCGTTTAAACAAAGATTTAGAAACGCGTTTTCCAGCTGGTTCGCATCACCGTTGATTTCGCTTTCAGTGGCGTCGTACCGAAATGTCACATCAATACTGCTGTCCAATGAATGTTGCAAGATTTTTTCCACGGTCGTCAAGACCCCGTGTAAATCGATACGATTTCTTCCACCCATCCCCTTTCGCCCGAAATCCAATAATCGTCGAACCAACTGCGCTCCCCGCTCGTTACATTCTTCGATAATCTCTAATGCACTTTTGGAAGTTTGAGTTAGATTTTTCTCTTGTCTCAACAATTCAGCGCCGCCGGAGGTGCCGGTTAACAAGTTATTGAAGTCATGTGCGATGCCTCCGGCTAATTGGCCAATAGCCTCCATTTTCTGGGATTGAATTAACTGCTCCTCCAATTCTTTCTTGTTCGATATATCTTTGATAACACCTTGAATCGCCGTAACCGTGTTCGCATCGTCTTTTAACGCGACCATTCGCAATTCGCCCCATTTCAATTCGCCGCTTATATTGAGGAACCGTTCGTCTGCGACAATTTCCACCACATGACCTGACACCAATTCGGTCATCATCTCTTTAATTTTAGATTTCGATTCATCGAGCAGTAACCGATCGAATAGCCAGCCCTTCAAAATATCGGTATGATTCCATCCAAACACTTGGTTTATTGATGGTGCAATATAAATACAAGTACCCGCGAGATCCGTTTCCCAAATCACTTCCGACCCCTGCTCGGCCAACAAGCGATATCGCGTCTCGCTCGCCACAAGTGCTCGCTCAACCTCGGCTCTCGCATTGACCTCCGTTTGAAGCTCGCCCACCAACCCTTGAGTTTCTTGAAGGCTTCTCGTCAAATTGTTGAGCATCATGGTAGTGGCGACGACAGCAATCGCGGTAAGAAATCCGAACGACATCGTGGAACTCAACCAATCCAACAATGCTCCGTCCAGTTCATTTTCAGGTGCGGAAGCTGCTCGAAGGCGCTGGAAATCGAAATAGAACCGGAAAAAATAGCTGCCGAACACCAGGGTCATAGCTCCGATTCCCGCGCGCATTCCGAATAGAATCCCGGAAAATAGGACAAACGTATACATCAACGGGTAACTGAGGGCAGTTATCCCAAAAAAGTACAATTCGGAAAAAGCGATACCATAAATCATCAAAAGACACGCGGCGGCTCGTACGGCATACCCTAACGAGCGAAATGAAGTTATAGCGACGGCACCACTAAAAGTAGCGATGTACAAAAACACTAAAACGTAGGCGCCTTGTCTGAATTCATGGACGGAAGCAAGCGAAGTTGCAATAGATCCCAGAATCACCAAAGTCCAAAGGATATTGTTCAACATTTGGATGCGAAAGTCTTTTAAGGATTTCGATTCAGAATGATTCAAGCGTTCCATCCAATGACCGTAGGAATAACAACATATTCGAAGGCGCTAATTCAATAAACTTACTAAATATGAATGAAAATGGGTTGCGCTCTTCGGTTAATTCAATGTGCCTCTCCAAACGTTAACAATTTCACTCCAAAACAAGTCAATTTTCATTATCTTGAATAATTGACCTGTCCGATTCTGAACTTCGCTCCGAAAATGAACGTGTGGCACGCTGTAGACAAACGAATACGGACATGCTATTCTGCACAGCATATTTTCGATATCCACACATTGATTTTTAAGGATTTAATTATGAATTCTGTATTCTCCCCCTCCCGAATTCTTTCTTGTTTTCTCTCCGTTTTCCTCCTCTCGTCAGCGGCATGGTCGCAAGATATTACGATGATGTTGGATACCGTAAACGCCGGTACCGATCCAACGGCTTCCGTTCCTCTAACCCTGACCTCCGGTGGTGGGCAAGCTGCAGCCATCACTGCGGAAATCGCCTTCGACGGTAAACGCCTCGCGGTAAGCAATGTCACCGCCGGTGCAGCAACCACTGCTGCAAGCAAGACGCTGTCGTGGAACCAGACCTCTCAGCATTTGGTAAAAATCGTCATTACAGGAATGAATCTCAACACGATCGGCAACGGCGAGTTAGCCACCATTCATTTCACGATCAAAGGTCAACCCACGACCCGTACTCCACCCTTTACAGGTACCATTGATTTAGAAGGTGACTATCTTTCTGCAGCGACCGCGGCAGCGGTTCCGCTATCCATCGGCTTCACCGATGGCGGTATCACAGGTATTTTCCCGGGGCTTAGCGGATTGCCTACCTTGCTCGTAGTGTTGCTGGCCTCGATCTTACTCGTAATTGCCCTGCGCTATCTCACTCGCAAACAATTCTTCGTGGCGCTCGCACTCATCTCCACCCTTTCATGGACAGCCATGGCGGCGCTCCCTCCCGGTGATTTCGACAATTCCGGCGGGATCAATCAAAACGACCTCAACCTTCTAGTCGCCGCATTTCTCGGCGCTCCCCATAGCTTCATCTCCGACATCGACCAAAGCGGAAAAATCGACGCCCGTGATTTCATGCTTCTATTGAGAATTCAAAACGGTGATGAGCCCGATACCGACGGTGACGGAATCATTGACGTCGGTGAAGACGAACTAGGTACCGATCCCAACGTACCGGACTCCGACGGCGACGGCGTGGACGACGGTGACGAACTGGAAGGCGGAACCGACCCGACATCAGACGATTCTGCAGCGATCGTCATTAACGAATTTGTCGCAAACAATGACACGGGTATCGAGGACGAAGAAGGCGATACCGAGGATTGGCTCGAACTGTATAACACCACCGACGCAGCCATCGATCTCGCTGGATGGTCCATTACCGACGACGTATTGCTACCACGTAAATATACCTTCCCGGCCGGCACTTCAATTGCCTCGGGCGAATACAAACTCTTTTATGCTTCGGGCAAATTTCCGGCCCCGTCGAATTCACACATCGGTTTCAAATTGGACCGTAATGGCGAGTACTTAGCCGTTTTCGATGACACGAATACGACAACCCCCATCCACGAATACACTCCATTGTTCCCAATACAGAAGAAAGATGTCTCCTACGGTCGTTTAGGAAACACGGCCGCGCTTCGGTACTTCGACATTCCGACACCGGGTGCATTCAATGCTGTCTTGGGTGAGGCCTATACAGGCTTTGTTGAAGACCTCGCCTTTAACGCTCCCCGTGGATTCTATGTCGCTGGATTCAATCTAGATGTAACAACAACAACCCCGGGCTCAACCATCTACTACACTACAGACGGCACGGAACCATCTGCATTGAACGGCACCGAATTGGTCGGCTCCTATGCCGTCGCCGGCAACACAGCATTCCGCGCGATAGGCACCCATCCTGACTTTCTGGATTCACCCATCGAAACCCACACATACCTCATAAACGTTCCCGCAGAGCAACAGGCACTACCCACTTTCGTGATGACGGCCGACCCGCAAGAGTCACTCTATGAACCCAACGGAGTCATGGCCATCGTCGGCGGACAATATGTAGTTGGCACATTCGGAATCGACGTCTGGCAGGCGGTAAACCCTGGAGATTACAACAATCCGAGTCAACACGGACGTGATTACGAACGGCCGCTGTCACTCGAGTATATCCTTCCCGTAGACAACTCGGGGTTCCAGGCCGATGCCGGCGTTCGTATCAGCGGTAGTGATTTCCACCGCCCGCGATACAAACGGGAAGCCGTCCCGGATTGGACGGGTCCCGGACCATTCGCCAGAATGGCTTCGTACAACAAATTCTCATTCCGTTATTACTTCAGGGATAGTTACGGACCCAAAGATCTGGAGTATCCCTTGTTTGCCGACCTCGGTAGCACGGTCACCAGTTTCGACCGACTCGTTGCACGCGGAGGACACAATGATGGATACAATCCGTTTATCCGTGACGAACTCACTCGTCGTCTCCATACGGATATGGGAGAGGTCGCCGCAAACGGTATGCTGGCCAATATTTTCATCAATGGTGAATACAAGGCGTACTACAACATCACTGAACGCATTGATGAAGACTTCATGCAATCGCACCACGCCAACAACAATGAGTACGATATCGCAGGCTTCTTGAATTCTCCTCCGGGAGCCTTTGAAATCAAGGAAGGCGACGACGATGAATTCCAGGCGCTAATGGATCTTGTTGATTCGGGTGCGGATTTCTCGCAAGCGTCGAACTACCAGATGATTGTCGACAAAGTCGACATAGACTCGTACATCAATTACTTACTCGTCCAATTGTATTCCGGCAACGATGACTGGCCGATTAATAACTGGCTCGCCGGACGTCAGAAGGTCGCGGGAGCAAAATGGATTTTCTACGTATGGGACTCTGAAGGTACATTTGGTGGCAGTGTCGTTGGGAACGAATTACCCCAGGTAACAGCCACAGGACTTGACTCCTATCCATTTTGGCAAGGCGGCTATGGTGCGGGTTTGAAGGGCGAAAATACACCCCTCGCAAATCTTTACCGCGCAGCGGTACAAAATGCGACCTTCCGTAGTCGTTTCAGCACGTTGACGCACGCCGCATTTGACGGTGCTGGCCCATTGTCGGATGCAAGCGTCACGACTCGCTATACCGAATTGAAAACCGAATTCCTCGGTGTGTCACAAATACTCACCGACAACGCCCATACCTTCGACACCTTTATAGAAGATTCCTGGATCGCAGCACGACGGGCCGTAATCCTGACCGCACTCCAAGGCGAAGGATTGTACACCCCATAACAGTCAATAAAATTTGCTTTCGACCTCCATTACACCGTGTAATGGAGGTCTTTTTTTGGCCACGGAGAACTCGAATGAAATATCTCTTATTTTTGCTCACTATTCCAGGTTTGGCTTTCGCGGTAGAAAAAGAAGAACCCCGCGGACTCTTGCCACAAGATTTTTACAAGGAAAAGATCGTCGAATCCACCGCGCTCTCTCCTGATGCATCTCTCTTGGCATACACCATCATGACTATCGACGAGGAAAAAAATAAACGCCACCGGGAAATTTGGATGCAGCCGATCAAGAACGGTAAACCAAACGGCGATTCGTACCGGATTACCAGTCCGGTGGAAAATTCTTCTTCGCCCAAATGGTCTCCCGACGGCACCCAACTTGTTTTCCGTTCATCCCGCAAAGACGATAAGAACTCAATCTGGTTCTTACGCGTGGATCGCCCTGGTGGAGAAGCAAATCACATCGAAGGAGTAGACGGTTATCCGGTATGGTCACCCGACGGAAAGTGGATCGCCTTCGTTAAAGAACCCAAGGATGAAGAATTAAATCCGCCAGACGAAGAAAAAGAAGGGGAAGAATCCAAAAAAGAAAAGAAGAAAAAAGAACGGGAAGGGTGGGTATCGCCGGATTCAGTTACGAAGACCTTAGACGCGAAACGGTTCGACGGCAGGGTCTATACGACGATGCGCCTAAAGCGCGATGCCAATCCCGTGCTCTTACCTCATTCCTCCATTCGAAACAAACGCCAACTCTATGTCGTACCTGCCGAAGGCGGAGAATCCATTCGGTTGACAACCCTGGCTCACGATGTCGGCTCCCCCTCTTGGACAAAAAATAGCGCCTCGCTACTTTTCACCGGGAACCCCCTCCAAGACGACGAATACAATAAGGAACTAACCAACGAAATCTATTCGATCGCAAGAACCGGTGGCGAAGCCACCCTCCTCACGTCCAATCCAGGCAGCGAATCTTCGCCCGCTGTCTCTCCAAACGGGCAATATCTGGCGTACTTATATACCAAAGATCGAGGCGAACAAACCGACCTCATGCTCGTCGAAATCGGTTCAGATGGCCTATTCAAAACCTCCCCCGAAAACTTGACCGCACAATGGGACTTTCGCCCGGGATCGCCGGACTGGGCAGGCAGCAATAAAGCCATTCAATGGGTGTCTAGCCACCATGGGAATACACAGATTTTCAAATCGAATCTAAAAGGTAACGTCGAACAAATTACAGAGGGAGATAGAACGATTCGTGGTTTGAGTACCGATGCCAAGGGCACACTGATCGCATACGCATCCACCGACCCCACGAACGTAAGCGATGTCTTTTTGATGAAAGGAAGTAGAAAACCTCTTCAAGTAACTCAATTGAACGAAAAATGGATCTCTAAAACGCTTTTGAACAAACCGGAGCGCATTACATGGAGAGTTCAGGACGGCACAGAAATTGAAGGGTGGGTCGTCAAACCTGTCGGCTACGATCCCAGCCAAAAATATCCCTTGATTTTAAAAATCCACGGCGGCCCTCACAGCGCCTATGGCAACTATTGGTTCCGAACCTTTCACGTATTGAGCCAAGCCGGATTTTTTGTCTTCTACCCCAACCCTAGAGGGTCAGCCGGCTACGGCCACTCCTTCACCTATGCCACGCGTGGCAAATGGGGTGAGCTCGATTCGGAAGATTACTTGAAAGGCGTTGACGCCGTCTGTGAAAAATATGATGCTATCGATCCAAAACGTGTCGGCATTTCGGGGGGCTCTTACGGCGGGTATATGACCGCATGGCTCACCTCCACAACCAAACGCTTCGCCGCAGCCAATCCCTCCCGTATGATCGTCAATTGGGAGTCTTGGTACGGAACGTCCGATGCACAAGGTCTCACGGAATTCGAATTCTTCGGTGAACCGTGGGAACAACGCGAAATCTATCGGCGGTTGAGCCCCATCACATACGTGGAAAACGTGACCGCGCCAACCCTCATTATTCATTCAGAAAATGATTACCGCACCCCCATCGGCGACGGCGAACAGTGGTACATGGCCCTCAAAAAGCGAAATATCCCCGTCGAAATGGTGCGATATCCCCGTTCCTCCCACGGCCTGAGTCGTAGCGGCGAACCTTGGTTATTGGTTGACCGGCTGGAACGAATCAAAAGTTGGTTTGTCCATTGGCTCATTGATGAAAAAGTCACCGCGCCCTGAAAATACCCATCGGAATTGAGAATACTGGCAAAAGCTTGCCAAAAACGGCTTAAAAAGGCATACTATAGTATGCGTAGTTGTGGGGCGTAATCCGTTTAAAGCGGCAGGTTTCTATGGATCAGGACGAAAAAATAGTGGCACCTCAACGTGCCATTCAATCCAAAACAAATGGGATCAGCGCCAATGGTGCGCCCGTTTCAGCCCCATCTAACGCCGATCATTCGCCCCAGTTCACCTATATTTTCGACGTTTCCGAGTACAAGTTCTCATACATGAACCGTAGTCTACAGGAATACCTCGGATACTCCGCAGCGGAAATCAACGTCATGGGTAGCCACTTTTATCAAATCCTGTTACACCCGGATGATCTCGAGCAACTTCCGGAAATGTATAGTCGATGGGCCAAAGCAGATTTAAATGAAACGATTTATACCGAATTTCGGATGAAAAACGCGAACGGCGCCTGGCATTGGTTCCTCGCTTCAGACACCATGTATAAGCAAGATTCGCAAGGCAGAACCAGTGAAGTCATTGGGACTTTTCAGGACATAACGACGTCAAAAGAGACTGAATCCGAGTCACTTTATCGAACAAAATTCGAAAAAACAGTTTCCGAGATTATGCGGAAACTGATCAATATCAACCCCGACAATATCGACGTATGTATCGCCGAGTCTCTGACACGAATTTGCCTCTTCATAAAAACCGATTCCGCCCACATTGGAATGGTTAGCAAAACCGAACAGAAGGTCGTCCTCACACATTCAATTCAAACCAACGATGAATTGAATTCGATTCGAGATTTATCCGAAATCCACTTTAACGAATTGCCGTGGACCGTGCAGGAATTGGAAATGGGGCATACTGTCTCAATCTCGGATACCGAAAAAATCCCAGACGAGTACGACAATGAATATGTCTTGTACAAACAATTCGGTGTTCGGGCCATATTGCAAATCCCCATGAGATATCGAGGAATCACTATCGGTTCTCTCGGTTTCGCTTCGACGACCCCCAGGAAGTGGTCGCAAAACGAAATCGTTCTACTCGAATATGTCGGACAGATCATTACCGACGCCATCCTTCTAAAACGAAATGAAACTCAAAAAGAACAAATGAAATTGAAATTCCAGCGGTCTCAAAAACTGGAAAACCTAGGTTCCATGGCAGCAGGAATCGCCCATAATTTCAACAACATCCTCGTTCCCATAATCGGTTTCACAGACATGGCGATGAAGGAACTGCCCAAAGACAGTCAAACTCTCGAAACCCTAAAAGAAGTTAGCGAAGCCGGAAATCGTGCCAGCGAACTCATCCGGCAAATTATGAGTTTTAGTAGGGAAAAAGCCACGGAACCATCGCCCGTTTCTCTCGAAGACTTATTAAATCAGT
>Ga0315336_1001455_pt1 | contig 46015 bp, 20 predicted proteins | sample ASW5metaG_FD_204512 | JGI IMG/M metagenome (GOLD analysis project Ga0315336, IMG submission 204512) | Ammonia-oxidizing marine archaeal communities from Monterey Bay, California, United States - ASW #5 | ecosystem: Environmental > Aquatic > Marine > Intertidal zone | place: USA: California... | reverse complement strand
AAAGATTCTGCAGTACCTCAACGACAGCGGAATTCCCCATATCGACTTGCTCGCAGGAATGAAGAATTCCGGGGTAACGAACCTCTCTGCCGTGGCTCTGGATGGTTGGCACCCCGATTCAAAAGGCCATCGCATCATTGCGGAGATTTTAGCGGACGAGCTCTGAGACGGTACCCCCCCCCCGATTGCCCTCTGAACGCCACACGACGCCACACGGGAAACCACACGGACCGCACGGGTCGGACCACAGAAGATTGCTGTCTATCAGCAGGTTACGACACAGAATTGGCGAAATAATGCAGTATGGCCCTGTTTTCGGGCCTGAAAATCGCCCCTTATTCGGTGGATCTGCTGACAGATTCAACCCGCCCGGAGCTGGCAATGATCTCGCTGAATCGAAGTCAGTACCACCCTATGGGTCGATTTTTGGCATCAAAAACAGCTCCATAGCAGCAAATCCAGCTGAATCGACGACGTAACTGCCTGGTAATCAACAAACTCCCGTGGTCCGACCCTTAAGTCCCTTACATCTTCCGGTGCCGGAGAGACGGAATTTGCTTTCGCACGTCTCGGATTCGGGTCGGATCGATTTCGGCGGTGATGACGGAAGGTACTTCACCTGCTTCGGCGAGGAGAGTTCCCCATGGATCCACGATCAGGGAGTGCCCATACGACTCGCGCTTGCCGAAATGGTGTCCGCACTGTGCCGGAGCAATCGCGTAGCAGGTGTTTTCCACTGCCCTTGCCCGTACCAGGAGGTCCCAGTGGTACTGGCCGGTGTACTTGGTGAAGGCAGCGGGAATGAACAGGATCTCAGCTCCGCGCCCGGACAGGGACCGGTACTGTTCCGGAAACCGGACATCGTAGCAGATCGACATTCCGAGGGCGCCCAGATCCTTCGACTTGTAGAGCGTCGGTTCCGAACCGGCTTCCACCGTGTCGCTCTCACGCAGAGATTGACCCGGCAACTCCACGTCGAACAGGTGAATCTTGTCATAGGTGGCAAGCCCGCCTTTCGGCCCCGTCAGCACGGAGCGGTTCCAGGTTTTGCCCCCCGGCGCCGGGGCCGGGAAAGAGCCGCCCAGGATCACGGTCTGGTGCTGCCGCGCCGAAGCGTACAGAAACTCCTGCGACCGGCTTGCGATCTCCTCCACGCGGCTCACTTTCTCGTTCTCCGGCCCAAGAAACGAGAAATTCTCGGGAAGGGCGATCAGGGAGGCATTCAGGGCGGCGGCCCGGGAAATCAATTCGCTCGCCTGGGCCAGATTAGCATCCAGATCCGGCGTGCTGTTCATTTGCAGGGCAGCGCAAAGATAAGATTTCATTTCGTTACCATCGCCTCTAGGTCTTGATATTATACCCAACTCGAAAAAGATGATAGCAAATGAGAAAGATCCCGATCGCGACGACGACGGCAAACCCTGCGGCCAACCACAAATCCACGTCGGAGATGCCGAGAAACCCGTAGCGCAGTCCGTTCACAAAGTAGAGGATCGGGTTTAACCGCGCGACCTCCTGCCAGGTGGAAGGCAGCCAACTCACGGAGAAAAACACGCCGCCGAGGTAGGTCAGGGGCGTGAGCAGATAGTTCTGGAACACGGACAGGCGGTCGAAATCCTGGGCCCAGGTTGCGGAAAGAAAGCCGGCGCAGGAAAAGATCGTGGCCACCGAAAGCGAGAAAAAGAGTATCGCGCCGGGATGGTGAAGCGGAACGTCCGCAAGAAGGATGCACGCACCGGTGACGAGAACTCCGACCACCATCCCGCGAACGACGCCGCCCAGGACGATCGCAAGAACGATTTCGAAGTTTGACATAGGTGACACCAGAAGTTCCTGAATAAAACCCTGGAATCGCATGCTGAACACCGAACTGGAAGTATTCCCGAACGAGGAACTGATGATGCTCATCATGATCAGCCCCGGAATAATATACAGATCATACGAAACCCCTTCGACAGGGCTGATGCGCTTGCTGAGCGCAAACCCGAAAATTACGATGTAAAGCGATGCGGTAATAATGGGTGGAAAGAGCGTTTGATTGGGAAGCCGTAGGAAGCGATGAATTTCCCTCGCGACAAGAGTGCGAAACCCGATGAATCCGAAATGAGATCTCATGGGCTCTCCCCGTTGCCTGTCAGGTGAAGAAAAACCTGTTCGAGCCGATTGTCGGACGGCTGAATGTTCGCGATGCCGATCCCCGACGCGATGACCTGGTGCAAGACGGATTCGTACGAAACCGCCTCCCGGTGAAACGTCAAGGTAAGCCCCTGGCCGTCCCCGCTTCGAATCGGGTTGAACGATTCGAGGCTCTTCACCGCCGCCGCGGAAATTTCTCCGGTGGACGTAACCACGATGGATTCGTGACTCAGGCGGTTGCTCATGTTCCGCGTCGTGTCCTGAGCGATGATTCGTCCATGATCGATGATCGCGATGTGATCACAGAGCGCCTCTGCCTCCTCTATGTAATGAGTGGTTAGCAGGATCGTGGTTCCTCGTTGGTTCAATTCGCTGAGAAATGTCCACAGGGATCGTCGGAGATCCACGTCCACACCCGCGGTGGGCTCGTCGAGAATCAGGAGACGGGGGGAATGCATCAATGCGCGCGCAATCAGGAGGCGCCTCTTCATGCCGCCCGACAGGTATCGGGACGGGGTGTCCTGCTTGTCGAGCAGATCGAACTGCTCCATCAGTTCATGTGCCCGCCGGGCGCATTCGGCCTTTTCGATCCCGAAGTACCCGCCCTGGAACTGAAGGATCTTGCGGACCTTTGCGAATACGTCGAAATTGAACTCCTGGGGGACCAGCCCGACCTGTCTTCTGCACTCGCGATATGACTTGATCAGATCCTTTCCAAACAGGGACGCATCACCCGACGTTTTGTTGGAAAGACCGGAAAGAATATTGATGGTGGTTGTCTTGCCTGCGCCATTCGGCCCCAGGAGGCCCATAAACTGCCCCACGCCCACGCGCAGTGCAATCCCGTGAAGCGCGGTCAGTTTTCCATACCGCTTCACCAGGCCGTAGGTCGAAATTGCATGTGCCTCAGTCGCCATTGTGTGACTCCGTGATAAAATAGCGGGCCATCCAAACCTTGTTCAAAAACAAAAAAATGAAACGTTCGAAGTCCAAGTTAGTCCGCCGATCAAGATTGAAATGATGATCGGAAGCAGGATGGGGGTTCGACTCCCTTTCTCTATCAATCCTCATCGCAATTCTGATCGGCCGGCTCCTGAAATGACGAGTTTCTACTTCCCGGGCGCGCGCATCGTCACAAGCTCCTCCGCCGAGGTCGGATGAATCCCGACAGTGGCGTCGAACTGGGCCTTGGTTGCCCCGCATTTCAGCGCCACCGCGAATCCCTGGACAATTTCTCCCGCTTCCGGGCCCACCATGTGAACCCCCAGTACGCGGTCGGAGACTTTGTCCACTACAAGCTTCATCATGCAACGCTCTTTCCAGTTTCCGAGGGATTGCCTCATGGGGCGAAAGGTCGATTTGAAAATCTCGATCGACTCATACTGAAGCCGGGCCTCTTCCTCCGTAAGCCCGACAGTGCCGGCGGGGGGCTGGCTGAAGATCGCGGAGGGTACGTTGCTATAATCCGGACGAGTCGGGGAACCGTCGAAAAGCGTTCGCGCCAGTGCTTCTCCTTCGGCAATGGCAATCGGCGTCAGGTTCATCCGGTTGGTGACATCGCCGATTGCGTGAACATTTGCCGCGGTAGTTTGTGAGAATTCGTCGACGATGATGGCGCCCGTGTCGTCGAGCTTTACTTCCACGGTGTCAAGATCCAGTCCCTCGGTGAGAGGAGTGCGGCCGATTGCAAACATGATTTCGTCGGCGTCGATGCGATCGCCGTTGGAAAGCGTGGCAATTCGAGCCGAACCGGATTGCTCGATGGTCTCGATTTGAAGATTGAATCGCAGATCGACTCCCCGTTCCAGGTAGGCCGTCCGAAGGGAGTCGCGGATGTCCTCATCAAATCCTCTCAGGAAATTTTCGCCGCGATGCACGAGGGTCACGTCCGAGCCGAGGCCGCGGAAGATGGCCGCAAACTCAACCGCGATATATCCTCCCCCCGCAATGAGAATCTTTTGTGGCCGGGAGGGTAGAAAAAAAGCCTCGTTGGAGGTGATCGAGTATTCGGATCCATCTGAAAGGGGCCACCGTGGTTCGCTTCCGGTTGCGATGAGAATGTGCCGCGCCGTCACGGTTCTTTCCCCGATGATAACGCGGTGCGGACCGTCGATTCGTGCCCGGCCCTCAATCAATTCCACTCCCGCCTTCCCCAGGATGGTACGGTAGGCATTGTTCAGGCGCAGAATTTCCCGATTCTTCCGCTCAATGAATTGACCCCAGTCCTGTTCGAGAGAACCGAAATTCCAGCCGAAGTCGCGCGCCAGCCGCGCCTCCTCCATGAAATGACTTGCATACACCAGGAACTTCTTCGGGACGCAACCAACGTTGACACAGGTTCCGCCGAGGGGTCCGGCCTCGACCACCGCTACCCGGGCGCCGTACTCGGACGCCCGCCGGCTGGCCCGCACCCCGCCGGAGCCTGCTCCGATGGTCACGAGGTCATACTCTGTTTCTGGCATGTTCAATCTATTCGCTCTCTCTACAGATCCACGTCCGGCACGCCGCGAACCGATGGCTCCACCCGGAAATATTCCTCGGGTGCAAACCCGAAAGTGCCTGCGACAAGATTACTCGGAAAAGATTCGCACTTGTTCCGGAAGTCCCGGACGTTTCCGTTGAAAAACCGCCGCGCGGCTTGAATCCTGTTCTCCGTGGTTGTCAATTCGGTCTGCAACTGCAGGAAATGGCGGTCCGCTTTCAAGTCGGGATAATTTTCCACGACCGCGAGGAGCTGCTTCAATCCGCCTACCAGGGCGACTTCATCGACCGCCTGCTCCCGGGGATTTCCGCGGCTGGCGACGCAGCGGTTTCTCAGCTGCGTGACCTGCTCGAGGACTTCCCTCTCGTGTTCCGCGTATCCTTTCACGGTGGCAACCAGGTTCGGTATCAATTCGTAGCGGCGCTTGAGCTCGGTGTCGATATTGCTCCATGCGTCCCGGATGTGGTTCCGGAGTGCTACCAGAGCGTTGTACTGCACAATGGTATACAGGATCGGCAGCAGCACGACGATGGCAATGACAATGAGAGAGGGACCCATGTTGTGGTTCTCTAAAACAGGTAATCGGGAATCCTGGAGCGGATCTCCCGCAGCCTCGTGTAGTTACCCTCGAGCCAACGCGGCGTCAACTTCTGATTAAAGCCAATGGCCAGAATGTCGTTCTCGACTTCAAGACTGATGTCCCGATTCGCCAGCAGGTACTCCATCATGGACGAATTGCAGAAATCATAGGCGAATCGCTTGTCTCGGCTCCGGACACAGAACGCTTTCGAAAATTCGTGCGACTCAAAGTCGATGTCGTCATAGCCGAAAGCCTGGGCGATCTTCGAGAACAATTCCTCCCGCCCGATCGTAAGTTCCGGAAACGATTTCGGCAGAAAGAAGAGGTAGATGGAGAGGTAGTGGCTTGTCTTCTGCCTTCTGCCCTTGGAGTCGGTGGACGTCGTTTCATAGTGGTAATCAAAGATCAGGACCTGTTCACCATTGTACGCGCCGGTCAAGACATTGAAGGCGTACCGGTTGGAACCCTGGTCGATCCGCTTGAGAAAAACGAAGCGGTCCGGGATGGAATAGTCCTTTCCAGGGCTGAACCGGAATCCGAGCCGGGAGGCGAGAGCGGCCAGGGCTTCCCGCCGCTTCTTCTCGGCAATGGACCCGAAAATTGCGAACAGGATGAACGCGGCGATCACGCCGATGATGAATAAAACCTCCATGAGCTTACGGATCCGGTCCGATTCCGGCAGGCCTCACCAGCACCAGGATTTTCTTGCGGTCGTACTCCGGGGCCGATCCCGAAAAGGTCCAATCGCTGTGGTTGCCCGGCGCGTTTCCGATTCCCAGGTCATCCGTTCCCGGCGCCCCCCAGCGATTGTAGGCGAAAACTGTTTCGCCGGAGCGGTGCACCTGCATGCTCCCGAAGGTGCCGGCCCGGCTCACTTCATCGCCCGCATCGTAGGCGTCATCCGTCGCGTTGGGAAGCTTCTTGATGTTGTTCGGCGTGTAATTATATCCGTAAAATTCAATGAACCCCCCGGCGAGCCCACTGCCGGTGGGAATGTAGGCGTCCGCGCTTGCGAAAACATTCAAATTGGAAACCGGCTGCTGGAAGTTCGCCCCGGTGGACCGGGTCGGGAGCCCGATTCTGTCGATTTGATCCGTGAATGGATCCATGGACACGTAGACCCAGGTGATGGGGCCCCCGACGAATGGCTGCAATTCGAGGTAATAGGCGACCCGGTCGAATCGCCCCGAAAATCCGCGCGAAAAATTTCGTTCATAGGGAACGCGGTTTGTCTGCCCGAATGCGAAGTCGTCCTCCAGTTCGAGGGAATAGATAAGCTCGTACTCCTGAGCCTCCTCCACAAGAGCAAACACATTGTCGACCACCGTCGTGACGGCGACGGACGAGGACCATTCGGAGGTGGCCCCCGGGTTTCGTGACGCCACGGTGTAGAAATACGGCCGACCGGCGGCCACCGACACGTCGGCGTAGAACGTGTCGTGCGTGGTGAGCGGGGCCTCCTCGTTCCGCCGGATCAGGTAGGATGTGGCATTCGATGCAGCGCTCCACCGCAGCTCAACCCGAGTGCCGGATCGAACCTTTGCCTGCAGGCCCACGGGAAGTTCCGGGGGAGGTGGAAGAGGAGGCGTTTTCACGCTGACCGAAGTCGAATACGCGGAAGTTCCCCCGCTGTTTGCGGCAGCAACCTGGTAGAGATACTCAGAATCCGCGTTCGAAACGATGTCTCGATACGCGTTCGATTCGGCGGATCCGACGACAGCGCCGTCCCTCCGGATGAGAAATGTCATTGCCTCCACATCTGCTGCCCATGTCAATTCCACCTTTTCGCATGTGGCCGCATTGGCTTGCAGTTGACGGGGTGTTTCCGGGGGGGCGTGATGTATCGGAAGGCCGTCGAAGCTGAGCAGGCCGAATCCGGCCGCGTTTGTAATCCACGGGCCCCCGTACGCATGGCCGCGATAGGATACTCCCGCGGCGCGATGAGCTGCCTGGTCCAATTCGAGGATCAACCGGTTGCCATTGGCCAAACCATTGGTCACCAGAATGTCCGCGCCGTCGATGCGAAAGTCCGCATGCGACCCTGGATCCCAGGTCAGAACGTCGTTGGTATTGACGGTGTCGACAACCACCCGTGATGGATCGTCCGTCGCCAGTCGAACCGAAAACGCATTTGGCGGCCGAATTGGAGGGGCCGGGGGAACAGGCCCATAGAAGTCGGACGAAACCATCTGCTCCATGAGTTCACCCAGTCGCTCGTATCCGCCGGGAAAAGCAAAGTGACAACCGTCATGCTGGTTGATGCCCGCGGTGGATACCAGGGTAACGAGATCATGTCGCTCGTCCATTCGCCGTTGAACCTCGCGAAGAGCCAGGTCCCATTCCTCCACCCCGCATCCTTCGCGAACCTGGACAACGTAGACCCGTTCCAGGGCCGGGTAGTCCTCCCCCCACGCCGCGAGAAGGGCGTCGAATCCGGCCCGGTGTGCTTTGGCGTTTCCTTCGTCGCTCTCTCCCTGGTACCAGAAAAGGGCCCGCGCTGACTCCCGGGCTTCCGCCTGTTCCGCGCGGTGGAGAAGCCGTCCGTAGTTCGTGTGGAGTGCGGTCGGGTCATTCGCGCTGCGCCGGAAGAATCCGATGGCTTTTTCCCGATCGGCACCACTTAGAATCCCGATGGGAACGTTGTGAGTTCGCACAAGTTCGCTTCCCAGTCGGAGCGCCCACTGTCCGATTGCGCCGGGCCCTTCCCACGCATCGCCCTCGGCGACGTGCCATTGCGTATCCGACTTCATGGTCAGAATTCGAGCGTCGCGGGTGCCGAAGGAGCGGAGAAACGGATGTTGATGCTGGTTGGCCTTGCCGGCGCATCGACCCGCCATCGCATTCGATCCGCCATTTACGAGGTAGAGATCTCCGCAGGCAATGTGTTCGAACCTTGCCGCGGAAACCGCGCGCTTTCGACGCAGGAGCAGGACTTCGAACCGGTAGTCCGCCAGTTCCGCCGGAATGGCGAATTCGAAATCAAAACGTGCCGGCCCGCCGGCGAAATTCAGGGGAGCAGAGACCTCTTCGCCCCACCGTTTGTTTTGTCGGTAGGTACGGAGGATAACCTCCCGGTACCGGCTGTTCGTGACGCGACCCGAAAATCGGACGATGCCCTGCTGGGTAGACAGATCGCGGGGTATGATCTGCCGATTCCGGGGCGCCTGCGTAAAAATGATGTCGTCAGCGGGGGCTGCGGCCCCGGGAAGCGGATTGCCCAGCAGAAAACCCGCGAGAGCCACCGAAAGCAGAGCGCAGGGAGCGTGATTGAATGGCAGAATCATGTACGATGATTATTCAACAACGTGGAACGAACACTTTCAAGCCCCGCGCACCGACAATCATGGGTTCTCATTGCCTTCCGAAGGCTCCGTGCCTATACTGTTCGGTGAATCGGAAAGTTCCATGATCCCTGATCTCCAATCCAGTATTCTCTGCGACGATGTTCGACAGGAACGAAACGGAAAATTCATTCTCATCGGGTTGTTTGAAGCTATTGTCGCTCAAACCATGCCGATCCGTTACCCACGCTTGTTCATGGTCACGAGATGGTGCAGCGGCCAGGGAGAGTTCAAGCAAACGACCCGGATTCTGAAGCCGGAGCAAAGCGAAGTTCTGGTGGAGGGAAAAATCATTCCGGTCCGGCTTCAGTCACCCGAGGCCACGGCCACCAATCTCGAAGTCTTTCTGAATGTCTCCTTCGAGACGGTCGGGACCCATTGGATCGAAATCCTTCTCGACGGTGATCTCATCTTACGATACCCCCTGCGTGTTACGATGACGCGGGCGCCGGTCCGGGATCCTGGAGAGACTTCCTGACCCGGGCTTCCCAATTCGGCTGATGGCGTCCGCTTCCGGCTGATACAGATCAGATGCATCGACCGAAGCACATCATCGAGTACATTCTTGTGCGAGCCGTTGCAGGCTTGTTCAACCTGGTTCCGGCACGAATGGCCTACGGCATCGCCTGGGCGGTGGCCTGGACGGGGCATTATGTCGTCAGGTTTCGGCGAAACACCGCCGTTCAGCGGATCAACGAAGTTTTTGGAGACGAGTTTACTCCCGCCCAACAAGCAAACATTGCGTGGAGATCGTGGCTGAATTTCTGTTACGCGATGACCGATATGCTGCGACTGCGACGGCTTACCCGCAAAGAGGTGCTTGCGTCTGTAATCGATGCGGAGGCCACCGTGAAAGAAATGCGGAACTGCGCCCCCGACGGTTGCGGTCTGGTCATTGCCGTTCCCCACTCCGGGAGTTGGGACTATGCGGGGGTGGCGTGCCATCTTTGGGGGCTGCCGTTGTTTTTCATGGCACGCAGGCAGAAGAATCCTCTTGTGGACGATTATCTGAACCGGATGCGAGGGGTGACGGGCATCGATACGGTGCTCAATGACACCCATGCGCTCCGGAAGGTGATCCGCCGGCTCAAAGCGGGGAAGTTCCTGGCGATCCTTCCCGACGTACGGTCCTCCACGCCGTCGCTTTCGGTTCGTTTTCTGGGCGGAACCGCAAACCTGGGGGCCGGGACCGGGATGTTTTCGCGCCAGGCCAACGTGGCGATTATGCCCTTGGTGATCATTCGGGAAAAATGGAATCTTCATCGATGGCATATGAAAGAGGTGATTCATCCGGATCCTTCGCTGGAGAAACGCGATGACTGGCTGCGCATGACGCAGCTCTGCATCTCGAGAATCGAGCCGGTCATTCGGCAGCATCCGGAGAGTTACTTCTGGTACAATAAGAGATGGGTTCTCGATCCGCTTCCGGAAGATGCGTCCTCCGCCGAGGTTGTTCCCGCCCGACCGGGTCCGTCTACATGAAGATTGAATTCTACTGTCCAGAATGTACGGCGGTGATCGAATCGGAATCCCTGCTGCCCGGAACGGGAATGATCTGCCCGGGCTGTCAGGAGAATATCGTTGCTCCGGAGTTTCCCATTGGGCCGGGCACGTCGATTTCCGGGTACCGGATCATCGGCAAGATCGGCGTGGGAGGGATGGGAGGGGTCTATCTCGCGGAACAGACGTCCATGAGCAGGCACGTCGCCCTCAAGGTTCTCCCCCCGTCGGTTCACGAAGACCCTTCCTTCCTGGAAAGATTTCTTGGGGAAGTGCGTATGCTGGGCGCGCTCCGCCATCCGAATATCGCAACCGCATACGATGCGGGCAGCGAGAACGATGTTCACTACCTCGCGATGGAATATATCGACGGGTACGATCTCCATACGCTGATTCAGCGCGAAGGCGCCATGGAGGAGGGCGAAGCGCTGCGGATCGCGGTCCGGATCGCCGATGGACTGGAGTACGCCTGGACCCGGGACCATCTTGTTCATCGAGACATTAAGCCGGGAAACATCATGATCGATCAGCACGGGGAGGTGAAGATCCTCGACCTCGGGGTCTCGATTTCGCGCACCGAGGGTGTTTCCGCGACGGAAGAAGAGCAGGCTGTTCTCGGTACGCCGCAGTACATGTCTCCGGAACAGGTGGGCGAAAGCGGATCCGTGGACGTCCGTGCCGACATCTATTCTCTCGGCGCCACGCTCTATCACATGTTGACGGGTCAGCCTCCTTTCACGGGGAGCTCGCTGGACGCAATCATCGAAGGCCGTAGCGATGTCCGGGCACCTTCGGTGCGCGACTTCAATCCCAGGGTGTCCCGCGCCTGCGCCGCGCTGATCGAAATCATGATGGCGCGTGATCCCGGCCACCGTCCCGGCGACTGGAAGGCATGCCGCCGGGATCTGGAGCGGGTGATGGCCCGAAAGCAACCGGCCTTTCCGCGTCCTGCCCCGGATGAATCGATGGTCGCGAGACCACGGGCTGAGACGACGGTTGCAATGCCCCGCGGAGTTCCGTCGCCCCGCTCCCGGCCGCCCGTGCTGCGGCACGTATTCGTCGCACTGGTGATTGCTGTCCTGCTCGTTGCCCTGTTTCTCTGGTCGAGGGGAATGCGAACCCCCCTACCTGAAAACGACAACGCTGCATCTGCCCCCCGAGGCACCGGGAATGTCGATCCCGCAGCCAACCTGGAACGCGAGAAGGAGGTTTTGACGTTGCGCAGGGAATGGGACAGCGTTGCGACGGCATTACAGGCGGGAGTTCAACCTTCGGACGAAATGCTTCTTGCCATCGAGAATATCCGGGATAGCGCCGCGCGGCTCGGTTCCCGGGAGATACAGTCAGAGATTGACCAGGCGAAAACAAAGCTGCGCGAAAAGGGCATCGAAGATCGAAAGCGAGTCATGGCGAAGCTTGAAAAGGAGGCGGCGTTTCTGATCGAGGTGGGCGAAATTGGAGAGGCGGTGAAAATATTCACAGACTACGACGGATCCATGAAAGTGATAACTGCTACCGCGCGATCCAAACGTGCCGACGAGATCGGCGCGTTTGCGCTCAGCGTCAGCGAGCAGCGCCTCGCCGGGATCCTTCACGACATCGCGTCTCTCATTGTTTCGAACGAATCGCAGCAGAGAGTGCTTGCTTCGTTGACGGAAGCCCGGAAAGCCGCCGCCTCCGACGCGGAGTCCGAGAAGCTTGCGGCAGCAGAAGAGGAATTGAGGGCGGCACTGACAAGCCAGGCCCGAATCATCCCGACCTATCTTGATGATGTGGGGCGGGAAATCCAGGTGCGGTTGCGCAGGGGTACCCGGGTGCTGAGGATCGAAAACGTGTCTTCAACACGGGTGCAGGCCACGGAGCGAATCCATGGCGGCAGTCGTGACCGGGAATTCCAGCTCTCTGATTTGAGTGTTGAAGAGAGGACCGCCCGCCTGGAGAAAATCGGGGACCCCGCTACGATCATGATGCGCGGACTCCTTTTTCTTCAACGGGACAAATACGAGGCGGGTAGATTGCTGGACGAGTCGGGCGGCGAACTTGCCGGGGCGATTGCAGATCTGCTCCGGAATGGGCCGGAAGATACCCGCGCCGTCAGTCGGCCGCAATAGCAGCGTCATGGCAAACCAGAATTCATCCGGACTGACGCTGCGGGCAATCCTGCTGGGGATCGGTCTTTCCGTTGTACTGGCAGCGGCAAATGTCTATCTCGGATTGAAAGTAGGAATGACGGTGTCCGCATCGATTCCCGCCGCGGTTGTTTCCATGGGGCTGCTTCGCCTCCTTCGCCGGTCGAACATCCTGGAAAACAACCAGGTGCAGACGGCAGCCAGTGCGGGAGAGTCACTCGCGGCCGGCGTTATATTCACGTTTCCGGCGCTGCTGTTGCTGGGTTATTGGGAGCGGTTTTCATATTCACAGGTGACCTTGCTGGCACTTTGCGGGGGCATCCTCGGCGTGGTTTTCAGTGTGCCCCTGCGACGGGTCCTGCTTGCACAGCCGGAACTGAAGTTTCCCGAAGGTGTGGCGACCGCCCACATCCTGCGCGCGGGTCACGAGACCGGACGCGGGGTTACGGTGTTGGTTGCGGGATGCCTGTGGGGCGCGTTCATGAAAATCTGCCAGTCGGGTTTTCATATTCTGGAGGAATCGATTGCCCGCGGGATCTCGATTGGCGGTGGTGTGGTTGCGGGGGGGTGTAATCTGTCCGTGGCATTACTTGCCGTGGGATACATCGTGCGGCTGAATATTGCGGTGCTGGTATTCGCCGGCGGGGTGGTGGCCTGGGGCATTGCCATTCCCATCTATTCCCTGGTCCACGGAATCCCCACGTCGGACGGAGTTGCGCTCACCGGGTACGACGCCGCGTTTCAAATCTGGCATTCCAACATTCGGTATCTCGGCGTCGGCGCGATGCTTGTCGGGGGTCTTTGGGCCCTGGTTTCGTTGTCTGGGCCCATACGCAGCGCAATGAAGATCATTGGAGGCGGCGGGCGCGGACCGGGAGAGGAGCGAGACGCTCCCGGGTGGGTGCTTTTCGTTGCTCTCGCAGTGTCCGCGATCGTCCTGCCGTTTCTCTATCGATGGGTTTTGTCGGGGACCGGCGAGGAATCCGGTTTCCTGGTGCCGGTGCTCGCGCTTGCATTTGCGCTGATTGCCGGATTTCTCTTCTCCGCCGTCGCCGGTTACATGGCGGGACTCGTCGGCTCGTCCAACAATCCGGTGTCCGGCGTGACCATCGCGACCATCCTGCTGACCGCCCTGTGCGTGCGTGCGGTAACGGATGCCTCAAACGCGGTAGAGGGTACCGCGGTGGCAATCCTGGTGGGCGCGGTCGTTTGCTGCGCGGCGGCGATTTCCGGAGATAACCTGCAGGATCTGAAGACGGGGCAGATCGTGGGGGCAACCCCGTGGCGGCAACAGATCATGCAGATTCTCGGTGTCCTGTTCGCCGCGCTGACGTTGGCGCCGGTACTGAACGTGCTGTACGACGCCTATGGCTTCGGCGACATGTTGCCCCGCGCCGGCATGGATCCTGCGGCCGCCCTGTCCGCTCCCCAGGCGACATTGATGAAATCCGTGGCGGCCGGTGTCTTCGCCGGCGATCTACCGTGGGGCATGGTTTCGATCGGGGCCGGGATTGGGATCCTCGTCATCATTGCCGACGAGATATTGAAAGCACGAGACGCGTCCTTTCGCATGCCGGTGCTTGCGGTCGCCGTCGGCATTTATCTTCCCATTGATCTGACGGTGCCGATCGTGCTGGGCGGATTCCTGGCCGGCGCGGCGAAGGGTGAGGCAAGCCTCCCGGTTGTCGCCGGGTTGTTATTCGCGTCCGGACTGATCGCGGGCGAAGCGCTCGCAGGCATCGGTCTGGCAGTTCCCTTCGCGATGCTGAAGAGCACGGATGTCCTGACCCTGGATCTTGGCACCCTCACCCGGATTTCGAAACCCCTCGGACTCGTCGCTTTTGCGGCCACCGCCCTGACCTTTGTATTGTTGCGGGCGAAGTCGGGGAAGCGCACGCTTCCGTAGGGCCTCGAGCCTTCATGGTTATCAGGTTGCCTCATCGCGATCTTTATGCAAACAAGAACGGATGGTGCATCGATCATCGGACCGTCTCCGCTTTGGCCTCATCGGCTGCGGAAGTTTTTCGATGAACTTCAGCGGGTATCTCCTTGAAGCGGCAGACATTGTAGCGCTCTGCGATCTCGACGAAGCGAAAAGCGCGGCGTTGATTGCGCATCGGAGGCTCCAGGAAGTCCGCCAATTCACTGACTACCGGCGAATGATCGATGCCGGAGGCCTGGATGCGGTGGCGATCACAGCCGCGAACCATGTTCACCGTGACATTGCGGTCGCCGCGGCGGAGGCCGGACTGCACGTCTACTGTGACAAGGCGATGGCGCGCACCGTTCCGGAGTGCTGGGAGATGGTTCGCGCCTGCGAACGAAACGGCGTCAAGTTGATGGTGGGACATAAGCGCCGGTTGCGTCCTCCCTGGGCGCGAATGATCGAATTGACGGACGATGGTCTTTTGGGGAAGCCGTACGCGGTTTCGGTAACGCAATACGCGGACAACCGTCCCTACGAATTCTTCGACACCTGGTGGAGCGACCCCGAGCGCAGCGGAGGTTTTCTCCACATGCACGGTGTGCACGTGATCGACTGGATGCGCGCCCTGTGTGGAGACGCCGCAAAGGTGTCCGCATTCTACGGCCCGCAGCACGATGCCCGGTATCGGTTTCCCGATGTGTTTCATGTGTCGATTCAGTTTGCCTCCGGCGCCCTGGGCGGGCTGAACGGCAGCCTCACCTACCCGATCCACAAGTTTCGGGAATCCCAGGGTCCCCTGGCGGAGTGCGAACACGGAGGCTTCAAGCTGGAGCCGTTTATGGATCACATTGATCTGTTCTGGCAACGGCTCGACGAAGAAGAGCAGCACCATGAACGATTCGATGACCTTGGTTTCGATCACGCCTTTCGTTCGGAGGTCGGCGATTTTGTCCGCTGGATCACCGAAGACCGACCGCCCTGTCTGACCTGGGTAGAAGGCCTTCGGTGCGTTGAAATCATGGAAGCCGCCTATCGATCCGGAGAACGGGAGGGAGAGATCGTGGACTTCCCGTTATATCCGGAGCTAGAGTGAGGAATTCGGGATTCGCACTTTACTCACTGCGATCCAGACGACGGAGCAAGCTCGGGTACTTGTTTAGCCGTGCCGAGGGCGCAACCAATATGGAGTGCGCCGGCAGAGCGGAGCGTCGACGGCGCTTTGGCTTCCCCCCGGAGGGGGGCCGAAACCTGAGCCGGCTTTTCCGGGGTTGTGTTCAGGCTCCGGCGCGCTCCGCTCGAAGCCAAAGCGGTGTCGACGCTGCGCCACGACTTCGCCCTGCGTGGCTTCGCCGGGCTTCCCTCTGCCACCGCACTCCAAATGGGGCGCCTGCGGCGCGCTAAACATGGGCAAGCTCTGTGGTGGAATCATGCCGGAGTCTGATCACAGGTTCTTCTAGGGCCGCAATGACTCCGTGATCTTGGTTTTTAGCGTGCATTTCCGAGACCAAAAATCAAACGTAACGGCGCCGTGGAACAAAGAAATATCGTCCTGTTTTTTAGAGTCCATTTTTTGCTTCAAATATCGAACCTAATGGTCATTTCTGCACGTTTTACCTACGTAAGTCCTTGATGCTCTAAGAAAACCTGTGGTCAGACTCCGGGAACACAGTTGCGCCGTGACGAGAATTTCCTTCCGCTCCATTCGGAGAACTGCTAGATTGCTGTAGCGAGTGAGCGGGCAATCAGGCGGGGAGAACACCCTTTCTCTGATTCGAGAAGGTTCCCCATGTCGCGCGGAGAGTTATGTTTTACGGGGCACCCTTAGCACGATTTTTTGTCGTCTGCGTCGCCGGCACTATCCTCGCGTCGTTCTCTGCATACGGCCAGTGGGACACGCAGGAAATCGATCTGCACGAGGGCTGGAATTCCGTATTTCTGCTGGTGGATCCGGAGCCGGCCGATTGCGACACTCTGTTCGCGTCCACTCCGTTTACACCGGTAAGCGTGCGCGCCTACAAAGACCGCTTTTCCACAATCCAATTCGTTTCGGACGAAGCGCAGGTGATTGACACCGCCCCCGAATGGCTGACCTGGGTGCCGGCCGCCGATGAAACCCACTTTGCGCGGAGCCTGTTCGCCCTGCGGGGCGGCCGGGCCTACTTCATCGAGCTCCCCGCGGGCGCCCCGCCGGTGACCTGGAACCTGGTTGGCCGCGTGTTGCCGCAAACGACCGACTGGAAAGGCGGCGCATTCAACCTGGTGGGCTTCGAATTGAACGACAACGCCTCCCCCACGTTTGAGGAGTTCTTTTCCCCGTCCTCAGTGCATACCGGTGCAATTTTTCGAATGAACTCGGCCGGGATCTGGACGCAAGTGGCCGATCCCGCGACCGAGACGATGAGCGGCGGCGAAGCATTCTGGATGCTCATGGGAGCGCCTTCCACGTACCAGGGGCCCATCCGCATCGAACCGGATTCGGGAGGCACTCTTGATTTCGGCCGCACGCTCTCCGAGATGAGCGTGACCCTGCACAACGACTCATCGGTAACGCGCACGGTCCGGGTGTCGCGAGTGGACTCCGATACACAGCCCGCTTCCGTCACCAACACGGTGCATGCCGGCCAGATGCCGCTGGACTACTGGCACGCCGATCTCAGCACCTCCACCTTCGGTTGGACACCGTTCGGACAGCTCGACATTCCGCTGGGGCCGGGCGCCTTCCACGAGATACGCGTGGCGCCACTCCGCAAAGCCATCTTGTCGCCGCCGCTCAACAGCACGTATCAGAGCCTTCTCCGTATCGAGGATCTGGGAGGCCCGTCGCGCTATACGCTCCCGGTGATCGCCCGAGGCCTGGAAGTTTTGGACGCCGAAGGCCAGCCGCAGCATGCGTTTTCGGGCATGTGGTCCGGCTACGTGTCGGTACAGAAGGTCAGCGAACCGGCCACCCAGCCCAACACCCCGACGCCGACCGCTTCCGAGTTCTCCTTCCGCGTGCTGATTCACGTCGATGCCGCCGGGCAGGCCCGGTTGCTGCCGTGGGTCATCCAGATGTTCAAGGAAGGCACCCTCGAGCCGGTTCCCGGAGATCCCGGTTTCTTCCAGGTGGATGAACCCGGCCGGGAGGTCTGGATGACGGACCTGGGGTACGCGAACCAGTTTGTCGGAGTCACCCTGCGCGACGGCGAGCAGGTCGGGCGGCGCATCTCCTCGGCGGTTTTCAGCTTCGATCAGCCGTTGCCCCTGGACGGCGCCGGCAATTTCGGCAGCAACATCATTACCAACGAGGTCACGGTCGATTTCGACGACCGGCTCAACCCCTTCAAGCACAAGTACCACCCGGACCACGACAATATCGACGGCCTCTCCGGCACCATTGAAGAGGCGTTCACCTTCACCCGCGGATTCGAATTCGAATTCACCGTCAACGATCCCGAAGGGCTGGCCTTGCCCGGCTGGTGCGAGACCCAGCTCGGCGGCATCTACCGCGAGACCATTTCCGGCATCCACAAGGACCCGATCCACGTGGAAGGCATCTTCCGGATCAACCTGCTTTCAAGGGTCAATGTCCTCAACGACGGATTGGGGCTGTAGCGTATTATGGCGAACGTCTTGTCATGCCATCGTTTCCTCCCCCGACCGTGTCGGTCCCTCACGCTCCTGCTTCCGGTGGTCTGGCTGCCGGTGATCACTGCGTTGGGAGCGCCCATCCACTACGTCGACGTCAATAACCCCAGCCCGGCTTCGCCGTACTCGACCTGGGCCACTGCCGCCAACGAAATACAGGACGCGGTTGATGAAGCCATCGCGGGCGACACCGTGCTGGTCACAAACGGGACCTACGCCACCGGCGGGCGGGCGGCCGTGGGTCTCAGCCTGACGAACCGGGTGACCATCGACAAGGCCATCACGGTGAGCAGCGTCAACGGGCCCGACGTGACCCTCATTGAAGGCGCCTGGGACCCGGCCACCAACGGTCTCGCCGCCGTACGATGCGTCTACATGGCCGACGGATCGAGCCTGTCCGGCTTCACCCTCACCAATGGAGCGACCCGGGCATCGGGTGACTCCGGCGATCGGATTGGAGGCGGCGTTTTCAATCTACACACGGACAGTGCGCTGGTAAGCAATTGCATTTTCACCGGCAACGCCGCAGTCGGCTCTGGTGGCGGAGCCTATGGAGTGAATCTGGATAGCTGCTTCCTCTCCAACAACTGGTCGGGATTTGATGGTGGTGGTGCATGGGGTGGCAGCGCAATGGGGTGCACTTTCGCGAATAACCACGCCGTGGAAGGGGGCGGAGGTTCGTCATCTTCGATCCTCACAGACTGCCTGGTTACGGGCAATACGGCGGGAACCCATGGAGGCGGCACCTGGAGCGGTAAGCTCTACAGTTGCACCGTCGCGAACAACTCGACCTTGGGCGTGGCCGGCCTGCTTACTTGGGGAGGCGGTGGTTGCGGCACTCCCCAGCTCGTGTCGGGCTGCGTGATCTCCAACAACGTTTCCGGGGCAGGGGACGGCGGAGGCATTCGGGATGCCACTCTGATAACCAACTGCCTGATCGTCGGTAACACCGCGAGTGGGTGGAGTGGGGGAGGCTCGGCGCACGCGGACAGGATCGTCAACAGCGTCATTGCCCACAATTCAGCGGGGCATTCCGGCGGCGTCCGCGGCGAGGAAATCGTGAACTGCACGGTCGTAAGCAACACTGCAACCGGAGCGGGCGGTATTGGGGGCGTGAATGTCGACACGCTCAAGAATTCGATCGTATACTACAACAGCGCACCGAACCGACCGGGTACCGATAATTTCGTACAGGGCTTCGCGGATCCTGGATCCGTCACTTACACTTGCACAACGCCGTTTCCCACCGGGGGCGTTGCCGGTGCGGGTGTGATCACCAATGCTCCTGGATTCGCCAACCTGGAATTCGACAATTACCGGCTGCTGGCCGCCTCCCCCTGCGTCGACACCGGCAACAACCCCGATGCGGACGGCGCGGTGGATCTGGATGGATTCCCCCGGATCGCCGGCGGCACCGTAGACATGGGGGCCTACGAATTCGTGCCGGCAGGGACAAGCACGACGCATTTCGCGGATCTCGCAAACGTCACGCCCCAATGGCCCTACGCGAGTTGGGCGACGGCGGCGACAAGCATACAGGATGCGATCGACGCGGCCGATGACGGGGATACGGTGCTGGTCACCAACGGCCTGTACAACGCCGGGGGCCGGACCGCGCCCGACGAAGCTCATCTCAGCCGCGTCCTGGTGGACCGGCCCATCGAGGTGCGCAGCGTGAACGGACCCGCGGTAACGATCATCGAAGGGGCCTGGGATCCGGTCACGACCAACGGCGCCGACGCAGTACGGTGTGTCCGCTTTACCGCCGGCGGCAGCCTGTCCGGCTTTACCGTGACCAACGGAGCCTCCAGAACCGGTGGCGGTCCGGACGTGGCCGGCGGCGGCATCTCCGGCCAAACTGCAATCCCAACGCCGCTGGTGAGCAACTGTCTGGTTGTCGGGAATGCAGCGTTCAATGGCGGGGGAGCATACAGTGCGAATTTCGCGGACTGCACGCTCTCTAATAACTGGTCCGCCCACAACGGGGGAGGCGCCTTTAACTGCAATTTCACGGATTGCCTGCTTGTTGACAACTCCACACCGGCAAGTGGAGGAGGAGCCTACATCGCCTCGCTTACCAACTGCGTCCTCGTTGGCAACAGTGCGGGGGGTTCTGGTGGCGGCTCCTTTGCATCCGACCACGACCGGTGCACGCTGCTGAACAATTCGGCGGATTCTTTCGGCGGTGGGACGTCGGAAAACTTCAACTTGAAGCAGCAGACCCACGTCAACAGCCTGTTCGCAGGCAATGTCAGTGGTTCCGTCGGAGGCGGGATCCAGGGCGGGAACGTGATCAATTGTACCGTGGCTGGAAACACGGGGACCAGTGGCGGCGGATTGTTTGGATGTACGGTCAGAAATTCCATCGTTTATGACAATCTGGGCGGGGCGTCTTCGAACTATTCTCTGTCAACGTTTACCTTCAGCTGCTCCGCTCCGAAACCCAGCTCCACGGGGAATATAAACGTAGATCCCCAATTCGTGGACCTGGCGGGTGGCGACTACCGGCTGGCGAGCAACTCGCCCTGTATCAATGTCGCCGAGAACGCCGAGGCCCAGGGTCCGTTGGATCTGGACGGCAATCCACGATTTGAGTACGGCATCGTGGACATGGGGGCCTACGAATTCCCCTTCGACCCTGCCTGGTATCCCACGAACCTGATTTTCGCCTTCGGGGCGGAGATTCCGCCGGTCGACCGGCCCACCGCGGATCCGGCCATGACGCCGATCATCGATCCGGCCGGGCACGCGTTCTACTCGCCGGCGCTGGACAAGGTCTTCGGCACTGATCCCGGGATCGTGACGATCACCTGGAAGGACTCCGGGGGAGCGAACCTGCCGCCGGTGCCGTACCTGATCACCAGCGTTCCCGAGGTTACGCCGTACCGCGTGTATCACACGCACAGCGTCGCATCGAACACGGTATCGGATCCGGTTGACCTGAACACGCCGGTGGTGGACCTCTCCCCGGCCGCACAGTCCGTCATTCACTGGAATACCGCGTTCCCAACCAACCCCGCCAATCCGTACCTCCACCGCCACGGGAACGACCGGTTGCGGGCCAGGGAGAAGACGGGATTGATCATGATCGAACATCAGACGGCCGGCGGCCTGACGTTGTCCAACGGGATCCAGGTCGTCGAGGTGCTCGAGCCCCAGCCGGATCCAGGCGTGACGTCAGTCGCCATGGGCGAGATCCTGGCCCCGGTGACCGCCCCCACGTCGGCGGTGGCCCAATGGGTGGCAAGCGGCCAGCTCTACCAGCACAGCAAGGCGGGCGACTCGTTCGACGGGAACCTGATCGTTACCCAGTCGCGAACGGACCCCACGCCCATCCACGTCTACTGGGGTTCGTTCGATCCGCTCGGCATCCTCTGGCCGGAGGAGTTCCGGGCGTATACGGTCAGCGACCTCGCACTGGAGCCGGTAGCGATTTACCATACCGAGTCCACCCCGGCGCCGGACGTAGCATTGCCTTCCGCGGGAACGTTCATGGATATCCGGTACAACAGCCTGGTCGACACCAACCATCTGTTCAAACAGGTCGGCGACATCCTCCAGGCCCAGACCGTAATCGGCGAGGTCGTGGTGGTGTACTTCACCGGGGCTGACACCAATGGAACCTATCTCGGGCGCGAAATCGTAGAGCTCCGCCCGTATGTTCCGGACGTCGTACAAGCGAATGTCTTGATGGGCGATGAACTGCAGCCGTTCGCGCAGCACGCGGCCCACGTGACCAACGCGACCGAGGTCACGCGCGGCCTGCAACTCGGGCGATCCGATGTGAACGGCTTCATCTACCAGCATCAGGACGCCGGGCCCTACGCCGGGCGTTGTTTCGCGGTCAAGCCGACGATCGGTGTGGTGGACGCGGAGATCTTCTGGATGCGGGACGGTCTCTTCTCCGAGTGGCCCTATGAAATGCGCCGGTACACCTGTGCATGGCCGGTCACCGGCCAGCGATTCGTACGGCGCGGTCCCGGAGAGGAGCTTCCCAAGATCGACATCCCGATGGACCTCAATCCCTTCCTGATGCCGGCGCAGCAATTCGCGATCGGGCAGGAAGGCGAGCTCGTTGGCGATGTGTTCCTGACGCGGGGCGAGGGCTGGTCCCTGCTCGGATTCGAGACCGGCTCGCCGACCGCCAAGGACTGGGTCGGTTTTCTGCCGGTGCAGTCCACGCTGCGCACCGATCCGGTCTACAGTGCCCCCGCCACGAACTGGACCATCGGGGTCGAGATCACCGAGCCCACCCACGAGGGTCCGAAATCGGGACACATTTACGAACCCACGGGCGACCGATTCGAACCGTCGGTCTACCAGGCCAAGGACGCGCTCGGCTGGACGACCGGCCAGATCTTCGCCGTCAATACGGGCAACATCGAGGTCTTCTGGGCCAACGAGGTGGCGCCCAGGCCCGGCGACGCCGTCAACAGGATTCAATTCCCTTCCACCGTCGGTACCTACACCAACGACTGGCCCACGAACGCCCCCACCGCGGTCATCGCCAGCCAGATGGGGACGGGAGAAATCACCAACCATACCTGGTATTTGTATGTCGAGAACGACTCCGGCCAGCCCGGCTACAATCCGAACGACGAACATGCCCTCGTGGCCGGTTTCGCGGGCGGCAACGCGGTGTTCCCGCTGCGGAATGACCTCGGGACCCCTGCCACCTCCGAACCGTTTGTACTGGTGCCGTACCAGGACGAGCCCGGCGGGCCGTTTGGACTGCACGTCTGGGAAGTGCTGGCGGAGGACGTCGGCAACACGTTCACCTACGCGGGAAACACGGCCGGAAAAATCATTCAACCGCCGTTTCCTTTGAGTACGCTGCCCAATGCTACCCCCCCGGGAACGGCGGCTGTTTCCGGACCGTTTTTCCAGGATCGCAAGGGGGCTTTCTGGTCGAAAGCAGCGGGCGATGACGGGAGCCCGGCCGACATCGTCATGCAGTTCTACTATGAGGTTCAGCCCGGCTTTTCATTCCCCGATGCTTCGCCCGCGGAAGGTACCCCCATGCCCTGGCTGACCGGGACCGGCACCACCGGCACGCCGCAGGATGTCACCTACACGATCGAGTGGCCGACCAATTCTCCGGTCCTCAAGGCCGGTGAGACCCTGTTCATGGCCAAGAACAACATCGACAACGTGGCCGATCAGACCAGCGTGCAGATTCTGTATCAGCAGACCACGGAACAGGCTCCCGGGACCTCCAGCGTCTTTCTGTTCGATCCGATCGTGACCCGGAATGTGCCGCTGACGGCGGCGCCGTCCGATCTCGAAACACTCGTGGACGGCGCACTGCTGACCTTCAGCGATTTTCCGCCACACCTGCGTGACCGCCTGCAGTACGATCCCATTGGCATGAAACTCCAGCTCCAGGGTGAGTGGGTGGATGCGCCGGGTACGGAAGAGCCGTCCGGCTACCTCCTCGTCAACGCCCTGTCCGACCGGGACCGGGACGCTCTCAAAGCGTTATCGAGCGACGGCCCGTTCCACACTGCGCTGGATGACCTGGCGGCGCTTCCGTTGGTGGAACTCGGCCCGGAAACCCCGGCGGTCAGCAATGCGGTCAGTGCGGGACGGGCCTCCGGAACCGGGTTCGTAACCCTCGCCTTCGGCAACAGTATCTCCAACACGCCTCCCGGCGATCCGGTGGTGCTGACGATCTTCCGCGTGGACTGCCCGCAGTACCGGGGCGAGTTGAAAACGATCCTGTCGTCGAACCCGTTCGATGAACAGATGACCCTGCGCCACACCGGTGACTTTGCCGGGGACGCGGATGACTACGAATTCGAGTGGCGGACGCTTCCCAACAGCCAATCGGGCGGCAACACCAACTACGCTTCCTGGAATTTCTTCGCGCTGGAAGACGGCGCGCTGGATATCACGGTCAAGGGCGCAAACCTCTTTGCGCTGACCGACAACGATTTCGTCTGCCGGTACCGCGACAAAACCGCGCCGCTGTGCACAACGACCAACAATCCGTCGGGCTGGAGCGACTGGACGGCGCCGCAGCTTGCGCCGGGCTGGATCAAGCGGGTGATCACGGATGTAAACCTGTTTGACGAAACGGTGGGCCCGGGCGCGACGGCGAACACCGTCGTGAGCATGCTGGAGAAGGCGGGCACCCGCTGGATCGGGGCCACCCCGCTGAACAGCGCGGCTGCGGACAACTTCGGGTTGATTCAAATCTACGAGACCGTCCTCCGGCGGGGAATCGCCCTGAGCATCGAGGGTACGCCGCCGATCCAGAGCAATGACGATGTCGTGACCGCCCTGATGCTGGCCGCGGGCCGCCTGGCCGACCTCTACATGCTGCTGGGCCACGAGGCCTATGCCGACGCATCCGACCCGACGGTGGCGCTGAACGGGTTCAGTTCCGCCGCGCAGCACGCATTCATGAACCAGGTCGCGGCGCCCAACCTGCTGCTCGAGGAACTGATTCTCCTTCGCGGAAGAGATGACTTCTTCCTACCCTCGGTATTCACCCACCCGTTCTACAACCGTCTGGACGCGAACTTCACCGGCGCCGAGGGCCAGGCGGCGTATGCGGCGAATTACAACGTGATCGACGTCGACGATGCCCGGACAAAATATCCGCAGGGCCACGGGGATGCCTGGGGCCACTACCTGACCGCGATCAAGAACTACTACCGGTTGTTGCGAAATACCAACTTCACCTGGATAGCCCAGTCGGAGACCATGCTGATCGGCGGCGTGCAGGTGGACGTCGATTTCCTGGACGAGCGCAAGTTTGCCCAGGCTGCATCGTCGCTGGCAAAGACCGGGGCCGAGGTCGCGAACCTGACCTACCGCCAGTTCTATACCGAGGATCCGAACCTGCAGTGGCAAGGGTACGCGGATCCGGACACGAACCAGGCCTGGGGCGTATCGGAGTGGGGCTCCCGGGCCGGACAGGGCGCCTACCTGAACTGGGTGGCCGGGAACGCCATGTTGCCCGACGTTGACACCGTGAATTCCGGCGTAGAGCGCATCGACCGCACCACGGTGTCGGAGTTGAACGACATCGTCGGCGGCTACCAGGACATCCAGCGTCACATGGACCAGGCCGACGCCGGTCTGAACCCGCTGGGCCTGGCGAAGAATGTCGTTCCCTTCGGCATTGATCCAAGCCTGATCGATATGGGCATCACCCATTTCGAACAGATCTATGATCGGGCGGTGGACGCCCTCAATAACGCGATTGCAGTCTTCAACTATGCCCAGGGCGCGAGCATCGCACTGCGACAGCAGTCGGATTCCGTAACCGACTTCCAGCACATGGTGGATGACCAGCGAATCGATTTCCGTAACCGGCTGGTGGAGATTTTCGGCTCACCCTTCCCCGAAGACATCGGTCCGGGCGGGGCCTATCCATCGGGATACGACGGGCCGGACCTGGTGCACTACCAGTACTTCGACGAAGAATCACTGTCCGGGGTGGCCCAACCGGATACGACGACCCTGACCGTTACATTCACCAACTACAATGCCGACGCCGAAGGGGTCCTGACCGCGGACGTACGCAACGTGGACTTCAACATCGCCGAGAATCGGTTCCACCTGGTGAAACCGGGCAACTTTACGGTGCGCCAGTCGCCGGGCGAAATCCAACGGGCCCTTTCCGATCTGATCCAGGCGCGATTGAATTTCGAGCGGGCATTGAACGATTACAACACCACGCTCGCCGCCATCGAGACCCAGGCACAGATCCTCCAGGTGCAGCACAACGTGAACGCGGAGGAAATCCGGCTGGAGGACACGAAGAACGACAAACTTATCGGCCTGAACAAGGAAGTCATTTACCAGCGACAACTCCAGATCGGCCTGACCCGGGCCGGGCAGACCGCGTCTGCCCTGGCCGATGCGTTTGCGGAGGCTATTCCCACCAGTGTCGGAACGTCGACCGACTGGGGGTCCCTGGGCCGGGGCGCCCTCAAACTGACCGGGGCGCTGATCCAACTGGGAACCGGCATTGCCGCGGACGTGGCCAGTATCGAGGAGCTGGACTACCAGCAGCAGAAGGAGCTGTTTTTCTTCGGTGGCAACAGCGCCGTCGTGAGCAACAACCAGACCCTGGCCGTGGCCAACGAACTGGCGTTCCTGGAAGAACTGCTGCAGGAGCAATCGGGCCGCATTATCGAACTGTACGCCATGAACGAGGCGATGCAGCAGGCGGGCCAGGATTACCGTTCCATCCTCGCGGCCGGACTGCGCATCGAGGAGGACCGCAAGCGGTTCGAGCAGCGCACGGCCCAGGACGTGCAGGAGTTCCGGCACCAGGACTTTTCGTTCCGGGTCTTTCGCAACGACGCCCTGCAGAAGTATCGGGCGCAGTTCGACCTCGCCGCGCGCTATGTCTACCTGGCAGCAAAGGCCTACGACTTCGAGACCAACCTGCAACCCGAGAACCAGCACAGTGCCCGGAGCATTCTCACGGATGTGGTCCGGGCCCGCTCGCTGGGAACGATCAGCGGCGGCGTGCCCCAGACCGGCGGCGTGGGCGACCCGGGGCTGGCGGATCCCATGGCCCGCATGGACATCAAGTTTACCAGCCTGGAACCGGACCTGGGCTTCAACAATCCCAATGTCCAGATTGATCGGTTTTCCTTGCGCCGGGAGTTTTTCCGGACCCAGACCAATGACTTCTCCGTCCAGAACAGGATCTGGGCCGAGACGTTGCGGCGCCACGTGGTTCCGGACATCCAGGACCTGCCCGAATACAAGCGATTCTGTGTGCCGATCACTCCCGCGCAAGCGGATGAGCCCGGAATCGTGATCCCGTTCTCCACCGAGATCAACGCCGGCCGTAACTTCTTCGGCTGGCCGGCGGGGGGAGCCGACCACATCTACCTGGACACCCAGAATTCGATCAAGATCCGGGAAGTCGGGGTCCACTTCATCAATTACAACAGCCAGGTACTGATCGCCACCCCTGCCGCCTTCCTCATCCCGGCCGGAGCGGACATCCTGCGGTCTCCGGTCCTGTCGCGCGAGACCCGGGAGTGGAAGATCCTGGATCAGATCGTGCCGGTGCCGCACCTGGGATCGGAAAACTTCACGCTGCCGATGTCGGATCCGGACTTTTCACCCATCGTGCACAGCATGGGCGGCAGTTTCATCGACGTGCGTCGATACGCAGATCGTCCGGCCATTCACACTGGAAACGTAGAATTGCAGCTCACCAACAACAGCCAGCACATCGGACGATCCGTGTGGAACACCCGGTGGGTCCTGATCATTCCCGCGGTCCGGCTCAATTCAGACCGGGAACTCGGCCTGGATCTGTTTATCGAGGGGACCTCACCGAATCCGAATTTTCCCAACGGTGTCAGCGACATTCAATTGATCTTCAGATCCTACCAATACGCAGGAATCATCTCTAACTGATTGCAGCAGACGCCGAACTACGGAGAACTCGTCATGATACCGAGGCGCTTTATCTTCCTAAGCATGTCCCTCTTCGCGGGGGCGGTTGCGACCCCGGCCGGGATCCCCGAACCGGGGCTGACCTTGTACGGTATCGTCCGCCAGGACCTGGGCGGCGCGCATGCCCGGATCACCACGGGAACCCTGGAGGTGAATTACACGAACGTGCTGGGCAATACCGTGACGGTATCCACCACGCTGACCAACCTGAACGACCAGTTCTCCTACGCGGTAGATGTGCCGTTGGAAACATTTGTGCCGGGATTCGCGAGCGATACGAACGCATTGACCCTCACCGTGGTTCCGTCGGCCTATCCCCGCGAGCCCGTGACCGTGGACGGGACCGTCGGAATCATCCAACCACCCGCGTCCAACGTCGTGTCCTATGGACAGACGGACCGCGGAGCGTTTGACCGAATGGACGTCGACGTGCCTCTCCCGTTCCAGGACACGGACGGCGACGGGCTGCCCGATGACTGGGAGTTTGAGCATTTCGGAAATTTCACCATCGCGGATCCGAATGCGGATTCGGACGTGCCGCCGGACGGCTTCAGCAACCTGGAGGAGTTTCTCGCGGGCACGGACCCCAATGACTCAAACAGCATTCTCTGGGTCGAAATGGAGCCGCTGGGCAACGGCGATTTCCAGATCACCTGGCTGGGGGCGCCGAACCGGTTCTACACGATCGAGCGATCGGCCAACCTGCTCACCGGCTATGCACCGACTGCCACGGGAATCCCCACCGCATCCCCTTTCAATACCTACGTGGACTCGCCGGATCCCGGGGAAGCAAACTACTTCTACCGGATTCTCGTGGAGTGACCGCCCTTCCAATCTCCGTTAGGAGTCCGATCTCATGAGACTGCGAACGCTCAGCGCGATAGCCGGCATCGCCGTACTGCTTGCCAGCCCGTGTCCGGCCGTTGACAAAAGCGGCGTGGGCCCGAACGCCATCTCCGTTCCCGGCGGCCCGGGGACCATTGAGGGGCTCGGCGAGTCCTATCAACCCGATCTGAATTCGGGAACCCCGAAATACGGATTCGGCATCGACATTCCGCCGGGGCCTGCCGGCCATGTCCCCCAGCTGGGCTGCGCCTACGACGGTGGGGGCCCGAACGGCAGCATGGGCTTCGGATGGCAGCTGGCGGTGCCGTTTGTCCAGCGACAGACCGATGAAGGCATTCCCCGCTACGTCGATGCGGCCAACGGGGTAGATGATGACGGGGACCAGGTCTTCGACGAAGCCGACGAACTTGACGTGTTTATCAATGACTCCTCGGAAGAGCTGGTCCCCATGACGGGCGGAGACTTTTTCTGCAAGAACGAAGCTGCCTTCATCCGCTATCGCAAGGTGGGCGACGGCTGGGAAGGGACGCAACCGGACGGCACCGTCATGCGGTTCGGCGCCACGGCCGCGGCGCGCATCGAGGACGGCACCGGCCGCGTGTTTCGCTGGCTGCTCGAGGAGGAAGAGGACACCCACAGTAACATCGTGCGCTACGTCTACGCGACCTTCGCCGGGACGGAGAACCTCAACCAGAAGTACCTGTCCAGGATCGAGTACGGGCCGGGCGCACCGCCGTGGACGCACTTCCACTTCATCGCCTTCAACTACGAAGTTCGTTCCGACTGGTTCGAAGACTGCCGGTCGGGCTTTCCCGTGCGCACGGGAAGAAGATTGTCGCAAATCGACGTGGGTACGCAGGGCGCCGCGCCGGCGGGTCACGTGGCGGGAGACTTCAACGGCGATTCCACCGCCGATGTCCTCAACAGCAGGTACACGATCGACTACCTGGACTATGACGGCACCAACACCCATTGGTCCTATGTCGGCCGGGTCCAGGAGATCGGCGCCGACGGGGTCAGCACACTGCCCTCCACGACCTTCGAGTATGCCGTCTGCAACCCGCCCGACCTGGTGAACGCAGCCGGCGAGGTCATCGGAGGCATCAACGAGCCGTTTCCCGTCATGGATCAGCCATCGGTGGATCTGCTGGACATCAACGCGGACGGGTTGCCCGATCTCCTCTATACCCCCGGATTCGGAACGCCTCACCAGGCGGTTATCAACCGCGGCGAAGTGTTTACCAACGGGAGCTTCCAACTGAATTGGGACAGCGCCACCACCATGACGTCGGCCGACGGCCTGGCCTACAACATCGATCTGCAATCCATCAGCGGCATCCTGTCGGCGCTGGCGGACATGGACGGCGACGGTACGGCCGACTTCTGCTACTACCAGGCCGGATTTGACACGGTCAGCTACTTCCGCAACCTGGATACCAACCTCGGCTGGGGCGTCGACCGGCCCATGGCCACGCAGGATTCCACGCCTCCCTCCCCCCTCGGGGTGCCCAACGTCGGCATGGGCGACTTTGACTTCGACAAGCGATCGGACATCATTCAGACGCTGGACGCGTTCACGTACAACGTGTGGTTCAACCTGGGGAACCAGACGTACTCGAAGCGGTTTACCGTAAATCAAACGTTCGGGTTTCTGCTGTCCGCCCCCGGCGTGGAAATCGCCGACTTCAACGGGGACCGCGTTCCCGACCTGACCCGTATCAATTCGTCGTCGGTGGATGTCATGGCCGGATACGGCCACGGCGTTTTTGCGGACACTGTTGCCGTGACGATTCCCAACGGTTTTCTCACCCAGCCACAGCTCGACCTGGCCCGGATGCGGGACATCAACGGGGACGGTCTCGTGGACCTCGTCGTCGAGCGGACGCAACCGGGGCAGATCGACTACTGGCTCAACCTGGGGAATTACACGTTTTCAAATCTGAAGCAGATCATCGGTCTGCCTGCCGGGGTCAGCGTAAATTCCGTCACCCGCTGGGCGGACATGAACGGCAACGGGACGGTCGACCTGCTCTACGCGGAGTCGAACGGGACGCCCCGCATGCAGACCGTGGACATCGGGCGGCTCATCGGCTGCCGGGCGAACATGAACATGCTGACCGCCATTCACAACGGCATCGGACTGACCACGCGGTACAAGTACGCAAGCTCCATCGACTTCGTCATCGCCGACCGCGCGGCCGGCGCGCCGTGGCCCGACATCATGCCGTTCCCCATGAACGTAGTGGAGGAAATCACCGAAGACGATTCCCTCGGGAACCTCTATACGAACCTCTACGTATATCACAACGGGTTCTACGAGCAGGAGGAAAAGGAATTCCGGGGCTTTGGCCACGTGGAGGAGATCGGCGTCGGCGACACCCACCAGCCCACGCTGGTGAGCCGCACCTTCTTCGACCAGGGCAAACAGTACGAGGCCATGCAGGGCAAGGAATTGCGGGAGCAGGTCGAAACCGAAAGCGGCGACCGGTTCCAGGAGACGATCACCGTGTGGGCCGATCCGCCCAAACTGCTGTACACCGGCTCCAACGGCGTCGAGGTGGTGTTCGCCCACCCGGTGGCCAGGACCAACATCATCACCGAAAAGAACGTTGGGACGGCACGGACCCTGGTCGTGGAGATGGCGTTCGATGCCTTTGGCAACGAACTCACCAATATCAATTGGGGCATCGTGGAGGGCACGAACAATGCCGCCTTTGACGACGAGCGGTTCATCATCACGGAGTATGCCATCGACACCAACCGGTGGATCGTCGACCGGCCGTCGCGCATGGTGATCGAGGACGAGACCGGCGCCCGGGTCGCGAAGACCGAATACTTCTATGATGACCCGACATTCTCCGGCTCGAACTTCGGCACGGTGATCCGCGGCGACGTCACGCTGGTGCGCCAGTGGCATGACGTGTCCTCGCCGACGGGATATCTTCAATCGGCCCGAACCGAATACGATACGTACGGGAATCCCATCACCCAGTTGGATCCGCTGTCTCCGGATGTCCCCGATCCCAACCTGGGGCACTACCGGGCGTTTGTCGTCGATCCCGACTTCCATACCTACACCGTGTCCGAATCGATACACGTGGGGAATGGCAGGCCGGCGCTGACCATGACGGCGGATTACGACGATGGATTCGGCGTCGTCGTGCAAGCGGTGGATTTTAGCGGGCACGCGTACGACTTCACTTACGACCCATTCGCCCGCATCACCAGCCGCACCCGTCCCCTCGACACCAACACGTTCCCCTCCACGCGATACACCTACCACGAGGCGGTCCCGCATGGCACCGGCCTCGTCAACTACGTGGAGGTGAGTACGCTCGATCGCACCGGCGGCAGTGCCGGCCCAGTCAGCGAAGATCACTACTACCTCTCCCGCATCTACACCGACGGTCTGGGTCGACTGCTTCAGACCAAAAGCGAAGCCGGCACGGATGCCGGATCCGGATCGCCGCTCGTTTCCGTCGGCGACACCACCCTGTTCAACGCGCGCAAACAGCCCTTCCGGTTCATCAGTTCGTTCTACTCGATCCAGGCCGATCCCTGGGCATTCGAAGATGTGACCGATCCCGGATGGCAGGGCCGGTTTCATGAGAACGGTTCCCTGGTGATGTTGAGCCTGTCCAATGCCCATGCCATCACGAGTGTTTCCGACGCACAGGGCCGACTGGTCCGAAACATCCACGAGGACGGAACCTTTGCCGAGGTTCGACATGAACCGCTGCTGACGCGGCACTTTGACGCCAACGACACGGACGCGGGGTCTCCCCATTTCAACTCGCCGGTGGTCAACATTCGGGACGGCCTGGGCCGGATGATCCGGCGCGAAAAGCATGTTCTGTTGAATGACGACGGCACCGTCTCCGGTTCGGTCCAGGTCTGGCCCACGGTGCTGGAGTATGACCTCAACGACCAGTTGATCCGGAGTGTCGATCCTCAGAACAACGAACGGACCTTCGTGATCGACGGCCTGACCAGGGTCCTCGAGCGTCGAACGCCCGACCAGGGCATCTGGATGTACGACTACGACGACGCAAGTAACCTGGTGCGGAAAGAGGACAACAAGGGGCAGGTCACCACGCTTGGCTACGACGGCGGCAACCGCCTCCTGTTCGAGGACTTCCAGGATACCGGGTTGCCGTTCGGCGGGGTTCGGCCGTACATTCCCGGCCAGCCGTTGAATCCCCCGCTGGACGAGATTCACCGGCTTTTCGATGGGACGGTGCAGGGGGCGGTCAACTTCCCCGACGTGCTCTGCAGGTATGACACCCCGCAAGTAAACCTGGATCTGGGTGACGGAACCACGGCCACGACCGAGAATCTGGCAGGGAAGCGATCCCTCATCGTCGACCTGACCGGTGCGGAGTCGTGTTCCTACGACGACCGGGGCCGCCTGACCTTCAAGGTGAAGCGAATTGCCGATCCGGCGACCGGGGACCTGGTTTCGTACACAACACGATTCGGCTACGACATCCTGGACCGGGCGTTGTCGGTCGGCTGTCCGGACAATGATGTCATTCGGTACGAGTATAACGACCGCAACGAGGTCCGCCGCATTTTCGGCGACCTCTCCGGCGATATCATGGGAGAAACCGAATTCGCGCCGGACGGTTCGTTGGTGAGCTGCCGGTACGGGAACGATATTGAGGAGATCAGCGAGTTCGACCGGCGGGGACGGCCGACCCACCGGATCGCCCGCCCGGTGGCCACGCCGGGGCAACCCCACTTCCACCATCAATACGACTACGATGCGGAGTCCAATATCCGCGCCATCGATGATATGCGGCCCCAGGTACCCACCACAGACGACCGGCACGATTCACGACAGTTTACCTACGACAGCATGTACCGGCTGACCCGGTATCAACTTACGGATCCGGGACACACCACCGTCCGTGGCATCCTGGATTTCCGCTACGACCGCATTGGCAACATGCTGTATTCCTCGTCGCCGACGAACGGAGCGCCCGGACATCTGGTTCACCAGGACAACGGGCTCAGCGTGGTCAACATCGGCTCCAAGTCTTTCGGCGGCGGGCTGGGAACATCGGGACGCACCGCCCGGATGCCGGGCCAGGCGCCGGGACCCGGGGCATTGACGTCGACCGAGGACGGCCGAATCCTGACCTACGACGACAACGGCAACATCATCACCCACAATGGCGATGTTCTCTTCTGGGATTTCCGTGATCGACTGGTCGCGGTGTCGAATGCGACCCGGATGGCGCTCTACACCTACGATCATGCCGACGCCCGCACCACCCGCCAGGTCATTCCGCTGGACGATCCTACCGCGGATGAGATCACCATCTACGTGAATCGCGCCTTCGAGATTCGGCCGGGCCAACAGCCGACAAAGTTCGTTCATTACGGAGGGCGAAGGATCGCACGGGTGATCAGTACCTACGCATCGGTCAGCAATCGGCTGCAGCGGTTCCAGGTGGCGGCGGGATGGAACATGCTCTCCATGGCCGTGGAAAGCGCCACCGCGGCGGACCAGCTCGGGATCGGCACCAATCCGAGCGTGGAGGCTTGCTACAAGGTGAATCCGGGTACCAACGGGTATGCCATTGTGAATGCCGGTGATCCCCTGCCTGCCGGTTCCGTGTTCTGGTTGAGGTCGAGCACCGGGCAGGTCATCGAGGTTTCCGGCATCTACACCGAACCCACCAACCGCGTCGTCGCGGCCAACGGTGATTTCGTGCCGGCATCCGGGCTGGAGGCGGTGTCGTTGGATCAGGCCCTGGCCGGCCCGGTGAACGCGTGGTACTTCGATAGCAATGTCCAGGCCTGGCGGGCCAGCGTCGCCGAAGGCCCTGCCAGTCCCGATCATCCGGACCTGCCGGAGCTTCTGCCCCCGGGACGGGCCCTGTATGTGGATTCGGATCAGGCCACGACCCTCACCGCGAATCCGCCGGAGTTGCGGGTGGCCTTCTACCACACCGACCACATCGGCAGCCTGTCCGCGGTCACCGACGCCAACGGCGATCTGATTGAAGAATCAGCGTTCTATCCGTACGGCTACATCCGGAATCGGCATCTGCACGCCGGGACGCGCGAGGACTACGTATTCACTGGTAAGGAACAGGATGTTGAAACCGGACTCCACTACTTCGGCGCGCGGTACTACGACAGCGTACTGGCGACGTGGACGAGTGTGGATCCCCTGATGGACCGGTTCCCCGACGCGTCCCCCTACAATTACGTGACCGGCAATCCCATCCGCCTGGTCGATCCCGACGGCCGCAAAGGCCGTGTCGCCAAGGCCCTCGACAAGCTGGCCAAGGCGCTGGGTAAAGCACTGGGCAGATACGGGACGAATAAGCGACGAGAGCAGGAACTCGCGGCGGCAAGCCAGAAATGGCACTCAGGGAAAAAGGCCATGGGGTCCAAACGCCAGAGCCGTCGACAGCTGGTCGGGTCACACAGGACTTCGTCACCGAAGAAGCAGCTCGGCGGGCAGCGAGGTGCCCTGAAACGCACGGTGTCCGCCCCGGCCGGGCTCGCGGGCAGGGTGTCCACCATCGCCAAGTCACACCGGGCTTCTGGTCAGTACGCCAGTCCACCCCGACCGAGAGGGCAGGGCGGGAACTACAATTCTCCTCCCAAGTCGTCGTATGCGAGGCTGCCGCCGCCGGCCGGCGGCGCATATATGACCGCTCCGGCCCCGGCGAAGCCGCCCTCGGGAAGTGCAGGAAACATTTACGGCAAGCTGCCGCTTATGCCCCCACCGCTCTACAGCAATTTTGGCCTCTACGGCAAGCTCCCGCTCAAGCAGGCAGGGGCGAGTCAGGGATACGTCGTCATACCGGCGAATTCCGTCGGCCTCAGTAAGTCCGGTACGGCGAGCGGCGGCTATGTACCCATTCCCAATCCCTACGGGACGCTGGAGCTGAAACCACAGTCCAACCAAGGCACGGTCGCCCATGCCCATGGGCAAGCGTCACTTGCCACGAAATCCAACGGGTCGACAGCCCCGGATGCCGCCTACGGCGACACCTCGCTGGTACTGCAACGGCAGTGAGAGAATATGGAGTGCGGAGCCCCGCCTGCAGCGCTTCGCGCCGCGTTACGGTCAGGTCTGCGCCGCTTTGGATCGAATCGGCCTCGATGCACAAATCGATGAATTCGGAAGAGGCGATGGCGGCCGTTGCTTCTGAATGGCCGACGCCATGCGGGCTAGCGTATAATGATGGACAATCGGAGTTTGGACTGAGTATCCAGATCTTGGAAAATTCAAAACACACTTTGGTTTTGTTGATAGAATAATGGGAAAACCATATATATGGTTATATGAAAACGACGCTGAATATCCGGAATGACCTGTTCCGACAAGCCCAGGCGAGGGCAGCCCTGCTGGGGCAGCCGCTGAGTCGGTTCATGGAGATTTCTCTGGAGCGCGCTTTGCGAGAAGAAGATCCGGATTCGAGCGCATAGGGCGAATGGGCAGCCCACCTTCCATCCATTGCGAAGGAAGCTGCAGAGGAATTGAATGCAGTGTTCGCGTCTTCGGATTTTCGACCGATTGATCCGGAGATGTGGAAGTGATTCTCGACACAAACGCATTGTCGGCACTAGCGGAAAAGGATGCACGTGTACTCCGGGTGATCGGGCAGGCGAGGCGGGTGACCGTTACCTTGATCAGCCTGGGCGAGTTTACCTTCGGAATTCGGCTTTCCAGCCGAAGGGGCGAACTGGAGCGCTGGCTGGAAGCGTTCCTGAAGCGCGTAGAAGTGATCTGCCCCAATAGGGAGACGATCAATCTCTACGCATCCGTTCGGACTGAATTGCGATCCGCCGGCACACCGACAACCGCCAATGACTGCTGGATTGCTGCACTCGTCCGTCAGCATCAACTGCCCATCCTGAGCCTCAATCAACATTTTAACCTCGTAGGGAATGTGCGTCGGGTCGGATGGTAATCTTGAAAGAGCCATGCCGGCATCATTGTCGCGGATCAATCGATACCCGGGATTACGAGCCGATCAGGGCTGAACGAAAAGCATCCTCGGCTCCATGGACTCCAGATCGATTGCATCCAGATTGACCGCATCGCCGCTCAGCAGGTCGGTCGCCCGGCCCTTCAGGTTTAAGGCTACGGTTTTTGGGTTTCCGTAATTCATCATGGGTACCAGCTGACCATCTCGGAAGGGGACAACCTGGAATTCTACGTTCCACGCAAAGTTGCCCGTACCCACTTCTTTCAACTCCTCGAGGCGGCACCCACCGGCAGCCAGGACAGGCCTGAGTTCGGCCATGACTTCTTTTTCGGATTGCGAGGGTCCGATCTTGGCGCTTGTCCCAATCGATTGTTCGAATTTGCGGGGACGATGATATTCATCCCAAGCGAGGCAATCGGAGCCGATGCGAATTACCCGGCCGCCGCGCCGGATGAAAGCCTGCAGACCCTCCACCGCAGCGTCTGTTACATGGGTCGCACGCGGAACGAGAATCCAGTCGGCGGCCGCGTTCGGAGGTGAGAAGTTTCCTTTCGCGAGTTGACGCTCGCTGACGAAGGTCACGGGTTGCCCCAGGAAGAGCAACGCGGTGTACGCAGCGCGGATTGCTTGCAGGTAGTCTTCTTCCCAGAATACCGATGGCATGGAGTAGAGAAGCGCCACTTTCGGCCGCACTCTGCTTACGGCCGCCACCTCCTCCGCCAGTCGGTTGAGATCCAGCATCGCGCGCCCGGCGGCGTAGATGTTCGCGGGGCGATGATAAATCGTGCCCTGAAGATCGGTCACGCCTTCCACCCAGGGCTCCCATACCCACAATGTGGTCGCCGCCCTATGATGCAGTGCGCCTTGCCAGAGCACGCAGCGTGTTTGGGAAACCGGGATGGGCTCCGGGCCAAATGGAATTTCTATCGGATGAAGTTCCGAATCAAACACCGGCTGCCCACGGAAGGAATGCAGCAAGTCGTAGAGCATTTCCTGGTTACGCCACCAGTAGGCGTCCGGACCTTCATGGGATGGAAGGGTGGCCCAGGCGTCGCAGCCTGCCAGGTCCGTGATTTCGCACAGAAGTTCCGGATCAGGGAGTTGTGCAAACGCAGCCCGGTGACCGATGTCGAGCACGCGCATTGCCTTCACGTGCGTGCGGACATCCGGCGCAATCGTCTTGACGATGCCGTTCATCCAGCGATGCCACTTCGCAATGTGCCGGTGATTGAATCGCGCCCAGTCATAATAGGCCCTGCGGGCCGCAATGCCCGCGTCTGCAGGCAAAGCGACCGGAGGCACCGGCACCTCTTCAAAGATTACGTGTTCTGTTTCGTACAACGCGTTGAGTGCATCGACGGTTGGATGACTCTCTGCGAGAAACTCAACCCACATTGAACGGCTGTACGGATCGCGGCCGCTGTTGACGTACTCCGGTTCGTTTGAAAGGCATAGACTGAACAACGCCGAGGAGTCTTTCACCATGGGCACAATCGTGCGCAGCCATCGTTCGACGAATTTCCGGGCCGCGGGATGGTCGATGTTGTATGCGATATGACCTTCGCGGGTAATGTCCGTCAAATCCGGGGATGATCGCGACCCCTCCGGCATGTAGTGCGGAGAAAGAAGGAGGTCAACCTTCACCCCGTGCTCCTCGGCCGATTGGAGCACCTCCAGGATGGACTTCGCCCCGTCCGTTAGTTCCCCATCCGCGTCAATCCCTGCAGGCCCGCGTTCCTGCTGGATCAATGTGACGCCGATATTCCAGAATGATGGAATCGCTGCCGCGGCCGTGCCCCACACGCCATATCCAGCGAACCAATAGGGTCTTTGCAATGCCTGCGTTGGATCATCCGTATAGGTAGGAGCAGTCAGTACCCCGTTTTCAACATTCACCGTTCCCCTGGCCGGGCGCGGCACCCGGAACGGGGACTCGCCCTGGTGCAGAGCCTCGATCCGTTCCTCCGTCCATTGAAGAACCCGAGAGATCTCATGGCTCTGCAACCGGGACCATTCTTCCTGCTTGCCGGCGGGTCCGCCTTCTCTGGCCGGACCACTGAACGAACCCGCAACTGCGAGGCCCAGCCGGACGTAAGCATCCGCAGCCACATTTGGATTTTTTGCGATACTCTCTTTTATCGAGGAGAGTCGTTCCGTGTCCGCTGATATCGCCAGATCGTTGTCTTGAACCGGCATGGCACCGTGAATGGACACGGTGAATACGAGCGCTGCCGGTATCGTCCACGTGGTGTGATTAAACATGATCAGTATGAGGAGGGTTAAGAAGCCGGGGTCTGGAAAACCTGAGGTCAGACCCCGCGAAGACAATCGACTGCAATCGATTGCAGTCGATTGCAGTCGAACTTCCTTTTGCGAAGGTCCTGGATCGAATCTTGCCCTCATTCACCGACCCGGCTCTTCGGCAGGCCTACTTTCAGGTATTTCTGCAGTAGTTGCTGTTGTAGATCGAGGATGTGGTTCAGGTTCTGGGCGGTGAGGGGAGCACCGAAGAGCTGCTGGCCAATCGGGATTCCCAGCATCCGGTCGAGAATCATGTCACCGGTAATTTTCCGGTAGTGGCTGCTTTCCCGGTACCACTTCATGACCAGGTAAGGGTCCGCTTCGGTGGGAAAGGGATTTACCGCAACCGGATGATATCCGCTGAAGTCCCAGAGCGGAAAGGGTTTATTCCCGTGTAATCGCGCGGTCTCCGTATTCATTTGCACCAGCTTCCGCTTCCACTGGTTGAACATTCCCCAATTCCCTGATCGCCGGATCTCGTCCAGATGCGACAAGTGATATGGAGTGATGAAGATATGGAGCTCGATCCCGCTTTCCTGCGAGAAGGACAACAATGCTTCATACCACTGCATTCGATCGCTGATCCGGTCCCATCGATTCGAAAGATTTCCAAGATGATGGCGCGCAGAACGAATACAAACCTGGTACACGCGCCAGCTCTCTTCCCGGGGTGGCTTTTCGTGAAAATCGCTTCCCCGGTCCAGGATTTCGTCGCGCGTGATATCATCATGTTCTTTGGATTCACGAATCGTATCGCGGCTAGCCATGATTGCATCGTGAGAGAACAGCGTAGGCACCAGGTCCGGGAGCTTATGCCACGCATTCAGGGTTCCGTCTGCCCGAACCGCCATGCGTGATTCACTGAACGAATCGCGAACCACGTCGGCATTGAACATCTCGAGGTCCAGTCCGAGGATGACCTGTTTCAGCGGCTGGACCTGGTGCGCGTGCTGCACGAAGCGATAGATTTCATACATGGTAGCGGCGGCAAACCCCGCATTGTAGTACCTGGACGTGACTTTCTGCAGTGCCGGATGTGATGGATCGAGAGCCCAGTCCACTCGCGACGTACCTACGATCAACCCCTCCGGCTTGAGCCGGGAGATCTGGTGGGCTTTCGACATCCGGTCATACTTCCCGACCGATCGGGTTTTGAAGTGGTTAAATCCATGCCGGGTCTTTCCGCGGTAGGTATCAAACGGATCAACGATGAAATTCCACGTAGAGATCGAGACAGCACCTATCCCGACGCACAGAAAGAACCACTTCAGAAACCCGACACCTTCTTTTTGTCTGCTCATTACGAAGACTCCCGTTCAGAATTGAAAGTAGAGGAATTCGCTCACTTCACCCAGCCGGAGCAGCGACAAAATGGCCAGTACGGCAACGAAAAGGGCGCTGGCGAAGCGGGGCCGCCATCGCGGAAATCGTGCCGCGAATCCTTTCGCCGGAACCCAGTTTTTGCGTTGCATGAACTCCTGGGAGTTCGGCGCGGCGAAGACGATCACCGCAGCCGTGACAATCCACCGCAGCCCATGGCTGTCGAACGAACCGGTGTCGTTAAAGCGGATGCCCCACCCGGCTAGAAAATTCAGGGTGGAGGCCAGGTTGTCCGAGAGAGAGACCCCGTTCAATCCGGCCATGCCTTCGAGAATACGCAGCACGGAATCCATTGATTCGGCCCGAAAAAAGACCCAGGCAACCACGACGGAAAGGAACGTGAGGCAGATTCCTGCGGGATGCGCCCGGCCCCCATCCTGCGGGTGATCCCGGCCCGGGCGCCATCGCTGCCATACGTGGTTGATTGCCAGGAACAGCCCGTGCAGCCCGCCCCAGACCACGAAGGTCCACCCGGCGCCGTGCCAGAGGCCGCCCAGCAGCATCGTGATCATAACATTTGTAGTTCGCCTTCCCGGACCGTGACGATTTCCTCCAAGAGGAATGTACAGGTAGTCGCGCAGGAATCGGGAAAGTGTGATGTGCCAGCGCCGCCAGAATTCGATGATGTTTCCCGCCTTGTACGGAGAGTTGAAATTCACCGGGAGCCGGATTCCGATCATCCAGGCGATCCCGATCGCCATGTCGGAGTATCCGGAAAAATCGAAATAGATCTGAAACGTGTACGACAGCACCCCGCCCCAGGCTTCGACCAGCGTCAGTGTTTCCCCGGAACGGGCGGCCTCAAATACCGGCGTCGCGTAGCGCGCGAGGTTGTCCGCGAGAAATACCTTCTTGAAGAGCCCGATAAAAAAATAGCTCAACCCCACGGAGAGATTGAGGGGATCAAATTTTCGGTCCGCGGTGACAAATTGCGGCATCATTTCCTGATGGTGAACGATGGGACCCGCGATGAGCTGCGGAAAAAAGGAAACGAACAGGCAGTAATCCACGAAGTGATATTCGTGGGCGACTCCTCGATACGCGTCCACCAGGAAGGCAATCTGCTGAAAGGTGAAGAACGAGATCGCAAGTGGCAGAATGATGGGCGCCAACTCGAACCGAACCGGAAACACCGCGTGTATCTGGTCCATAAAGAAGTTTGCGTACTTGAAATACCCCAGCAGGCATAGATTTACCAGGATGCCGACGACCGCGCCCGTCTTCCGGGCCGCGCTCGATTTGGAGTAACGCCCACCGGCCACCTGCCCCATGAGAAAATTAAAGACCATGGAAAATACCAGGAGCAGCAGGTAGGCAGGGTTCCACCACCCGTAGAAGAACAGGGAGCAAAGCACCAACCAGCCGAGAGCCGCCCGGCGCGGCAGGTAGGGTCCAACCCCCAGGTAGACCAGAAAAGTCAGTGGCAGAAATGCGAAAATGAAACCGTACGAGTTGAAAAGCATCGCGTGACCGTACACCAGGAGCGTCAAAAGGCGCGACCACCCAGAATTCGGATTCCGGTCTCCAATCCTACCCGGCGGGAGCCTATTCCGTTGATTCTGGCCGATTCACCGGAAACCGGCTCCGCTCGGCGCGATCGTTTCCCCTTGCCGATCGAGGGGGAGAAGAGGGTGCCGAATTTGGCAAGAAAAATTGTATCTAGAATTTAGCGGTTCTTGTGCTATACTGGCCGGATGACGTGGGCTCGGAGCAGGAGCAAATTGATAGGTCTGTCCGCCTATTTTTCCCAGTTAACATTACGGAAGAACTGCGCGCGGATGGGGCGAATTCTAGCGGGATTGCTTTTCCTTGCTCCCGCCGTGCCTGAAATCCGGGGTGGCGTGGCGACAAGTGACCTCTGGCAGGAGGATTCCGGTGGCAATTCTACGAGCCGTTGGGAAGTTAAATCCAGGAGTCCTGTTGAACGAGGCCGCCGGTACCGACTTCAGGAGGGACTCCTCCGGCAAGCGCTGGATCGTGCGCCTCGCGAATTCACGGCGGGGGCCCTCGATCAGATCGAGATTCTGACCCTTCCGATGCCGGATGGAACCACTGCGCGATTTCAGATCTGGGAGTCGCCTGTGCTGCATCCCGATCTGGCGGCCAAGTTTCCGGAAATTCGGACCTTCGGCGGGCGGGGTGTAGACGATTCTTCGGCGGTGGGCCGGTTTGATTGGACCCCTGACGGATTTCACGGGCAGATTATTTCCCCGGGCGGACGGGTTCGGATAGATCCCATTCGCCGGGGTGATACGTCGACGTACACCAGCTACTACTCCCGGGAAGCGAGTGCGGAGCAGAAACTGTTCGAGTGTTACCTGGAAGAAAGCGGCCATGCCGCGGGAGGATCCGGGGGCGGCGTGTTCGACCCGATTACCACCGGCGCACAGCTTCGTACCTATCGGCTGGCGATGGCGTGCACCGGCGAGTACGCGCAGTTTCACGGCGGTACGATGCTTGGAGCGATGTCGGCAATCGCGACCACGGTCAACCGGGTGGTGGGAATCTATATGCTGGAGCTATCTATCCGGCTCGAGCTTGTTGCCGATAATGACCAGTTGATTTTCCTGAATTCGGCAACGGATCCCTACACCAACAGTGACGGCATTGCGATGATGTCACAGAACCAGACCACCGCGGACAGTGTCATTGGCATCGGGGGATACGACGTGGGCCATGTTCTTTCCTCCACATCGGGCGGATACGCAAGCCTGGGTGTGGTGTGTACCAGCGGCAAAGCCCGTGGAGTGAGCGGTTCTTCGTCTCCGGCCGGCGATCCGTTCGATGTGGATTTTCTCGCGCATGAGCTCGGCCACCAGTTTGGCGCCAGGCATACATTCAACGGGGATTCCGGTTCGTGCTCGGGCTCGGCCCGGGATGCCGCGGTCGCATTTGAGCCCGGGAGCGGGTCGACAATTATGGGGTACGCAGGCATCTGCAACAACGACGACCTCCAGGCGCACAGCGATCCGTATTTTCACTCTGCCAGCCATGATGAAATCGAGAATTTTCTTACCTCCGGCAATGGCGCGAATTGCGGGAACGTAACGTCCACTGGAAATCATCCCCCGGTTGTCGACGCCGGCGACGATTATACCATTCCACATTCCACTCCTTTTTCGTTAACGGCGGTCGGCGGGGACACGGACGTCAATGATGTACTCTCCTACAACTGGGAGCAGCGGGATCTCGGACCTGCGGCGGATGCCCAGGCGCCTGACGATGGACAGATTCCCCTGTTCCGAAGTTGGAGCCCCACATCCTCCCCGACCCGGTATTTTCCGCGGCTGCCCGACCTGTTGAACAATTCGACCGTGATTGGAGAACAGCTGCCGTCCACGACTCGACTGATGGTGTTCCGGGCCTCGGTGCGCGACCAGCAGGCGGGTGGCGGCGGGTACGCATCCGACGACATGCAGATTACCGTGGACGGAAGTGCCGGCCCGTTCCGTGTTCTCTTTCCGAATGATGCGGAGACCATTGCCGGGATCCAGACTGTTCTGTGGGAGGAGGCGGGAACTTCGGGCGGTTCGATCCAAGCCACCGAAGTAAATATCCTTCTGTCAACGGACAGTGGGCAGAGCTTTCCATACGTGTTGATTGCGGGAGCGCCGAATACCGGCAGTGCCGAGATTGTCCTGCCCAACATATCGAACACCACGGCGCGGATCCTGGTTGAAGCTGCGGACAACATTTTTTTCGATGTTTCGGATCAGGATTTCAGGATTAACCTGGCGGACGACATGGCAATCACTCCCGATACTCCACAGATCGGGCAAGGAGTTGAAGGCGGCCCGTTTTCACCCGACTGTGCGGTCTACACCATTGTGAACATCGGTGGTGAGGACCTGGCCTGGTCCCTGTCCAGTGCCGCATCGTGGATCGCCCTCGGTGAATCGAACGGGGTGGTGCAATCCGGGACCTCCGCGTTCGTGGATATCTGCATCGGCGCCGATGCCGAGACCCTGGGGCCGGGGACGCATGAGGCGGAGGTGTACTTCACAAACGAAACTTCCGGTTTCCTCGAGGAAAGAATTCTGCAGCTTACCGTGACCCCGATCGGCGGAATTCTTCGTTTTCAGAACGATCTATCCCAGGTCCAGGAAGATGCGGGAAGCGTCATCCTTTCCATCGAACGCGTTGGCAGCACCGAAGGCGCGGTTGGAGTCGTGTGTGAAACCAGCGACAGCAATTCCACTGCCGTCGCCGGCCAGGACTACACCCCGGCCTCCTCGGTCCTGGTGTGGGGACACGGGTACGGAGGAACCCGACAAATCGTGGTTCCGTTGCATGAAGATACCCTGGTTGAGTCAACCGAACTGTTTCACGCCGTTCTCCGCAATCCCACCGGCGGGGCCGGACTCGGGCAGACCGCCATCGCGACCGTGATGATCTCCGACAATGACAACAACGACGTGTGCACCGACTCCTCCTCGATGTACTCCATGCCTTTTTCAGCAAATCAATCGACGCTGGGGAATTTCACATCCGCAAACGACCCGATACCCTCCTGCGCGGCGGGCTTCACCAACGGGGTCTGGTACTCCTATACTCCGGCAAGCAGTGGTCTCTTGAGCGTGGACACCGAGGGCAGCGATTTCAATACTCTGCTGGCCGTCTATTCGGGGCCGTGCAATGCGTTGGAGGAGATCGGATGTAACGATGATGTTCCCTCGGGTTTGACATCCCGCGTGAATTGCGGCGTCGAATCAGGTCAGACCTATTTCATCCTCGCCGGGGGATCCGGCGGGGAAGCCGGCCAATTGCAATTGAATGCAGATCTCGTTCTGCTCCGGATGTCGGGCGAGAACGACATTTGCAGCAATGCGGTCGTGATTGCTTCCACGCCGTTTCTGGATCTCCGCGATACCACCGTCGCTTCGACGGCGGGCGATCCGAACGTTTCCTGTGTAACGGATCTGGGCAACGGGGTCTGGTACGAGTTTACCCCGGAGAGTGACGGCGCGATCCTGATCGATACCGATGGGAGTTCGTTCGACACAGGGATCGCGGTGTTTTCCGGCGACTGTGGAAATCTGAACGAAGTTTCATGCGACGATGATGCCGGGGATAAACTTACGTCGCAGATCATTTACACCGTCGATTCGGGTACGACGTATTACATTCTCGCCGGTGGTTTCAAGGGAGACTCCGGGTCCCTGACCTTCGCGTTGGAATTCATGCCCTCGGATTGCTTCAACTGGGTGCTGGACGGCGGATTCGAGCTCGGAACACCCTGGACCGCGTGGACATTTCAGTCATCCCTGGCCAGTGGCTCTCCGATTTGCGATCTGGCCACGTGCTCCGCCGGGTCCGTCCGCGGTCCGAAGACCGGCTCCAACTGGATCAACTTCAGCCATCCCGATGGAATCTATTTCCAAATTGCCGAGGTTGGGCAGACGGTCACCATTCCATTCGGAGCGGTGTCCGCATCTCTTTCGTTCCATCTATGGATCAGTGAGGTGGGCGGCGTGAGAACGGACACGTTGGAGGTCCTCGTGGACAGCACGGTGGTAGCGACCTATACGGAGCCCGGCCTGGCCGACCCCGTGTATTTGCTCCGGACCATTGATTTAAACCCGTTTGCCAACGGCTTGCCGCATGCGATCATCTTTCGCTACACCGGCCAGTTACTGGGGGGCATTGCCGCATTCCAGGTGGATAACATCGTAGTCCAGGCCTGCCTGCCGCCCGACTTCGATGGGGACGGAATCGAAGACGATGTAGATCCCGATGACGACAATGATGACATGCCTGACGAGTGGGAGTTACTACACAATCTGGACCCGTACAATACTTCCGATGCCCAGGGGGACAATGATCTGGACCGGCGTCTCAACATCGAGGAATACGTTGCAGACACCATTCCTACCAATGCACTTTCCTACCTTTCACTGATGATGGAGCCCCGGGTATCCCCGACGGTGCAACCTTTGTCTTTTGAGAGTTCAACCAATCGGGAATATTATCTGGATTACCGACCCGACGCGGTTGCGGGCTCCTGGATTTCCGTCATCACCAATACACCGGGCGTGGGCGGTACGATGAACGTTGACGTGACCAACAACGAATCCGTAGTGATTTTCCGGCTTGGAGTCGAAGTGCCGTAGTCGAATCGTGGCACGGCGCCTCCGGCCCGTGTCGGAGCAAGGAAAGAGGAAAAACAGAGAACGAATGGAGCCTGCGCGTTTCGTTCTCAATCCTTGCTCTCCCCTGGTTCCGACACGGGGCGGAGCCGCCGTGCCACGGCCGTTAGCATTGTGGCACGGCGGCTGAGGCCCGTGTCGGAGGGACGAACGATGTGGAGCTTGCGCGTTTAGGGCGCAATCCTTTCTCACCCCTTGTACCGACACGGGGCGGAGCCGCCGTGCCACGG
>Ga0315336_1001454_pt1 | contig 46036 bp, 50 predicted proteins | sample ASW5metaG_FD_204512 | JGI IMG/M metagenome (GOLD analysis project Ga0315336, IMG submission 204512) | Ammonia-oxidizing marine archaeal communities from Monterey Bay, California, United States - ASW #5 | ecosystem: Environmental > Aquatic > Marine > Intertidal zone | place: USA: California... | reverse complement strand
TGCGGCAGCAGTAGAGTGCTCTCCAGATGTATATCCAATACAAGTGTTATGGTCTCCTTCTTCATTTTCAGCCATCGCTCCATACCCAACGGCAGTATTAGCACCACCATTTACAAGGTCAGCCATAACAGTAACGCCAACACCTGTGTTAGTAGAACCAGTGGTGATTTCTTCACCTGCTAGATAACCTATGGCCACATTATTATCTCCCTGTGTAAGAGCACCGAGAGCTCCATATCCAAAAGCAGAATTGTTTGTAGCTGCGTTCATAACCGCATCCATCACATAATTACCAACACCTACATTATAACTTGAAACAGCATCTGCCCAATCTCCACTACCTGCATGTGCTCCTATAAAAGTATTGTCACCAGAATCGGTGGCTGTAGTTCCTCCTGTTTGAGACATAGCATTATAGCCTATACCCATATTCCTACCACCATCAACATTCGCCATTCCAGCTTGATAACCAATAAAAGTACTTTGATTTTCAGTTGTGATGGCTTGTCCAGACCTATACCCAATAGCGGTATTCCCAGCACCAGTTGTTAAACTTGATAGAGCATTGAAACCAATTGCAGATGTACCAACTTGATTAGTGGCTGAAGTTCCTTGTAAAGCACTATGTCCTATAGCTACATTATAATTTGCAGCTTGAGTTGTTACACCACCCATAGCATTTTTACCTACAGCAATATTACCCAATGCAAGAGTTATTCCTTTGCCTGCCTCTGCTCCTATAAAAACACTATCATCGGCAGTTGTTACAGCTTGACCTGCTGTAAACCCAACAGCCGTATTATTATCAGCATCATTCATGGCTCCAGCTAAAGCATCTCCACCTATCGCAACATTTTGAACTGAAGCAGCAGTTGCATGAGTTCCACCCAGAGCATTTGTTCCGATTGCAATATTTGAATCAAATCCCGCAAGAACAGAATCAGCAGCTAAATATCCGATTGCTATGTTGTGACCCCCTGTTGTTACAGCATCTAATGCCTGATATCCAATAGCTATATTCCCAGCACCACTTACGAGGGCTGAAAGAGCTTGATTACCAATAGCTACTGTACCAATTGCTCCAGCATTTTCACCTAAAGCATAAAGAGTAGAACGACCAATTGCAATACAACCATCTATATCAACATGATTTGCAGTACCCATAGAATCATATCCAATAGCAACATTAAAATCTGAAGCCACATTTGCTACAGTTCCAAGAGCATTAGAGCCAATTGCTATATTATAATCTGCTACCAGATTAGCGTCCATAGCATCACGACCAATGGCAATATTTTCCAAACCTTCTGTATTTGCTGTTAAAGCGTTATAGCCAATAGCAATATTTTGGTCGCCTATAGTTAGAGCTGCTAACGCACCATGTCCAACAGCTACATTTTTAAGCGCTCCATTCATCGCCCCAGCCATAACACCATTACCAATTCCAACATTATAATTTGATATAGCAGTAGTCCATGTTCCGCCTAACGCATCTTTTCCTATTCCAATATTATCATACCCAGCGACAGTTCCCAATCCATCCAAAGCTCCTGAACCAATAGCTATATTGTTATCTGCTCCACCATTATTTAAATTACCTAAAGCATTAAATCCTATAGCTATACAGTCAGATTCACCTGCATCAGCAGCGTCAAATGCACCATACCCAATTGCAACATTATCTACACCTGTAGCCATCGCACTACCAGCTTCTTCACCAAGAAAAACATTATAGTTACCATTAGTAGTAAGAGCATCACCTGCGTTTTTACCAAATGTAGTATTTGATGTACCTCCTGGGCCGGGACAGTACACTTCAGTAGTTGATAAATAAAGTAAAGATGCGTTACCACCAGTATCTGCACTTTCTACAGCTTGTGCGGTTGCAGTTATACCATCTGCATCACCTACTATAAGTAATTGGTCATAACTCGCCGCTATGGTTTGGCCTGTTAACTTCGCCATTATATTTTCCTCATATTAAAATTTTTCATATTATATCTTCCCACTTTCGTAGTTCATTTTCCCATACATCATTGACTTTACTCCATAAATCTCTTGCAAGTCTGGCTGTCTGCGAAGCCATTGATCTAAGATTGAGCCTTAAAGATGGAAACATTAGATGTAACCTATATAGGCAATAACTGAACCTGTTGCAGTCAATTTAAAACCAGACCATCTTCCAAATATTGTCATGCCCTGGGGGAATGTAACTCCATCTGAAGCTGCTCCTCCACCGCCAGAAGAAATACCTGCTCCAGTTCCGGCATCATCAGGATAAAGCGTGGCATCCGTAGCAACCAATCCATCAGTGCTATCAAATATTGTATCTTCAATAAATTGTATTGCTACAAAACAAGTACCACTAATAGTAGCAGCAACAGCAGATGTACCAGTAACAAGAATAGACCCTGCTGCTCCTGTTTCATCAACAGTATATAAAGAACCAGCTGCGTTTACTTGCATTGGTGAATAATCTCCATCAGCTCCAGAAAGAGCAGCTATATCATCATTTCTAACTGCTAATGGCATAACACCTGTATCACCTGAACTATGAGCTGCGTCTTCAGCTTTACCTAAATTAGTAGCTCCTGTACCCGGTACAATACTTGTTACATCTACATCTCCAATATCTACACCACTATTAGCTGCTAACTTACCAATAGCTGCACTACCAGCAGGTAGAGAAGCAACTACATCTACTTGTAATTCATTTCCCGATGCTATTGAGTTATCTAATAAAGCAAGTGAAGCTGCTATTGCATCTAATACTGCATTATCAGTACTTCCAAGATCAACTACTCCTATTGTATTTGAACCGGAAGGAAGTGCAGCAACAACATCAACTTGCATTTCAGTGCCATCAATAGCGTTATCTAATAATTCTACAGCAGTTTCTATTGCTTCTGTATCTATTTTTATAGTATCAAGCACTGCATCTATCTCAGTATTTTTTACAAGTATGCTATCTAATACTGCATCAAATGTATCAATCTTTGAATTGGTAGATGTTATTAAAGTTTCTACTCCATCAACATGGCCTATAATTGTTACTTGATTAGCGGCAGTAGCAGCGCCAGAAGGCAATGCACTTGATAAAGTGTCAACCTGGAGGTGACCATCGGAATCCACGAGAGGGACATAACTTGTGCCGCCAGTACCTGTTTTAACGGTATGCGTCCATATCATCATTGAGTCTTCAGCCTTATCGGTATGAACCTCGATGTTTATATCAGAACCCTCTGTTTTAAGGGTTACATTGTCAATATCAACTTTTAAGGCATCAGCATCTGTGTTGATGACCTTGTTAAGGACTTCCTTAACCGTATATTTATCTATTGTCGGTGTGGTATGAAGTGCCACGATGTTCTCCTTTTTGTTTTGTATGCCTTACCGTCCGAGAACTGGATGACATGGGCATATCATAATAACTGATTAATTTGTCAAAAAAGACTTGAGGGAGGACTGGTAAGTTAACCATTTTATTTAACATATCTACTTAATTTTAGTTCCTTATAAATATTCTTGTAGTCTTCCACTGCCTTTAATACATTTCTTTGCTGGTGCGGCTTCAGGCCTTCCCAGAATATATTCGCATCAGGACTCTTGCTTGTTGAAGATTTAAGCGTGTAGCGTTTGCCATCAACTGTAACAACAAGATTCCCGGAAATTCCATCCAGCGGGTGCATCCCGCGGATCAGGCCACTGATTGATTTTTGTGCTTCTATGGTTCCCCATCTTTCCAAGCCTTTGTATTGATCTTTGCCTTTTAACTCAAATTTTCCTTCTGCAGTTTCGCGGAGCGCTACTTTTCTATCTCCTATTGTTTTTCTTGCGGCATACATAACTTTTTCCATTTCATCTGCATCAGCTACCCACCAAGCCTCTCTTATTTCCCTGAAAGGCAATGAATTATCGCTTAAAGTATATTGTGTATCCTGTTTCTTTTGAGGCCTGATCTCTTTAATGAACTGGCTATTATATCTTTTTACATTAGAGTAATTTCTGTATTCAGCTGATCTTGGCTGTAATCTTGCTCTTTGAAGCCGCACCCAATCACGATATATGGCAACCTGCGCTTCGCCCAGATCGTTACCTAATTGCCCAAAACTCTTTTTGTTTGTTAATACATAACCTATCTCATTATGAAAATTCTTATATGCGTCAAATATGACCGGTGCAAATCCGTACCCCTTAAACCAATCAGACATTATACCAAAGCCTGAAGCTCGTAACATATTGCGGCCTACCCGAAGCAAACTTGCTTTTATCTTATCTTTATTTGCAGCATCTCCGTGCAGATGTTCAATAAAATTATCAATATCACCACCTTCCGGATGTTCCCATCCGAATAAAGCATAATTAATATAGTATGATAGTTCACCACCAATAGCTCCAGCAGCGATCCATCTTGCCATTGGGCCAAAATCTGCGTGCATTGCTGGTTTAAACGCCGCTTTATATACACCGGCAGTGGCGCGGTAAGACATCTTTTGCAAACCCCCCAGGAATGAAAGTTTTCCTGAGAACATTTCCGGCATAAAGTATGGGTGTGTCGATCCCTGCGTAACTGATGGTAGGAAAGTTTCCATTCTTTTAATCTCGGCATCTGTCAAATACCCGCGCTCCACAATTTTATCTATTTGCTTATTACTAAACCCTCCAAAATCTTGAAAAAACAATCTTCCTGTTTTTGCCTTTAATTTTGTATGTAATCTCCTTGGAAGCATCTGCATTATTTCAGGTGATATATCATTTTTCATATATCTTAGATACATTTCAGCAGCTGTACCCGCTGAAATTGTTGCTCTCCCGCGATTTCCCAATTCAGAAGGTATAATACCTCCGGGAAACCAGCCCAGCCATCTTTTCAGTCCTTTTTCAAAAGTAATTGCTTCGATCTCGCGTACTCCAACACCGAGCTGACCTGCTTCTCTTGCAGTCATTAATGACGCTATAGGATGTCTTAAAAAATTAAACCATCCTTTTACTACTGCCCTTGTTCCCATAGCAGGATAATCAGTGTTATGCGAATACATAATATTATTATAGAATGTTCTTGGGGAAGTAAGATGGAGGGCGCTAACAAATCTTGTCGATCCCATAGCTCCCCACGGCGGCTGGTGTCTTGATCCTTCAATTATAGTCTGCATTATTTCAGACGCTTCTATTGAGTTCTTTCCCCCAACTGTTGTACCTATGCGGCCCACCAGCTGATCCCTAACCTTCATATCCTGAGTAAAAACCTCTGCGCCGGCAAGAAATGTCGCATAACGGCGTGTGATCCCGGGCGCGATTATCGTGAAGTCTGTTTCATACAATTCAGGCGAAAGCTCCAATAGCCGAGGCCTGTCCGCTGATCCATATCTTACTTCCTGTTCATAATACGGCGATCTCCGCAGCCACGCTCCAATAGCTTGCTCTGCTTCTGCTCTTGTTTTTGCCTGTCCTCTTTTCATCAATCGTTCAATTTCTCTTTCATACTTTTTTCCTCCTCCAACAAGCTCTTTATAAACATCAACTTTTAACTGCCGCCTCAACCAATTGTCAATATATGTGTCTGCTGCGTCAACTTTTACTTTTTTACCATCAATATCTTTTACAACATAAGTGTCATGCTCAACTCTTAAAGCGTGCAGCCGATCTGTATATTCCCTCCATAATCGTACTGCTTCTTTTGTCTTAGGATCATTTAAAAACTTTTCCTTGTTCTTACCCTTAAAATCCACTCCTTCTGCCAGATACGGATCAACAGCAGCCGAAAAGTATTTCATATTCTTTCTGCCGATTAATTTACCGATTCTATATAATGTCGCTTCACCATCACCAGTTAATTGCGTCTGCCTGATCACGAAATCTGTGGCTTTCTGCGCTAATTCTCTACCCGCTGCACCCATAGCTTTTATTCTTGATATATTTGAAAAAGCAAAACCAAATGTCTGATGAACCTTATTTGCCCATAAATTCTCATTCTTCGATAACTCTGTCAACATAACCGGCATATCGTCAAGATAGCCGCCATTATTAGTCATTCTATCTAAAATTTCTTCATATAATACAATTTCTTCTTTGGTAAAATCTTTTTGAGAGTCTGAACGACCTTTTGTTACTTGAAGTTTTATATCGCGAAAGTTCTCATCAACACTTTCAACGCCAACTTCCTCCAGCTTCTTCGTCAAATCGCGCTGTTTCTTATGTGTCCGGCGGAGATCCGTTGTCCTCGAAGGCCATTTAATATCCTGACTAATCTTAACCATCTCTGTTTCAGATGGAATTTGATTTTTTACCTTATTCTCCAGCGCCACGATCTCATCGCTTAATTTCCCAAGGCGACCTTCCATTTCCCTGTCAACCCGACCTTCAGCTACCCATTTATTATGTAGTTTATTAGAGCGCTTTATAAGACTGTCCAGCTTTTTACGATCTGAAATCGGCAGTTTAGATCGTTTCCACCGGCGCATTGCATTAAAGAAAGCAGTAGTTCCGGGTATGAAATCCATACCAACCACCGCGCCACCCAGCCGATCGGCCTCTTTTTGTACCTTTACTAAATCTTCCGCAATTTTAATTGCTTCTTTTAATTCGCCAATAGAGCGCTGAACATCCCCTGTAGGCTTCTTATATGCCTGATACTTTTTTAAGCGCTTCTTATAGCCACTAAGCGCCGTATTCAGTGCTTTATGATCCTGCTGGGCAAGTGATTTACGCGCAGGAGCAGTAAATTGAGGTGCATTTTCTGGGCCGCGTAAACTTGCTCCGCGAAGTGTTGGGACTGTTGGATTTTTAAATGCTTTCGTTATATTAGCCTTACTAAATTTTCCAAAAAACGCGCCCCCTCCTGTCTTTAAATCAATTTTTCCGCCCTTGATAATTACACTTTCAGGAACATTTACACTATATGTCCCATTTACATTTGGCAGGTTAATTTCAAGGTCATAACGAAACCATCCCGGCTTACCCTCCATCGGCGCATCTACAAATCTGCTATTCTCTGGAGCTACAACCCTATCCCAATCTATCTCAAGCGGCTTTCCGACATACTCAGTGCCAGTAACTCCGCTTTCTGCAATCTGAATCTCTACTTGATCTCTTATACTCTCAAAAATGTTTTGCAATTCAATCTTGCCACGCATTGCAGGATCATCAATAGGTTTCTTTACAACCTTTTTCTCGCCCTTTTTAGTCTTTTTAGTCGGTGTAAGTGTAACCTGATCGCCAGTTCGAGGTTTTCCGAGCTTCGCTTTTCCTATTTCTTCGGTTAAAGCTGATCTTTCGACCGCTAAATCCCGAATCTTATCTTCGTTTGGTCGTTTCTTTCCAAACTCTGCTATAATTTTGGCATTAATCTTTGCTCTTTCAGCGAGTAATTCAAGCACAGCCAGCGGCTCATCTTCCCTGACCTTGCCTTTTTCAGCATCCTCAATCGCTTCAACTTTTTTCTTATCCCCACTTACTTTTGCTTTAGCTAAATTTTCACTAACAGGCTTCGCTGATCTTGCTGGTCGAGACATAATCCCAAGCTCATTTGTCCAAAATCTTTCACCTCCCTTAGTTTGTACTTCGTATTTCCATTCGTTTCCTACTCTTACTTTATTATTCGATAAAATTTTAACAGTTTCACCACCAGCGCCCCATTTTTTACCGAGAATTTCCGATAGCTTAACTTTTTCTCCCACTTCGAACAAAGGTTTTGGAACATCAGGGCCTACTATACCCCTTATTCCCTTATGGTGTTTTTTAACATATTTATTAAGAACTTTATGAGCTTCTGCTTTGCTTCCAAATTCGCCTAAACGAACTCCGTCTGACCAAGCAACTACCGTGTCAGTCAGAGGTTTCTCAGCGTAATACGCAACCTCACCCAAGGAAAGAAGCTGACTTGCTTTTTCAAAGTCCGCTGGCTGCTCTAAAAGCCTTTCTTCATTTACAACTTCTCCTCGTTTATACCCAAATTCCCCTAAAAGCTTTTCCTCTATATTTTCTCTTTCTTTGTCTGTTAACGGCTTTGGTTCTTTTGCTGGTGCTTTAGGAGGAGCTTTCTCTACTATTTGCTCTCCTTTCGCTAAAGAAATAAGTAACTGTTTAGGCGACCTGTGGCTAACATCTTTCCAAGACCCACTTTTCATTGACAAATCAACAAGATTTACATCTAAACTTGAGTCATTCCTTCGATGTGTTCTTATTTTGCGATCTTTTAAATCTTTTTCTATAGCATCTATTTTTTCTTTATTACCATAAAGTTCTTGATACAATCCATCGACCCCTTCGGATTTTCTTTCCGTAGTGAGAGCGCTATACTCATCCGGATATTTTGTTTTAAGAGCAGCTTGTTCTATATCAAGATTGGCCTTATTTATTTTTTCCCCAATAATCTCGCTACTCGGCCTTCCAACTGGTGCTGGAGCTTCAGGCTCAGTGTATTTAGCAAGCTCTGGATCAGTTTTCTTTCGCGCTACATCACCTTGTTTTTGCCACGATAACATAGCATCAACAAGCTTTGGTTTTGGCAAAGAACCGAGGCTCTGATAACGAAATCCTTTTACTCCAGGCTGATGTATTGTTTCGTCTGCAATATCTATTAATTCTCTCTTAGAAAATTTATCAACCAAGTCTTCCTTTCTATTTTTCCTTAAAGCAGGATGATCAAATGTAGCTTCTATATCCAACACGGCTTTTTGTAATTCAGGAACAAGTTTACTTCTGTCCATACCGCTATCAAGCCTTGCTATACGATCAGCCAGCGCATTGAAGGCTTTCTCGTAAGTATCAAACACTTCTCCCTCCACAGTCTTATGTCGCACTCCATATTCATCTGCTTTTTTTTCTACAATTTTATATTCAAAATCTCCGCCTTTTTTGTTTTTTCTTATACCATAATTAAAATATCCGCCTCCTTCTTGTAATTGATCAAACTCACCCAGCTTGTTTCCCTTAGAGCCGGTGATGTCAACCCATTTTTTAGGCTTAATCTTTTTAGGTGCAGGCGGTTCAGCTGGCGCTTCTGCTTTATCAAATTCTGGATAACGGGTTTCAAGCGGATCAGTCTTCCCTGCCGCCATATCTGCTTCAAACTTAGCCTCTAACTTTTTAATTAAGGATTTACTTTTAACTGGTGTCGGATCAGCCAGCCTTTCGCTTAACCAAGTTCCATCCTCTAATCTTCTATAATTGTAAGACCCTACACGAGGTGCTTCAAAAAAAGTTCGATATACAACCTTTGTTTTGGCTTTTATAAACTCACTTAGAGTAACACCGGACTCCTCTGGTGCTTCAGCAGTACCACCACCTCTCTTTGCTAACTCAGCCTCTAAAAGAGTTACTTCCGCGTTATGCTTAATAAGTCGATTAACATCAGCTTCCCACATTTCTTTAGTCTTTTCACTTGCTTTTGACAAAGCCTCATCGGTAAACTTTTCCAACCTTGCTTCAACGACTTCAGCAAAACCCTTTGAAGCATCTAACCGTTCTTGTAATTCTTTAGTATCCGATTCAGTAAGAAATGGTGCATTTTTATTTTTTTCAATTAGTTGATTTAATTCTGCTTCCAAATCAGGAGCATACTTATCTAACTTACTTTGCAGTTCTTCTTTAGCTGGTTCAGGCTCTTTAGTTTCAGGCGCTTTTTCTACTGGTGCTTTAGCTTCAGGCCCAAACAATTTTCTCTCGATAGCATTTGCTTCATCAGCTAATTTTTGCGCCTTATCTCTTTGAGATTTGGTTAATTCCCCTTTGATCTCTGGATTTATCTCCCATCTTTGTCGATGATATGTTTCACCAGCAACATCAATTCCTTTACCAACATCTTCATTAATAATAATGTCCTCTACATCTGAATCCTTGCCAAACGCTTCCTTTATTAATTCAGTTTCTTTATTAAATAATACATCAAGTTTTTCTCCAGCTGCGTCTAATTCTTTCTTTGAAGGCGGTTCTTTTTTTGGAGGCTTAGTCGGTTCTACTGGCGGAACTTCAGTCGGTGGTTCTTCTTTAGAAGGCTTTTTTTTAGGCGGTTCTTCTGCTTTTGGAACTTTAGCTTCCTCAACTGGAACAACTTTACCAGCGATCTGATTGTCCAGCGTCTGCATACGATCACCCATCTCAACGATTTGCTGTTCTTTCCTTATATATTCAGGTGAACCTTCCGGCAATGCCTGTAATTCTTCAAATAAACGATTTTGCTCAACTTGCAATGCACCACGCTCTTGAACTAATGAGCTTACATCTTCTTCTTTCGGTGCAGTCAGTTTCCTGCGTTCCTGCTCAACACGAATGATCTGTTTTTCTCTTGGCGTTTTTGCCTGTTTATACATTGTATCTAAAACGGCATCCGATTGTCCTTGCAGTGCTTCTTTTCTAAGGTGAGCCGGTACTTCCAGCTGTTCTGCCACAGCCTTACTGACTGGTACTGGGGGTACTGATTCTTTAGTAAGGCCTTCTATTTTAGCATTAGCCTCTGCCCTTGTCGCAAATTCGCCTACATTTTTTCCCCCATAGACTGCAGTATAGACACCTTCTTTAACAACCTTGCCTCTTTCAACTACTGGTTCAGTATATACAACACCAGAGCCTTCAGGCGCTTCTTGAACCATCGTTTCACCCGGTGCTTTTTCAGGAACCTGACCTCTACCTTCCGCAACAGTAACCATCTCAGGCTTACCATCAGGGCCAATGATCGGTTTGCCCTCAGAATCAACCCTTGGCTTTTGGATTTCACCTGTTAAAACTAATTCTTTTTGAGTAAGAGCAGGTTTAAATGGAATACGATTGCCTTTTTCATCGTATATGATCGCAACGCCCTTCTCATCGACCGACAAATTGGGCTTTTCTCCTAATATAACACCCTTTCCTCCTGTTGATACTCCAGATGGCGCGCCTTTCTCCCAAGCAATGTTGCCTTCCATTGCAAGTTCAACGGCTGATGTAATTCCATTCTTTACTGTTTCCTGTGCTTTGCCAAAATCTCCGCCATTACGCAAATACTCCATCCGCAGCATCTTAGATACGCCAGTTTTCACATAGTCATATGAACCTTTTCCATATATCTGCTGCATTGGCGCTGCCAGTTTCATTCCGATCAGGAAGGCAGCAGCATCGTAAAAATCGTGCCACTCTGGTGCTTCTCCCTCAACTATCATTGGTGAAAATCCGCCGAATCCAATTACTTCACCAACAAACTTTGAGCCTTCCGGTATAAGTTTCGATCCCCTGCCTACAGGTCTTACATACTTACCAAAGGCCATTCCGCCTTCGCCAAGAGCGCCTGTAACCATACCAAGCGCAGTATGAGCTACCACATCTTTTGCCCACTGTCGTCCGTCTATATAACCTAATTGTGTCCATTGCCTTAAAGGACTGCCAAGACCTTCATATGTACCTAAAGCACCACCCATACCGATCATGCCCTGTGCAATACCTGACTTTCCCAAAGCTATTCCGCGATTAACAGTCGAAGAACTAACACCTAATTTTAATAATTGTTTGCTTGTAAACATTCCGGCTGTTTTTACAGCACCCTTTGCTATAGTACTACCAACACCAAAAGATATAGCATCCAATGGCATCATCAGTCCCATAATCCCTGCTGCAATCTGCTCCTGGTCGCTGGGTTGATAAAAGGTCAGATCAGGTGTATTGCCGGTTGCAATGCTCCATGCCATCCCTGATAAAGAGTTTGTCCAAGCTGAAGCCATAAAATCACCGTCAGTTACATCTAACCCGATCTCTTTTAATCTTCTTCTATAATGCTCTCTTGGATTCGCCATCCTGCGCATCCTCTCATCATATTCAGCCTTACCCAGTTCACCTATTCCGAATCTTCCCTTAACCGCAGCAGCTCCAAACATTCTTCCTATCGGATCGGTTTGCGGCCCTGTAAATAACATTGGCGCACTCATAGTATTCCACGCGACTTGCTCCCGAACTTCCTTGTCAAATTTAGGTGATCGAGGATGGTGATATATACCGATCTTTGCAGCCCTGTCCTTCATAAACTGCATATTATTAAATTCTACTGTCGCGCGAGCGCCTGTTGCTTCTTTAGATGGGCCTGAAATACTTAGATCGCGATACTTCCACATATTGCCTAAACGATTAAGGAATCTATCTGATATTGATTCTTCCGGTGCTTGTGAGATTGTATATTTAGGTTCGCCAGCAACATCCACTTTTTCAAGTCCGTAGATTCCAACTTCACGCTTTGCAGCGCTGCCATCTGATTCTATACCGCTTTCCTTACTCGGCATATAATTGGTATTAATTTTAGAAGAATCAAAATCTGATTCAGCAGCAAATACTGCTTTGATTGTAGATGCTTCCGGCCCTGCAAGAGAATCTATCATAGCAAGGTGTTTCGGATCAGCACCCATTACTGCTACATAGTCTTCGTTTGTGTAGTCCTTATACTTCGCCCAAGAGCCATTATTATATGCTTCCCAGTTCTGTATTTTTAATGGACTATCCCCCTCACTGTTGAATAGTATTCTATTGATAGCAAAATCTATAGCCTCCTCTGGCAGAGCATCATTTAGGTTTTTATTATACTTTTCCTTAAATATATCTCCCCAAACTCTATCATTGATCTGCGGTATGTTATAGTCAGAGGAATGGACAACATCTTTTCCTGCTTCAGCACTACTACCAAAAAATCCTGCTTGTGTTATTTTTTCTACAGATGAATCAGGACTTGATATTTCATGTGATAAAATATTTTCAGCATCGTAATCAACTGAATCCACTGGAGCTGGATCAGGCGGGCCATATAATTGATCGGTGGGACTTAATGATTCAAGCTGCTCATTAAATTGATTGTAGTCGCCAAGTTCTACATCCTTTTTTGACAACCCATCATACAACCATTTGCGATTATTTTCATCCTTCATCGCATCGGTGAATTGATCATACTCACCGATTTGCAACCCATTTTTTATTGCAGAGTCATATATCCATTGCAAATTTTGCTGTGGCATTTATTGTATCCACGGCGCTTTGTTGTCAAGCGGGTTGATTTCTTCATAAGGAATATACTTTACATCGTAAACGCCTAACATATCTTCAATTGCTTTTATTTTTGTTTTAAGGTCTTCTCTTTGATCGTCAGTTAAAACAATTGCTTTTATTGATTCGCTCTCGCGCTTAAAATCGGAAGTATCCTCACCTTCCCAAAATTCAGCACCTTTATATCTTGTAATTTTTGTCGCACCAGTTAACCAGCCAATATATTTTTCTTTTTCATTCATAAGACCTTGAATACTGGTTTTGTCCTGATAGGATAATTTTTTAGGCTTGTATTTTTCATCCAAAGTTTTTAGCAATCTTTGCGCCTGCGTATCTTTTACCCCGGGCGGCATATTGACAAGCTGTTGATAATCTCCGTATTTCGTTTGATAGTCGTCTATACCTTCAAAGTAGCTATTTATCTCAGCGATTTTTGTCGGATCATTGCCCTTATAACTACTGTATTCAGCAACTACCTTTTCAGGACTCATATCTTCCCAACCCGGTGTATTCTTTGCTTTCGCAGTTTGATAATTGCGCCAAAGAGCAGCTTCCGGGCCTACATATGTTTTATCAGGTACACCATCCTTGTCTGCATCCTCATATTCAACATTGCCACTTAAATATCTGTCAAAGAAGTCATCGCCATAAATCTTTCCCCAATTAGTAGGTGTTCCACCAGCTCCAATTGGTGTTGTATATCCGCCTGTTTCAACATCAAATGAAAAACTTTGACCGGTTGTTTTATCAGTAAAAGTTTTTGATTCCAGTGACATTTCTCTATACTCTTTTAATTCTTCTGCTTTTGTGGCTTCTTGCGCCAGCGCTTCATAGCCAAGAGCTGCCTTATTCTTGGACGCTAAAATATCTCCTAAAAATCCAAGCGCAAGCTCTGCGCCGCGATAAGGTTTGTCTAAATCCTGCTGTCTAAAAAATGATCCGTATGATCTTGCCATTATACTCCCTCGTATGAAATTCTTTCTGTTTCAATTTGATATAGTAAATCTTCTATCCCAGATAATTCAATGCCCTGAGATTTTAGTAAATCTGCAAGCGATCTTGCCTGCGCTATGCCCATTCCTTCACTTTGCAAACCAAGCTCCCGACCTGATATATCCAACTGTTCTTGTCTTCCCTGCATCATATCGGACATTGTAGCCCGCTTGCGCCCTGTCATTCTTTCCGCTTCAGATGAATATAATCCGCCTGTTGCCTTCTCCACCTCAGATTGTTTGCGAAAACTATATGCATCCCCTAAAAATTGTGTCAAATTCTGCGACTCCTGCAAGCCAAGCCTTTCCTGCTGAAGGCCAATGCCCCTACTCCTTACATCGTATTCCTGACCCAGTAATTCCCGCTGCTCATCATAATAACCCTCAATATCGCCTTTTCGTCCCTCTACTTGAGCTTCATATTCTTCAAGAGCTTTAAGGCCTTTTCCTGCAGTTTGCCGGGCTTCCCGAGCTTTACTTGGATCGTGTGATAACCACTTTGTTGAACCAGACGGTGTAAGCCATTCCCAGCCTTTTTGTACTTGTTTACCTACTTGATGTGCCATTTTCTTCCTTTTTCATATTTTTCACATAGGACAGTTCAAAGGGAACAAAACCTTTGCGTTTATAGAAATCTCCTACTTTCGGATTCCAAGTGTAGTGCATCATATGTACCTTATCAACATCCATTTCTTTAAACCAATCCATCAGTTTGTTATACAATAACAGTCCTGTCCTACCGCTTCTATGCTCTTTTTTAACATACCAAAAATCTTCTGTACCCCATAACTGGTATCCCCACTGATAAGAATGTGTATATCCAGCCGAAGCACCAATTACTTCATCATCCTTTTTTGCAACATAACACATATAAGGTTCTCTATTTTTTAGAGAATCAATGTATCGTGCGATAAACATAAAACGCGATCCCTTCTTCTTCGCATCTCCAAGTTCTTTTATGTTCGCCGTAGTTTCTTCGCCAAAAGAACGCACGATCATATCAGCCACATCATACATATCTTCAGGCGTTGCTTTTGTTATCTGTATCATTGGCTGTGGCATTATCCTATTCCAACCCTTCTTCTATATCTTCCAAGTGGAGTCCTTGCAAGAGGATCACTACCACCACCCATAAGACCGCCACCAATACTTAATGCTGCTGGTATTGCTGCCGCCCAACCAACAGGATTCCAGAAATTAGTCATCGCAACCAATCCTGCTGCGCCTCCAGCAACTTGCAGTCCACCACCAATTTTTTCTTCCGTAGTTTTGCCTTCTGCCAATCTTTGCGCTCCTGATACAACAGAGGCTCCATACCCAAGTCCAGCTGCGCCTTTACCTAATGTTTCTTTTAATCCGGCTTTAGTAGCTTCGCCAGCGCCAGTCTCTAACCCAGCAGCCGATGTTGGGTCTAATTTAGAGACATCAGTACCATGGGGCAAATTCTTCGCCTGCGTTATCTCACCAATACTGGTTTGAGGGCCAACCGCAGCTACAGGTTTAGGTGTTTCTATAAGTTTTCCAATTGTCTCCACCGCTGAACCTGTTGCTTTCTTCATTTCAGCAGATTTGCTTAATAATTTTGAAGCGTCTAAGTCTTCAAGAGGCACATTGGCAGCTGGCATAACATCAGCCTTTTTAAGAGCATCAGATTCTGCAATTGCCTTTTCAACATTAAGAGCTGATTCTGCTCTTGCCCTTGGATGTCCTGCGGGATACTCTGTTGGTACATCCGGAAGTTTTGGTTCTTTTGCTTTCTTTTCAAACAAACCCTTTAACCCGGCTTTATGTCTTTCACTAAATGTCATGCCGGGAAGTTCATCTATATCCCCACCTGCTTTAATATGTTCTGCAATCTTTTTACGGCCTTCAGCTCTAAAGGCACCGCCAACAGCAGGTTTTCTAACATAATCCCAATATGTCAATTCAGGATTAGCAAACTTAGCTTCCATATAGCCGCGCAACATCTTGTCATATTCATATCCAAACTTTAATCCAGCCCTACCTACAGCCAGCTGCCGTTCTTTTTGCGCTTGCTCTGCAGCCAACGCATCCTCAATCTCCATTCGCTGACGCGCTGAAAAGGATGCAAAGCTTGGTGTGATCGGTGCTGGGTATTGTGGTGCTTGAATATCTACAGCCATTATAGTTTCCCTATTATTTCATTTACTTTGGCAGCTAAAGCAGCAAAATCATCATCCTGTCCAGATGTTGTTGTCGTGCAATCTAATGTATCGCTTACTGTACCGCCAGTGCTGTCAATAAGCTTTGAAATACCAGTACGGCCTTCTTCTGCCAATCTTGTGTTAAACAATTTGTTCATAAATTTTACGAATAAAAATACGCCCTGCCCCGGTACATATCTTATAGAAATTGAACCATTATCCAGTTCCGCCTTTCTTGGATAACCCATCTCAACTTCAATCTTCTTTTGAGTGCCGTTTTTAACAGCCTGAACTTCACGGTATAGATCCGTTTCATCTTCGCTGTTTCCCGGCATAAATCCCTGTTCATCCATATAGGCCATCAGGTTGTCTCCTTAAATAAAGGGCGATACTCAAGTGTAATATTTTGAATCATTACAGCTGTGGCTGTTGCGGGCGCAAACCTTATCTGGACACTATTGCACTTTGGAGGCGTTGTGATCGCAAACCTTGCCTGTTTCCAGCGCAAAACTGTTATTTGTTCATTATTTGTTAGCGCACCAATTACGCCACCAATAGGATGCCCCCTTTTAACTTTCAACACGGTGCTGGTTGGCATTTCTAAAACTTTTATGTATTCAGTGCCTCCAGCGGCTATAAAATCTCCCGGGACAAGCTCATTTGTTCCATTAGCATCTAAAGTAACTGTATAATTAGTCGCTCCATCGGCAACGGTTCCATCGAGTAAAATATTTGTTGTGGAAGTTTGCAGGTTCGTAAATGTGGATGCTATATTTGTAACAGCTGCACCATCAACATACACAGCATTAAAATTATTGAATTGACCAGTGCCGTCAAGAGCATATTGAAATTTTCCTGTTGCCGCATTTGCAATTGCTGCAGTTGTTTTATAAGTGAGATAAACATTATACAGCTTCACTTTTTTGTTCGGCCCGCCAATAACAAAATCCTTTGTTATCATTTGTGCTTTATCGTCCTTATTCACTTCATCTTTCCACAAATGAAAAGCCCCATAAGTGGAATACATCAATTCTCCGTCCCATCTTTCCACCATATTGCTTCTTTGTTTATATGAGGCGTGTGAAGTGAGGCTGTCAGGATGAAATGACCAAGCACCGGTTTTGAAATCATAGACATAAGCGTTCTTATAGGTTACATTTGAAGCATCTAAATCAACAACCAGAACCTTGCCTGTCGCACTGTACCCAACATTCACTGGCGAATCAACATCCTGCCCGATCGATCCGGCCCACACTTCAGGATCAATTTTCTTCCGTCCGTTCCTATCAACCATAAGGTCAACAATAGTTCTGCCATTGTAGAGGTAGCATCCGTGCTGGTTCACCCACGCAATGCCGTAATCTGTTTGCACAGCAGCAGACTTTACAGGTATCCCTTTTCCCTTGTAAGTGCCTTCAAGAAATTCTCTGTCCTGGGCTATGTTTATTACATACAGGGTTTTCTCTTTAAACTGCAGTATTCGATCCCCATATTCCATCAGCCTGACAATTGAATCGCCGTCTTTTATTGCTGCATCTATTCTGTTTGATACAGGCAAAACATCATAATTATCCACGACCGATTTGATCATCGTATCGCCCATCACTTCTTCAGTACCATCATCGTATGACACCATAAGATTGCCAACATACAGTCTGCGATTGGCTACAACAGAAGTTTTATATCTCGGCATTGTAGATTTTTCATCTTCAGGAATACCGCTTTCTATCTCGAATGTTGATCTTTTGTGCGGTCTGATAAAATTTTCTTTCGCAAGGTAAAATATATGCTGGGTATTACCTGAGTTCCATTCTGCGGGAGAAGTTTTTCCGCTTTCAAAGGCTTTTACTGTACCAGCGACAAAATCACACTCCGCCTGCGGGAACCATTCCGATCTATCACTGCTTTTTGGCGATTGAAGTTCGCGCATATACACTTTACACCCTGTAACGCGCTTATTCCAGTTAAGCGAGGATGTACCAGAATCGTTGTCGTATTTTATAAATATTGGAATAGCCGGAGCTTTTCCTTCTGTCAGCACAATATGCTCTGCACCACCGCCAGTTTCATTCGTGCAGAGCGTAATTAAACTTTCCTGCTTACGCGGATCATCGTATAAAAGACTTACGCCAACTTCCCAATTTCCGCCCCATCCTGTTGATCCAGCCAAAGTATCTTCGGCAAATCCGACATGGATATTATTTCCTTGCAATCCTGCGTGGTTTGACCAAGAGCCAGAGGTTTCATTTACAGTTATATTCGATATGCTAACAGTAATAGCGTCATCAACATCTGCATCCACGATCGTTAATTTTGATAAAAGTCCATCTGCGCTTCCATCTGCAATGGCCCAACTTCCTGTCCAAGAAAGCTGTCGCGAGCTTGTTCCACGCCCGGAAATTGTCCAAGTGTGATAATTTGTGCTGTCAAAACTGCTTCCTGTATCTACAGAACGCCCTATTTGAATTTGAATACCACTGTAAGCGCCTGAACCACTCATTTCATCTACAACATCAACATCTATTGTAATGGATTCAATTGTTGGATTGTTGCTCAAAGTATCCGCATCCATAGTGGCCTCAGTTTGAAAATGTGTGTCAGTTGCAGATGCTCCGCCATTGCCCGAAAGTGACGGATTGTAAGAATGTGTCGCAGATGCCACAAGACCAATAGTTTCCGCGAGTTTAAAAGTTGATGGGTTTGGTTTCGCGCACTCAGCATTTAATGGATAATACTCAGCAGGGACACTATCGGTTTGACTTGTATCTTCAAACAGCGTTCTTGCTATATATCCCCACCATTTATTAGAATGACCGCTATAGGAGAAATTTCCACTTGATGTTCTCAGCGCTCCATCCGCAAAAGCAAAGTCAATCATTGAATTAGTGTCATCAGAAGGCTGCGGTTCATCTCCTGTGTCAATCCAGCCCGGAGCGCCGCCTTTTACCCTTCCGGCACTTCCTATAGTCGTACTTGCCGAAGAACTATCTTCTTCAATTGTAAATCCAGTACTGCCATTTTGTGTTTTTACCTTGTGAATTGTATTGTTTAATAGTGTACCCATTGTTCCAGATATACCAGCAAATCTTACATAACTTGAAGTGGTCAAGTTGTGAGAAGCTGAAGTAGTAATAGCAGCGTCAGATGCTGCTGTAATTGCGCTTATTGTTAGTGACTGTCCGTTATATCTTCCAAAAATATTAACTTTATTTGTGCCGGTTTTGTCAGCTAACGCAACCCAATGCTCACCGCCTACAAAACTTCCATCATCCTGTTTGCCATTGTAGTGCCGGTCTGATGAAAATGAGAATAAATTATGCCCAGCTAAGTTATTTGTATTAAGAGCAGTCGGATATGGATCAAGTCCATTGCCAACAGCAGCTGATGTTACTGAAGTCCCGATAGCGCCTGACCTTAAAACTCCGTTGGCACCAACAGACAAAGCTTCTAATTTAACAAATTCATTGTCGGCGATCTGCCGCGCGCCGCTGAAGGTGTTCAACCCACCGGAAAAATCTTCTATTACTTTTAATCGCTTAGACATATCTATGCTTTCGCAATCACATATTCTATGGTTGAATCAGCAGAGTCTCTTATTACGCCAATTTTGTTGGTATTCAGTCCGTTCCCTCTGAATTGGACACTCGCCCCACCTTTTAGCTTTATCGGGTATGTGGGCGAACCTGCGCCGTATTCCAGTGTAACCTTCACCACATTTAATCCTGTATTTTTTATATAACAAAAAGCCATAGTATTTGAGCTGCTTGTTAATTGAACAACAGAGCTTGAAATAGCAACATCGCCGCTGCCTATATCCCAAGTTGAAGCCGTAGTATTCCACACCTCATCAAAATCTTCCCAAGCTGTCCTTGTTACTACGGACATGGATGTCCAAGCATCACCCCATTGCGTACTGTTTACATCGATATAACCATTTCCACCAAGCGTTTTATTAACACTCGTATGTGTTTTATTATATTGATAAGCAGCTTTGGAAAGGTCATATTCTTCAAGACTACCAGTAGTTGCCGCTTGTTGGGCTTCTATCTTAGGTATAACCTGAGTCGCAAACTGTATTTTTCTATCTTGAGCCATTATGTTACTGTTAAATATTGAACGACTGAACTTCCGTCTTCGACTGTTGTATCAAATTTTATATCGGCTGCTGTACTATCTACAAAGGAAGCAAAAGCCTGACCAGACGAAAGTGAAATCAGGTAATTCGAGCCGCCATCTAAAGAAAGTTTTATATCATCCCCGCCAACGCATTTTAAATAAAAAAAATCAAAACCATTTTCAAGATCAATAGCGGAAGACGCGCTTTGGGTTATTGTAGCTGAATCAACATAATTAACCGTGTTTCCCATCTCGCTTGACATAACAGAAGTGCCTGATAGCTTGCGTCCGCAGTCGCTGTCCAAAAACCACCGCGCACCTGTGCTATCCAATTCCTGCGGTACACAAAAGTTTTTGTAGGTCAATGTTACATCATTGGTCGCCATTAGCTTTCAGCTCTCTGTGGCTGCTGGTACTGAGAAAATCTTCCTATAATCACTTTCAGTCCGCGCTCATAATCTGATTGTAATTGATCATATATTCTTGTGTGCTGTTGAAATTTTAATGTTTGTTCCTGCACTTCTTTAGCTACTTCAGCTGAAAATTCTTTTACTTCTTCAGAGAACCTGTTTAGCGTCAACCTGTAATCCTGCATGGTCGCTTCCATTGTCTGCGCTGCATTTTGAACATTTACACTGGTAGATTGACGCATTTTCTCTATAGAAGCCTGTGTAGATAGTTGCATTTTTGATGTTGCCGCGGAAGTAGATTGCTGCATCTTCGCTGTAGCAGCCCCTGTTGATTCTCTCATTTTAGCTATAGAAGCATTAACATCATTCGAAGCATTAGCAATAGAAGCTTGAGTCCTGCTTGCTATGGAAGCATTATTAGTAGATACATCGTTAGAGGCGTTAGCAATTGATGCTTGAGTTAGGCTCGACATGGAGGCATTATTTGTTGAAACATCGTTAGCAGCGTTGGCAATTGAGGCCTGTGTTAATAGTCTTGAATCTTCAATCGTGGCCTGCATAGCTGCTTGTGCATCTTGCACTTCAGCCCTGAAAGCATCAATAAATGTTCTAATTTTAGATATTTGAGCGTTAGCTAATTCAAGGTCTTCTTCGTCCTCTATATATTCGCCGGCTACATTAAACCATTGCGCCCAATTGTCAAAATCAGCATCTGTACCCAGCGGTGTTTCTTCCCCAGCAACTGCATCCATTATTGTTAAACCGGTACCAGTAGTAATTGTTGGTGTTGTATAAGTAGAACCTCCGTCCCCAGTTGCATCTGCCGGAGCATCTGTCCGAGATACTCCAGCTGCGTCTGACGGAGCATCTGAATCAGTTATACCAGTTGCATCTGTCGGCCCATGTGTGATTGAATCTACCGCAGCTGATACTGGGTCTTGCGCAGCATTTATGGAATCCACTGCTGCAGTAATCGCAGCACCCACATTCGCATTTTCATAAGATATTACCGGAAGGGCAGGAACATCAGGCGGTACTGCAGTAATACTGGCAATGTTATTTACCATAATTCTTTGTAAGCATTTCATCGAAGCGCCGATAACAACAACATATTCATATTCATCAGGAAATCCGGTAATTGAAGATGAACCAAAAGCAACGGAAGGATTAGTTACATACTCCACCTGAAATGCGTTTGGGCTTGTTGATGGAGCAGGATAGACAAAAACATGACTATTTTTAAGAATATACACAGGCTCTGAAGTTGACGGATACCACATACTGTTCACATCCTGCACCCGGCGAAAGTATGAAGTTGGAACTAATTTACAATCCTCATATTCACCATTAGTTCCATTTTCTCTTATTACATTTAAAACAAGACATTTTTCAACATTATAGTTTAATGCTGTAATATCGCCTGTATTGGTCGAAGCAACCCACAAACATTCTTTAGGAAGTACGCTGATTATTTCAGCCGCCGAATCTGTTAAACTGTCAGTGATCAGTTGGGTATCGCCAACCGATCCTATTAAATCTTCTACTCTAACTTGAAATGTAGCCATTATTTACTCACAAAATCTTGTAGTGGTTGAGGAACAAGATCGGGCATCGCTTCTCTCGCTCTGTCAGTTCCCATATATTCTGCTTCCAAAGCCTTTGCCAACCCACGATGCCCTGATCCAAGCTGTAAATTGCCGTCAAGGTTAATGATTTGAGCCGCTGCCCGGTGTATTGCTGCGGGTATGAGCTGGGCTGGCAGATCAACGCGACTCGTATTATCTGTTTTTGGTTCTGGTCTTGCATAATAAAACACCCGGACAGATGAACTGTCTGATGAAGGAGTCTTATTAAAAACAATTTTTACTGTGTCTTCCTGCCATTTCCCGGCTGTGGCATTTGCCCCATATCCTGAACTGGTATTTACGGCTACAGTAAAAGTATTTGCATCCGTTACTGTAACTTCAAGTCTTTTGCCGTTAAGCGCATTGACACCTGTTGCTGTAAGGTCAAGCCCAACCACTTCACTGAATATTGCATAATCCCCAGAGTCAAGTCCGTGGGAAGCAGAGGTAATTGAGCAGGGATTGGCTCTTGTCCCGGCAGTAAGGCTTCCTGATGTTGCGTCTGTTCTCAATGTATAGCCGATACTCGGTATCGTATCTTCATCCGTGCTGAAAAACATAACACTATCGTCAATATAAGGCACTGCCCTGGTTGAGCCTGTACTATCTTCCAGTTCAACTTTATAAATCTTGTTTGATCGTTTTGAATCGGTTATAACATACTCTTTCCCCGAAACTGAAAAACTTGCGCGGATTGATTTTTTTACCAAGCGCAATCCAATGTTCTCCACTTCCTGATCGAAAAACATCGCTTTTAGCGTTTCCGTCACCGGATAGCCAATATCCGCTTTATTTACAGCGGCATCAATAAGTTCGTATGCTTCTCTATATCTCATTATTTTTTATTCTTCTTTTTGCGTTTTTTACGCTTTTTTTTCATTTTGGATAAACCGCTAACAGTTCTTTGACTCCCATCAGAGAACACAGTTGCTCCAGTTCCGTAAGTAGTATCAGCCATTAAAATATTTATTTTCGCTTACTTTCATAACAATCATTCCAACTATTGCCATAACAAATATAAATATAAATACATCCATCATTGATTGCTTTCATTCACTTCCTCTGGAACTGGTATTCCCAAATTTTTCTCCCAACATTTTACTGTTGGCTCCAGCGTTCCTTTTGCATCCGCAATTACAATCACAATCGCAATCACACAATGTGCATAAAACCATATCATTCATATCCTAACTTCATATGTAAACAAATTGGGCAATGCGCAGGACTATGAGAAGGGTCTGTAAGTTGAATTGAGTGAAGCTCATCTTCCGCCTCAGATAATTTGTAACTAATTAGCTGCACTTCTTTTTCCATTGCATTTACCGTTGTTAATAACCATCCGCACATACCAATAATAATCATTGATGCTCCAGCTAAAATTATTTGAGGCAAATCCATATTTTTCATTTTACCATCCTATTCCAGTTACAAATGCGATTGTTGTCCATACACCAAATACGACTAAAAACCTCGCATATAAATTTCCAAACTTTTGATTCATTACTTATCACTTTTTTTCTTTTTTCGCAAACGCTTTCGTGCGCGTTTTGCAGCTGCTTTACCTTTCTCGGTATAAGCATAATGTTTTTTGCCAACTTTAGGCATATTTTTTTCCTTTTTTTTTGTTCAGGGGGCGGAAAACCGCCCCCCAAACAGTTCATATGAAAGTAATCAGACTTATGCTGACAACTTCAGAATAGCGTGAGTTTGTTCATTCCGGGCTTCCGGGCCGAACTCAATCATCCATTCATCAGTTTGTCCATCACGACCATCTTTAACGATGTCTTTACGAAGCTGCATATCGCGACCTGCCAACGGACGAACCGCAAAGTTCGCCGGGTCGATCACAAGAGCGTAATCTTCTAAAACACCATTCAAGAGGGGGTGAGGAATAAAGTCTAATTCACCAACTGCGCCAACGAATCGGCGCACGCGAACACCAGCGGCCTGTGAAGAATCGCCAAGATCATAAAAAGCCGTGGTTCCGGTTCCAGAACCGGTTCCAAGTCTAATCATTGAAGCGAGTTTTCTTAGCCACTTATTCGATGCAAACACTGTTTTACGCATTGAACCATCAATCATGTCATGGAAAATGTATTCACATACACCATCCATATCACTCATCGTTCCAGATGCATAACCCAATTGCAAATTGGAATTGCCGCGACCATCATTGGTCTGGACAAATCCTGTCAGAGCTGAACCTCCGATACCAAAACCGGCAAATGTCCGTTTTGGATTTTCGGATGTAGCGTCTAAACTGACATTACCATTGGTCATCAATGCGTATTCGCAATCGACCTTGATCTTTGCAAGTTTTCGTGCCTGAAGACGAGCCAGTTCCGATCCGCCGTAATGCTTTGCAGCATCGGCAGTACCAGTGATAGTGTAAGGTTCACGAAAAATCTGTGTGCAGTTCTTTAGTCTGCGAACTTTTTTCCGTGTTTCTACACCAACTGCGGCACCTTCAGCAATTCCGGATACTCCATTCTCTTGGATGAAGTAATCTGCATCCGCAAGGTTATGAAGACCAAAACCGCTATTAGCGCCAGTCGGAGATATGTTATGACCATAATAAGCGGTCGCACTACCGGCATCATAAAATGCGCCAGCATTGTTAACATATGTTAGATTGATATGAGCATCAGAGTCGCCTGTAAACAGATCAACTCCATCAGCGTTAGCTTCGATATACCATACAGAATCACTTCCAACAGTGCCTGTATGACATCCAACGAATTGAGCAGCTTTGTGACTCGCGGTATCACAGTCAACATTCACACCAACAGCAACACACAATACATGGGTGTTAGCTGTAGGCAATGTTGCCGTAGTTCCGGAAGTTTCTGTAAAAGAAACAGAGTACACAGCGCCTGCTTCAAGGCCTTCCATCTGCGCTTGTCTATCAAAGTTAATGATAGACGCGCCGTTGTTGGCCCCTTGCGTTGTTTCGTATGCCGTATCAGAGATAGCTGTAGTAGCCGAGTTAGCCCCGGTATCGTACACATCCTGTTTGATGGTACGCTTCAGCATATACTCATCTTCCATCCATTCGAAGATCGGCACTGGTGTTACAGAGCTTTTCATTCCAAAGATGGAAAGAATCGGTGTTACATCGGGATTGTAATAGTGAATTTTACTTCCAAGTTCAAGTACCTGCCGTTGAGTGTCATCACTGAACTGAATTGCGGTACCGGTTCCATAAGTAGTAGCCATTATTATTATTTCCTTTTGTCAGGGGTATAGTTATTAGAAAACTGCATTATGCCGTCCATAAAATCTCCCACTTCCTTAGTTGGCGAGTTTATCGGAGAAGGTGTAACTCCACTAACACTCGCAAGGCTTGTTCGACCTCCAGAGCCGGAAGGTTGATTTGCGGACAGTTCATCCGGTACAGTTTTCTTTTTTCTTTGCTCACTCATAAAGCGCCAAATATTGACGAGATTTTCAGGAGTAACAATATTGGGATCGTTAATAAAATCCCTGTACTCTGTAATGTCAGTCGATGAAAGACCAAGATTGCGAAGCGTATCTTCTTCAGCCTGGACTGCTTCTTTAGCCGCAAGTTCCTGCCGGAAACCGGCAAGTTCCTTTTTAGCTTCATCCGCGCCCGCGCTTACAAGATACTTATCATAATCCTGCCGGTACTTCTGTGAGGAAGAACCATCGATATTTTCCTCGTAAGGATCATAATCTTCAGGTTTTTCCGGCGGTTTGGTTTCTTGACTTACATTGCTTATCTCACCACGAAGTTTCTCCACAATTTCCGGATTCTCGTGCAAAAAGGTATCCAATTGATCCAATTTCTTGTATCGATCGGAGTCACTTCCCGCTTGATTTGTGATTCGATCCTTCTCACTTTGCAGTTGTTTGTATGAATCAGCCAATTTTTCACGGCCTTCCGGGGTATCCCGAAATTTGTTATCAATTAGCCAGTTCTCCTTCTCCTGCGCAGTCATTTGTTGCTGTGAGTCAGCACTATCTTCAGCAGATACATCTTGTCCAGCCTGATTTTCATCAGGAGAGCCACTGTGACCTTTATTGAACTCACTTAATGTGTCCATCATAAAGTCGCCACTTGAGTTATCTCCAGCCGGGGGTGTTGTTACCTGCGCTTGTTCATTAGCCATTCGATGCTCCTGTTGTTGTGCGGTTATCCAATTGCTGGAGCCGCTGTTTCAGAGTTAATCGCGTTTAGAACAGAAGATGCACCCTCTTTTACCTTTTTCGAGGCATCTCTCTGTCTCGCTTCTTCAAGTTTTGCGTTCGCCTTTACATTGCTTAAAGCCTGTTGTACTGGCTTGGTTGCTTCAGCAATTTCTGCTCTCATGTTAGCGTGGAAGATTTCTCTTTCGCGTGTTTGCATATCTCCCTGCAACTGTTTCATCTGTTCTTCCATTTGTTCAACTGCTCCGCGAAGCTGCTGAATCTCGCTATGCCGTGCTATTAATGATGCTTTATCCATATCTCCCTGCATATTCATAATAACCTGTGTTCTGTCGTATATGCCGGCATTTAAAAGCGTCAAATCTCTTTGCAGATCAGCCGCGGGTGATTTCGCCCTTGTGCTGCCGATCACAACTTTTATATCTACTTTTGCAGACTGCATATCGTACATTTTCAGTACGGCTCCGGTTTTATCATCAATTACCGGTTCATTAAGCATTAATTCTTTTTCCTGTCCGTCAGGATTAACTACCCTTAAAGTTCTTTGGCTTGTGTAAACATGAGGCATCCACTCTTGCGCCACCAGTGCTGCTTTAGTGATCATATCATACACTGGAAGTATCTTCCAATTTTGCTTTCTTGCCACTGCTTCATCAACGATTTGCGCTTCACCTACAGATCCCGGTGCATCAGATGCTGAACCCTGAAGATATTTGTATGCGCCAAAAACCTGCTCAATGTCAATCTCATATCGCTGTTTTTCTGTATATAGCTGGCTACTAACAGAGGGTGGCGCGAACTCTTTTATTTTCTGCTCCCTCAAAGCACCCGGATTAACGCGAATTAGCGCATTTGGAATATGCCACTTATTAACTTCACCCGGGTCGATCGCGCCATCCTCATAAAGCAGTTTAAAATTTGTTGTAGCGCTGGTGTGCGAAATTAAAAGCGCTTCTGTTCTGTTTAGCATCCGTTGTGGTGATTTCGAATGACGCACATCTCCGGAAGGATACGGCGTAGATGTGTGTTCGTTACAGGCAGGAATAATTGGATACTCGGTAATTGGCAAAACCTCATCATATATAATCTGATCGCCAAAAAGAGCAACTTCCCTAATATGTTTCTCATACACAAGTTCTTCCATCAGCATACTTTGTTTTACCAATTCGCTGTAGCGCTGATCTTTAGTCATTTCCTTATATTGATCGCGATTAAATTTTTGAGATTTACCGGTATTCATATCGGTAATCATTACCATTGGCACATTGACTTTGCTAAAACGCACATATTTGCGAACCATTTCTTGATGATCTTTTCCCACATCATCTCTTGTCCACACTTCATCTCTCGAATATTTTCCAGAACCCTGCTCATTAACTTCGTGATCTTCTCTTGCTTCGTCAATTTCTTTTACATATTGCGGAAACACAGCTTTTAGTGCTTGTTTTGTATGCAAATCTGAAAAAATCATTGAAGATGAGTCGGAATAATCAGAAAGCATTGTATTAGGATCGACAAATACTGATTCAGGCGACAATCTACGCACCCTTACGCCGCCCATACCGCCGTCTGCGTTCCAATCAGGATATACATAAAAATAAGTAAGTCCTTTTACAATGAAATCTTTGCAAGACTTACGAAATTGGACATCTCCTTGTGATTCCCGCCATATCCAATCGAGCATCTGATTGCACACAAAAGCCATATCGTTGTCTGTTTTACCTATTGGCCTTACATCCCATTCGGGGGAAGCCGCCGCTATGTTTGCCAACACAGTTTCAACAGCCGGCCTAATTTTATTATTAGCCTCCGGCGGCTGTCCCACGGATTCGAGATATTCTTTTTGAGTATCTGTAAGCTGGTTGCCGAGATAAAAATCTTCATCTTCAGCTATTTGATAGCGCCACTGCTCGCCTGCAGACTGAAACAGTTTATATTCGTGCCACACTTCGGTGTGGTCAATTTTTGGAAGGTCGAGTTTTTTTATGCTTATTGCCATCAGCTATAGAATACCTGACCGGTTTCCCAGTCGGCCCTTATTTTAGTTGTTTCCGGTTCGACCCATGCATTGTCTTTAAACTGCAAATTCGGTTTCCACATATCATCAAGCGCCCAGCGGAGGGCATCAAGCGTATCTTTTTTAAACGAACCCACTTCTTTAAACTGTAAAAGTTCATCAATGAGATCGTAATGTGTTTGCTTAACAAAAATTGCTTTAGACGCAAAATACGGCTGCATCTGTTTAATGCGGTAATGTTTATTTTTTATCGCTTTTTTAGGATTAATATTCAAAAACCTGCCAGACTCTTTACTTCTTCTTTGAATATAATCCGCAAGCATAACATGACCTGTTTCTTCGATCTTTATATCCCGCGGGTTATAAATATCAGCCATTGCAAATATGCGATCTGCTCCGTCCATAGGAGAAACTTGACCTCTAAAATAGTCAACCACATAGATATTGAAATCAGGATCGACCGCAATAACCATAATTACAGTGTAGTCAGCTTTTTTATTTTCCGAGGAAGCTGGGTCAACGCCCACAAAAATGTTAACAGGAACTCTTTCCTCGCCTTTTTCAGATATTTTAGTAACATAAGATTGACCGCCATCGTATGAATAGTGTCCGTCCCAATACTGTATATCGGATTCTTTAAAGACTCTAAACGAATCATCCATCGGAATATTTTGATACTCCTGATAGAAATACGAGACATGGCCCTCAGAAGACAATCTGTCTTTTTCTCCCTTTAGCCATTTATACGATCTATGCTCCTTCCACAAGACTTGAACTTGCTTGTTTTTTTTATATTCTTTGCCGGATGCAGTAAAATGCCCTTCGTCCACATTTTGTGGAATTGCCTGATAGAATCGAGTTTTCCATCCCTTTACGATTCGTTCTCCAGCCTTATTGTATGATCTGCGTCCTGCAATTCGGTTTAAATACGAATTATCGTCAACAATGGTTCCAATGAAACACAGCTTTGCGTCTGTTGAACCGGGAATTACAGCTGCGTTGAACCATCGCTTGAATTTATCCCTTGACAGCTCAGTCATCGTGTTCGATTCGCCTTCGCCATCATCAACGATAGTTAATGTAGGACGATATGGGCCATATTTCAAACCTCTAACTTTTTGTCCGGTTCCACGGATCAAGACTTTACACATTCCAGCCGGGTTTCCATTTTCGTCAAAGCCGGTAATCACTTCTTTTTCTTCTTTCCCCCAGGTTTCGCCCATTCTATTGCCAAAATATTCGTGAACTTTTTTATTATACTCGAGTTCATTCCCAATTGCTTCTAAAAGATATTTAGACTGTGTTTCTGACTCAGAAATTAAGAGAATAAAGTCTTCTTCGCCAAAAAGCATCTGGTGAAGCGGGTAAATAAATGAAACAAGGGTAGTTTTTGCGTGTCCTCTGGGTGCAACCACTGCAATTTTGTCGCCTTTTTCCAATGAACGCAAATCGTCAAAAATTTCTCTGTGAAATTTAGGTGAATCGCAGCGCATATGGTAGTGCATATGGTTTTTTTCGTCCCCAAAAAGTACTTTAGCGAAGAAAAATGGATCAAGATACATTCTTTGCAGTATTTTTTTGCGGTCAGATGTTTGGTTTTCTACCATCCGAAGATATTCTCCCTAAATATTTCACCTTTTTCATAAAATGGGTTTTCATAATACAAGCCATCGTAAAGAACAGCTGGTTTATGGGTTTCTTGATTTGCTTTTTCTTGAAATTTATAGGCGTTATTAAACAATTCTACATATTCTTTTTTTATGTCATTGTATTTTCGACCGCGCCAATCTTTTTTTTCTTCTATATATTCAGACCAAGCATCCTTGTCGTTAACATCCAAATATAAAAATTTAGAAAAATCTTTTAAATCTTGATCTTTTTCCTTGTCTTTGTCTGTTTTTTTAAAATTTTTTGTATCTTTTTTATAAGTAAAATTAAATAGTTTATCTCTGTTTTTCCAAGCCTCTGTTTTTTCTTTCTCGTCTATATCAAAAAAAGAAGAACCGACATGGACTTTTTTGGTTGAACCATCCTTCATTCGCACAAACTCAGGCCATTCCATTACACCCCAACTGTCTTTATCTTTTTCTTTTGGCAATTCAGGGAACGGCCTTGTTTCTTTAAGCTCTTTTTGCAGCCATTCCGGTTGATCTTTTACTTTTTGTTTCGACCAATCAAAGCTTTGCGCATTAGTAAAAAATTTATCTCTTGACCATTTGTGCTTGGCGTGATATTCTTCTAAATTTACAAGTCTTCCATCTTTATCTAACCTGTCTGGAAAGTCCAGATTTTCTCTTTTTTTATGTTTTTCCCATTCTGCATCTCTTTGAGCCATAATATTTGAAGATTGGTTAAATTCTGGAGTCAGTTCTTCAACTGGCTGATTTTGCTGAAGCGGCTGCAATGCGTGTTGCTGCTCAACAGCATTTGCTTGTTGCTGCCCAAATAGGTAGTTTAGAATACCTTCGTTAAAAAATCCGCTTGAATCAGCCATAGTTTTAAGACCTTGCAACATTATCAGAGTATTTCAAATTTGACAGTAAATTTTCAAGTTCATTTATTTCATCCAGAATATCAATAATACAGGCGGTAACAGCCGGAGGAATATCGTATGTTTTTCCTTCGATGCAGATAAATCCGACACTAATGTCCTCAATATCTCTTTTAAGCTGAATTGATGTTTTTTGGCGTTGTTCCATTTGAGCCATTTGTGATCATTTCGCCTAATTGTTTGTCAGGAAGCTTGCGTTTGTGTTGTGCAAGCAATTTTTTATCGCCATCTGAGAGCATAACAAGAGTATGTTCGGTATTGCTTTCCTTTTTCTCGATATGTCCCATAATATCGCTAACCCTGTTTAGTGCTTGAAGGCGCGTACTGGCGGGTGCGTCATTATCCTCAATAAATTTTTTATATCTTTTAGCGACATATTCGTCATCGATGCCAACAGATTCCAAGCGTTCTTTCATAATTTTAGACATAGCAGTTTTTACAGTATCCTTTCTAAGAATTGCCATTGCCCTCCTGAGAGAGCTTGACGGATTGTTATCGCAATATACGGACATATAGGCATCAAGAATATCGTGAATCTTCCAAATTCCACGCTCATCAGGCTCAAAATTCTCTGTGAGCTGGTGAATAAAGGCGCTTTGTAAGGCTGTAGGCTTAACATTTCTTGTTAAACCCTTCTTGTAGCGGGTGTCCCACTCGTAGTCAGGCTGCTTGCGGGAGTATATTTGAGATTTGTATGTCGGAGTTTCACCATAGCCAGTTCTAATTAGATATATTTTCTTCTTTCTGCCTTTTTTGTAATCCCTACGGCCTAATACTTGTAAAACCTTATCATCAGCAGTCAATACCCATTCGCCTTTGGATGCATTACGCCAATCAGAACTGTAATCTATTCCGAGATCGTCAGCTTCTGAAATCTCGAATACATCAAAAACTTTGTTGCGGCATTGAATTTCCACTTTTCAATATACAAAAAAAAATTTAAAATGTTTCGCTTCTTTTACATAATCATAATCATAAGCATATACATAATCATAAACATATACATATAGGGAGCCTTTCAGTAACCCTTTGCTTAACCCTTTAAGAAAGGCTTCCAGTAGTGGTTGTTTTATTTTTAAAAAAGGATTGCTGAAACCCTTTAAATATATTGATAAACAATAAATATCAATTAGCCAAAAATAGCTCGTAAAATCTATGGAAGGCTACTACATAGCGGCCCGGGGGGTGCGAAACGGAAGCCAATCGGTGAAACTCGTTGAGCAGAAAAATTGGTTTTAGTGTGGCCGGCCACGCCCCGGGTCTGGTGTCCATTCCGTAAGTTTTCCGTAAAAATGGCGAGTCTTTCAGACAATCTTTTATAAATCAGGGGCAACGGCCACGGCCAGCAGATCGGAGAGCCTACGGATCCCGGCCGCCGGCGTTTGTCCTGGCTGATAGATCCGCACCTTTGCCCTCTGCGCGCTTGGGGGTTTGCGGTGGTCTTTTAATGGTGGCGAATGTAAATTCTTCAATGGAAATGAGCCAGATTATCCATAGGTATCAACCTACCCACGAGCGGAGGCCATCAAACACGGCCTTCCCTGACTCTTTTCCCTCTCATAATACACCAAGACAAAAGGAGGCGTTTTGCTATTCATAAATGAGTTCTTAACAGACCACGCCGAGTCTATCGACCGACCAATAAAGCAGGGTAACCGCTTCGGCTTCCTGCTAAATAATGGATTCCGGCTTTTCTTTAAAGAATGGAAACTAACAACCAAGAGCCGGGCAATATTAAACCGGCTATATAAAAAGAAAGGGATTATACAATGAGCAAGAAAAAGAGGATATTATGCATATTTACGGCTCTGGCCGTGTGTCAGTTCGTGCCTTATTTTGGCGCGGTCTGGGGTGCGCCTGTGGTCGTTGTCGTGTCCTGTTATGTTCTGGCCGTGTTTTCGGTGTTCTTTACTGATTACACAATGCATAAGGAGGCCGGCCAATGATTCACACATCAAACAGAGATGCGCGGGCGCTTGTGTACTGTCGCGAGGAGTTCAAAGGCTCGAACCTTTTCAGCCATTGGAACGATGAGCGCACCATTTACGCGGTTTACTCCTACGGCTTCCATTGGCCTCTGGTGGCTTGGGTATCAGGCCGGGGATGGTTTGTAAATGTCGAAAAATACAGCGTTACAACCTCGATACACTTAACCCACGCCAGACCAAGGGTGGATGCGGTGGAAGTAGGCACGGACGAGCTGAAACAGATAATAAGAGAACGCAAAGACCAGAGCGAAGCTGACCCGGTGCGCTTGGGCGCGATGGTTGCGAGTCTGGGCGATGTACTCGGCAAGGATAAAAAGGAGGCTAACGCTTGGAAAAAACGGATGCTTTCGGCCTCTGTGCCTAAAGACCCAACCGGCGCGCCTTTGCTCTCGTTTCCTGATGATTGGGAACGCCTACCAGAAGACGAAAAAGAACGGCGATTGAATAAGGTGATAGAAGTCGCCCAAGATAAAGAGTAGAACACGATCCGCAACACGCCACACACCCACACAACGCGCCACCCGGTACAATTCAAACCGGGGGCGCGTTTTTCTTTGCCTGTTACCCACCCCAACAAACACCCAGAAAACGCGCGGACAATGTACCGCCTCCGGATGAGTTCCGGCCACCTTGCCCCATTTTTACGCCTCGTTTTTTACACTTTCGCCACTTTTTCCCCTGTTTTCTCTGGTTTGCCCCGGTTTGAGGTTTCGAGCTGCTCTGCATATTTTAAGCGCCCGGCCCGGCCAGGAACGGAAGCGGCGCGTATTTTTAACAATCTTTTTTTTACTATATTTTTTTGCCATTACTTTAATGGTGAGCGACTAATTACAATGGGAGGCGAATAATGGATAATAAACTAATACCTAACGACCACCAACTATTACACGGATCGTGCAAGACTGTTTCCAAGTGGAAAGCCAAGAAGATTGCAAAGTTACTGATTCGTGAAATAAAAGATAACAAACCCATAGCAATAGGAATGTCTGCTAATCAGATCGGCCTACCTTATCGCGTGGCGGTTGTCCATATTGAACCAGACGATGAGCCTTTAATACTTATTAATCCTGAGATCATAGAAAAAGATTATCCGATTAAAGCATTAAAAGAGGGTTGTATGTCTTACCCGGGTCAAGAGAAAAAAGTGGTTCGCTACGGATGGATTAAGGTCAAAACATCAACAGGCGAATTTGAGTCTGGTAGTGTGAAGCCGGAATGGGATGAATACTTGAAAACAATAGCAATTCAGCACGAAATAGACCACCTGAACGGCATTACCATTATGGATAAGGCCTTAAAGCCAATAACAGGATCAGCGAAGCCAAAGCGGAACTCACCTTGTTACTGTGGATCAGGTAGGAAGTACAAGCGGTGTTGTATAACAAAACAAAAGGAAGGATAACAAGATGACAAAAGCCGAATTTAAAGCAGAGGCACAGAAAAGAGTCGAGAATTGTTTGATGGAAAGGGCAAGGCTTGGCGCAATAGAATCGGAGGCCGATATGATAGCCGGCGTATCGGTTGTTATGGGCCTTGTAAATGAATTGTTTTTTGAATCTTCATACGATAATTCTATGGACATAATACCGCCAATGTGGTTTATGTGGCCTATGAGTGGGCGCAGTATCGTTGAGGAATTAAAAAAGGAGGTGGAGTGATGAATAGAAATGAAGTATCAAATGCCTATTGCAATATAATCGATATTGACAACACACTTGATAAAGAAACCAAATCTTTACCAAGACGATATGGTGGAACAGAAAATAGTGATACAGTTGGGGATTTAATAGACGATGTAAAGCTATTTATAAAAAACTTATTCAATGAGGTGTCTGAAAGCGAGGTGGAGTGATGGAAGATAGATTACAATGTGATGGGTGTAAGAAAGATGGTTCGTTTAATGAAGATGATTTACCCTTGTTATATGGTCAAGATTGGGATAACAAGATTTATTGTGATGGTTGTATTCCAAAATGGTGGAATGAAAAAATAGAAAGTGAGGTGGGGTGATGAGTAAGATGGGAGAATTATACGAGGAAATGAGGAAGGCGAATAATTGGGATGAAGCTGATAGATGTGCATACGAAAGTGTGATAGCCACAGAAGAATTTGTCCGCGAATGGTTTTGGCGCAGATTTAAACGAAGTCCTGAACACGACAAGGGATATTTTAAAACTTGGTTAGATAGATTCAATGAATATCAAGGGCATCCTGTAACAAGTTATATGGATGGAGACTCAAGGAAGCATTTTGATATTTTAATTAAGGAAAGGAGTAGATAATGGCAGAGGGCGGTAAACCTATTGATGAAAAACTATTCGAAAGCAAAAATACATCTTTCGAGTTAGATAGTTTTATTAAACAAATAGTGATTATCCAACGATCGCAGAGTACAGGGCAATGTCCAAAAGGACATTCATTTTGTATTAAGGAGGATTGTTGGGTTGCACTTAACGATAAGAAAGGAGTAAAAGATGCCTAATTGGTGTGAAAATAGAGTAGAAATATGGGGCGAGCCAGACGAAATAAAAGCATTTCGGGAGAAAGCCTTTGACAAGGATGGAAAATTCCAATTCGCTAACCTGATACCAAGACCGAAAGAGTTGGACATTACAGCCGGATTTATGGGTAAGGGTACGCCAGAGCAAAAGGAATTGGAAAAGCAACAAGCCGAGAATATCAAAAAATACGGATATAAAGATTGGTATGATTGGAATAATGCTCATTGGGGTACTAAATGGGATGTAGAAGCCTATGATGACGACCCTGATTGTGATGATAATATTCGTCTTCAGTTTGATACGGCTTGGTGTCCACCTCAAGAAGTTTGCGATTATATAAAGGCCAATTTCCCAGACCTCGGAATATCGTGGTTTTTCGATGAACCCGGTATGGAATATGCAGGGTACTTAGAGTGAGCCACCAGATAACTGCTCACGAAATTAAATTGGAAATTAGAAAAGCCGAGAGCAGAAACGATAAAAAGGCTTCGACTATATTTCGCGATATGCTAAAGAAAAAAAGAAAGGAGAAAAAAATGAGTTTAAAAATAATAACAGATAAAGTTGATAGTCTTGAAAAACAATTCTTGCAGATGATAGAACACATGGCAAGTTTTGAACAGGGTTTACATAACTTGAATGGAAAAATAAATATACATATGAAAGAAGGACACATATCCAATGAAACAAGCCAGACAAAGAATAGAGTTTTTAATGGCTCTAATATCCTCGATAATAATAGTGGCGATACTGATTGATATAATCAGAACAATATTCAGTAGAATATAAGCATCTCAACACGAGGCCGAGGAGAATAAATCTTCTCGGCCTTTATTTTATATATCACTTTATCATCAAAATCCAAGCAATCAAGATAAAACTTAATCATATTGTCAATGTCAGGCTTATTAGTGTGAGGAGTATTTTCGCCTGACAGTTCTTTCTTTTTTTTCTTGGTATAGCTTTTCGGAATCGGCATATAAAAGGCAAGAGCAACGCTTACTGGCTCGCTAACCAGTAATGAGCCTAACTGGTTGCGAATTAGTGGAAGGAGTAGTTGTTTATCCTTCTTTGAAGGATCGTAAACGAAGCCCTTGCCAAACCTGTGCCTTTTCTGTGCTTTTGGCGTACCTTCAATGGTAAGCGTTTTAATCATTCATCCCAAGGCATCGTATCATTATCTGCAACATCCGGTTCTGATGTGTAAGATTGCTGAGTCTTTGGTTTGAACTCATCTTCATACGCATAATGAGTATAGCCTTTATCACTTACTGTTTTTCTTTCAGCAATTACCATATTCACCCAACCATTTTCGTCTGCGTGTTTTTGCAGTTCTTCAATGTTGAACCCGCAATTAATTACTGATCCGCCATTATCAAACTTCTTTTCACGAAACCAGCACATATTAATATATTTCTTATCTGCCATTTGATTTATCCTTTTTTTATTTTCGATTGAATTTTCTTTGCTTGGTATAGATCCCCAAGGTATATCGTAATATTTTTTATTATTGTCGTCATATACGCCTGTTTCACAACCCACTGCAATTTTTTTTAATTGTTTATAACCTATTGTTTTTAATCTACCATTTTCAGTAGAATACAAAGACATACATATAGGCGCTTTTTTTTCCCACATATCATAACATTCAATATCTTCGTGTTTTAATTTTAAAGTATCTGAGCATCCCTTAGATTCAATGAAATAAAATATTCCATTTTCTACAAGACAGGAGTCTGGCATTTTGCGGAGAAATAAAGGGAATTTCCACCAATCTTTTTTTGGTACTCTGTTCTTCTTGGAGTCGAAACCTATCCCCATATAAAACGAACCATGCTCTTTGCCAAAATATTCATCTGTCTTTTCTTGCGCTATATCTATGCGGTTGATATTGCGAACTGCGAATGTTGCGTCAGCATCTGTTGTCATTGATACCACCACCATCCGTTGCCATTCTCTTTAAATAAAGCATTTCTGTCTCTTATATACTCAGGGTCTTCTAAAGGATTGTCTTTATAAGGCCATCCTTTTTTATTTTTCCAATCATACTTATAAGAACGATGTTTATATTTTTTCATTTACTATCTCCCATCCTTTTTCAGCCGCCTGGAATACTATGCTGCTTGGCACATAAAAATACGGAACCGGCGTAGTGCTGCGGTTACGAATATGAGAAGCGAATGGGAGGCGAACCTTAATGATAAGCCTATAAAATTTATTGAGCAGTTTTACCATGTAAGGCTTTCCATAGTGAGTGTAGTTCGCTGTCCCTTATCTTTGCAAGTATATGATGGTATTCTTCTTTCAAATACTTTTTTACATCTTTTATCTTTACTTGCCTATCGTGATTATCAGCCATTTTCAATAATCCTATCTGGTGTCGGATGGTAATTTGCGGTAGCCTGCTTCTTTTAAATGTTTAAAATATTGCAATCTCTTATATGCAGCGCCATCTTTTTTTATCTTTCGTTCTTTTATTAATTTTTCATACATATGTATTGCTTTAGCAATAGATAGCGAATTATTCATAGTTGTATGACTCATAGTTAATCCTCGCAATCGTAACATTCTTCAGGGTTGTTAGTGCCTGTAGGATGCTTTTGGTCTATTGTTTTTGAATGTTTATATCTAATTAGTTTTTCTTTTACATCGCGCAAATCTTTTTGCAGACTCTCGTAAGGAGTTTTCCATTGACCGCTATCAACACACGGAACTCTTGTTGAGATCGTCATCTCCAAACTATTAATCAATAATTCAACTTCTGCTTCTGTATATTTTATAGTTACTGTAGCAACCTTACCCATATCAACCCCGATATTGTTCTATTACTTCACTAACTCTTTTAATTAAAAGCAGTGCGATAGTTATAACAGCCAGCCATAGAATAGCAGCTATTGCAAAAATAAACATATTAGCAATAAATGTTGAAATTTCCATCATTGTAACTCTCCTTTATATTGGACTTTCATCCCCTTTTAATTCTTTCCCTTCAACAAACAATTCTTCGATCCTATTAACAACCTTTTCTTGGTTTTCTTTGGATACCTGCCTTATTAATGGTGATGCCTCCGCCTCTTTCAACTGCCTTGTGTGTTCGTGAATAGCATCATTGAACGATAAAGCATTATCCCTGTCTTTTTCTTTAGAAACCATACTTTTATAAAACTCAATACATCTTTTATGAAATGCTATTGGGCCGATAGTGCCGTATTTCATACAAATATGCATCAACCTGCCGAAATCACTTTTATCATCAACGCTGACTGGTTCTTCAGTTATTTTTTTGTGTTCAGTTGTTGCCATTGTCGCTGATGTTCTTTTAAAATGTTCAATGGCATCAGCAATGGAAGGCATATAATGTGGTTTTAGCTTTTGAATCCATCCCTTCCATCCGGCTTTTAATACTTCAGGGCCGAAAGTGCGCAAACCCTCAACCCAATCAATGAGCTGCCGTTTATGTAATGTGATCCGCCCTTTGTTTATAATCTCTAAATACTCTGCAAAATCTGCTATGTATTTTGTTTGAATAAATTTTGAGTACTTTTTTTTCTCAACATCAGACATTCTGCTGTATGGTTTTACGCTATCAGACATCGTAATCAATATCCATATCTTTAATGTTATCGGTGGAGAAACCGTATAAGGCTGTCCAATTATCGAATATGCCCTGTATTGACTTGTCCAGATGGCGAACCATTGTAACAAGATTATCAACATAAACGGTCTTTAAATCACAGTCAGGAATATTCTCAAGCAACGACAACCAGCTTTTCATCACATTGGGATTTGATGGCGGTCGATTGTATTTTACCCAGTTCGGCAAATAGATGACATTGTTCTGATCGTCAAACTGCAACATATCCCTGTCCTGTAGTTCCTTGAACGCTTTTTTGAATCTGTCTGGCTCCCAACGCAAATGATCTAAGCAAGCACCCATCCCGACACTATAAAACCCCGGTAAAGGCGTTTTAATAGGCCCACACAGGAAGAACAGCCAAAGAAGCTGCCCATCCTGCGTTAAAGCCTTAAAGTCAGCAGAAACCCAAGTTCTGACTGACACCTCGTAATATCTCATCCGGTAATTATCTTTTTTAGTTTATTGATTGTACTGTCAGCTGCCTTGGAAGTATGTAATATATCCTTATCCAACCACGATTCAACATTGTCTTTTACACCAGCGCACTGCTCGGACTCGAGCAACTTTTCAATCTCTTTTCGCTGATCATCTGTCATTGCTATATCATCGTTCGATTCCTTCTTGCCGTTCTTAGCCTTTTCAACCTTTGCTTTCAGCGCTTTTGTTTTTTCATTAGTTGCATTTACCACAACCTCTGCCGGTGATTGTGCCTGTGCCATCTCATCATCGGTATAGACACCGCTTAAATCGTTTGGAAAAGCCTTACGCAAGGCCAATGCTTCAGCACACTTGCCCAGCATTAGATACGGCATCTTTTTCCACATAAACGATTCATTGCCTTTAGGACAGTAAGCATCCCATATCGCCGTAGCAGAAAATGAAACCCTAACACCACCAACGATCTTATAAACAGTCGCCGTTGCTGTAATCGGGTGTTCCATCTTTGCCTTCAACATTTCATACATCGTCATATCGTTATTAAAAAGGTAATCATCATTACCGGCATAGTGGCCTGTTCGTTCAGCAATGGCCCTAAAGCCGTCAATCCCGGTTTGAATCGTTGCCTTACTACCTCTTTTAATGAAATGAATCTGCCTACTTAATGGATCAAGACCAGTGCGACTACACTGGTACAAAAATAGTTTCAGCTCATTATCTGATGCGCCATTGGCAACAGTTTCTTTTATTGTGGTAATCTGTCCCGGGGTGAAATCGACATCTTGAATTACCACGCTTGTTTCTTTCGTCATCTTATCCTCCTATATTGATTTAATGCGAAAAGGTCTTGATACGCTTTTGTAAGCATATTTCTCATAAAGTTCAGGATTCTCCTTTTTTAAGGCAGAACTCTTGAACCGCGTTGATTCAACTGGCTTGTAATACAGACGAAATCCGGTGCAATCAACTAACACCCGATCACCCAGAGAGGCCTTAATCTCCTGTTTCTTTCCTTCCACCAGGTCGGCTGCTTCTTCCTGCAATACCTTTAATGATGCATAGTCATTCATAAGCTCATCAAGTGAAGTATCGAATGGTATGTCTTCAGAATTTCCCTGTGCAAGTTCCATCAATTTTTCTCCTTGACAAGTATTACGAAACTCACAATTACTGCAGCGCTTGTCTTTTGCTTCCAGCCGTTCAGGCGCAGGGCCGTTCTCAACCATCCGCCAAAAATTCGTTCCGGCCTCAATGATCGATTGCTGCAAGTCTGCATCTCTTTCAACATCAAAGTGAACAAACTCCCAATTATCCGCCCAGAGTACAGCGTAGCTACCCCAACTTCGATTGGTGGTTAATAAGTAGTGCTGCATCTGCCATATCCAACTGGTAGGTATGCCCTCATCCCTGATCTTATAATACATTGGCCTGCCAACTGACTTACACTCCAGTATCCCGGTTTTGCGATCGTCAAATGCGACAATCTCTGCATCAAGATGTGCCATTGCCCAAGGATGGGAACTATTGGTTATCATACGATTTACCCGGCGAATTTTCCTCTCAGTTCGCAGAACATATTCATCTCTGATCAGCTGCTCAAGCTTGTTGCCCCTTTTCATAATATTAGAAGCAATGACTGGATAGTCAGGCTGCTGGCTCGTTTTTTCATACCATAACTTTCGCGAACATCCGTATGGTTTCTCATAAAATAAATGGTGAATGTCCGATCCACCAAGTCCTGTAAGGCGCTCCTTCAGGAATTGCTCTCTATCCATCGGTTACTCCCTGTGTTTGTTCGTTAAATTTCCAAGCGCAATATAAATAATGTCAGGTGTGAGTCGTGGAACATTGCCCTCAACACACCGGGCAACCATTCTTCTGATGTCCCTTGATACCATATCCCCAATCACTTTAATAGCATCATCGCTTACCTGAATATTGCGCTCATTAAACAGTTTTCGTACTTGTGAAGCCTTGATTATCATATTTTAGTCCTCTTGTTTCGGCTAAAAAGTACGCCAAAAAGACTACTTCGGGCAATATTTTATTAGAAAACTATTATATTTCAATCGAACGGCGAAACCATCCAAAGTAAAACTTCCACAATGAAGGTCTTTTTTTGCAAAGTTCTACATAATAGGCAACACGATAGGCGGTAAGTCTTTCAGGCTCAAGCTTTGTATCTTTAACAGCTTTTAATGTGGCAGGCCCAAGTTTACCATCTTCCTCTATCCCAGCACCTTTAGCATTTGCTGCCCTTTGAACTTGCTTAACAGCTCTTGAATAACCCATATTCACAACCATATCAAGATATATCTCCTGTAATTCCGGAGGAAATGAACTTGCCTTGGAAGGCTTATAATAATGCTTGTTATAAATATCCACGGCCTGATTGTATGTTAAGTTCTCAATATCAACATCCTTATGCGCTCGCTGGCTTATGCCATATTTAGTGGTTCCGCCCGGATCGTCAGGATCGCGTGTTAACTTTGACCCGCCTTCTCTTTCAATAATCTTTTTAACCATTGTTTCAAACGATCTGTCCATTTCTGTTTTCCCTCTTTTTTTTTACTTTGATATTTTTTTAGATTCTCTACATTATTATTCATCTCAACATATTCGCCAAAATTCTTTTCGAGCAGCTCAAGTCTTGTAACAAGATTAGTGGTACTGTGATTTAACATATTGAGCGCGCGAACAATGTCATGTTTGGAAATTGTCTTTTTCTTTTTCATACCTGTATCTTCATTATTGTAACCGGTTCGTGTAATTTATCGTACGATTTTGCGTGGTATGCTTCTGTTTCTTCAGACACGGCATATCCAGCCTCTATGTTTTTCACATTATTTAGGTCGATCTTGATGCCGTCCCGGTTGCCGTTATCGTGAAACACATAACAATTCTGTGATGCGCGGCCTTCAAGATTCAAGGCTTTCTCGCTGTAATCATTAGCACCAACCAGCGATGCCGATCGGGAGAAGGTGTCGCCAACCCTTGCAGAGTGTATGTGACCTGATACCACATAATCCAAATTAATGCCTCTTGATGTATATACACCTTTGATCTGATTAATGGATGTTTCGTGATTTGCTTTTATTCTTCCGTGTCCGTGCATAAATAAAACTTTTTGTCCCGCCAGGTCAATAACCTTTTCCATCGGATCTCCATCAATGAAATCTATATCGTTATCTTTGAATATATAGCGCAGCATATTAACAATGGTGTGATCGTAATTATCAGTGGCTACCACATCAACCCAGCCATAATCCTCTTTGACTCTCGACTCGTTGCCGCTGACACTTAATACAGACAAGTTAAAGCTTTTTTGCAGGTCACGAATCATCTGCTGGTATAGATCAACGGCACAAAATACTGCAGCCGATCGGTTGCCTGCGTTGGTAAGGTACTCATCCAATCTTCTATCAGAGTTTAGTAGATCACCTGTAAAAGCCACAAGAACATTTGATATGCCAGATACCTTAAAAAACATTTTAGCGCGTTCTGTGAGCAATTTTAAGCGTTTCCCGGCTATTTCATAGTTAAAGGTGTTGTGCGGCAGATCGACACGCTCATTTAAGTGATTATCTGATAGCTGCAGCACGCCAACGCAACTGTCATTTTCTTTTTTTATTCTTTTAAGGGGGGATAGCTTATGCTCCTTTAATAAGACAATCAGCTTTTTATTTAGTTCAGAAACTGCGTTTTCTAATCGGGCATATTCCCTGAAGGACTTACGCTCAATCCGGTTGCGATCCTGATAGCTCTGCTTCTGCTTACTTAACCGAACATTCTCAACAATGGTATCTCGGCTGTTGCGAACAGGATATATGGTACGATAATTACAATGAGAACAAAACCAACGCTGCTTTCGCTGTCCGTCTTTGGTTTCTTTATGCCCCTTGCGTATTAAATTTGAGGAGCCACAATCAGGACAGCTTAGATAATTGCCCTCATCGTCTATAGCTAAAAATGGCATTACAAAATAATATCTTTACCATTTCCAAAATATTTTTACACCAGCCCGCGCAATATCAAGGACTTCTTTTACGACATGATCTCTTTCCTCATCCGTAATTTTCCCATCTTTTGCCGCTTCGTGATATGCGTCCAGAGCTTCTTGAACCTCTTTCAGCACTTTACGATATTTAGTTGCAGCAAAGGTTACGCAACCGCCAACTATTATTGCCGCTAAATAAGCAGCATTTGACCAACTTAACCATTCCATATCAGTTCCCTTTCATTTTAAATAACCAAGCAACAAAACCAGCAAAAACAACGCCAACGACAGAAGTAATTCCTTTAAGTCGTTCGAGGCCTTGCTCGTTTTGCCTAACTCGCCCATTAAGTTTTTCAAGTGATGATTCATTTTTGGCTACTGTTTTCCGAATATACTTCAACTCCACGATAACCGTGTCGCGGTATTTTTGAAGCTCTGTTCTTCTGATATTCGGCATACCATATAATATAGTCTAAAAGGGGTGGCCCAGCTGCACGGTTATCGTGTCTATTGAGCCAGTAATCGACACCACAAGGAGGATTAGGTGAGGTGGCAGCTGGGCCGGGTATGACGAACGAAATGGTTTCATTGCGATTTGCCGTTAAGACGGCCTTTAACAAAATTTATATCATCTGTAAGATCATTAAGCTCGTCAATTATTTTTTCGTGTCTGCGATCTGCGGCTGAACTCAGTTGATCCGCCATCGCTTCTAAGCGAGTGTCTGATTTATTGAAACGATCAATTAATTTCACAATAATCTCATAATTAGCTTTGCCCTGGTTGTATAAAACTTTTTGTAAAAAAGTTAACAGACCTCCAACAATGCCAATTATTGCCATCACTATTTTTTCGTCCATCATTCATCTTTTCCAAACATTTTCTTAAACATTGATTTATTCATTTCCTCCAGTTGCGCCGTGCGTGCCTGCTCAAGAATTTCAAGGCGGCCATGCATATCGCTTAACTGGAGTTTAGTTGTTGTTCTTAATTCTACAAGTTCGGCCTCTACGCTTTTAATATCCATCCGGATATTGTAATAAGCTGCCAAACAGGAACCAATGATGACGATCAGCTGGACAAGCCACTTGATGTTGATTGTTACATTCAGAGAATCGTCTATTTTTGATTTCATGCATCCTGTTCTTTGCTGTCTAAGCTCGTCTTCAATCCTTCAATAAAAGCTTGTCTGCCGAATCTTAGCTGAACAAGGTTAAACTCGCTTGATGCAATTTTTCTATTGAGATCATCTATGTGATTTACCATTGTTTGCTGTTCATCGGTTAAAGATTCGCTACTATATTCTTTTCCATCAATCGTTAATACCGGCTTTTCTTTTTCTTTTTTAGCCATTGCGTACTCCTGTTTTGTTTTATGTAATAACTAATCATACCAGTTCTGGCTCTGATTAATTATAGTGCTTTTAAATCTGTTTCAAGTTGTTCCAAGTCAGCTTGGTGAGCTTCTATTTTTACAACTTCTGCTTTACAATGGTCTATTTCACGCTTCACATCTGAAAGTGAATAAGCTTTCACAGAGTCATCTTGAGCTTCTCCAGTACTAGGGTCGTAAGACTTGGTAACTACTTGAAGTTCTTCGTGTGACCGTTCTGGTTCAGCGCTTACAGAATGAGTAGTAATAATCCCATCACCATCTCTTACTTCTTCTACAGCTTCTACAGCAGGTTTATCAACCACTTTGACTTTCTGTACTGATGCTTTACTTGCCGATTTTAATGCTTTATAATTATGCATTTTATCTCCTGTTAATTAATTTTTGCTTCTAAATCTTTCACTTGCTGGGATAGCTCTTGAACTGCTTTTACAAGAGGAGCTACAATTTTAGAATATGCTATATGTTGTTGTGTTGTATCTTCATCAACATCCACAATATCATTATTATTATCAAATCCTAAATCTTTTAAAACATCACCAACATCTTGAGCAATGAAGCCAACTCTTGATTTAGATTTTTCAGTGTCATTTAAAACTCTTGGCTCTTTTCCATTTTTATACCAATTCATATTCTCTTTTAAACTGTCTTCATAATCAGCAGGTTGCTTTTTATTATACTCGACTGGCTTTAACTGATTTATAAAATCAAGACCAAATGAAATATCTTTAATATTTTCCTTTATTCTTCTATCTGAAGTTTGAACTGTTGCACTTCCAGCGTATAATGTAGCTCCAGTATCATCAGCCGCATAAAGTCTTGTTATACTTCCGTTGCCAATCATTGCATAATTGTCAGCTGCAACATCTACATCATACCCAATTCCTATTTGATTGGTAGGTGTAGTGCTACTTGTTCTTACCGCACTGCCAAGAAGAGTACATTGGTCTGGAGATGTTACATCTGCGGCAGCAGTAGAGTGCTCTCCAGATGTATATCCAATACAAGTGTTATGGTCTCCTTCTTCATTTTCAGCCATCGCTCCATAC
>Ga0315336_1001453_pt1 | contig 46071 bp, 49 predicted proteins | sample ASW5metaG_FD_204512 | JGI IMG/M metagenome (GOLD analysis project Ga0315336, IMG submission 204512) | Ammonia-oxidizing marine archaeal communities from Monterey Bay, California, United States - ASW #5 | ecosystem: Environmental > Aquatic > Marine > Intertidal zone | place: USA: California... | reverse complement strand
CGGTCTTAAGAAATTCAGAAATTGCACCCGCGGGTGCAATTTCTGAATTTCTTAAGACCGTCCCTGTTTCTAAACTGGGGGGATGGAAGGGGTGCCGATTCTCGATCTCGGCGATTCGGAGGTCCGGATCGCGCGGGAGCTGCGGCAAGGGCTGGAGACGACCGGGTTCGTCGTCCTCGAAGGACACGGAGTCTCGCTCGACGGAATCGACCATGCCTACGCGGCGATCGAACACTTTTTCGGGCTCCCGGAGGCGGTCAAACTCGGCGCGGCGGCCGGCCCGGACGGGCAGCGCGGGTTCACGCCGTTCGGAGTCGAACATGCTCGCGACAGCGCCACACCAGACCTGAAAGAGTTTTTCCACGTCGGGCGCGATCGCTACGCCGCCAATCGATGGCCCGAATCGGCCCCTGGGCTGCGAGACGCGCTCTGGCCTCTGTACGACGCACTCGAACGATGCGCAGCGCGTCTGCTCGACACGCTGGCCCGCGCGTACGGCCTTCCGAACCGCGCGTTCTCGTCTCTGCTCGTCGAAGGCAACAGCATCCTGCGCGCACTGCACTATCCACCGATCCACGCATCCCAGAATCCGAGCGCGCTCCGCGCGGCCCCGCACGAGGACATCAACCTCGTGACCCTGCTCTGCGGAGCCACGGACGCCGGGCTCGAGATCGAGACCCCTGACGGCTGGCGTGCCATCGAAACGAAGCGTCACCAGATCGTCGCGGACTCGGGAGACATGCTGCGACAGGTAACCGGCGGAGTGATCCCTTCCACGACCCACCGGGTCGTCAACCCGGCCAGCACAGCGAACCGCTCTCGCTACTCGCTCCCGTTCTTCGCGCACCCGGCACCCGCATGCGACCTGTCGGTGCTGCCGGGGTTCGCGACGCCGGAGCGGACCTCCGCCTTCCCGCCGATCACCGCCGGCGCTTTTCTGGAGCAGCGCCTCGCGGAGATCGGGCTCGGCGCCTGAGGCGACGGATCACGACCGCCAGAATGCGGCGGTGCGCTCGAGGCACCAATACGCCGCCGGAATCCCGATCGCGTAGGCCGCGGGCCGCGCGATGCGTGTCGCCACCTGCCAGGGCGAGGCCACCGCCGAGGAGACACGCGCGACTACGGCCAGCACCGAGACCACGCCTGCAACGAAAGCGAGCTGACCCAGCTCGACTCCGACGTTGAAGAACAGCAGCGCCGCCGGAATCGCGTGTTCCGGCAAGCCCACTTCGCGGAGCGCGCCGGCAAAGCCGAACCCGTGCAGCAGCCCGAACGAGAACGCGACGAGCCACGGCCGCCGCTGCGCCAGGCCCTGACGCTCGCGCGAGCGCGCCACCTCGACAGCGGTAAAGAGAATGCTCAGCGCGATTACGGCCTCGACCGGGGGCGGCGGCACGTGCACCCAGCCGAAAGTCGCGGCGGCAAGCGTCAGGCTGTGAGCGATCGTGAACGCGGTGACCGTCCCGACGAGTCGGCGCCCGTTCCCGACCAGAAACAGCAGCGCGAGCACGAACAAGAGGTGATCGGGCCCGAGCAGGATGTGCTCGAAGCCGAGCACGGCGTAGGTCGATGCGACTTCGACCCAGCCCGCAGCGCCGGTCACCGTAAACGCCGCTGCATCGGGCGTCAGCCGCGCGGTCTGCGTCGCACCGTCCTGCGGCTCCACCCGGGCCACGACGTCGGTGCGCGTACCCTCGAGGCCCGCGATCAAGATCTCCGAACCCAGCAGGCCGCCTGCGCACCGCATCTCGAAGCGCTCGAGGTACGCGCCGCCTGCCATCCACGACAGCCCTTCGTCCCTTTCACACGTCGCCGGGAGTTGGAGCTCCAGACCGAGGCGTCGATCGCCGCGTGCGGGCACCTTCCAGAGCACACTCCAGCGGTCGCTGGCCAGCTCCCGGAGTTCGAGATAACCGGGGCGCACTTCGTGGGCGGACCCGGCGGTTGCGGCGAGCGCGACTCCGAACCAGAGCAGGCCGACAAAACGCGCGCGCCGGGTCACGACGCGGGGACTGCCGAGGCAGGCAGCTGCACCTCGATCTCGTAGCGCTCGCGAATCGCAGTCTCGAAGCGCTCATTCAGCTCGCGACGCTCCGCCGCAGACCACTCCCGCTCGACGAGCGGCCTGATCTCGTCGAGGGCCGGCAAACGCGCTGGCGTGCGCTCGCGCACGAGGACCAGGTGCAGTCCGAAACTCGACGTGTGGGGGCCCGACCACTCGCCGGTCTCCGCGGCGGCCAACTGTGCGGCAAAATCCTTGCCCAAGGTACCGTCGATCTCACGCGCCGAGGCGCGGTCGAGCGTGCGAGGCAACAGCGTCGGGTCTCCGGCGACGTCCGCGCTCTCGGGATCGGCTCGCAAGCCGGCGAGCAGCGCGCTCGCACGCGCGGCACCATCGCGTTCCGGATCGAAGAAGATCTGCCGGAAGCTCCAGCGCTCGGGCTCGCGGAAGCGGTCGGGATTCTCCGTCAGGAACACCCCGAGCGCGGCATCATCCGCGGTCGGATCCGACAGATCCTGCGCGAGGAACTCCATCTTCTGTCGAAGCCGCCGCCGGATCACCAGATCGTTGCGATCGAGCCCCAGCTCCAGAGCCTCCCGATAGAGGATCTCTTCGGTGATGAAGTCGTCGATCAGGCCATCCAGCTCCGCGCGCGTCGGCGGCCGCATCCACGTGCGGGCGAACGTCGTCGCGAGCCGCTCCACCTCGGCCTCGCCGATGACCACGCGATCGCGTCGCTCGGGGCCATCGCCCACCTGGGCGTAGAGCGCAAAAAGCAGCGCCCCGCCGAGCAGGAAATGGACCAGGGGATCGCGGAGGAGCCGGCTCATGCGAGCCGCGGATCATAGGGCAGCAGCCAGCAAGGGCGAGCGCAGTGCGGGCCGTCGGCGGGGGGCCCGGAGCGGTCAGTCCGCGACAGACGCGGGCGCGTCGGCGCGCTCGACCCGCTGCACACGGATACCCCACGTGTCGTCGTCCAGATACTTGTGGTCCCACTTCCCGAAGAACCGCGCCTTCTTGTAGAGAGGGGAGTTCCCCAGATCGCGGTAGACGTACTCCGGGATCGCAACCCAGAGTTCACCCGCGAATCCTCGACCCGCAGCACGATCAGCCCGCCGTTGCCGGAGCGCTTCTCGGTCACCGTGCCCTCGACGGCGACGATGTCGCCGGACTCGGCGCGCTCCTGGACCTCGACGATGGGGCGGACCAGCCGCGAATCGATTGCAGGGTGGCTCGCGGAAGGCACCCGATACGGTCGGGTCGCAATGGGATCTGCGCTTCTACGTCATCCCGGCCGTATCGTCGGCCCTCTTCGGCTGGATGCAATAGCGGCACCACTCAGTCGAGCGGCTGCTGTGGGGTCACGGCGCTTCCGGGCGTGTGCGAACGCCCTGGTACTCGAGCGCTGCGGCGACACGGGACGCCCAGAAGTCGCACGCGGCGTCGACGTCTCCCCAGGTCTTGAACGTGCGGCCCGGGGCGAGCATCGACTTCGTGCCGGCACGCTGGTCGACGAGCGCGACGAGCCTCCGGTCGGTGATCGAGTCGAGCACCTCGAGTTCCACGGTGGCCGTCCCGACGGTGCGTGCAGTGTCGAGCGAGAGGCCGATGCCGGTTCCCACCAGGAGCGCCTGGGGCACGAACGTCGAGAGCGCCCGCATCGGGACGTTGGCGCCCTTCGCCTGGGTCAGCGCCGCGCGGATGCGCAACACGTTGGGTCCGCCCTGCTCCACGAGGACGAAGCGCGCGCCGAGCTCATCCGCCAGCGCGTCGAACAGCACGTCGGTGAGCATCTGCTGGTCTTCGGGCTTTAGGCTGAGGTTCTCGTCGCTCGCCCAGAGCGTCACCGAGTCGAGCTCGATCGCGTCGTAGCGCTCCCAGTCGGCGTCGGCGCGGACGTAGGCGAGCCGCCCCTCGAGCTCACCGATGGGCTCCAGCTCGGAGTAGTCGCCCAGAAAGCCCGTCAGCTCCGGCTCGGCGCGCCGGCCCCGCACGGCGGCGCAGCCGAGCGCGACGACCAGCACGAACGTCAACGGAATCGCGACACACTTTCTGGACATTTTCCCCTCCGAAGCGATCAGAGCCGCTCCTCTTCAAGCAGCTCCAGACCGACGAGCTTCCAGTCTCCATCGACAGGCGCCACCCGGAGCTCGGCACGATAGCGATTCCGGCGCTCGTGGATATGACCCCAGTGGCCCACCGAGCCACGCACGTTCCAGACCGCGTCGGCCACGAAGCCCGCGCCTTCGCCGGCGCGTGTCTCCAGCTCGACGAGCTCGATCTCCTTGACCTTGGCACGCGCGCCCCCCTGGCTCTGGAGCTCGAGGCCGCTCCGGGTCTCGAGGTAGACCTGCTGGAGCAATGCGCCCTCGGCGCTCCGCGCGAGCACGTCGTAGATCTCGCTCTCGTCCCGGAAGTCGAACGCGCGGTAGACGTTGTGCAGAAGCCCGGAGACCACTTCGCGCGCGCGCGGCTCCGAGAGCACCGCACCGCGCCCGACCCAGAATGAACCGGCCGCCAGCAGTGCGATGCCGAGAGCCACCGCAAGAGGACCGCTGCCGCCACGCCGAGCCCAGAAGACCGCGCCCGCGAGCAGCCCGAGCAGCAGCCACCGCAGCGGAAGCGCGGCCCGTTCGAGCGCGGTCGGCGGCGGTTCCAGCACCCGGAGAGTCGGCAGCTCCGGGTTCTGCAGGAAGTTCTGCCACTCGAGCACGCGCCAGTCGGCGTCCAAAAAGGACGGGAGCGACCCCGCCTGATCGACGGCCCCAACCGGCACCTGGGTGATCCGCTCGCTCCAGAGATCCCAGGTCATCGTGACGCGCTCGGGCAGGCCGTCCGTCGGGTAGACGAAGATCGCTCCGAGCAGCGCCGCGTGGACATCCAGCTCTTCGGGCGGGTCTATGACGCGGCTCGTCTTCAGCGAGCGCTCGAGAAAATGGATTCGCGCGAGCTCGGGTTCGACCCGGACGCCGTCGATCTCCACGGGCTGATGCTCCCCGAGAAACGCAGCTGCAACGCGCAGGAGCTCCGGCTGGATCTCGGGCGGGATCGTGCTGCGCCCGGCGAGACCGAGATCGACGAACGACTGCAGGTCGAGCGGTCTCGCAACGATCTCCTTGCGCACCTCGTACGGCTCGACATAGAGGAAGCCGCTCATCGGTGCGAAGTAGCGGCGGCGCAGAGCCCGGCGACTGAAGTGCGTGTACCAGGGATCGTCCCAGTCGAGCTCGAGGACCTGCAGCGGGCTGAGGTAGCGAAAGTCGTTGACTGCGACGCCCGCGTGGTAGGCGACGAAGCCGATGCTGGTCTGCGGAGGCGCCGAGAGCGCGAGGGTTTCGGGTTTCTCGACGAGGGGATACTCGAGCCGAGCAAAGACGACGGTCTCGGGCTCGGCCTCGTCCTCTGCAAGCGGTTCCCCGCCGATCGGGTCACGTCGAAGTCGCGTCCGAGGCGCCAGCTCCACCAGCCGGCCCGCGAGTGCGCTCTCCCCGTCTGCCACGAGCGGCATCCCCCGCGCGAGGAACTCCGCGAAGCGTTCGGCCCGCGGGCGGGGCTCCCGGCCCAATTTCTCGTACAACGCGTCGGGCAGGAGGTTCGCGAAGGCCTCGAGGTCGGCCGCACCGATCTCGAGCTCGAGCGTTACCGCAGCTTCCTCGACGAAGAACTCGGCGATCGTCGTCGCCGACATCGCTTGCGTCACCATGAGGGCGTCGGCAGACGCGCGGCCGGGCGTCATCGGCGCTGCGAACAGGACGACCAAGACTAGAGCGCGGACGAGGGGCGACATCGGAGCGTGCCGGAGAGTAGGCGTCGGGTAGGCTTCGGGCCATGACCAAAGCCGCGGAAACCGATCCCGTCATCCGGATCGACGGACTCCGCTTTCGCTACGGCGAGGGCGAGTTCGAGCTCGCGGTTCCCGAGCTCGAGGTGGCGCGGGGGGAACACGTCGCGGTGGTCGGGCCGAGCGGGTCGGGCAAGACCACGCTCCTCCACCTGATCGCCGGGATCGAGATTCCGCAGGAGGGCCGGGTCTGGACGGCCGGCACCGCGGTGAGTGAGCTAGACGATGCGGCCCGGCGCAGCTTCCGGATCCAGCGCGTGGGCCTGGTGTTTCAGGAGTTCGAGCTGATCGACCACCTCTCGGTGCTCGACAACGTGCTCCTGCCCTATCGCATCCATCCGGCGCTCCGGCTCGATGAGGCCGCGCGCGAGCGAGCGGAGGAGATCGCCGCCGGGATCGGCATCGGCGACCGTCTCGGACGGCGAGCCACACGACTGTCCCAGGGCGAGCGCCAGCGCGTGGCCGTGTGCCGGGCGCTCGTCGCGGAGCCCGAGCTGCTGCTCGCCGACGAGCCGACCGGCAACCTCGACCCCGGGAACAAGGACCGCGTCGTGGATCTGCTGCTCGAGAGCGCTGAGGCGCGCGGGGCCACGCTCGTCGTCGTCACGCACGATCACGAGCTACTGCCGCGCTTCGCGCGGACGGTGGACTTCACTGCGTTTCAGAGCACTCCCTCGGCGCTTCCGGCATGAGCGGGCCGCTCTACCTCGCGTGGCGCTACCTCGCGCACCATCGTGCGAAGACGGCGATCCTCGTCACCGCGATCACGCTGATCGCGTTCCTGCCGATCGGCCTGAACCAACTGGTCAGCGAGAGCGGCCGACAACTCGCCGCACGCGCGCAGTCGACACCGCTGCTGGTCGGCGAGCGCGGGAGCCGCCTCGATCTGGTGCTCGCTTCGCTGTACTTCGCGAGCGATCCTCCCGCTGCGATGCGCTATGCGGAGGCCGAGCGCGTGAACGCCTCCGAGCTCGCGACGGCGATCCCGCTTCACGTGCGCTTCCGCGCGCGAGGCCACTCCGTGGTCGGCACCAGCCTCGAGTACCTCGAGTTTCGCGGGCTCCAGGTCGCAGCGGGGCGGCCCATGGCGGTGCTCGGCGAATGCCTCGTGGGAGCGTCGGCGGCGCGAAGCCTGGGGCTCGCGCCCGGCGACACGATCACCACCTCTCCCGAGAATGTGTTCGATCTCGCCGGAACCTATCCGCTCCGCATGCGCGTCACGGGTGTACTCGCGCCCTCGCACACACCGGACGACGAGGCGATCTTCGTCGACGTGAAAACCGCCTGGGTGATCGAGGGGCTCGGGCACGGGCACCAGGACGTCGCGAGCCCCGGCGCCGCGAGCGCCGTCTTGAAGCGAGAAGAAGATCGGGTCACGGCGAACGCCTCGCTGGTCGAATACAACGAGATCACGCCCGAGAACCTGGCATCGTTCCATTTTCACGGGGATCTCGCGGAGCACCCGGTCAGCGCGGTGCTCGCGGTGCCGCGCGACGAGAAGTCGCGCGTCCTGCTGCTCGGCCGCTACACCGCTCCTGACGAAGCCGTGCAGATCGTCGAGCCCGCGGCGGTGATGGACGACCTGCTCGCGACCGTCTTCACCGTGAGGCGCTACGTCCTCGCGGCCATCGGGTTGGTGAGCGCTGCAACGCTGGTCGTGGCGGGCCTCGTCTTCCTGCTCTCCGTCCGCCTCCGGCGGCGCGAGATCGAAACGCTCCACAAGCTGGGCGCCGCGCGCAGCCACGTCGCGCTGATGCTCGCCGCGGAGGTCGTTGCCGTGCTCGTGGCCGCCGGGGCTCTCGCCGGGATACTCACCTTTTTGTCTGGCTCTCTTGGCGGCGCGGCCATCCGCGCGTTCTTGCTCTCGTGAGGATTTGATGGTTCGAGCGTTCTTGTTCGTCACGTTCATTGCGTTTCTGCTGGCGTGCTCGCCGCCAAGCGAGACACCCGCCCCCGCGGCCGTGACCCCGTCGTCGGAGCTGCGCGTGTTCGTCGTGAACGAGCCACTGCGCTATTTCGCGGAGCGCATCGGGGGGCCCCATGTCGAGGTCATCTTGCCCGCTCCCCCGGGCATCGACCCGAGCACCTGGACGCCGGACGCTGAGACCGTCGCCGCCTACCAGAGTGCCGACCTCGTGCTCCGGAGCGGCGCGGGCTACGCCGACTGGATCGATCTGGTTTCCCTACCGGCCGCGCGCGTCATCGACACCTCCGCAGCGTACCGGCAGCGCCTGCGCCAACGTACTGGAACGGTCACGCATCAGCATGGCCCCGGCGGCGAACACAGCCATGGCGAGCTTGCGCACACGACCTGGCTGGACCCACAGCTCGCGATCCTCCAGGCGACCGCGGTCGCGAACGCGCTCGTGCGGGCGCGCCCCGCACACGAGAGCGCCTTTCGTTCCGAGCTCGCGGCACTGGTGGCCGACCTCGACGCGCTCGACGGCCGTCTCGCCGCAGCCGCAACGGCGCTCGCCGGATCTCCGCTCCTCTTCTCGCACCCGGTCTACGAATATCTGATCGGACGCTACGCGCTGAACGCTCGCTCGCTCGACTGGGAGCCCGACGTGGCACCGACGGCGCGGCAGTGGCGGGACCTCGCGGCCGTCGTGCGCGAGCAGCCGGTGCAGTGGCTGCTGTGGGAAGCCGAGCCGCTTCCGGAGATCGACCGCGCGCTGCGCGAGCGCGGTATCGAGAGCGTCGTCTTCGACCCGTGCGGCGGAACTCCCGAGGACGGCGATTTTCTCCGCGTGATGCGCGCCAACGCGGAGCGGCTCGCGGCCCTGCCCGGACGACCGGGCTGACCGGAGGCGGGCTCCCGCCGGACCGCCGCCCGTCCTCACGAGCCGGCAGATGCGGGATATGCCACCCGGCATATCGTGCACAGGCCCCGATTGCCGCATTCATCCCCAGCGCGCTGCGGTCCTCGTAGCGCCGTGCGGGGGTTCCGACATGCGAGCAATTCTCAGACTCTTCCTTCTCCTCCTGATCGCCTCGAGCGCCGGTGCGGCGCCCCAGGACCAGGCGCAACAGAAGTGCATCCAAGGCTTCGAAAAGGGCGCGGCCAAGCTCTCGAAGGCCGCCGGGCGTCTCGCGCTGAAGTGCGTCCAGAATGGTGCCAAGAAGGGCGAGTCGGTGGTCGCGTGCCTCGACACAGACCCGATCGGCAAGCAGCGGAACGCCGACGAGAAGCTCGACGGAAGCGAGCAGAAGCTCTGCTCCGGCACCTCCGCCGAATTCGGGATCAGCGACGCCGGGCTCGCGAGCGATGGGATCGTCGCCTCACGCGACGCGTGGCTCCGCGACCTTTTGACCCCCGACATGGATGCGGGCACCGCCGTCGAGCCCGAGGCAGCCCGCTGCCAGGCCGAGGCGACCAAACGTCTCGGCAAGCTCCAGGAGGCGCACTGGAAGGGCGCACTCTCGGGTGCAAAGGAGGCTCTCAAGAACGGAGCGGCGAGCGCCGGAGAGTTCGAGGGCGCGGTCCTCGCGCGGCTGCTGAGCGACCCGAAGATCGCGCGTGCCGAGACCAAGCTGCGCGACAAGGTCGGCGCCCGCTGCGCCGGGGTCGAGTTCGGCGACGTCACCCCGGGCCTCTGCTTCTTCCACCTCGACGTACCGGGCTGTATGGCCGCCTCAGCGGCATGCGAGTTCTGTAGCGCGTGGAACTCGACCACCGACGGCACGCTCGACTGCGAGTTGTACGACGATGGCGAGAGCAACGGTTCGTGCCAGAACGCGGCCGGGGGGCCGGCGCTCTACGTCGCCACGGCGGGGAGTGACTCCGCCGAAGGCACCCGAGAAGCACCTCTCGCGACACTCGGCGGGGCGCTGACCCGCGCGGAGCTAGGCGGTTTCGGTTCGATTCGAATGGCGGCCGGCATCTACCCGACCGCCCCGCAAAGCCTCGCCGACGGCATCTCAATCTTCGGTGGATTCGATCCTCAGACGTGGGGCCGCGACGGCGGCGAGACGGTGCTCTCGGGGACCGAACGCCTCGTCCTCGCGGCCGAGGGCTTGCAGTTCCCCACGACCCTCACAGACCTCACGATCGAAGCCGCGAACGCGGAAGACGGATCGGGCGAAGGCAGCTACGCGGTCACCGCATTCGACACCGCGAACCTGCGCATCCGCGACTCGATCCTGCGCGCCGGGACCGGCGGCGACGGCGCGAGGGGCGCCGACGGAATCGACCGCGGTGACGCCGACGACGGAGACGACGGGCGCAGCTGTGACGATGGCAACTGCAACTCACCCCTCTCGGGCGGCGCGGGAGGCTCCGGCAGCTGCGGCGACAGCGCCGCAGGCGGCGGCCCGGGGGGCACCGGCGGCGACATTCCGACGCCGCTGATCTTCGACGGGAACGGACAGGACGGCTTCGACTCCGCCGACGGAAATTCCGGAGGCGGCGACGGCGGCGACGAGTGCTTTGCAGTATTCCCGGATTCCTGCTCGGCCGGAATCGGCGGGCGCGCCGACGACGGCGACGACGGCTCGGTCGTGAGCGGCGACGGCCCTGGAGGGAGCGGCGAGGGCAACGCGACCGCCGTGGGCTGGTTCGGCCAGGACGGCGGGCAGGGCCGGGCCGGCGAATCCGGCAGCGGCGGCGGTGGCGGTGGCGGCGGCGGCGGAAAGGCCCACCAGCCCTTCATCACCTTCGAGGCCGGAGTCGGCGGCGGGGGCGGCGGGGCCGGCGGCTGCAGCGGCGGTGCCGGGTTCGGCGGCCGCGCCGGCGGCGGATCTTTCGCGCTCTACGCGTTTCGTTCCGGCGTGACCGTCGAGGACTCGACGCTCGAGAGCCGCTCCGGCGGAGACGGCGGCAACGGCGGCAACGGCGGAGACGGCGGCAACGGCGGAACCGGCGGAGACGGCGGCGAGTCGGACGACGGCGGCGACGGCGGGCGCGGCGGCAACGGCGGAGACGGCAGCAACGGTACGCAGGGCGGCGGCGGCGCGGGCGGAATCTCGTTCGCCGCGTACGTCAGCGAGGGGAGCCTCGCGCAACTCGGCGACAACCTGCTGACCCGCGGCGACGGCGGCTCGGGAGGGAGCCCCGGCGGCGTGAGCGGCGACTCAGGCCTGGTCGGGCCCTAGGGCGATGCTCTCAGGCGCGCGCACCCGCCCGGCGGGGTCCCACTCGGGGCCCCGCCGGGCAGGGTCGTTACTCTCGGAGAGATGGGAGAGGCCAGCCCGACGCCGCAGCGCCTCACGCCGCGCCAGCTCGAAGTGCTCGAGCTCATGTCAAAAGGGCTCACGAATCGCGAGATCGCGAACGTGCTCGGCATCGCCGCCGGCACCGCAAAGATCCATGTCTCGGCGATCATCGAGGCGCTCGAGGTCAGCAACCGCACCGAGGCCGCCATGGTGTTGCAGGACTTCCTGACCGACGGAGGCGGACCTTCGGGCGTGCCCGGCTTCGGCTCCCGCCCGGCGCTCGCCGTGCTGCCGTTCGACTCGATGACCCCGGGCGAGGAGCAGGAATACTTCTGCGACGGGTTGGTCGAAGATCTCACGACGCGGCTCGCGGCCTGGCGCTGGTTCCCGGTCATCTCGCGCAGCTCGGCATTTTCGTTCAAGGGCAAGCGCGTCGACGCGGCCACGCTCGGCCGAGAACTCGGCGCGCGTTACCTCGTCGAGGGGAGCGCGCGCCGCGCCGGAGACCGGGTACGAATCCACGTGCAGCTCATCGACGCGAGCACCGGGGAGCACGTCTTCGCCCAACAGTTCGACCGCGACCTGGGCGACGTGTTCGCCGTGCAGGACGAAGTCGCCGAGGCACTGCTCGGCGCGCTCTGTCCTGCGCTCTTGCAGTTCGAGGCGCTGCAGGCCGAACGCCGGCCCGCGACGAGCCTCACGAGCTGGGATCGACTCGTCCGTGCGATGGCGCAGCTCGCACGGCAGTCGCGACCCGAGATCGAGCAGGCGATCGAAGCGCTCGACGGGCTCTGCGAAGAGGAACCCTATCTCCCGCACGCCCACGCCGCGCGCGCGGCGGCCGCCGTCTTCGATGGCATCCAGCGCATCGGCGAATCACAACTGCGAACGCTCACGCCCGACGAGGCGCAGCAGTCCCTCGTCGCGGGGCTCGGAGCGTTTTCCGCGGCCGAAGCCCGCGGACGACGTGCGGTCGAGATCGACCCGCTCGACTCGACCGCGCACACCGCACTCGGCTGGGGCTTGCTGATGCTCGCGCGCACCGACGAGAGCCGTGTCGCGCTCGAGCGCGCACTCGAACTGAACCCGAGCTCTGCACCCGCGTGCTTTGCGCTCGGCGTACTCTCCCTGCGAAACGAAGACGGCCCCGCAGCGGCCCCGCTGCTCGAACGTGCGGTGCGGCTCGCGCCGCGCGACTCGATGGTGCACCACTTTCTCGGTGCACTCGCCGGGGCTCGCATGCTCGCCGGCGACTACGAAGCCGCCCAGGGCGCCGCGGAACGCAGTCTCGCAGTCGAACCCGAGGGCTCCATTTCCTACCGGCCGGCGCTGGCCGTGGCACTCGCACACCTCGGCCGTCTCGACGAAGGCCGAGCGGTCTTCGCGGAGGTACTCGAGACGTCTCCGCAATTCAATCTCGATGCGACGCGTTGGATCGCACCTCCAAAGCTGATGGAGATCATCGAGACCGGTTTCGAGCGTCTGGGCGTCGATCTCCAGTAGCATCGGGAGGTGATCGTCTCCGTAGAGGGCCTCGCGTTCCGGTATCCGGGGGCCGACGCGAACGTGCTCGAAGATCTCGAGTTCGAGATCCGCGAGGGCGAAGTCTTCGGCTTCCTCGGCCCGAACGGCTCCGGCAAGAGCACGACGCAGAAGATCCTCACCCGCATCCTTTCGGGCTTCGGCGGCCGCGTGCGGGTGTTCGGAAAGGATCTCGAAGCCCAGGGCGCGAGCTATCACGATCGTGTCGGCGTCTGCTTCGAGTTCCCGAATCTCTACGAGAAGCTGAGCGCTCTCGAGAACCTCTCGTTCTACCGCGGGTTCTTCGACGGGGAGACCCACGATCCGGCGGCGCTGCTCGAGCGACTCGGGCTCCCCGCCGGAGACCGCCGCCAGGTCGGCCACTACTCGAAGGGCATGAAGATGCGCGTCGTCCTCGCGCGCTCGCTGGTGAACCGCCCGAAGCTCTGGTTCCTCGACGAGCCCACGACCGGGCAGGACCCGGAGCACGCGGTGGGCATCCGGAAGCTCATTCGCGAGCAGGCTGACGCGGGCACCACGGTCTTCCTCACGACCCACGACATGACCGTCGCGGACGAGCTGTGCGATCGAGTCGCGTTCCTCGCGGACGGGCGGATCGCCGCGCTCGAGACACCGCGACAGCTGAAGCTCGCGCACACAAACCGGGAGGTGCGCGTCGAACTGCGGCGCGGTGACGCCCTGGAAACGGAGGACTTCGCGCTCGACGACGCCACGAGCAAGCAGGCGTTCGTCCGCTGCATCGAGAACGAGCTCGTCGAGACGATCCACACACGCGAGCCCTCGCTCGAGGACGTCTTCCTCGCCGTCACCGGCAAGGGTCTCCTGGGATGAGGAGGCGTCTGTGGAACGGCATCCGTCTGGCACTCCTCGCCCAGGTGCGCGCGCGCTTCCTGCATGTCTACGCATTCACGACGCTGCTCGTGATCGCAATTCTCCGGTGGGCCGTGCCGACCGACGAGCTGCGGACGTTTCTCGTCCCGTTCTTCTTGTTCGGCGAGCCGGGGATGCTCGGCGTGAGCCTCGCCGCGGCCTATCGCTACCTGGAGGAGATCGAGGGAACGGCGAGCGCGCTCCGAGTGACGCCGCTCCAGCCGGGGGAGCACGTGGCGGCCCTCGCGCTGACGACTGCCGGCGTGGGTGCGTTCTTCGGCGCGGCGGTCTTCGCCGGGGTGTTCGGGCCCGACGTGCGCACGCTCGCGCTCGTGCCGCCGCTCTTCCTGCAAGGCATCCTCTCCGCCGTGCTCGGCTTCGCGCTCTCGCTCCGCTATGCAGACTTCATGCGCTTCATTCTCGGTGTGATCCCGTGGGTCGTGCTCTACCAGGCGCCGCTCCTGTACGGCGCGGGCATCGTGCCGGCCGGGGCCGTCGCGTGGAACCCCACCCTCCCCGCTCTGATCGCGTATCGCGAGCTCGCAGAGGGTACGGCCCAGCTCGGGACGTACGCGCTCTGGTGCGCGTTGCTCGCAGGTTTCGCGGGGCTCGCCCTTTGGGGCGTCACACGCCTCTATGCGCGAGCCCTCACGCGCCCCTCGGCGGCCACGACATGAGTCACGTCGCCACGCTGCTCGCGAAGGACGCGCGCGCGATCGGCCGCGATCGCTTCCTGCTCTTCATGCTCGGCTACGGGCTGCTGATCTCGCTCGGGCTGCGCTTCCTGACACCACTGTTCGACCTCGCACACCTGCAGCTCTATCTCGCCCCCGCCCCGCCGATGCTCGGCAGTCTGCTGGCCGGTACGGTGCTCGGCTTCGCGCTGATCGAGGAACGCGAGACACGAACCTGGCTGCTGCTGCGCACGGTGCCGCTCACCGGCCGCACGCTCGCACTCTACTTCGTCGGCGGCGGCGCCGCGCTCGGCCTCGTGATCGGGCTCGGCTGCGCGGTGGTCTTCGGGGCGCCGGTCGTCCGCCCGGGACTCTACGTTCCGCTGCTCGTCGCAAACGCGCTCGGAACCCCGCTGCTCATGCTCTTTCTCGGGGCGTTCGCGTCGAACAAGATCGAAGGCCTCGCGATCGGAAAGATCGGCAGCAGCGCGTCCGCGACGCCGCTGCTGTTCTTCCTGCTCCCGCCCGCGTGGTTCGTGCTGCTCGCCTGGAGCCCGTGGTCATGGCTCTACCTCGGCCTGCTGAAGGCACACGCGACGGATGCCCAGCTCACCGAGCTCGCCTTCCAGGTCCCGCCCGTTCCGGACTGGAGCACGTGGCTCGTACCGGTCATCCTGTGCGCCGCGCTGTCAGGCCTCTTCGCGCGCCGCTATCTGCGGCTCGCCCAATAGCGCGGGAGGGTTCCTGGTGACCGACGACGGACAGGTGACCGCGAGCGCCGCCGAGATCTACGACGAGTTCTTCCTCCCGGCGCTCTTTGCCGCGTGGCCTCCGCAGCTCGTGAAAGCGGCGAGGCTCGCGCCGGGCATGGAAGTGCTCGACGTCGGCTGCGGAACGGGTGTCTTGACGCTCGCGGCGGCCGAGGCTGTCTCGCCCGGCGGCCGCGCGGTCGGGCTCGATCTCAACCCGGGAATGCTCGACGTCGCGCGTGAGAAGTCGAAGGCGATCAAGTGGCGCCAAAGCGCCGCCGAAGCGCTGCCGTTCGGGCCCGAGAGCTTCGATGCCGTCGTCAGCCAGTTCGCGCTGATGTTCTTCGGCGACCGCAGCGAGGCGCTCCGCCAGATGTGGCGCGCGCTCAGGCCCGGCGGCCATCTCGCCGTCGCGGTGTGGAGTTCGCTCGAGGATACGCCCGGCTACGCGCGAATGACCACGATCCTCGGCCGCCTCTTCGGCGATGGCGTCGCCAACCTGCTGCGTGCGCCGTACTGCCTCGGCGACCCGCAGGTGTTCGGCCAGCTCGTGGCGCGCGCCGGCATCATCGACCCTGTCATCGAGTGGATGCCGGGCGAGGCCCACTTCCCTTCGATTCGTGCGTGGGTCCACACCGACGTCCGCGGTTGGACGCTCGGCGACGAACTCGACGACGACCAGTTCGAAAGCCTCGTAGCCGCCGCCGAACGCAACCTCGCCGACCTCGTCGCCGAGGACGGTACAGTCCGCTTCTCCCACCCGGCCCTCATCGCCACCGCGACGAAGCGGTGAAGCCCAGCCCACGCACGAAAAAATTGCGGACCTTCGCCCTCGCACTGGGTGCGGTGCTCGCGGCGGTGGGCTGTACCCGGGTCTGGCGAACGGCCGACCTCGTGATCGACCGCCACCCGGACGTCGTCTACGCCGTCCCCACCGACGCGCCCCTTCTCGCGCTCACCCTCGATGACGGGCCCGATCCCCTCGGCACGCCAGCCCTCCTCGACGTGCTCGCGCGACATGGCGCCACTGCCACGTTCTTCGTGCTCGGCGAGCGCGCGATCGCGTATCCGCAGCTCATGGAGCAGATCGTGGCCGCCGGACACGAGCTCGGGAACCACGGGATGCACGACGTGCCGGCACTCGACCTGGCCCCGGCCGCGTTCATCCGGGATGTCCGAGACGCGCACTACCGGCTGCTCGCATTTCAGGGCGACCTCCGTTGGTACCGGCCCGGCTCGGCGTGGTACGACGACGCAATGGTCGAGAGCGTCCAGCGCCTCGGCTACACGCTCGCCCTCGGCTCGATCTATCCGTTCGACGCGCAGCTGGACGGCACGTCGTTCGCCTCGTGGTGGCTCCGCGCCGACGCCAACGCGGGCGACGTCATCGTCCTCCACGATGGCCCCGAACGCGGCCTCCGCGCGGCACGAATCCTCGACGTCGTGCTCCCGGATCTCGCCGCAAGGAGACTGCGCGGGGTCACGCTCTCGGAACTCGTCGCAGCGCAGACACCGAGCCCCTGACAATCCCCGGACTAAGGCTCGAAACCCTTCGGCGCGAGCTCGAAGCCGGCGAAGTCGAAGCCGGGGCTGACCGTGCAACCGACGAGGGTGTAGTCGCCGAGGCTGTGGGCCGATTGCCAGGCGTGCGGCGGGACGATCGCCTGCGGCACCTCGCCGCCTTCGAGCGCAGGGCCGAGTGTCACGGTGCGGGGCGCCTCGCCCTCGGGCGCGATCTCGAGGGCGAGCGGGGCGCCGCGGTAGAAGTGCCAGATCTCGGTCGCGTCGACGCGGTGCCAGTGCGAACGCTCTCCGGCGCGCAGCAGGAAGTAGATCGCCGTTCCTGCGGCACGCGGCTGTTCGGAACCGCGCCACGTTTCGGCAAAGTGGCCGCCCTCCGGGTGGGGCTGGAGGCCGAGCTTCTCGATGAGCGCGTCGCTCTCGCTCACGCCTTCGTCAGCGGCTCGATGTCGGCCCAGACTTCTTCGCCGTTCTTACGGAAGAAGTCGATCATCGGCTGTGGCAGCCACGAACCGACCGCGGGCTCGTAGCTCGGGCGCGCTTGCACGCGTGTGAGCCAATCGGCCGCGGCCGGTCGCGCTTCGACGACGCGGCCCAGCCCGAGATGGTCGAGGCGCAAGACATAAGGCAGTGCCGCCGCGTCGGCGAGGCCAAAAGCGTCGCCCGAGAGCCAGCCCCCGACCGGAACCTGCGCCTGCATCCGGTCGAGCAGACCGAGGAACGCCGCGAGTGCGCCAGCGAACTCCGGCGCCTTCACACCGTGCTCGATGACGCTCCGGCGCTGCGCGCGGCGCACGGGATCGGGGATCTCGTTGATCAGCTTCTCGCGGGCCTCTTCGGGTTGCGCGAGCACCATCTTGCGCGGGCCGATCGCGTACGTGAGCACTCCGGCCGCGGGGTGGACCTTCTCGTCGATCGCTTTGATCCAGAGCCGCGTCGCGTGACGAGCCGCCGCGGCGGCCGGAAGCATCGGCACGTCGGAAAAGACGTCTTCGAGGTACTCATTGATCAGCGAGGACTCGATCATCACCTGCCCGTCGTGTACGAGCGTCGGCACGACGTGGTTGGGATTGAGCTTCACGTACGCGGGATCGTGCTGGCCGCCGTTCAGCAGGTCGACGACGTGGGATTCGTACTCGAGCCGCTTCTCGGCCAGCACGAGGCGGACCTTCTGAGAGCAACTGGAAGCGGCGTTGTGATGGAGTTCGAGCATGGGACCTCCGGGGCGCAAACCCGGAGGCTACCCAGATTCAACGGCCGTGGCCCGCGCATCGAGCGCCGCGCGGATCCTCGCGTGCTCCGCTTCGTCGAGCGAAAAGCGCCGAAAGACGACCGCGGCCATCAGAAACATCACGAGTGGCAGACCGCCCGTCAGCCCCCGGAACATCCGCAGCGTGCCCTCGCTCTGCTCCTCGTTCGGCACGAAGTCGGAGACCTGGAGCGCGACGGCTGCGACGACGATCACCAGCGCGATGCCGGCCTTGATCGCGAACCCCCAGGCCGCGGTGTAGGCGCCCTCCTTGCGCTCGCCGGTGGCGTGTTCGTCCGCATCGATCACATCCGCGAGGATCGACGGCCCGACGGCGAAACCGCAGCCCCCGAACAAGCCCGCGGAGACGAGCATCACCCCCATGAGCTGAAAATCATTTGGGCCGATGAACATCAGCATCCCGAACGAGAGCCCGGTCCCGACCATCGCGACCCGCCACACGCTGCGCTTGCCGAAGCGACGGGCCGCGCGGACCCAGACGGGAATCGAGAGGATGTTGAAGATCACGTACACCGCCGGAAGCGGCCCGATCAAGTCGGTCCGCTGCAGGACGTATTCGATCATGTACGGGGCCATGATTCCCAGCACGCCGCCTCCAGCCATCTGCACGAACTGGGCAAACAACAGCAGGCGGGCGTGGGGACTCCGAAGGACATCCCGCATCGCGGCAAACGAGCTGAGAGCGCCGCGGCCCTGAAAGTCGGGCCGCTCGCGCAGGAAGAGCGGGGGAATCACCAGCACGAACGGGAGCAGCAGCGCGGCCCCCAGCCCGAGCCATGCGGCGGCCTCGCGCGGATCGGCCGCGTTGTTCACGTACTGGAGCCCGCCAAAGGCGAGGAGCATCCCGAGCGTGAACGAGGCGCCCTGCACTCCGAAGACGCGGCTGCGGTCGTGATGATCGGTCGTGAGCTCCGCCCCGAGCGACGAGTGCGGCACCGAGTACATCGTGAAGCCCGTATAGAACGTGAACAGTGCCACCGCCGACCACGCGGCGAGAGCGGCGGGAGCGAGGTCGGGCGGGCTCCAGATCATCCAAATACTGAACGAGAGCACCGGGATGCCGGCCAGCATCCACGGACGGCGTCGGCCGAGGCGCGTCCGGGTGCGGTCGCTCCACGTTCCGACGATCGGATCCGAGATCGCGTCCCAGACCCGGCCCGCCGCGAACAGGAGCCCCACGCCGAGCGGCGGCAGCAGCAACACGTCCGTCGCGAACTTGAGGAAATAGAACTGGATCAGGAAGAGCGCCGACGATGCCGCGAAGATCGGCGGGGCCCAGATCAGCAGCGTGCCGGTCGCCACGCGGCCATGCCAAGCGTCGGCCGGCTCCGAGGTCCCGCTCTTGACCGAGCCAGGGGGCGCCGAGCCGAGGGGCGAAGTCAGCTCGAAGCTTCGGGGCGACGCACGGGGCAATTGCGCGCGGCGAGCGGGCTGCAAGCGCACGCCTCACCGGTGTTTCCGCAGCTCCCCTTCAAACGCTTGCCCTGCACGAGGACGCCCACGGACATGGCGAGCACCACGGTCCCGAAGACCAGCAGAGTGACGAGGAAAGTGGCGAGCACGAGAAGAGTCTAGTCGCCAGAAGCCGCGGCGTCGCGCGGGCCCGCCACCGGCGGAAACTGCGGGGTCGTGAGAATCTCGTAGCTCCCGTCCTCGCCCCGCGCGATCAAGTAGACCGCCAGGCCCTCCGCCATCGCGACGCGCAGGCCCTCTTCGGGGCCGAGCACAGTCAGCGCGGTGGCCCAGGCATCCGCCAGCGCCGCTCGCTCGTGCAGCACACTCACCGAGGCCAACCCATGGCTCACGGGACGACCGACGCGCGGGTCCACGATGTGGGTCACCCGCTCCCCGGCCGCCTCGTAGAAGGCCCGGTAGTCGCCGGACGTCGCCAGCGCCATTCCTGACAGCTCGACCACCGCGTGCACCGCGCGGCCGTCCGGCTCGGGCCGCTCGATCGCAAGCCGCCAGCCACCGCCGCCGGGCCGCTCGCCGTGCGCCTTGACCTCTCCGCCGACCTCCACCAGGAAGTCGCCGAAGCCGTCTGCCGCGAGCGCGTCGGCCACGCGGTCGACGCCGTACCCTTTGGCGATCGCCGAGAGGTCCACCCGCACACCCGGCTGAACCTTGCGCACCGAACCGGCCGCGCGGTCGAGTTCGAGCAGCCCGTACCCGACGCGCTCCCGGATCTCGGCGAGTTCCGCGGCGTCCGGAGTCGCGCCCGGAACCCGCGCGCCCGCGCCAAACCCCCACGCGGCGACGAGCGGGCCCACCGTCACGTCGAACGCGCCCGCGGTGCGCTCGCTGACCTCACGCGCGGCGGCCAGCACCTCGAGTGTCGGTTCCGAGAGCGCGAACGGCTCGAGCGACGCATGCGCGTTGAAGCGCGACAGCTCCGAGTTCGGATTCCACGTCGACATGGCGCCGTTCACCGCGTCGAGCTCCGCCTGGATGCGCTCGCGAACGCGCGTGCGCTCGGTGCGCGCCAGATCGGGGGCATTGAGCGTGACCGCCCAGGTCGTGCCCATCGTATCGCCGCCGAGCAGCACCCGCGCCGGCGCGGAGCACCACATCACCCGGACGGTGAAGAACAGCAGGACCGCCGCGAAGATCGGCAGCAGCAGCCGAGCGCGCGGGGAGAGATCGGGACGGGCCATGAAGGCCGACCGGGCTCGACTCAGCCGAAGTCGTCGAAGGCGATGTTCTCGGGGTCGACGCCGAGGTCGTCGAGCATTCTCTGGCACGCGTCGATCATCATCGGCGGACCACAGAGGTAGTACTCGACCTCTTCGGGCTCCGGGTGATCCTTCAGATAGTTGTCGTGCAGGACTTGATGGATGAAGCCGGTGAGACCCGCCCAGTGGTCTTCCGGGAGCGGCTCCGACAGCGCGAGGTGCCACTCGAAGTTCGGGTTCTCGGCCTTGATCATCTCGAAGTCGTCGACGTAGAACGCCTCACGCAGCGAGCGAGCGCCGTACCAGAAGGTCACCTTCCGATCCGTGTGGATGCGCCGGAACTGGTCGAAGATGTGCGACCGCATCGGGGCCATGCCGGCACCGCCTCCGATGAAGCACATCTCGCGGCCGGTCTCCTTGGCAAAGAACTCTCCGTACGGCCCGGAGATGGTCACCTTGTCGCCCGGCTTCAGGCCGAATATGTACGAGGACATGATCCCGGGCGGCAGCTCGGGCGACCTCGGCGGCGGCGAAGCCACGCGCACGTTGAGCATGATCATGCCCTTCTCTTCGGGATAGTTCGCCATCGAGTACGCGCGAGAAACCTCTTCGTCCACTTTCGAGACGAACTGCCAGAGGTTGAACTTGTCCCAGTCGTCGCGGTACTCGTCCTCGACGACGAAGTCTTTGTAGTTCGCGACGTGCGGCGGGCAGTCGATCTGGATGTAGCCGCCCGCGCGGAACGGCACTTCTTCACCCGGCGGGAGCTCGAGGATGAGCTCCTTGATGAAGGTGGCGACGTTCTCGTTGCTGCGGACCGTGCACTCCCATTTGCGGACATCGAAGACCTCGGCCGGTAGACCGATCTCCATGTCCTCCTTGACCTTCACCTGGCAGGCGAGCCGCTCGCCGGAGCGGGCTTCCTTCGGCGTGATGTGGGAGACCTCGGTCGGCAGCAGCGCGCCGCCGCCGCTCTCGACCTGGCAGCGACAGACGCCGCAGGTGCCCTTTCCACCGCAGGCCGACGGAATGAAGATGCCGTTGCTGGCGAGCGTGTTGAGCAGCGTGTTGCCGCCCTCCACTTCCAGTGCCTTGTCGTCCTGGCCGTTGATCCCGATTCGCACGGTGCCACCGGGCGAGAGGCGAGCCTTCACGACCAGCAGCAACACGGTGAGCGCCAGAATGACGACGGTAAAACCGAGCACGCCGAAGAGGACAGTATTCACGAAATCTCTCCGCTAGCAGGTTGCTGAAGAACCCCGGACCGAGCCAGGTGCGGGGATTCGGGCCGAGATCGAGGCGCGAAAGTGAAGCTGTAGTGCCCCTACAGCGAGCTTTCGAAACGAAGAGCTCGGTGCGAAGACGCGCGCCGGGCGACGGGAGGGGTTTTTTAGCATCCTGCTGGCACCTAGAGCTGGATACCGGAGAAGGACATGAAGGCGATCGCCATCAGCCCCACGGTGATGAAGGTAATGCCGAGACCGCGCAGCGGCGCCGGGATGTCGTTGAACTTGAGCCGCTCACGGACGGCGGCGAGCGCGACGATCGCGAGGAACCAGCCGACGCCCGATCCGATCCCGTAGACCGTGGCCTCGCCGAGGTTGTAGTCGCGCTCCACCATGAACAGCGAGCCACCGAGGATCGCGCAGTTGACTGCGATGAGCGGCAAGAAGACCCCGAGCGATCCGTAGAGCGCCGGCATGAACCGGTCGATGAACATCTCGACGATCTGCACGGTCGCCGCGATCGTCCCGATCAAGATCAAGTACGAGAGGAACGAGAGGTTCACAGTCTCGCCACCGGGGATCCAGGCGAGGGCCCCTTCTTCCAGCAGCGACTTGTAGAGAATTTGATTGAGCGGTGTCGTCAGTCCGAGAACGAAGATGACTGCGATGCCGAGACCGATCGCCGTTTCGACCTTTCTCGAGACTGCCAAGAAAGAGCACATCCCAAGAAAGAAGGCGAGGGCCATGTTCTCAACGAAGATCGCCTTCGTAGCCAGGCTCAAGTAGTGCTCCAACATGGAACTCCTCTTCTACCTGTTCGGGGCGCACGGCGCGCACCGCCCAGATGAACAAACCGATCAGGATGAATGCAGCGGGGGCCAACACCATGAGACCGTTCGGGACGTACCAGCCGCCCTCGCTCACGGTGGGCAGAATTGTGACGCCGAAGATCTTGCCGGCTCCGAGCAACTCGCGAACGCCGGCCACCGAAATCAGCACGAGCGCGTAACCACCCGAGTTGCCGACCGCATCGAGAAACGAAGGCCACGGCTTGTTCTGCATCGCGAACGCTTCGGCGCGCCCCATGATGATGCAGTTGGTAATGATCAAACCGACGAACACGGAGAGCTGAAGGCTGATCGAGTAAAGGAACGCCTTCAGGAACTGGTCGGCGATCATCACCATCGACGCGATGATCGTCAGCTGCGTGATGATCCGAACGCTGCCCGGAATCAACTTGCGCAGCGCGCTCACCACCGTCGAGCTGGCGGTCAGCACGAACAGCACCGCCAGACTCATCACGACCGCGGTCTCCATCTTGGTGGTGACGGCGAGCGCCGAGCACACGCCGAGCACCTGGAGGCCGATCGGATTGTTGTCGATCAGCGGGTCGAGCAGGATTTCGCGGGGTTTGCTCATCCCTGGGCTCCCTCTGTGCGCTGACGGGCGAGGTACGGGCCGAAGCCGTTCTCGCCCAACCAGAATAGGATCATGTTCGTCACCCCGTTGGAGGTGATCGTGGCTCCCGAGAGCCCATCGACCTGATACGGATCGGCGTCCGGAGGCCCGGCCTGACCCTTCTTCACTCGGAGCGCCGGCTGCCACGAGTCATCGAACGCCAGCCGGCCAGGCCAAAGGCTCTTCCAGCGGGGGTTGTCGACTTCGCCGCCGAGACCCGGCGTCTCACCGTGAGAATAGAAGGTAATTCCCCGGACCGTGCGCGCATCGGAATCGAGCGCGAGGAACCCATAGAGTGTCGACCACAAGCCCGAGCCCTGGATCGGCAACACCAGTCCGATTTCCTTGTCGCCGTCCTTGATCACGTACACCACGGCGTGGTTCGGAATGCGCCGCACCTTCGCCCGGTTGGTCGGCGCCTCGCGGCTCGTCGCCGGATCCTTCGATGCCTTCTTCTGATCGTACGAAAGCGCGTCGATTCCCTCGACGTACTCGCCGGTCTCGAGGTCGACGACGCGCGCCTCGAGCCCAGACTCGAACCGCGTGGTCAGATCCTCTCGCGAGAGGCTCTCGCCGGTCTCTTTGAGCCCCGCGACGCCGAGCACGTTCTTGATCTTGTCGAGCCGCTGGTTCTCGACCTGCCGGTCGTGCAGGCTGACGGCGACCGTCGACACGAGTACCGAGAAGACGACACAGAGTACGACGGTAAAGATCACCGTATGGCGGGCACTATGCTCCACTGCGCGCCACCCTCCGGGCGATATTCCGCTGGATCACGAAGTGATCGATCAACGGCGCGAACATGTTCATGAACAGGATCGACAACATCATTCCCTCGGGATACGCGGGATTGATGCAGCGAATGATGACGACCAGCACACCGATGCCGAAGCCGTAGACGAGCTTGCCGCTCACCGTGTAGGCCGAGGAGACCGGGTCGGTCGTCATGAAGACTGCGCCGAGCGCCCAGCCGCCGAGCACGATGTGCCAATACCACGGGACGGCGAACATCGGGTTGGTGTCGGAACCGACGAAGTTCAGGAACGTCGCCATCACGATCGTGCCGACCAGCGTGCCCAGCATCGTGCGCCACGCGCCGACACCAGTGGTGATGAGTAAGCCTGCACCGATCAGGCACGCGAGGGCAGAAGTTTCTCCCATCGACCCTGGGATCGTGCCGATGAACGCGGAGAACCAGCTCGCGTCGAAGAGCGCCCCTTCGCGGGCGGCGGCCTGGGCGAGCCACGTCGCGCCGCTGAAGCCGTCGACGCCCATGTGATCGGCCGCGATCCACGGCGCGTCGCCCGACATGTAGGCGGGGTACGCGAAGAACAAGAACGCGCGACAGACCATCGCCGGGTTCAGGAAGTTCATCCCGGTCCCGCCGAACACTTCCTTCCCGATGATCAGCCCGAAGGCCGTCCCGAGCGCGACCTGCCAGAGCGGAATGGTCGGCGGCAGGATCAGCGGAAGCAGCGCGCCGGTGACGAGGAAGCCTTCGGTGACGTCGTGGCTCCGGATCTGCGCGTTGATGATCTCGATGCCGAGACCGACGACGTGCACCACCACGAAGACCGGCCCGAAGTAGAGCAGGCCGAGCAGCACGCACCAGAGCGGATTGCCCGCGTCGTAGCTTCCCCCGACCGCCTGGAAGAGCGAGTTCTGCCAGTCCTGCAGCGGGACCGCGCCCGCACCGATCGCGAGGCACGCCTGGTAGCCGACGTTCCACACGCCGAGCGCGAGACACGGGCCGAGCGCCATGACGACGATGAACATCATCCGCTTGTAGTCGAGCCCGTCGCGCACGTGCGAGGCCGTGCGCGTCTGGAAGCCGGGGCTGAAGGCGAGGGTGTCGAGCGCCTCGTACGCCGAACCCAGCACGCGGAACCGGCCGCCTTCAGAGACGTGCGGATGGATGGCGTCGAGTAGATCGCGAAGCGGCTTCATGGGTCAGCCCTCTTTCTCGATCCGCTCGAGGTTCGTGCGGAGGTACGGCCCGAAGTCGTTCTTGCCCGGGCAGACGTAGGTGCAGAGAGCCAGGTCTTCCTCGTCCAGCTCGAGGGCGCCGAGCGCCACGGCTTGTTCGATGTCGCCGACCATGAGGGCCCGCAGCAAGTAGGTGGGGATGATGTCCATCGGCATGACCGCTTCGTACGTATTGAGCGGGAACACCGGACGGGGCGAGCCGTTCGTGTCGGTATCGAAGTCGAACTTGCGTCCCGGGATCAGCTTCGAGAGAAAGACGTTCATGATCGAGAACTTCTGGAAGCCCGGCTCGATCCAGCCGAGGAACTTGCGGCCGCCCTGGCGGAGCGCGCTCACCTGCAGATGGTACCGACCGAGGTAGCCGAACTCGGGACCCATGGCCTTCTTGCCCGAGAGGACGGAGCCCGAGATGATGCGGACCTCGCCCTCGCTCTCGTCGATCTCGCCGTGCGTCAACTCGTCGAGGTTCGCACCGAGGCGCGTGCGCAGCAGGCGAGGTTGCAAGACCGGAGGCCCGGCCAGCGACACGATGCGCTCCACCGGCAACACGCCGGTGCGCGCCAACCGGCCGAGGTCGATCACGTCGGTGTAGCCGACATGCCAGGCCGTGCGGGCGCGCGAGACGGGAGCCAACAGGTGGATGTGCAGGCCCGGTGTGCCGGCGGGGTGAGGCCCGGCGAACGTCTCGACGTGCGCCGGGCTGTCGACACCGCCGCGGATGTCGGAGCCTTCGGCAATACAGAGGTAGGGCGTGTGGTCGGTCAGCTTGTCGATGAGCCGCAAGCCGAGCTGGAAGTCTTCGCGTCCCTCGTCGAACACGAGGTCCGGCGAAGGCGCGTGCGGGTTCGTATCCATCGCGGTGACGAAGATCGCGTCGGGCGACGCTTCCGGGAGCGGAACCTTGCCGAACGGCCGCTCGCGGAGTGCGGTCCACAGACCGGACTCGACCATCAACGCGCGAACCTGGTCACCATTCCACGTGAGCGGATCGCCGCCCGGATGCGACTCGAACGTGGCGAGTTCGCCCGGGCTCGGCGTGCCCGCGCGCTCACCAGCCGAAAGTTCGATCACGACCGACCGCAACACGCGCCGCGCACCCCGGAAGATCGCCTGCACACGTCCGGCGCCGGGCGCGGTGTAGCGAACCCCGGGCCGCGTGCGGTCCTCGAAGATCAGCTGACCGCGCTGCACGGTGTCACCCTCGGCGACGGCAAGGCGCGCGCGCACGCCGGCCGTGTCGTCACCGAGCAGTGCGACCCGACCCACCTCGGAACCGGACTCGATGCTCTGCACCGGGTCTCCCGAAATCGGCAGATCGAGGCCTTTTTGGATGCGGTGGACCGCCATCGATCAGTCTCTCCCCTTCTATTGGAACCACTGGACTGGAAGCAGCGGGCCCATCGGAGCCGCATCGAGGCCTGCCCCCGGGGCTCGGGAGACAGCGGAATCTAATCACCCCGGCGCGATTCCGCTAAGCGCTGGCCCCCTTTTGAGTGGTATCCTCAAAACCCCTCCCGTGATACGGGGGTGCCCGGGGGGAACTTCGAAGGAGATCCTCATGGAGCAACAACCCAGAGTCCCGACCGTCCGCGAAATCATGACGCGGAAGCTCGTCACCCTGCGGCCGGAGATGGCCGCGCTGGACGCCGCCGAACTCCTCCTCAAGAAGGGGATCTCAGGGGCCCCGGTCGTCGACGACGAGGGCCACCTGCTCGGCTTGCTCTCCGAGTATGACTGCCTCCGAACCACCGCCTCCGCGGACTACGAGATGGACTCCCACGACGCCATCGAGCTGGTCGGCGACCTGATGAGCAAGGAATGCCTGACGGTGACGCCCGAAACCAACCTGTTCACGCTGGCCCACGAGTTCGTCGAACGACGCGTCCGGCGCTTCCCGGTGGTCGAGAACGGCAAGCTGGTGGGCCAGGTCAGCCGACGGGATGCCCTCCGCAGCGCGGTCAAGCTCCGGCGCGCGATGGGCTGGCAGTCCCGCTACTCGGAGCCGACCAGTTCCCGCTACCCGGACTACCCCGCGGGGAGAGCGCCAATCCGGCACTACCCGCGCGACTGAGGCCCTGCTGGAGAACGACGGTGAAGAAAAATCTCGACCCCCCGGGGGGCGAGATTGGGACATGGATCGCGACCCACAACAGGATCGCGACCTGGGGATGGACCGGGAGATCTCCCGGCGCGACTTCCTGCAAGGCGCGGTCGGGAGTGTCGTCGCGGGAGCCGCACTCACCGCCGGCTGTTCCCCGGCAGAAGAAGCGCTCCTGCCGTCCGGCCCGCCTGGAATGCACGGCGCCCCTCCGGCCCCTGGCTCGAACCCGCCGTCGCGACTCGGGATGCGCGGCAGCCACGACGGGGCGTTCGAAATCGCGCACCAGATGGCGTTCGACAAGCGGACCGAGTGGGGCCCGCCCACCGAGCCGGACGACTCCGAGTACGACCTGGTGGTCGTCGGCGCCGGCGTCAGCGGGCTCGCCGCTGCGTTCTTCTACCGCGAGCAGCACCCGGGCGCGCGCGTGCTGCTGCTCGAGAACCACGACGACTTCGGGGGCCACGCCAAGCGCAACGAGTTCGAGTGGAACGGCCGAACGATTCTCGGCTACGGCGGCAGCCAGTCGATCGAGGCGCCGTCCGCGTACAGCGACGTCGCCAAGGGCCTGCTCTCGAGCCTCGCGGTCGACACCGAGGCACTGCGCGCCGGCTACGACACCGAGTTCTTCAAGAGGCACGGGCTCCGAGGCGCGGTGTACTTCGACGAGGCGCACTACGGCGTCGACCGGCTCGTCTTCTCCGACTTCATCGACCCGTCCGCGTTCCTACCGGTCGCCCCAGCCGAGACCGATGGGCTCGACGCCCTCGACTCGATGCCACTCTCGAGCTCTGCGCGCGCCGAGCTACGCCGACTGCTGACGGGTTCGGACGACCTGCTGCCCGAACACTCGATCTTCCGCGAACCCGGCTATCTCCAAACGCTCTCGTATCAGGACTTGCTGACGCGTCACTTGGGCGTGACCGAACCCGAGGTGCTCACATTGCTCGAACGGGTCCCGAGCAGCTACTTCGGCCACGGCATCGACGTCGTTCCGGCCCTCGAAGCGCTCGCGTTCGGGCTCCCCGGCCTCGGCTCGACGAGCCTCGGCATGCTAGAGGGGGCGATTCGCAAAGCGATCTCGCTCGCGATCGAGCCCTACCAGTATCACTTCCCCGACGGCAACGCGTCGGTGGCTCGGCTGCTCGTGCGGCGCCTGATCCCGGGCGTCGCCGATGGCACCACGATGAACGACGTCGCAACGGCCGATTTCGACTACTCCGCCCTCGACCGGGCCGACTCGGACGTGAGGCTGCGGCTCGGAAGTACGGTCGTGCGGGTCGAGCACGAGGGCGCGCCCGAGAGTTCCGAGCGTGTGTTCGTCACGTACGTCCGCGGCGGGGAGACCCAGCGCGTGCGCGCGCGTCGCGTCGTACTCGCCTGTTACAACATGGCGATCCCGTACCTGTGCCCCGAGCTGCCCGCCCCGCAGCGCAAGGCGCTCGCCTCGCTCGTGAAGATCCCGTTCGTCTACACGAGCGTTCTGCTGCGCCACTGGCGTGCGTTCGAGCAGCTCGGCCTCGCGCTCGCGTACGCCCCCCGCAGCTTCCACACGCTCTCGATGCTCGACTTCCCGGTCGGCCTCGGCGACTACGCATTCAGCGGCGGTCCGGAGGAACCCATCGCCCTTCACATGAGCCGCGCGATGACGCGACCCGGCGGTCGGCCGGAAGAGCAATCGCGCGCCGGCCGTTTCGAGCTTCTCGGCCTCTCGTTCGAGACGATCGAGCGCGAGATCCGCACGCACCTCGGCGGCATGCTCGGTGCGGGCGGCTTCGACCCGGCGACGGACATCGAAGCGATCGCTGTCAACCGTTGGCCGCACGGCTACGCCTTCACGCCGAACCCGCTCTTCGACCCGGACTACGGAGAGGGCGAGGCGCCGCACGAGATCGGCCGCCGGCTATTCGGGCGCATCGCAATCGCGAACTCCGACGCGGGGGCTCGCGCCTATCTCGATTGCGCGATCGACCAGGCGTGGCGCGCCGTCGGAGAGCTCTCCGGCTGAGGCGCCCCGGAACCCGGCCGACTCGGCTGCCGTATACTCCGCGGCGCGCCGCTGGAGACCCGATTGCCCGACACGCTCGCCACTCGCAAGGTTCTCGGGATCCTCGTGCCGTACTTCAATTCGGTCGTCGAGCCCGAGCTCGCCGACCTGCGGCCGCCCGGCGTCACGAACCAGACGGGGCGCTTTACGATGGACGCGAACGTCCTCGAGAACGTGCACACGGCGGGCGCGAGCCTGATGACGTGCGGCGCCGAGGCGCTGCTGATCGGCCTCTCGACCGAGTCGATCCCCGGCGGACTCGCCGTGCTCGAGAAAGGTGCGGCGCGTTTGGCCGACGATACCGGCCTGCCCGTCTTGACCGCGTCGCATGCGACGCGCGGTGCCCTCCAGGCGCTGGGCGCCCAGAAGCTTGCCATCGTCACCCCGTTCGACGACACAGCGAACGGGCACGTCCGGGCGTCGTTCGAAGAGGCGGGCTTCGAAGTGACGAGCCTCGTCGGGCTCGCGTGCCCGAGCCTCGACCAGATCGGCCACATCCCGGCCGACGCCATCCGGCAGGCGTTCCGAGACGCCCAGCACGCGGAGGCGGACACCCTCGTCCAGGTGGGCACTGGGCTCCCGACCGTCGGGCTCGTCGAGGCGCTCGAGAGCGAACACGACAAGCCGATCGTCGCGACCAACGCCGCCCTCTACTGGCAGGCCCTCCGCACCGTGGGCGTGCCCGACGCCCTGCCAGGTGCCGGCCGCCTCGGGCAGCTCTGAGCCCGGGCCGCCTCGGGCAAACCGGGCGTGGCCGCGCTACCAAGAAGCCCCCGGTGAGTGACCAAGAACCCGTCGACGTCCTGATCATTGGAGCCGGTGCTGCCGGCGCCGCGATCGCGTGGACCCTCGCGGACACGCGCATGCGGATCCTCTGCCTCGAGCAGGGCGACTGGATGGACCCGGCCCAGTACCCGAGCACCGGGATGGACTGGGAGATGCGCCGGTTCGGTGACTTCGGCCTCAGCCCAAACGGCCGCGGCCGCGACGAGGACTACCCGGTCAACGACAGCGAGTCGCCGATTCACGTCTCGAACTTCAATGCGGTCGGCGGCAGCACGGTACTCTACGCGGCGCACTTTCCGCGCTTCCATCCCTCTGACTTCCGCGTTCGTTCGCTCGACGGGGTCGCCGACGATTGGCCCGTCGACTACGAAACGCTCGAACCGTACTACGCGATCAACGACCGCATGATGGGCGTCGCGGGCCTCGCCGGCGACCCGGCCTATCCGCCGAAAGACGTGCCGCTCCCGCCGGTGCCGCTCGGTCCACTCGGCGAGACGCTCGTCGGGGGTTTCGAGAAGCTCGGCTGGCACTGGTGGCCGTCCGACAGCGCGATCGCGACCGAAGAGTACGACGGTCGCGCACCGTGCATCAACCTCGGCCCGTGCATCATGGGCTGCGCGCAGGGCGCGAAGGCCAGCACCGACGTCACCTACTGGCCCAAGGCGGTGCGCGAGGGCATCGAGCTGCGCACGCGGTGCCGCGTCCGCGAAATCACCGTCGATGAGAACGGCCTGGCCGACGGCGTAATCTACTACGACGCGGACGGGAACGAGCAGCGCCAGAAGGCGGAGATCGTCATCGTCGCGTGCAACGGCGTCGGCACCCCGCGACTCCTGTTGAATTCCGCTTCGAAACAGTTTCCGAACGGGCTCGCGAACCGCAGCGGCCTCGTCGGCAAGAACCTGATGTTCCACCCGTACGGCATGGTGACCGGCGTTTTCCCCGAGCCGCTCGAGGGCTACAAGGGCCCGACCGGCTGCTGCATCTGGAGCCACGAGTTCTACGAGACCGACCCGGCCCGCGACTTCGTGCGCGGCTACTCGTTCGAGATGCTGCGCGGCATGGGCCCCGTCTCGACCGCACTCTGGGGCATGTCGTCCGGCGCGCTGCCGTGGGGCCAGGGCCATCACGACGCCTATCAAGAGATCTGGGACCGCACGGCCGGGATGGTGATCATCACCGAAGACCTGCCCGAAGAGTGCAACCAGGTGACGCTCGACCCCGACCTCGTCGACTCGGACGGCATCCCGGCGCCGAAGATCCACTACCGCATGGGTGAGAACAGCACGCGCATGATGGAGCACGCGGTCGCCCGCGGACGCGAGGTGCTCGAGGCGGCCGGCGCAGTGCGCACGACCACCGATGCGCCGCTCGCCCCAGCGGGCTGGCACCTGATGGGTACCGCGCGCATGGGGAACGACCCCGAGACCTCGGTCGTCAACGGCTGGGGACGCAGCCACGACGTGAAGAACCTGTTCATCGTCGACGGCAGCATCTTCGTGACGTCCGCTGCGGTGAACCCGACGAACACGATCCAGGCCCTGGCGCTCTACATCGGCGACCAGATCAAGAAGAACCTCGGAAGCCTCTTCGACTAGCGATGGCAGACCTCACCCCGGAGCAACAGCAGACGCTCGGCGCCGTCCTCGACGCGCTGATCCCGTCGCGCGACGAAGTGGCCGGCGCCGGCACCCTCGGGCTTGGCGAGGGCATCACAAGACAGATCGACAAGATGGCCGGCGCACTCGACGCGCTTGCCAGTGGACTCGCCGCACTCGACTCCAGCACCGGCAACGGCTCGTTCGTCGAACTCGCCGAACCCGACCGTGCAGCGGCGCTCGCGGCCTTCGCCGAGGCGGACCCCGGCTTCCTGCCAGGGATCATTTTCCACACGTACATCGCCTACTACCAGGACCCGCGCGTCATCGTCGCGCTGGGCCTCGCCGCGCGTCCCCCGCACCCGGAAGGCTACGAGATCGCCCCGAGCGACTTCGAAGCCCTGACCGCGAAAATGCGCACACGAGAGCCGTTCTTCCGGAAGCCATGAGGCACGGTGTCGCGCAGCTTGCGTGGCTCGTGCTGCTCCTGCCGGCGCAGACTCTGGCCCAGAACGAGTTCCGCTCGATCGACGGCACCGGCAACCACGCCGCTGTTCCCGAGATGGGCGCCGCGAACACGCCGCTGCAGCGCTGGCTGGCCCCCGACTATGGCGACGGGATGTCGAGCCTTGCCGGGGCCGACCGACCGAGCGCGCGCGTCATCAGCAACCTCGTCCACTCGCAAGGAACCGCTCTGGGCAATCCCCAGGGTGCGAGCAACTTGCTCTGGCAGTGGGGGCAGTTCGTCGATCACGACATCGACCTCACGAAACCGGGGGAGCCCGCGGAGCCCGCTCCCGTCCCGGTTCCGAGCGGCGACGCCCACTTCGACCCTCTCGGCAGCGGCACCGCGGAGATCCCGTTCGATCGCTCCGTGTTCGACCCCGCAACCGGCGGAGACCCGAGTCAACCGCGCCAGCAGCTCAACCAGATCACCAGTTGGATCGACGGATCCGTCGTCTACGGGTCCGACCCGGAACGTGCCGCAGTACTTCGGACGAACGACGGAACCGGCCGCCTCGAGACGAGTGACGGAGACCTGCTGCCGTTCAACACCGCGGGCCTGCCGAACGCCGGAGGACACGGAGCGGAGCTGTTTCTCGCAGGGGACGTCCGCGCAAACGAGAACGTCGGCCTCACCACCCTGCACACCGTCTTCGTCCGGGAGCACAACCGGCGCGCCAAGAAACTGCGACGTCGCCACCCGCGCTGGGATGGCGAGCGTGTCTACCAAGAGGCGCGACGCTACGTCGGCGCGGTGATCCAGGCGATCACGTTCGAGGAGTTCCTCCCCGCCTTGCTCGGGCCCGGCGCCATCCGGCCCTACACCGGCTACGAGCCGGAGATCGATGCGCGCATTTCGAACGTCTTCTCGACCGCCGCGTACCGGTTCGGTCACAGCGCGTTGAGCCCTGAGCTCTGGCGACTCGACAAGAAGGGCCGAATGCTCGACGTCGGCCCGCTCGCGCTGCGCGATGCGTTCTTTGCGCCCGCGCGGGTCCTAGAGGACGGCGGCCTCGAGCCGCTGCTGCGCGGCCTCGCGGCGCAGCCTTGCCAAGAGGTCGACGTCGCGATCGTCGACGACGTGCGTAACTTCTTGTTCGGTCCGTCCCTCGAAGCCGGCGGCCTCGATCTCGCCGCGCTCAACATCCAACGCGGCCGTGACCATGGGCTCCCGAGCTACAACGACGCGCGCTCCGCGTTCGGCATGGCCCGCGCAACTCGCTTCGACCAGGTCACGTCGCAGGCCGAAGTGAGTGCCGGCCTCGAGCAGGCGTACGCAGACCCCGATGCGATCGACGTCTGGGCGGGCGGCCTCGCAGAAGACCCGGTGCCCGGCTCCCATCTCGGCGAGCTCTTCCATCGGATCGTTGCCGACCAATTCGAGGCGCTTCGCGACGGGGATCGCTTCTGGTACGAAGCGTCGCTCACGAAGCGGGAGCAACGCCGCGTCCGTCGGGCGCGGCTGTCGAAGATCGTCCGGCGCAACACCCGGGTCGGCGGCGAGCTCCAGCGAGACGTCTTCCACGTTCGCTGACCCGCCCCGGCCGCTGCGTGCGATCAGGCGCCCGGATGGAGCCGGCGGTAGTCGGCCAAGATTCGCACGATGCTCTTCGTGTGCGTGAGTTCGTGCCCGACGAGTCGCCTCAGCGCTTTCCGGACGGACCACGATTCTTCACCGTAGCCAGGGTCGAACATTCGGATCCGGGAGAGATCGTCCGACGAGCGGAGCTCCTCGAGAAAGGGCATGACGTCGGCGCGGCTTCGAGGCAGGAAGACTCGCCAATCGCCGGACGGGTCTGCGGGGGAAACCGCCGGCCGGTGCCCGATGTTTGTGGCGTAGTAGTGCGTCTCTGCGTTCGCGATGTGTGCGAGGTTCGCGCGGATCGTTCGCCAGTCGGCCCACGGAGCGAAGCGCTCGTAGGAGGGATCCCAGTCGAGCGCGGCTTCCGGCGCCCCTTCCAGAACGCCGAGTAGATCGGCCCGGGAGCACGCCATCAGGTTCATCGTCAGCTCGATCTCCTCTGCACTCGCCGGATCGAGATCGGGCGGAAAGAGGATCTCGTTGCCCACCACGTGGTCGACGACGTCCAGGCCCCCGGTTCCCGTCCGAACCGGCAGGCCATGCCGGGTGCGCCACTCACAATAGGCCTCGAACCTGCCCGGGATCTTGGCGAGAACCTGCTGCTTCGACACCGCCCAGGTCGAGAAGCCAAGGTGGTCGAGACCCAGCGCGGCCAGCCCGGGGCCTCCGTCGTGTCCCTCGTGCAGCCAGATTCGAAGCGTCACTGGCTGTGCTCCGCGCGCCTAGCCGAGCGGGCGCTCCGCCCAGTAGCGTGCGACCCACTCCTCCGTGACTTCGTCAGCGAGCCGCTTCAGGCTGATCTTGCTGGCGTCGAACGTGTAGGCGTCGTCGATCCCGAGAGAGTCCACGATGCGAGCGACGGTGCCCTCGTAGTCGTGTGAACAGTCCTCGTAGACCAGCGTCAGGGGCTGGACGTTCCAACGCGTGAAGAAGTCCTGCCAGGCCGCTTCCGCCAGCGCCAGGATTCGGATCTGCGCATCGATCGCGGCGCGGTCGTACGTGAGTTCACCGGCGGGCTCGGTCCCGTGGGTCTCATCTTGTTCGCTGGTCCACAGGTTGATCTGGAGCGCCTTGACCATGGAGATTGCCTGCCGGAGCTTGTCTCTGCGAGTGAGGTAGACGAGTCGGAGCTCCCCGAAGAAGTCACGGATGAGATCGTCTGTCGAAATTCCCTTGTCGGCGTACTCGGGGAGCGTGCGAACCTGTGAGAGGAATGTCTCGAGGTACGTCGCAGGCGCCATCTTCATGCCGAACCAACCGTTGACGCCGGTCCCTTCCTCGAGGCAGCGCGCCCAATAGGTCCGAAAGTCCGTGACACTCCACTTAGCGGACAACCCCCAGGGCTTCGTGTCGGCCGGCATGTTGTCCGCGAGTCCGTACTCCTCCGGTTTGCCCAGCACGCCGCTGGCCGCCATGACCTGGCAGAGGAGACTGCTCCCCGAACGCGGGGTGACGCAGAGCCAGTAGCAGTGGTCAGGCTGCATGGAAGAAGACTATCCCGATTGCACGCACATCCGAGCTTCGTCGGGCCTCATCCCGGTCAGCCAAAGATCCACCAGAGAATCGATGTCACGGCGGATGAGCCGATCGCCATCAAGAGCAAGTTGCGACCCGGGAAGTTCACCATCCTTGGGCTCCAATCAGCGGCTCGGCCTGGTTCGTACGCGGCTCATCAAGACGTGCTGCGAGTAGAGTTCGGGCAAGAACCCCGCGAGGTAGCTCATCTCCTCGTGGCAGTGTTTGAGCAGAGCCCCGCCCGCCGAGTCGGGGAACAGGTTTTTCCGAGCCTCCGCATCTGGAGCGAGCCCGGCTGGGTCCGTGTCTCCCAGCCAGAAGCGACTCCGCATTTCGCAGCCGTACTCCGTGTCGCGGCAGAGGTGGATGATATGGCCGGCCCAGACCGGAGCATCCAGCAGCCCAACCCGTGCGCACGCTGCAGCGGTGATCCCCGCTTCGGCGAATCTCGCGGTGTTCAGGTACTCCGCGGGATCTCGGAAGTGGATCTTGAGCTTCTGGAGCTCTCCACCCACGTACTCGTGAACGTGGTGTTCCCCTCCAATGAACTTGCCGGTACCTCGCTCTCCGATCCACTCGCACCAGACATGATCCTTGGGATGCCACCACTTGTACTGTTCAGTGGTCTCGAGGAATCCGAGCCACCACTCGACCATTCGGCCCTTGCATCCGAACATCGTGGTCCAGGCAGCCACATGCAGCTGGCCGTCGGCGAGACGGACATACCCGGACTCGAGGTCGAGATAGCCCGGCTTCAAGAGATCGTTCGCTTCCGTGAGTTCCAAGGGTACCCCCAGCCGTCCAACGCGGCGCTACGACTCGAGCGAAACGGAACAGACCCGTGGGACGGTCCGGCAGGCAGATGCGAGAGCCTCGAGAGCGCTCGGCGGAAGGCGATGTTGAGTTTGTTCGAAGACTTGGCGCTCTTCGAACCGGATGTGCCCTTCGAGCAGCCCGCCAAACTTCTCGAGCAACGACGGAGTGACCTCATCAGCGTCTCGAAGCGCGCGAAGAGCGTCGTGGTCCTCGCGAATTCTTCGCGCAAGTGACTCCTCCCCGATGGCCTCCAGGCCCGGAAGAAGGTGCTGCTCCTCGATCTGAAAATGGGGCTCCAGATGGCTGGCGAACGCCTGAAGCACTTGGCCCCACACCTGCTCCAGGGACAGTTCGGCGTCGGCACGGGCCGCCCGACTGCACCGTCGAGCGAGCAGCAATCCTGTGTGGTGATCATCGGAGAGATCGCGTAGCTCGGGAATCCGCTTCACAATAGGTACGTCTCTGGGCGACCCAACGGCGCAGCGTTTGGAAAGTCTACGATTCGACGATGTCGGGCTTCGTGGTCTGGATGAAGGCGACGACTTCGGAACTCTCGCGCGGAGGGACGCTGAACGAACCCAGCGTGGCGTTGAGATGCTCCAAGAAGGCGGACCAATCGCTCTCCGTGATGCCCATGCCCTTGTGGGAGATCTCCATGTCTCGCCCGGTGTAGAGCACCGGACCTCCCGCGTTCGTGCACAAGAAGTCGATCAGGAACTGCTTCTCCCGCGCGACGCCATCCGCTCCCCGATGAGCCCAGAACCGACCCAGTTCTGAATCCGCCTGGAGGCGGGGCAACAGGTCGTTTGCGACGGCCGAGATCGCGTCGTAGCCGCCAAGACGCTCGTAAAGACTCTTCTCACTCATGGATTCACCTCGGTGCACTCACGCCGCCCAACGGACCCGGGATTCGGCTGCGGCCACCGAAGTCGCAGCACCGCCCAAGTTTGATGACCGAATTCTACCCGCGATCGCGCTAGCCCACCCGGCGCCACATGAACCCTCCGAGCGCGACCATCCACGACAGCAGAAGGAGGTTCGCGGGCATACTGATCGTCATCGTAGGTTCAGAGAACCCCGTATACGCCATCACGACACCCGCGACCATCGTGGACAGACCCCCAGCAACGGCGAGGCCAGCGAACCATTTCGGAAACGCCTCGTCTCGTAGAACGGCCATTCCAACCAAGGTCATCGTGAGACCCAGGAAGAGGGACAACATGCTGGCCAATCCGACCTCAATCTGGCGGACTGCGAGAACGGCAGGAAACAGCCGAGCTTTCTCTGGTTCTGACGCTGCGGCCCAGGAATCCACCATGCTCTTCAAGGCGATCCCGTCCACCGCTTGCAGTGCTGCCGCTAGCGCCAGACTCACGAGCGCTCCACCCGCCGCGATCCGCGCGATGCTCGACCGGCCCCTCGCTTCGAGTTGCCCCGTGAGGCACAACAGCGCCGCCACCATGGCAGCAACCCCCGCCAGCTGCACAAGGTGGCTTGCAATCCACAACCGATCTGCGGCGTATTCGGTAAAGGCTGCAGCGGGGTCGTTCGGGTCGGCTCCCATCGGATGAAGGAAGGTTCCGATGAAGAGCAATGCGGCCCCGAGGATCGCGCACGTCGCTCCAATTTTTCCTTCGCTGTGCATCCGGACTCGATGTGCGCTCTGCGGTCTAATGGATAGGCGCTATCCGGCATGGAATAGCGCCACTGAAAGTCGCCGGGCCAAAAAAGGGGTTGCTGCCAGAACGGTACAGTGACGATTTGGACAGCGCTATTCCACGTCCGCGTTCAACGCCTTGTCAGACGGCGGCGCAAGCAGCGGGAACCGGCGGTCGCAGCCTGTCGCTTCCGCGGAACACGCGCTGCAGCTCATCGAACGCACCGGCGTCCGAGACCGTTGCTGCGAGTGTGTCGAGATAGGAATCGAGCGCTGCGTTCGGTTGGTCCTTGTGCTCGACATCGATCCACTGGCACCAGCTTTCCCACTCGCCCACCTCGACCTTGTTGAGCGCACCCACGTCGTTGATCAGACTACCGCGCAGCTCATCCCACCCCCACAGCTTGTGGTTTCCATGCCGGGAGGGATCCTCGCTACCCGCCCGGCAGAGCTGCCACGCGAGGCCTGCGTGATGGAAGTCATTGGGCGAGACCACGTCTCGGGCAGAATCCGGGTCGATGAGAACCCAGCGGTCTTGGTTCCAATATTCGACGACCCAATGGTCGATCCAGGCACCCTCTCGGTAGTAGGCGGCAAAGCCACACCGCGCGCGGGAAGGCACGCCCTTGACTCGAAGAAGGGCGCAGTGCAGAACTGCAAAGTGGTAGCAATAGCCGACCATGCGGTTCCCCGGTGGTCGTTCCGCGACCAATGGCGACGGATCGAGGGCAAGGACGCGCTGAATGATCGCGGCTGCGCCGACGCACTTCCGATCAGTGAACCGCTCGGGTGGGAGCTCCAAACCGGCTGCCGCAACCAGCCCCTCATGGATGACCAGCCCGCGGACGACTCGCGCCAGAGCCTCCGGATCAGAGGGAAGTTCGCGCAGCAGATCCGCGTGCACGCCCAGTGTCGTCGTCGGTCCAGGCTGCGCGAAGTAGTTGAGGATCGGGTCTGTCACGAGGCCGAGTTCGCGGAATCGGTCATGGGAGATCTCCGGCGCCTGACGGATCGGCGTTCAGCGGCCTGAAACAGCGCTGACCGAGCCCGACCCGCGCGACACAGTATGCCGCCAGAGGGCAAGCAGGGTCAATTTGACGAAACAGTTGAGCGTCCGCCGCAACACTTAGTTGGACGGCGAGCGCGAATCAACCCCGTCGCAAACTAGGCCGACAAGTGCAGCGGCAGCAGCTTGCCGGTCTCGAGATAGCGCTCGAAGAGCCTCGTCGTGAACGCCAGGTTGTTGCGCAGGTGCTCCCGCTGAAAGCGAGCCACCCAGTTGACGCGCCACAGGATGCGCCCGACCTGGAGCGCTGACAGATCGCCAGCGGGCCAGTCCAGCTCGGACTCGTATCCCCGCCGGAATGCGGCGAGCAAGTCCTCGTACTGCGTCGGGTCCCCTGCCTCGTACAGGTCCAGCATCGCCATCGCAATGTCGTGCAGCCGATAACCCCACACCGTGTCCTCGAAGTCGAACGGATGCAGCACTCCGCGGTGGACCTTCACGTTATCGTGCCAGAGGTCGCAATGGATCACGCGCAGGTCACCGGGATCGAGCGCGGCGTATGCCGCATCGACCGCATCTCGCGTCAGGTGGATGATGCGCTGAGTATGTGGCGTATGAGCATCGTTTTGCGCAGCGTCGAAGATCACGTCGGGCTCACCGCGCGCGAAGATCTGGTCGAACTTGCGTGCAGTGAAGCCTGGCGGCGGACGCCACTCCGCGCCGTGAATGTGCAGCCGTCCAAAGAGCTCGCCTAGCTTCCCGAGATTCTGCTCGTTCAGATGCCGCCCCAGAAGGACTCCGGGGAGCCAGCTCATCAGCGTTGCATGGTGTTCCGTCGGCACGCCGTCCGCGCTACACACCACCACTGCGGCACCGTCAGATGCGCGCACGATTCGGGGCGCGGGAATGGTTGTGTCTCTGGCGATGGCCTCGAGCCACATCGCCTCGGACTGCAGGTCCGATCGCGTCCGCCAGCCTGGCGATGCCAGCCGCAGTGCAAAGCTGGGCCCGTCGCTAGACCGCACGCGGTAGATGCGGTTCGTGGCGCGGACGACCAGCTGAAGGCTGGCCACTTCGAGGTCGTACAGCTCGAGCGCCGCTTCGGCCACGCGACGTAGGCGGCGCTCCTGACCACGCGCCGTCAGCGTCTCGTACGCCTTCAGAAGAAGCTTCCCTGTGTCACGCAATTCCCATCGCACCGAGTTTTCGCGCAGCTGGAGCAGCGCTGACCCGACCCGATCCTTTCACCAAAGTATGCCGCCAGGCAGAAACCAAAACCAATGGATCCCAGTCTGTTGCTGGTCCGCTGCAACGCCATGCTGGACAGCCGGTGTGGAGCGCGATCTAGCGGGCGAGGAAGCGCTTGATCTCTGCGAGCAACGCCAGACGCCCCGCTTCCTCCGAGACGTCGAATCGAGTAAAGCCGTCCCCAGAGACCCGCGCGTCGGCGACGATCTCACCACCGGGGTGGTAGTGAAAGTGAAGAAACGCGCGGGAGCGATGAGAGAACGTGCCCCGTCGCTTCTCACGGAGGTCGTCGAGGGAGCGGAGCTCCCCTAGCAGACAGGCGAGTCGCTCGAGCCCTGCCTCGCGGCGAACCATCGGGGATGTCTTGAAGTCGGGCGTGCTTGCTCCTCCGCCGTCAGAACGGTACCACGGATCGGCCAAAACGCGCTGTTGGGCGTCAGCCGCTACCGCTTGTTAGGCAGCAGGCTCGCCCTCGCATGCGGGCGCCAAGCCCTCCGGCGTTCCGCGGCCCTCCTCCAAGAGCGAGCGGAGGCTCTCCAGAAAGTACGCCCAGCTCATGCTGCAGTCTCGGAAGAGGTCGGACACCTCCGGCCAACCGGTGTGATCAAAGCGCACGACCGTGCGATCACCTTGTGCGGCGAAGTCGAAGACTATGTCTGTGTTGAACCACGGATTTTCGTTGGTTGTGCAGTGCCAGGCGATGCGAGAAGGCTCCTTCAGCTCCGCAATGGTGAACGAGACACACTCATCTGGAAAGCGCAGCTCCAGCGTGCCGCCCTCGCGATAGTCGGGAGGCGCGGCTTCCGTGAACCACTCGGCGATGCCGTCCGTGGTGGCGACGCGATGGAAGACGTCCACGGGCATTGCGCGGATCCGGACAAGGTGGGAGATCTGTGCCATCCGCGTAGCTACTCGCGCTGCCCAACAGACCGGCGCTCAGCTGCCGAGTCCGCCGCGGACGTCGGCTCGAAGCGCCGAGGAACGATGCCAGAGGCTACCAAGGTCGGTTGGAACACGCTGTGCCCCGTTCAGCTACAGCGCCTTGTTGGGCGGCGCGCTAGTCAAGCGCGGCGATCGCCTTGAGTTCGACGGCGAGCAGCGGATCTGGAAGCTGGTGAACGGCGACTGTGGTGCGAGTGGGACCCGAGGCGTCGAAGAACCTGTTCCACACCTCGACGAAGCCGCCGTAGTCGGACATGTTCACCAGGAACGCGGTGACATCGACCAGATTCGAGAGGCCGAGCCCCTCGCGTTCCAGGGCAGCGCGAAGGTTCTGGATGCAGCCCTCCGCCTGGGCTCGGATGTCGATCTCGGGTGCGCCAGTCGGACCGACCGAAGCGCCTTTGATCGAATTGTCGGGCTGCCTCGAGCTGACACCCGCGAAGAACAGGAGTGAGCCGGCGCGACGAACATGTGCGTAGCGCGCGAGCTCTGGCTTTCCCGAGAGATGTCCGCCTGCTTGGTCAGTCACGCCGCGCCGCCCAACGGACCTGTCAGCTGCCGGCCCGCGAGGACGTCCCGCAATGGCAACCTGATCCAATGACAAATAGTAACACGACGCGGTTACAGCCAGCTGTGGCCGGTCAGCTGCGACCGCTTGTTAGACGGCGCACCCGTCGGCGAGCCGAACGTACACCAGGCTTTCTCGCGACTCGCCCTTGATCAACCGCTTCTCCTGGCGCTCGAGCCGGAAGGCAGCGCGCTCGACGACCCGTACTGAGGCAGGGTTCCCGGGGTCGACTCGCGCAAGAACGCGCTGAGCTCCGAGTTCGGTGAACGCGAACGAGACGACGGCCTTGACGATTTCGGTGGCGAATCCCTGGCCCCACTGATCGCGGCGAAGGTAATACCCGATTTCGAGCTCCTGATCCGAGTTTCGATCGAGAAAACAAACCCCAATCAAGTCGCCCCCGCGTATGACAACCCCCAGTACGAAGGCCTCGCGGTCGGGCGCTGCGGCGGCGTGGACCGCGCGCTCGACAAACGCGCGGGTTTCCGCCTCGGTGTTCGGCCCCCACGGAAACCACTTGGCAACAAGAGGGTCCGACACGCATGCGTGCACGGCCGAGAGATCTCCTGGCGCGATCTCTCGAATGTCCAAACGATGCGTTTTCAGCGGAAGTGCCAACGACGACAATGCACCGTGACGCCTGAACGTCATCCTAGAGATCGTCGATCGGCGGCTCGCCGTGGAGCCAGTTGAGCTCGCTGTCGACCAAGAACTGCGAGGGCCAGCCCGCCTCCGGCACCTCCCAGGGACCGTGGAGGATCACCAGCTCCCTGAACTGATCGGCATGCTCGCCCGACGGCTCCGCGTAGAGCGCATGGATCGCCTCCATCAGCCCATCGGGCTTGTCCTCGGCCTGCTCCAACACGCGCAGGAACCACTTATGGTAGGGATACAACAGCTCGTTACGCGTGAGGACGAGGCGACCGCCGAAGAGCACGAGCTTGCTGATCGCCGTACCGAGGAGATACTGGTTCTCGTGCCTGATGGCCTCCTTCGCGTACCAGTGCCAGGCCTCGACCTGTGCGAAGAACCGACGCAGACGGTCGACCTTGCCCACGACCGGGTAGCTCTTGATTCGCACGAAGCACTCGGCGTAGTCAACGCGTCCGACGAGTCGACGCGCGTCGTGGAGCGCGAAGCGCGCCGGCTCGCTTCCGTGTCGCGCGACATCTTCGAGAAACTTCTCCGAGATGTACTTCCCCTCCGCGAATACGCCCGGATGGTCGGAGATCTCCATGTCGTAGAAGTGGATGCGATCCTCGCGAGCACGCTCGGCGTACACCTCGTCGGCGACCACGATGATGAGATCGATGTCAGAGTCAGGCCTCGCAAAGCCATGCGCGACCGAGCCGGCGAGATATACCGCAGTCGGCTCTTCGTCGGCCTCGAAGTGATGCGTCAGCTTTTCGATCGCTTCATGGTGATGCGGATACACTCTGCTCGCTCTCCCAACCTCTTGGGTGCCGAGGCCAGGGCCCACAAATTTGGCAACAGGACGCTCCGCAACAGAGGGCCCGCGACAAATGAGAACCACACGGCGAGATCGCCGGGGCGCGCGACACGATCACGAATCTGGCGGTCTTCCGTTCTCGTTGTGTACTCAATCCAATGCTACCACGCTCGCCGTGGCCCTCTGGCGGCCGTCACCTACAGAGTCTTGTTAGGCGGAGGGCAGCCGGTCATGCTCGCTGTGGGAGACCCACTCGTATGGTGCGAGGATCTTGCCGTGTGGAGCGAATCCAGATCTCCGCCACCGTTGAGTGAATCAGAAACGCAATCCCGAACGACGTCAACGAGAGCCAACGGGCGAGTTCCTCGCTCTCACCGAGAATCAGGAGTGCCGGAACAAAGATCAGCCGCATGGTCGCGATGCTCGTCCCAACCGCCATTGCTCGGATCATCCACTCGCGATGATCAGCGAATCGCCGAGCGCGTGCAAGCCATAGCCCTCGGGCCAGCGAGAGCAGGAACAAGAAAGCGAAGGGTCCGACAACCACCATCGCGAGCGGACCTGAAAACGGAAACAACGCTGTGATCAACAGCGCCGTGGCTCCGCTGACGATGCCCGCGAAGACGGCTATGCGACCAGAGACCCGGTGAAGCTTCGGCCAGCGGGCTCGCACGCGGCCAACGAACTGGAGCATCGCCAAGCCCAGGAACAGAGCACCGAGCGTGACGTGCAGTCGCGTGATCACCGGGTACTCATAGAATCCGGGGTTGTAGTGGTCGGCGTCGATGATGTGCTCGAGCGCCGCAGCGATCCCGAGGATCGCCAGGATCGCGGTGCTTGCAGTGATGGCCCGCCTCATCGTCTCCGCCTAACTACTAGTACAGCACGGGGTTGGTGAGATCGCGCTGTACCGATGCAGAATACAGGAACCTTTGCAGGCTGTGGAAGGTGAAAGCGCTGGAATCGCCGAGAGAAATGGAGCCGGGCAGGCGAACGCAGGAAATTGACTGCGCCGGATGACGCAGCCCAATCGCCGGGGCGACGCATGGGATGCGCGGGTTGGGTTCGGAGCTGAGAGGCTGCCGTTAAAGCGAAACCCGGGGAGGGCAGCCCCCCCTGCTAGCTCTGCGCTGATGCCACGATCTGGCGGCCGAGGGCCGGGAACTTCGGGATCTCGGAGTCGACGAGCGGCTTCACGCGATCGAGGGTGACGTCGACGTACGGGGAACTGGGGTGGGATCGCCATTAAAATGAGACCTCGGTCGGATGCTCGGGCATCTACCGCTAGAACGGCACCACGGACCGATCGCAAACACACCGCTGGGCGTCATCTGCAACCGCTTGTTAGGCAGCAGGCTCGCCCTCGCATGCGGGCGCCAAGCCCTCCGGCGTTCCGCGGCCCTCCTCCAAGAGCGAGCGGAGGCTCTCCAGAAAGTACGCCCAGCTCATGCTGCAGTCTCGGAAGAGGTCGGACACCTCCGGCCAACCGGTGTGATCAAAGCGCACGACCGTGCGATCACCTTGTGCGGCGAAGTCGAAGACTATGTCTGTGTTGAACCACGGATTTTCGTTGGTTGTGCAGTGCCAGGCGATGCGAGAAGGCTCCTTCAGCTCCGCGATCGTGAACGAGACACGCTCACCTGGAAAGCGCAGCTCGAGCGTGCCGCCCTCGCGATAGCCGGGAGAAGCGGCTTCCGTGAACCAATCGGCGATGCCGTCCGTGGTGGCGACGCGATGGAAGACGTCCACGGGCATTGCACGGATCCGGACAAGGTGGGAGATCTGTGCCATCCGTGTTGCTCCTCCTGCTGCACTGCTGTCGGGTCTCAGAGGCGCGTGATCAGCGGACGTAGACGCCGAAATAGATCAGCCAGACCCCGAGTGCCACCGCCAAGATGCCACTGATGCGGACCACTGCCTCATCCACGGAGCTCTCGACGAAGTCGAGCACGCCACGCGCGAAGCGCCGATAGGAACCGGGGGCAAACAGCAGCCAGAGCGTCACCGCGGCCCAGAGCCAGCCGAAGGCCCGGAGGATTTCGGCGGACGGACGCTCGCCCAGCGGGAGACCGATGAGTCCCACCGCTATCGGCGCGAGGCCGACGCCGAATCCTCGAATACGAGCGTCTGTGGAGATGAGCTTGTCGTAGACCCGCAGCGTCGCCGTTGGCGCGACGATCAACGGCCCGCGAGAGACGATGATGAGAATCCCGACCAGCACGCAAAAGATGGAGAGCGGGTCCACGATCGAGCTACCTCCGACTGCCGACAGCGCGTTCTCCACGCCGCCCAACGGATCTGCCACTCGGCTGCCGGCAGCCGGAACGTCCCGCGGCAGGAGCTCGGCTCGTGCCCAAGGCTACACGACCCAACCGCGGCTCGCTGTGGCTGGTCAGCTACAGCGTCTCTTATGATGCTTGTTAGGCAGCGCGCTACATGCCCACGAGGTCACACCCACCCCCACCGATCGCCTGAGGAGCGCGGCCAGGCTCCAGGGGGATGTCGATGGGCAGCAGCAGAGTGTCGAGCAAGATGGAAAGAGGCAGGTCGATGAGTGGCAAGAGCATCACGGGCGCCAAGAGAAGGCCGGAAGCATTGCGTCTGACGTCCTTTCCGAAACACACCAATATGTGCAGATCGCCTCGAGCGCCTGAGTAGGGGGTGCCCAGATGTGAGCTGTCTGAGAGGAACGACGTATTCGTGGCGATGGACATGCACCCCGAGCACAGGAACAGTGCGAGTCCGAACGCTAGGACAAGACATTTCGAGGACACGCTTGTTTCCGCCTAAAGGACCAGGGATTCAGCTGCGGCCAGCGGCCACCGAGGTCGCAGCGCCATCCACGTTCGGCGCCAGATTCTACCAAGGTCAGTTGGAGGCTGCGTTGGCCGTCGGCGCTTCCCCAGGAAAGTGGACACCTAACGTAGGGCATACTAGCCCAGACGAGGTGATCCGATGGCAAGAGTACGAAGGACGTTCACACCCGAGTTCAAGCGCGACGCAGTCGCTCTCGTGGTGAGCGAGAGGAAGACCGTCAGCGAGGTGGCTCGCAATCTCGGGATCGCGCGAAGCCTGCTGCAGCGCTGGATCGATCAGCACGCAGACCAGGATCGCGCGGGGAGCCCGCGCAAGACGAGCGCCGCAGAGAGCGAAGAAACCAAAGCGCTGCGCAAGCAGCTCCGAGATGTCACCGAGGAGAGGGACATCTTGAGAAAAGCGCTGGTCTACTTTGCGGACGACCAGAAGTGAAGCTCTGCTTCGTCCAAGAGCACCGGGGGACCTTCCGGGT
>Ga0315336_1001452_pt1 | contig 46105 bp, 50 predicted proteins | sample ASW5metaG_FD_204512 | JGI IMG/M metagenome (GOLD analysis project Ga0315336, IMG submission 204512) | Ammonia-oxidizing marine archaeal communities from Monterey Bay, California, United States - ASW #5 | ecosystem: Environmental > Aquatic > Marine > Intertidal zone | place: USA: California... | reverse complement strand
ATTTAACAGATGATGACTTCATAATTGGCAATAAAGAAGCTCCTATAACAATAATTGAATATGCTTCTATGTCATGCAGCCATTGTGCTGATTTTCACACCAATACTTTAAATGATATAAAATCTGAATATATTGATTCAGGTAAAGTTAGAATGGTATTTAGGGATTTTCCCTTCAATTATCCTGCCTTATTGGGCAGTATGGTTCTTCGATGTATTCCTATGGATTTAAGATATCAATATATGAACGCTCTTTATGAATTGCAAACACTTTGGATAAATCGAGAAAATGCTAAAACTACTCAAGAACTCTATAAAATTATGCAAAGTGGAGGAATGCAAAAAGATGAATTTGACCAATGTATAAGCAATGTTGACCTAGAAAATAAAATTCTCGAGGGGGTTATAAGTGTTCAGAATGAATATAATGTACGTTCAACTCCATCGTTTTTAATAAATGGAGTATTAGTAGAGGGAAATAAATCAATAAAAGACTTTAGACAAATCCTTGATAAAATATTATCACAATAAATAATGATAAAATTTAAAAAGCTTAAAGTTAAAGGCTTTAAATCATTCGTGGAACCGACAGAAATTGTCATTGAAAATGGATTAACCGGCATTGTAGGACCTAACGGTTGTGGAAAATCGAATCTTGTAGAAGCATTTCGATTTGCTATGGGAGAGCTTTCACCGAAACAAATGCGGGGTAATGAATTAGATGATGTAATATTTAATGGAACATCGGATAGACCAGCTTGGGATATTGCTGAGGTTACAATTGATCTTGATAACACTGAGCGTAAAGCTCCAAGTCTGTTTAATCATAATGATGAAATTGAAGTAACACGAAGAATTTGGCGCGGAGAAGGTTCTGAGTACCGTGTTAATGGTAAAGAAGTACGTCTCAAAGATGTTCAATTATTATTTGCTGATGCTGCTACTGGCGCACGATCTACATCAATGGTTAGTCAAGGACGTATAGGAGCAATCATTACAGCAAAACCAGAGCAAAGACGTACACTCCTTGAAGAAGCTGCTGGTATCACTGGACTACATTCACGTCGTCATGAAGCAGAATTAAGATTAAACTCAACAGAAAATAATTTAGATCGTGTAAAAGATGTTTTAAGCACTCAAGAAGAGCAGCTAGAAATATTAAAAAAACAATCAAAGCAAGCAGAAAGATACAAAAATATTCAAAAACATATAACTCGAGCTCGAGCAGCTGTTTTTTATCAAAAATGGCAAGTTGAAAAAAACAAGCTTCAAGATACTAATAAGAAATTTCAGGATCAAAACAATTTAGTAATCAATGAAACACAAATAGTTGCCAAAATAAATATTGAATATGAGAACGTACAACAATTACTTCCTGATCTCCGTTTAAAAGAAAACAAAATTGCCGCTGAATTACAACGCAACTCAATTAATTTAGAAAATCAAGAAAAAGAAATTGAGAGAGCTAATACAGCCGTGGAAGAAACTCAAATTCGGATTGAACAAATTAAAAATGATGTCAATAGAGAGCAGTTTTTATTTGATGATGCAAAAGAGAATTTATTTCGAGTACAAGATGAAAAATCTCTACTTGAAAAACAACAAGGAGATCTTTTTTTAGAAGATAATTTGGATCAATTAAAATCTTCTTCTCCTTCAAAAAATAATAATCCTATTATTGATTATTTAGATTTTGAAGATGGTTATGAAAAAGCTCTTGCTGCAGTTTTTTCTGATGAATTAATGGCATCAATAAATGAAGAACAATCATCTTTTTGGCGTGTACTTATTAATAAAGGCTCTTCGCCAATTTTTCCCGAAGGAGTAATACCTTTTTCAACTTTGATAAAAGCACCAGATAACATTAAAAAACGTCTTGATTATGTTGGATTAATTAAGAATAAAGAAAAGATTGTTAAACTACAGAATAATTTATCAGATGGACAAGTTTTGGTTAGTATGCTTGGTGAAATTTGGCGATGGGATGGTTTTACCTCAAAAGGAAAACAGAACGCCTCAACAAAAGCAATACTTGAACAATTAAAAAACAGACGACTAAAACAATTATCGGCTGAAGAAAAACAATGGCAGGATACAATGACAGCTGCTCAAAAACAAATTGATGAATTAAAGAAGCGTGAAGAAACTTTAGGAAATAATTTGCAAAAAATGCGATCTATGCCTGAAGATATCTCTTCTGAAAAACAAAGATTACAAAAACTTATTGTTTCTAATAAAAAAGAATATAGCTCGGTAGCAGATAAATTAAGAAATACAGAGCAAGAAGCAAATGAAATAAATAAAAAATTAAAGTTAGAAGAAGTAAAGCTTAATGATTTACGGGAAGAAAAGATTCGTATCGAAGGAATCATTGGAACACTCAATGAAACAATCCATCAATTAACAGAACAAGTAAAAGAACGTTTAAGTGTTGGTTTAGATGCGTTGTATTCTTTAGCTGAAATTAACCCAAATAGAGCACATCAATCTTTAGATGATTTGGAACGAAAATTAGAACGCCTTGTAGCCGAACAAGAGCGCTTGGGTGGTGTAAACTTACTAGCTGAACAAGAAGCAACAGAACTGGAAGAAAAAGTAAATTCAATCAAAAAAGATCAATCAGATCTTCTAGCTGCTATCGCTAAATTACGTGAAGCGATTGATACTTTGAACACCGAGGGTCGTCAGCGTTTGCTTGCAGCATACGGAGTTGTTAATGAAAATTTTCAAAAATTATTTGTACAATTATTTGGTGGAGGAAAAGCTTATCTAAAATTTACCGATGAAACCGATCCTTTGCAGGCAGGTTTAGAAATTTATGCAAGTCCTCCTGGTAAAAAATTACAAAACTTAAATCTACTGTCAGGAGGAGAGCAAGCTCTAACTGCTCTCTCATTGCTATTTGCTGTATTTCTATCAAATCCTGCTCCGATTTGTGTCCTAGATGAAGTTGATGCTCCTCTTGATGATACAAATGTAGATCGTTTTTGCTCTCTGGTCGAAGAAATTTCGAAAAATTCTTCAACAAAATTCCTTGTCATTACCCATCACCGTATGACAATGGCACGAGTAAATAGATTATTTGGTGTTACAATGCCAGAAAAAGGAGTATCGCAACTAGTATCTGTTGACCTTGAAAAGGCGGTACAAATAAAAGAAAATGAATAAAAAAGAAAATAAAATTTCTGAACTTAAAAAAAAAATTAATCATTTAGAAGATCTCAAACAAATTCAAAAACTATCAAAAAAGCAAAGTGGAGCAAGTTTTGGATTTAAAATCAGTACTGAAATTGTTGCTGCGCTTGTTGTGGGGGTGGGTATTGGCCTGCTTGTGGATAATTACTTTAATACAAAACCCGTTGGCTTAATTATTTTTTTTATTCTTGGGGCATTTGCTGGATTTTTGAATGTTTATCGTGTAATGCGTCGCATTGAAAAACAATAATAATTTATTTATCACTCAAACATAAATGGCATCAGCAAGCGATACTCACGGTCACGAAAAACATAGTCCACTTGAACAATTTGAAATTTCTCCATATACTCACTTTGAGACTGGAATTGGTGATCTAGCATTTACAAACTCCTCGCTTTCTATGGTGATTACAGTGTTAGCTATAACTTTTTTTTTAACACTTACAGTAAATACTCGTTCTATCATACCTTCGCGTTTGCAACTTGTGTCAGAAATAAGCTATAATTTTATTGCTCAACTTATAAATGATACAATTGGTGATCAAGGAAAAAAATATTTCCCATTTATATTTGCAATTTTTATGTTTGTCTTAATCGGAAATATGGTTGGTATGGTTCCCTACAGCTTCACATTTACAAGTCATATCATTGTAACATTTGCACTTGCTGCTGTAATTTTTATAGGTGTGACAGTTCTAGGATTTATTAAACACGGTTTTCACTATTTCACTTTATTGGCACCCCCTGGATTGCCATTCTACATGCTTCCTATTTTAATACCAATTGAGATAATTTCATATTTATCAAGACCTATCAGTTTGTCTGTAAGACTTTTTGCCAATATGTTGGCAGGTCATACATTACTCAAAGTCTTTGCTGGTTTTGTCGTATCTTTAGGTGTAGCTGGTTTTTTACCACTAGCATTTATAGTTGCACTAACTGGCTTAGAAATATTAATCGCTTTTTTGCAAGCTTATGTATTTGCTATTTTAACATGTTTGTACATAAACGATGCAATACACTTACATTAAAATCAAGGAGGATTTATGGATATAGAAGCAGCTAAAGTTATCGGAGCGGGATTGGCCGTGATTGGTGTAATCGGTTCAGGTATTGGTATTGGGAATATATTCTCATCATTTATTGAAGCCGTAGGTCGTAACCCTGCTGCACGTAGTGAAGTATTTACGATGACAATGTTGGGATTTGCTTTAGTGGAAGCAATTGCACTTTTTGCTCTTGTAATTGCACTAGTAATTTTATTTGGTTAATGAATAATATAAAGAATATGTAATGCCTCAGTTAAATTCTGAATTTTTTGTTTCACAACTTTTTTGGTTGATACTGACATTTTCTTTCCTATTAATATTTCTTTGGAGAATATCTCTTCCAAGAATAAGTTCGGTATTAGAAAAAAGAGAAAATAAAATCAATCATGATTTTGCTGCAGCAAAAAAACTTCAAGCCGAAGCTGAGGAAATACAAAAACAAATAAATAAGCAGTTACATGAAACACGAACTGGGACAGCTGATTTAATTAAAAAAGCAATCTATAATTTTAAAGACCATGAGATAAAAGAATTGCAGCAATTGGATAAAAATATTGGAATTAGAATTGATAAATCTGCAGAACAAATTGAAAAAAATAAAATTAAATCAATTAATCAAATACATAATCAAATTTATGAAATCACGAAATTAACATTATCAAAAATATCAAATGTAAATGTTACCAATAAAGAAATTCAACAAACTGTTAGTCAAATAGAAAACAAAGTTTTGAATTAAATATGTTTACAGATCCGCAATTTTGGGTAGCCATAGCTTTTATAATATTTGTTGCTGTAGTTTTTAAGCCCGTTCGTAAGATGTTAATTTCTAATCTTGATTCACAAATCAAAACGATAAAAAATAATATTGAGCATGCAGAAAATCTAAAAAATGAAACTCAAATTACATTGAGCGATATAAAAAAAAGACAAAATGAAGTTCAACATGAAATAAAAAATATACATAAAGAGGCGAAGGAAAAAATAAGTTTTTTAGAATCTCAAGCACAAAATAAATTAAAAGAGCAAATTAGTAAGCGAGAGGTTTTAGCATCTGCAAAAATTGAGCAAATAACACGAGATGCTAATGTATTTATACAACAACATATTGGCCAAACAGTTGTTAGAGCTACTGTTGCTCTTTTAGAAAAAAAACTCAACCATGAAGAAAAGCAAAATCTTATAAACCAATCGATCAAAGATTTAAGAAGTGTTATTAAAAACTAATTTAAGATTTTTAATTTTTGTTGATCTAACATAAATCCGATTATAATACTGTTTTTCTCATCAGTGCCTTGATTTTCAATTGTTATTGTTTTTGTAATTTCACTTTCGACTAGTTCTTTAGTCTCTGCGTTAATATTAAAATCTCCTTGAACATTATAGTATTGAATATCAAGAACGAAATTCTGGGAGTTTATAATAGCTACATAAAAAGGTAGGAAAATTTCATTTATTTCTGATGTATGAGGAGTAATAACAAAAAGAATAGATAATTCTGAATTAAAAGCGTCTTCCACATTAAAGCAACCTTTATTAAAGGCATAATTGTTTATCTTCGCTATATAGGCAATATTATCCAAATTAATCAAAGTAGATTTTGTATCAACGTAAGTATTGTGTTCTGATGCAAAAAAAACCTTTGGGCAAGATGTTTCAATATTTTGTATGGTAGATAATGGATTAGACCCACAAGCAGCAAGAAATAAAAGAAAAAGGATAATATTTTTCACTATAAGAAGTAATTAATATAAATATAAAAAGAAGTATATAGACACTATATAATTTTATAACAGTAGCTATGAAATCAGAATTAATAAATATTTACCTAGCGGGACCTAGAGGATTTTGTGCAGGAGTTGATCGTGCTATTTTGATGGTTGAAGAAGCTCTCAAAAAATATGGTCCCCCTGTTTACGTACGACATGAAATTGTGCACAACAAGTTTGTAGTTGAAGACCTAAAAGCAAAAGGGGCACTTTTCATTGATGAATTAGGTGAAATAAAGGATTTAAGTCGTCCTGTTATTTTCTCTGCTCATGGTGTACCTAAATCTGTCCCAACAGAAGCTAAAAATTTAAATTTACATTTTTTTGATGCAACTTGTCCTTTGGTAAATAAAATTCATCGTGAAGTAGAAAATTTTGAGCGTTTAAAAGTTCCTATTATTTTAATTGGTCATCGTAATCACCCTGAAGTTATTGGGACAATGGGACAAATTAAATCACGAATTTATCTTATTGAAAAGGAGCAAGATATTGATGATCTTCCTCTAGAACCTAATCAAAAAATTGCTTATGTTACTCAAACTACACTTTCCGTAGATGACACACAATCAATAATCAAAGCAATCAAAAAAAGATTTTTGGACGTAATTGAGCCTCGCAAAGATGATATTTGTTACGCAACTACTAACCGGCAAAATGCAGTAAAACAAATTGCTCCTAAATGTCATTTGTTTATTGTTATAGGGGCTAAAAATTCCTCCAATTCTCTTCGTTTGGTGGAAGTGGCAAAACAGTATGGCGCAAAAAAAAGTATACTTGTGGAAAATGTGTTTGAGTTTGACTTAACAGAACTGAATAATCTTAGTAATGTAGGGTTAACAGCGAGCGCTTCCGCTCCAGAAATTTTAGTACAAAATTTCATCTATTTTTTACAAAAGAATTTTAAAGTTCTGGTTCATGAACCTGAATATATTCAAGAAAATGTTAGTTTTAAAATTCCTCAACAGCTAAAGGTTGCAAGGAAATAATGGCTGTATACTCTCCAATTAACAAAGAAGAGCTTTCTTCATTTTTAACACAATATAATATTGGTACTCTCCAGCAATTTAAAGGTATTTTGGAAGGAATAGAAAATACTAATTATAAAATAAAAACATCCCAAAATTTTTTTATTCTTACTATTTTTGAAAAAAGAGTAAACACACAAGATTTGCCTTTTTTTATTGATTTACAAAATCACCTCGCTAAAAAAGAATTTAAATGCCCCAAACCCGTTCCTAATCGTGAAGGACAGTATATCAATACAATTAATAACAAACCTTGCGTTATTGTTTCTTTCTTAGATGGAAATAAGGTTGATCATGTCACCATTAATCACTGTAAGCAAGTAGGAGGAGTATTATCATCTCTTCATAAGTTGGCTGAAGATTTTGATGGCACACGAGCGAACGGCTTACATCAGGCACAGTGGAGAAATCTATTTCAGAAATGTAAAAAAGTACCTAATCATCAATATAAAGAAATCATCCAGCCAATTGAAGAAGAGCTTGATTTTCTTGATCAACAATGGCCATCCGATTTACCTAAAGGAATTATTCATGCTGATGTGTTTCATGATAATGTTTTTTTTAAAAATAATGTTTTTTCAGGGCTTATTGATTTTTATTTTTCTTGTAATGATTTCTTTGCCTATGAAATTGCTCTTACAATTAATGCTTGGTGTTTCAATAATAATGGTCAGTTTGATTTCGATAAATTTCAATCACTTATTGATGGATATCAAATACATCGTGTCCTTAATGGTGTTGAAAAAAATTCTATGTCGATCTTGCTTCGTGGAGCTACAATGAGAATCTTGCTAACTCGTCTACATGATCAATTATATCATCCTGAAGGAGCCTTTGTGATCCCTAAAAATCCTCTAGAATATTTTTTAATTCTTAAATTCCATCAAAATAATCTCATTTTTAAAGATAATTAATATGACAATTAATGTTTATACAGATGGAGCATGTTCGGGAAATCCCGGAATTGGAGGTTGGGGAGCGGTCATTTTAATCAATAAGGAAGACCCTATTCATATTCATGGAGGATCAACCCATACGACTAACAATCAAATGGAATTAAAAGCTGCTATAGAGGTATTAAAATATTTTCCTAAACCAGAAATTATAAACGTTATAACTGATAGTAAATATGTCAAAGACGGTATTGAATCATGGATTCATAATTGGAAAAAAAATGGATGGAAAACGGCCACCAAAAAAACTGTAAAAAATAAAGAATTATGGGTTGAGCTTGATGAACAAATTACCAAGCATGCAATAAGTTGGAAGTGGGTTAAAGGACATTCTGGTAATAAACATAATGAGGTAGCGGATTATTTAGCAAGAAGATTTATTGAAGAAAGCTAATGCGATCTAGACTCACAGTTTTTATTTTCTTAATTTATAATATATTTTTTTCTACTACTGCCATTACTAAAGAAATGTGGGTACTAGATAAAGATCTATCTACAATCAGTTTTGAAATCCCTGTTTTTTTGTTGAAGAATGTTCAGGGAGAATTTAGTCAGATAGAAGGTCTTGTAGAAATAGATATAGAAAAAAAAGAAAATAATAAGGCAATCTTCTCTGTTGATATTCATAGCGTTGAAATGAATTATAAAAAATATAAAAGTTTATTGCTTAGTAATGTGTTCTTCAGCGCAGAACAATTTCCCATTGCACTGGTAGATACAAAAAAATTTTCATATGAAAATGAAAATAAATTGAGAATAATGGTAGAGCTTTCGATAAAAGGAATCACACAACAAGTACCTCTTCAACTAGAAGTTATGCGTTTAGCTGAAGAATTAATTCAACTAAAAAGTAAATTAATATTTTCTCGAACTAGTTTTCAAATTGGGACAGGACAATGGTCTTCTACAGCAATTTTAAAAGATAAGGTATTAATTAAAACAAATTTATTTTTATTTAAAAATTAAGAATTAAATATTCCTACAAAAAAAATAAAATTTAGATACGACTTCGTATAACGTAAATACCAGAAGCACTAATAATGCATGCTCCTAATACCGTTGGAAAATCAGGAAGATCATTATAAACAAAATAACCAAAAATTATTGCCCAAAAAATTAAAGTATAGTGAAATGGTTGTATTATGCTTGCTCTTGCATTACTTAAAGCAATAATCTGGAAATAGTAACCGAGAGAGAAAAAAATTCCTATTCCTACAAATAGAAAATATGAAATTGGTGTCAATGGTATCCAATAAATAACAGTTAAAACTGATAAAAGTAATAAACCGACAAGTGATGTATAAAATAGTGACGTTTCATCGGAATCACTTTCTGATACTTTTCGAGTTGCTATTTGATATAAGCCTAGAAAAAAAGCCCCTAGCAAAGGAATTAATGACTTTACATCAAAAATAGATGATCCTGGACGAAGGATAATTAAAACGCCAATAAAACCAATGAAAATAGCAATCCATGTATTGATTCCTACACTTTCTCTAAGTAACAAAACAGATAATACAACAACTAAAACTGGTGCTAAAGATGCTACACTGTGAGCATCAGCTAATGATAAGTATCGAAATGAAATAACAAAGCAACTTGATTCTAGAAGAGATAAAAAACTTCGTAAGATTTGAAATTTAATATTTTGTGATTTCCAAAAAAAATTATTATTTTTTCTTTTAGATTCAAAAAGTGATAATAATAAAACAAAAAAATACTTTATTAAAAGTATTTGAAATATAGAGTGATATACAACAGTGTATTTTTGAAAAACATCAAGAACCGAAAAGCAAAAAAAAGCGCTAATTGCAAATAGTATACCTATATTTTCTTTTTCATTTAGAAATGGCATTTTTATTTTAGATTGTTGTAAATTGTTTGGATAAAACCTTTTTCTAATGATTTATCGGCATTAACAACTTGTGTCATTAAAACTGCTGTTAATTTTTTTTGTGGATCAACTAAAAAAAAAGTACCGGCTGCTCCAGCCCATCCAAATTCACCCAAATTAGTATTGTTCAATGGATTATTTGAATCAATCAAAACTCTAAATCCTAATCCCCATCCATAAGGTATTAAGTCATTTTCAAAAGGCAAATCTTCATCTAATCTTTTTATTTCTAAAGGAAAAAAATTAGATGGAAGACGATTTATTGTCATTGATTCCAAAGTTTTAGATGAAATAATTGTTTTTCCATTTTTTGCTTTTCCACTCAAAAGCATTTGTGCAAAAAGAGAATAATCATTTAAACTTGAAAATAATCCATGACCGCCTCTTGCATATGAATGAGATTTATTTGTGGGATATGAAAAATTAGATATTTTTTCGGGTCCAAAACTCATTGGATTCAGTTTTTGTTTTTCTGAATTAAATTCGTATGTTTCCATTAAAAGAGATTGTTTTTCTTCTGGGACACAAAAATCAGTATCATGCATGCCTATAGGGATAAAGATTTTTTCTATTAAAAAATGCCTTAACGACTTATTTGTTACAACTTCTATAATTCTTCCCAAAACATCTGTGGCAACACTGTAATGCCATTGTGTTCCTGGTTGAAAAAGCAGAGGAAAGCTACTAAGAAGATTTATTTCTTCTCTCAATGTTGTATCTTCAGAATAAAATAACTGAGCTTTGTCATAAGCTTTGGATAATGAATTTCCAATTTGATTGTAAGAAAAACCAGCTGTATGCATTAATAAATCTTTAATCGTTGGCATCTTTTCGATATCTTTAATATCGTTTATTGGACCTCTAATATCTTTTAAAACCTTTAGATTTGAAAATTGGGGTAAAAATTTATCTAATTGATCATATAAATGAATGTCATTTTTTTCAACTAGTTGCATAATTGCAATCGAAACAACTGGTTTTGTCATTGACCAAATGCGATATAGTGTATTTTTTTTAATTGGTTCTTTAGTAACTATGTCCATAAAACCATTTCTACCTTGATATATTTCATTATTAATATTTATTTGCCATTGAACTCCCGGGAACAAACCTTCTTCAATATGTTTGTTAAATAATTGATTAAGTTTTTCCATGTAAAAATGTGTGATATTAATAATGTTAAAAAAAACTATTTAATTCTTTTTGTGTGATTTTTTCTTTTACTTCTAATTTTACAGCTATTGTATACTTCATATATTTTTTATAATGTTATCTAAATCTTATTTATTTTCAATAAATAATATTTTTGATTAAACAGATAAATTTTTTATTTTTAAAACTAATTCTTTATTTATCTTTCTCGGTTCTTTTGATAGTCTATTTTTATGTCGTCTCTCTCCAGGTAAGCGTACTCCGTCTAAAGATTTCATTTTTTCAAATAATTGTTCTGCATGCTTATCCCAGTTAGGTCCCGCTATTTTATCAGGAGACATAGCTAAAATAAATTCCCCTCCTTTAGGTGGTCCTCCATCATTATTATCCAACTGCTTTGCTTCAAAACTAAACCATTCTCCTAATAGAGCTCCAGCTAATAATTCTACCATCATTGATATAGCTGAACCTTTGTAACCACCAAAAGGAAGAAGTACACCGCCATCTGCAATCTCAGACGGATTTGTTGTTTCTTTACCATCTTTATTTAGTCCTGTTCCAAGTGGAACTGAATGGCCTTCTCTAGCTGCTACTTGTACTTCTCCCATTGCCATTGAAGCTGTTGCCATGTCAAATACAACTGGATTTTTTCCAGGTCTTGGCCAAGCAAATGAAATAGGATTAGTTCCAAATAATGGTTTTATAGCTCCAGCTGGAGCTACCATCGGTTTATAAGCAGTACATGCAAAACCTACTAGTCCTGCTTCGGCTATAGCTTCTGTCTCAGGCCACAAAGCAGCCATATGGTGTGAGTTTGTTACTGCTAGAATTCCTACACCATTCTTTTTTGTTAAATCAATAATTGCTGGTAAACCTACACTTAATACCATAGGTGCAAATCCACTATCTCCGTTGACTCGAAGAACGCTTGGGGAAAGACTTTCTAAAGTTGGTTTAGCATTACCTTTTACTTTTTTGCTTTTTAGTGATGCTACATATGATGGTAATCGAAATAATCCATGCGATAAGGAACCATCTCTTTCCGCACGCATGATCGTATCTGATAAAATATTTGCGTTTAGATCATTGCATCCATTAAATATTAGTGTTGAATTTGCAAGATCATAAATTTCTTTTAAACTAAGGGATATTGTTTCCATTTATTTTATAAATATTATCATAAAATTAAACTGCTACTTTTCCATTCAAATTAATCTTATTCATTAGATACTTTTATCATTTCTAAAGTATCAATAATTTCTTTTTTTGACAACAACTCAGATAAAACAATTCCTTCAGGATAAGATTTACTATACATTACGTTTAAAGGGATACCAAATCGATTATGTTGTTGAAGAAAATTTTCAATATTATTATTTGATTTGGTCCAATCTCCTCGCAATTTTATAACATTATTTTTTTTAAAAGTTTCTACAATAATTGGTGAATTTATTACATTAATTTTATTAAACTGGCATGTGGCACACCAATCAGCAGTTATATCAACAAATATAATAGAATTATTGTGTTTTAGATCTTCTAAATCTACTGTTGTTATATCAATCCATTTCGAATCTTCTTTTAAATTATTAGTGGAAAAAAAAGTGTAATGACTCATTAAAATTGAAACAATCCAAATAAAAGTTCCTAATAATAAAATTCCAAGAAAGTATTTTATATATTGCGTCCATGCACCAGGCTTAGGAAAAATTTTTGTCATACCTGGATATATAGAAACAAGCAAGTATGGTGCTGCCATACCAATACCCATAAAAATAAATATTCCAATCATAGTATATGATGATTGAGTGAAGGCCGCTGTAATAGCCGTTCCTACAAAAGGTGCAGAACATGGAGTTGCTAAAACAGTCGCAAAAAACCCATTAAAAAAATCACTTGAATAACTATTCTTATTTAAATTTCGAATCATTGTTGAATTTAGAACAAATGTAGGAGTTTTGAATTCAAAAAAACCAAATAAATTTAAAGAAAACAAAAACAAAATTGTTGCTATAATTACTAAAAATACTGGTTGTTGAAACTGCATACCCCATACAATATTAACGCCAAAATAGCGCAAACTGATTAGAACAAATGCCAATAATGCAAAAGAAAAAATAATACCCAAAGAAGTAACAATGAAACTTCTTCTAATTAATAACTTATCATTTGATTGTTTTAGTACTGTCAGAATTTTTATTGAAAGCACTGGCAAAACACAAGGCATTGCATTTAGAATTATTCCTCCAATTAAACTTATAATTAATATATAAATTATAGAATTATTAAGAAACGATATTTCTGAAAATTTTTCTATTGTAACATTGCCAATATGTTCAAAAAAATAATTGTTATTTTGAAAAATTATATTCAATACAAAATTATTTTTTGAAATATTGATTTTATCAAAATCAAATTTTGCACTGATTTTTTTTAAATTGGGAGAATATTGAATTTCAGGTTTTACGACAGGTAAACCAAATTCAGAGTGTAAAAAAAAATTTGGATTTCGAATTACATTTTTAGATTCGGCAGAGACAATTATAGAAATATTGTCTTTGTCTTCAAAAGCTTTAGTTTCAATACTTTTTAATCCTGCATATTCTAAACTTGGTTTTGGAACAGCTGATATCCCTTTTTGTATAGTAAAATAATGTTCAGTAACCTTACCTTCGCCTGGGGGAATAGTTAATTTCAAGCGCGCATTACCAGGTATGCAAATATCCTTACATGTCAAATAATTGATATCTAAAATAATTAATGTTTTTTTATTGATATCTTTAATTTTAATTTTTAAAGGAAAAACAATTTCGTTGATATATCCTACGGACGTAAATCCCAATATCTCAAAATACTGAGGAAGGGGCCACAATATTTCTAAATCTTTAATATTTTCTGATAGATCCCAACTAATTTCTTGTGGAAATCCTCCTTCACCAGGGGATTGCCAGTATGTTTTCCATCCTTGTTCTAATTTGTATTCAAGTCCAATATACATTTTATTCTGATTATTATTATGCGTTAGGGGAGACAAAAGGCGAACTTGCGATTCGATACCATTACTCCAAGCTGACTCAAGAGCAAGCGATTGTGTAAAGTAAAAAAACGATAAAAATACAAATAAATATTTAAAGATGTGTAACATTGTCTTAACTTTGTGTAATTATTTGATATTGTAAATATATAACTATTAATTATTGAAATAACATAATAACAATAAATATGTACATAATATGGATTTAACTGGTCAAATCATAGTTTCAATGCCTTCTCTTAGAGATGAGCGCTTCTTTAAAACAGTTATTTATATGTGTGCTCATTCTTCAGAAGGTTCAATGGGTATTATTCTGAACAAAAAAATTGATTATGATCTATATCCAGATTTGCTTGAACAACTAGGCATTGATAAACCTCTTGAAAATAAAAAATTATTAGTACGTTATGGAGGTCCAGTTGAAAGTGGGAGAGGTTTTGTTCTTCATTCTGATGATATAATCCGTCAAGAATCACTAAATATCGATAAGGGTGTTGCTCTAACAGGTACGGCAGAATTTTTTGAGGATTTAGTAAAAGGTAAAGGGCCAAAAAATAGTATTTTAGCTCTAGGCTATGCTGGCTGGGGACCAGGTCAATTAGAAAAAGAAATTATTCAAGATAGTTGGATGCCAGTATCAGTAGAATCCAGTTTTCTTTTTGATGATGAAGTATCTAAAAAATGGAATGAAGCATATAAGTTATTGGGTATTGATCCAAATAATTTGTCATTTCAGTCAGGCAATGCTTGATTAAAATTAATTTAGAAAATTTTTTTTTGTTCTTAGAAATTTTTTATAATAATTCTGAAAAATTATTATAAAGCAATGTAGCAAAATCATTCATATCTTTCATATTTTCTTTTGCTTTTTTATCGAAAATTTCTAAAGCCCCTTCTCCTAAACTCTCTTCAAGAGCATTTTTGTATTCAGGAACGCATCCCCAGTCACCAACAGTGTTATTCTTAATTTCAATATGAAATTGAATACCGTAAGCATGATTTTTGTATTTAAAAATTTGATATTTTGTTGTTGGAGAAGATGCTAGCAAACATACATTATCATTTTGTTCCAATCCTTTAACTTCATAGGAATGCCATTGTAATGCTTTAATATTTTCAGGAAATTCTGCAAACAATTTATCCTCCTTCCTTTTAAGATTCATATCAATATCTAACATACCAATTTCAGGAGGAGAGGATTTAACAACCTGTCCTCCCAAAACTTCTCCTAATAATTGACAGCCTAAACAAAATCCCAAAAAAGGTTTTTCCAAATCTACAACAAATTCTTTTATTTTTTTCTTTTCTTCTACTAACCAAGGATAATCACTCTCCATCCATGTATCCATAGGACCGCCCATGCAAAGCATCCCATCAAAAGAATCAATATTATTGGGTATTTTCTCCCCTTCATCAAGTTCAATTGTTGTCAAATCTAAGCCATCTTTTAACATTAAATCTTTGATGTACCCAGGTGTCTCACATTTTATATGCTGCAAAATTAGAATTTTCATAACTTATTTTAACGTCAAATTCATTAATTATGTTTGCTCCAGCTGAAGTAAACGTTTTTTTAATTTTAATCCACCTAACCCAGAAAATCCACCTAAATGTCCATTACTTCTTATGACACGATGACACGGAATAACTAATAAATGTTTATTTTGAGCACATACGTTACCTACATAACGAGCAGATGTTTTAACGATTTTTGCAATATCACCATAACTCTTAGTTTTGCCGTAAGATATTTTTTGTAATTCTTTCCAAATTTTTATCTGGAGTCTTGTTCCTTGCATCTCAAGGCAAGGCTCCATTAATTTGATCTTTTTGTGAAAATAATTATTCAAATTTTTTTTGAGTTTTTTTAATTCTGAGGATGTTCCGTTATTTTTTGATTTACCAAAATACACAGAAATTATCTTGTTATTTTTCTCATGCGCCGAAATCCATCCGAATTTTGACTTAAAAGAAATAATATTTGTCATCAAATTTTAAATAATATTATATTATTAGGCTTTCTTATAAGATAAAGCTAAGAAGAAATATATCTTTATGGAGAATTTTTCAAATCTATATAAACTAAATTATACATGAAGCAGTTAGATAGAAAGCCTACCTTTTTAGACAATGTTGATATGATGGTAAATGATACCATTAATAATATTAACATTAATCCCAATATAGCAAAAATATTAAAAACTTGCCGCTCTGTTCTACAAGTAAAATTTCCCATTAAATTAAAAGGAGAAATTAAAATATTTCATGGTTGGCGAGCTGTGCATTCTAATCATCGATTACCAGTTAAAGGGGGTATGAGATTTGCCACTAATGTGAATCAAGAAGAAGTTGAAGCACTAGCTTCTCTCATGACGTTTAAATGTGCAGTGGTAGATGTTCCTTTTGGTGGTGCCAAAGGAGGATTATTAATTGATCCGCAAAAGTATGATGAAGAATCATTAGAAAAAATAACTAAAAAATTTGCAAGAGAATTAATCCGGAGAGGCTATCTAAGTCCCGCAAGAGACGTGCCAGCACCAGATGTGGGCACATCACAAAGAGAAATGGGGTGGATACTAGATGCATATAAAAGTCTACGCCCTGATGACATCAATCATATGGCTTGTGTTACAGGAAAATCAGTAGATCACGGAGGAATAAAAGGACGTTTAGAGGCAACGGGCAGAGGGGTTTGTGAAGCATTAAAAGAATTTTTTCGTCATGCTGCGGAAGTTAAGCAAGCAGGAGTAAATAAGGAATTAAGTGATCAAAACATTATTATCCAAGGATTTGGAAATGTTGGTTCCAATTCTGCCAAGGCATTATTCCAAAATGGAGCTAAAATTATTGGTATTGCAGAAAAAGAAGGAGGAATATTTAATGCCAAAGGCATTGACATTGTCGAATTGGAAAAATACCTATTAGAGAATAATACAATATTAAATTTCCCTACCACCACAACTATCAAGAACTCTGCAGATTTGCTATCATATGATTGTGATATTCTCATTCCTGCTGCTTTGGAGAATGCAGTATCACTAAAAAATGTTAATGACATAAAGGCAAAAATAATATGTGAAGGTGCTAATGGTCCAATAACCTACAGAGCAGATCAAAAATTAAAAGACAAAGGAACTATTGTGATACCGGATATTTATGCAAATGCTGGAGGTGTCACAGTTTCATATTTTGAATGGATTAGAAACATTAGTCATATTCGTATGGGACGCTTAAACAAGCGTTATGAAGAACATCGAGGAGAAGCTATTCTCAAAGCTATTAATCAAATTTCTACTAATAAACTTCCTAAAAATTTAGTTAATCAACTAGTTTACGGAGCAAACGAAGAAGATATTATTGCTTCTGGATTAGAGGACACTATGAGAGTGGCTTTTCAAGAAATATTAGAAATGAAATCAAAGTATAATCTCGATAATTATAGAATAGCTGCCTATGCAATTGCTCTAAAGAAAATTGAAAAATCGTATTTAGAACTTGGCATATAAATTTAATCACTATGATTCCTGAAAACTACTGGATATACTTACAAATCATTTTTTTTCTTTTCATCACACCTGGCTCACCTAGAATTTTGATGTGTTCGTACACAATGTCCTATGGTCTTAAAAAAACTGTATGGACTGCACTTGGAGATATTACTGCTAATACTATGCAGTTATTTTTTGTAGTTGTTGGATTAGGACTTCTAGTTAAAAATAATCCTGTTCTCCTAATAGTAATTAAATGGATTGGGGTTGTATATCTTTTGTATCTTGCTTATGATTTATACAATACCAGAGTCAAAGAAATAAATGCCATAGATGCGAAAGAAAAAAAAATACTGTCTTTTTTTAAAGATGGATTTATTGTAGCAGGCCTTAGTCCAAAAGCTTGGGTTTTTTTTGGTGTTATTTTTATTCAGTTTTTAGATTATGATTTAAGTTCTGGTTATTTTTTTGGTCAGCTTATTATCTTATGGTTAACTTATATCATTTTAGATTTTTTCACCCTTATAATATATGGCGTTACAGCTGATAAAATCTCTGTCTGGTTAAAAAGCAATCCTAAAACAATCAATATCGTTTCATCTTTTGCTTTAATTATAATTGCTTTTATTACGGCATTTATAAAAGTTTAAATAGTTTATTAATATTATTTTTTTATATGTTTTTATTAATTAAATGAAAGCCAAGCATAAAAAATAGAAAAACCAATAATAATTATCACTGCTAGAACTAAAAAAATTATTATCTCTTTAAGAGGAAATTTCATTACATAATTATCTTAACACTAATAATATGAAATGGGGACTAATTAATTTTATATTAAATTAATCATCACTTAGACCACTTGAGTCGTTCCATAAAAAATTTTGAGTAAATTTCACTATATTCAGCATAGCCCATTCGACTAATAGCTCTCATAGCTAAACTATCTATTTTTCCTTTTTTAATAAATTGATCATCTATATGGATGCCAACCACTTCTCCAATTATCATTATATTCTGATTTTTCACTTTAGTTTTTAAATCAATTTTTTTAAATAACCGGCATTCTAAATTAACTGGACTCTCAGCAATTGAGGGAGGTTCAACTATTTTTGATTTTCTTTTTTTTAATTTAAATACATTAAACTCATCGATTCCGTGAGGGGCATCAATTGAAGTTTGATTGACTTGATTTTTTAATTTTTTAGTTGCTAAATTAACAACAAACTCATTATTTGATAAAACATTTGCAATAGAATCTTTTAGACCTCCTTGACTATGAAAACCAGTAGCGGAAAACATGACTTGTGGAGGTTCATAAGCAATAGCATTAAAAAAAGAATATGGGGCTAGATTTGCAATACCATTTTTTGAAAGAGTCGATATCCATCCAATTGGTCTTGGAAAAACTAGAGCTGCAAATGGATTTTCATCAAATGGATATCCATTTTTTGGTTCGTAAAACAAATAATTATCCTCCTAAAAATAGTCGGCCTACAGCAGCATCGTTAAGTAAGTTATTGCCTTGATCTGCCAAAACAACTTTGCCGGATGTTAGAACATAACCGATATTAGAAAATTCGAGTCCTTTTTTAGCATTTTGCTCTACTAAAATGATTGTCTTCTTTTCATTGTGTTGCAAATCATGAAGAATTTCAAATACCATATCGATATACTTAGGTTCTAATCCTATAGATGGTTCATCTACTAATAATATCATAGGTTTCATGACTAATGCCCTTGAAATTTCAAGTAATCTTCTCTCACCTCCCGATAGAACTTTTGCAGGCTGATTTCGTCGTTGTTTTAAACGATCATATTTTTCAAAAATTTTTTCAGCTTCTTCATATGACTCCTCTGTTTTATCTTTAATGTATCCACCCATGAGTAAATTTTCTTCAACTGTCATGTCAGGAAAAACAGAATTATCTTGTAAAATATAAGCAATACCAACTGTTTTTAATTTTTCCGCGGGTGTCAAATTTGTAATATCCTTGCCATCAAATTTTATTTGGCCAGAAAATATATTGGTAAAACCATAAATAGAATGGAGAATAGTTGACTTACCTGCTCCATTGGGCCCAATTAAACAAAGTGATTGTCCTCTACCTACATATAAATTAAGATCATGTAAAATCTCCATTTTTCCGTAACCTGCATATAAATTTTCAATAGAGAGATAGGGATCATTAGAAGAGAGTTTTTGTAATTTTAAAGAATCAGGAGCTTCACCTAAAACAGAATATTGTTCTGTAGACATTTATTGTGCTCCCAAATATGCGTCAATAACACGTTTATCATTTTTTATTTTTTCAGGTAAACCTTCTGCAATTAATTCACCATGGGCTAAACAAAATATTTTCTGTGCTAAACTCATGATAACACGCATATTATGCTCAATAACAAGTAAAGTGATCCCAAATTCTTTATTAACTTTAATTAAGCGATCAATAATTCCATTAATTAACGTAGGATTTATTCCAGCAGTTGGTTCATCAAGTAGTAGCATTTTAGGTTCATTCATTAATGCCATAGCTAATTCCAAAAGTTTTTGTTGGCCAAAAGACAGGTCACCAGCTCTAAGATTTCTTTTTTGATACAAGCCTACAAACCCTAATAAATTTTCTGCCTTGTCATTTACTTCTTTTGGAATTTTTGAAAAAACTGAAAAAAAATTATCTTGTTTTGGTTTAGCGCTAATCAGCATGTTTTGAACGCAGTTTAGCTTTCCATAAATTCTTGTTTGTTGAAATGTTCGGAGAAGACCTAATTGAGCAATAATCGGTACCGGCAATGTTGATATTTCTTTGCCATCAAAGCTAATAGAGCCTTTATCAATAGGATGTGTACCAACTATAGAATTAAATAATGTAGTTTTTCCAGATCCATTAGGTCCAATTAATCCAACTATGCTTTCTTGCTCTACTTCTAAAGAAATATTTTTGTTAGCTTTAACACCTCCAAAATATTTATAAACTTGATTAATTTTCAAAATAGGTTTCATTATTCGAGCTCCACCTGAGCTTTTCTATCAGCCTCATCAATGACTTCACCAAACCTTTCCGGATATTTTTCTCGAAGCCATCCCATAATTCCCTCTGGAAAGAAAACGACGACGACGACTATAAGTGCTCCAAGTGCAACGTATTGCCATCCCAAAAAGAATGTCCAAAAACCTTCTTTAAATACATGAAAGGCCGTAGCTCCAATAACAGGTCCCCATAAAGTTCCCTTTCCACCAAGAATAGCCATAATAACCATAAAAACACCAAATGTTCTACCTGCAAAAGCTGTTTCCACAGGTTCAATATATCCAATCATGTTTCCCATGAGACCTCCTGCTATTCCAACAAAAAACGCTGAAACAACCCAACCAGTGATTTTATATCTCATAGTATAAATGCCCATAGCCTCGGCTTTATCTTCATTATCTCTAATAGCATTCAATACTAAACCAAATCTTGTTTGATATGCCCATCTTAAAAATAAAAAAGTACAAACCATCAGAGCAAAACAAATGTAATAAAAAAACTCAGATCTTAACTCTGTATCACCAATTCCTTTAGGCCAAGGTGGTGAAGTCATACCCTGGCCAGCTCCAATTAATTCTATGCCTCCAGCAATCTCTCCTGCAGCAATACCTAAACCTAGGGTACAAATAGCAAAATAATGTCCTCGTAATCCTAAAATTCCATATCCAATAAATGCAGCAACAAGTGCTGGAATGATACCTGCTAAAATCAGTCCAATAAAAAAACCTTGGAAATATTGTATCGGCGTATGCACAAAAGTTTTTTCACCACCACTTGCAGTCCATTCAGCTAGAGGAAAAAATAATCCAATTTGAATACTTGAGCATAAATACATGCCTAGACCAAAAAATAAAATATTGCCAAAAGTATTATATCCCATCTGCCCACCTTGAACGTCCCACGTTAAAGATAAGATAATAAATATCCATAAAATAGAAATTTGAAGTTTATAAGCAGGAAATAAATAAGGGGCGGCAAGACCAAAAGCTAAAATTAAAAGATAAATAAATAATTTATTTTTTATCATTTTAAATATTCTCTTTTTCTTGATAATTTAAATCTTCTATAAACAAGAATTAATACGAGCAATAAAAATACTGAACCTATTCTAAACTCCGTACCTAAAATATAATCAGCAAATTGCTCAAATACTCCCAAACCCATTCCTGATAATGCAACACCTGGTAAATTTCCTAAACCGGCAATAATAACAATCATAAAAGATCGAACAGTGTAAGGTAAGCCAACATAAGGATGCAAAGTAAAAGTGATTGCAATTAATGAACCAGCAACACCGCATAATGCTGCATTTATTCCAAAAGTTGCTGCATAAACTTTTTCAGTATCAACTCCTAAAATCTTTGCTGCTCTCGCGTTTTGTGCTGTAGCCCTAATAGCTCGACCAAGCTTAGATTTTCTCATATAAATTACTAAAAATATTGCAAAAATAATACTTACACCAGCGGCAAAAATTTTAGCATTCGGTAATGTCACCATGTAATTAAATAAAAATGTAGTACCAAAATTTGATTGAGCCACAACAACATCCGATCCAAAAATAAAATTCATTAATTGTTGCGTTAGAATGCTAATGCCAAAGGTGGCTAGAATAGAAATAAACATATCTCTATCAACAACTCTAAAGATTATAGTTTTATAAAGTGCCCATCCCACAAAATACATGATAATGGGTGAAACTATAACTCCAAATGCAGGATGAATGCCTGCAACATACATGAAATAGGCTATATATCCTCCTAAAATAACTAACTCTCCCTGTGCAATATTTATAATATTCATCACACCCCACTGGAGTGCCATGCCATAAGCAATTAATGCAAATAATATACCGAGAAGAATTCCGTCCAATGACGCTTGGACCATTAAAATAGGGACTTGGAAAATCAATAAATCCATATGACTTCAAAAAAAATGCCCCCTAATAAAAGGGGGCACATAAAAAATAATTATTATCTTTCAGACCATGTAGGTATTGGATGCACCAATGTTGCAGAAGCCCATTTAGTTGGAGCTACCACTTTATTAGAACATACATCACCTTCACATCTTACTTGGAATAATACCATTGGTTTAGCAATATTCTGTCCTGTATCGCTAAACTTTATATTTCCGTAAAATGTCTGCATATCTGTTTGAGCTAAAGCATCACGTACTTTTTCTTTATCAAAAGAATTAGCTCTTTCAAATGCAGCTTTATAAACCAAGAGTGCTGCAGAAGATTCTGCTGCTTGATACGGTGGAGCATATCCATACATATCATTAAACTCTTTATCATATTGCATTCCATTGCCAAAAAAATCATCACTATAACTTAATGATTTGTGCCATTGTGCGGCACAAAGTGCATATTCTGATTTTTCACCATGTTGTTTGGCTAACTTAGAAGCATCACAATGTGTCATTGCTAACATTGGTACATCAACTTGCATTTCAGATATTTGACGAATTGCTGTTAAAGCACCTTTTGAGTGCCCTGATACTACAAGCACATCAGGTTTAGTTGCTTTTACTTTAGCCAATGTTGCTGCCATATCGTTTAACTCTTTAGGTAGTTTGTCATCAATTGTAATTGTTGAGCCTGTTCTTTCTGCAGCTTCAACAACGCCGATTCTTACATCTTGTGAAAATGCATCTTGTTCAAATGCCATTGCAATATTTACTGGATTGCCATCATTTTTTTCTACAGCTAAATCAATTGCTACTTCTAGATACTGATTAGCAGCAGATAAAACAGCAAATAAATATTTATATCCTTTTGTAAATAATGATCTTGAGGCACCATTTGCTTCAACCATTGGTATTTGATTTTCCTCAGTTACAGGAGCCATTGCTTTTGTTAGGCCTGAACTATATGGACCAAGCATATAATGAACACCATCTTGTTTTATTAATCGTTCAGCAAGCTGAGCAGCACGACTAGAGTCTGATTCATCATCGTAATAAATAATATCAAATTTATAGGATTTTCCTCCCACATTAACTCCACCCATGTCATTAATTCTTTTAACTGCCATGTTGTAGCCATTTTGAGTATGTTCTCCATTTGTAGAATATTTACCTGATAATGATACTGCTGCACCAAGTATAATTGTATCACCTTCAACTTTAGAATTAGCCGGTAAAGCTAATGAAATAGTAAAAATAAATATAGTTAAAATGGAAAGAATTTTTTTCAATAAGTTCATATTTCCTCCTAAAAAAATTATATGCTATTCTATCTAGTTATTTAGCCCAATAAAAGACTTAATAAACACAAAAAAACAAAGCTATTGTGGGAAAAAGTTAGAATTAATAAAGTTTAATGAAGTCGATTTTGTATTTTATCAATCGACTCTAGTTTTTTTATTGGACCAATGCTTGAAATGGTCATTGGGGTTGCTACAATTTGTTGAGCAATTCGCTGTACAGTTTCTTTAGTTACGTCATTAATTTTTTGAACAATTTCTGTTGGTTCAATAATTCTATTAAAAACTAAAAGCTGTCTTGCCGCACTTTCACATCGTCGAAAAGCGCTTTCTCTTCCCATCATAAGACTGGCTTTAAGTTGAGCCTTGCCACGATTAATTTCTTTTTCAGAAATGGAGTTAGGACTGTTCTTTAGCTCCTCACATAGTACAGGTATTAGTTCTTCAATTTGATTTGCTCCTGTACCAGCATAAACACCAAACGTACCTGTATCAGTGTAGGAAGAACTAAACGAAGAAATTCCATACACTAACCCTCTTTTTTCACGAACTTCCTGAAATAATCTAGAAGACATACCACCTCCTAGTAAGGATGAATAAACGAGTAATGAATAATAATCTATATGATGATAATCAATTCCTTCAAAACCAACAAGTAAATGAATTTGTTCTAGATCTTTTTCTTCACGATATTCTCCAGAAACATATTTAGAAGCCTGTCTGCTGTTTGCATTACCTTCGGGCAAGTTAACACATGCCTTTGAAAATTGATCAACAAACTCCTCATGAACAATTTTACCTGCAGCACTAACAACCATCTTTTTAGGATTATAATGTGATGTCATAAAATTCTTTACTTGATCACGTGTAATATTTTTTATTATATCAATTTTTCCAAGAATTGATCTGCCCATAGGTTGATTGGGATAAGCTTTCTCTTGCCAATAATCGAAAATCATATCATCCGGTGTATCTAAATACATACCAATTTCTTGTAAGATAACTCCTCGTTCACGATTTAATTCATCTTCAGCAAATGATGAGTTTTGAAGGATATCGGTTAATATATCGATACCAACAGGTGCATCTTCTGCAATCAATTTAACATAATACGCTGTAACTTCTTTTGAAGTATAGGCATTTATATCTCCTCCTACATTTTCTATAGTTTCAGCAATTTGTAATGCAGTCCTGTTTTTTGTGCCTTTAAAAGCCATATGTTCTAGTAAATGAGCCACACCATTGATATTTTCGTGTTCATCACGTCCTCCAACAAAATTCCAAATTCCCATTGATACTGTTTCTAATCCTGGCATGTTTTGTGTAACAATACGGAGTCCATTATCGAGAGTTGAAATCTTTTGCATAAATTTATAAGTGTTTAAGAATAAGAGATTTAATAGTATTGAAATTGTTTGGTAATACAATCATCTTTTCCTTTTTATCAAAGATATTTTTTAATTCTTCAGGAAGTGTTGGTACTTTTCCAGTTGCCTTTTCAATAGCTTCACCAAACTTTCCTGGATGAGCACAAGCAAGACTTATGAAGAGCTGATCAGATTCATATTGTTGTAATACAGATAAGCCAGTAGCTGTGTGAGGGTCTGCTAAATAACTATATTTATCACTAAAGAATTTAATAGCTTCTAATGTTGCATCATTCGATACAGCGCTTGATGAATAAATATTTTTCATTTCATTTTGTATGTCTTTTGAAAATTTATAGAATCGGTTTTTTTGAAAATCATTCATAATATTTACCACTCTAATACTATCACGTTGAGTACTTTCAAATATTTGACGCTCAAAATTGCTAGAAATTTGTATATCCATACTTGGGCTATAGGTTTGTTGCACTTTATTGATAGACATGGTGCCTGTTGACAACGTTTTATGTAATATATCATTTTGATTAGTTACAATATGTAAACGGTTAATAGGCAATCCCATGTATTTAGCGACACGAGCTGAAAATATATTACCAAAATTTCCAGATGGAACAATGTAACATAATTTAGATAAATCCAAGGATTTATCTAATTGAAAATAAGCCCAAAAAAAATATACTGACTGAGCAATAATTCTAGCCCAATTTATAGAATTTACTGCCGTCAAAGAAGTTTTTGATTGTATTTCTCTATCAACAAAAAGTTCCTTAATAATTTTTTGACAATCATCAAAGGTACCCTCAATAGCAATATTAATAATATTTTCATCTGTAACAGTGGTCATTTGACGCCTTTGTACTTCTGATACTTTATTGTGAGGATGCATAATAAAAACACTAATATCACTCTTGCCTTTAAAAGCATTTATAGCAGCTGAACCAGTATCACCAGATGTTGCACCTATAATGGTAATATTTTTCTTAGTTCTTTCTAATGCAAAAGAAAAAAGATTGCCTAGAAATTGTAAAGCATAATCTTTAAATGCCAATGTTGGTCCATAAAAAAGTTCAAGAATATATTTATTGTCTTCAATTTTAACTAATGGAGCTATTTGAGTATGATTAAAAGTTTGATAAGTTTTATGAATAATTTTTTTAAGTTCTTCCTCTGCTATATCATCTCCTACAAAAGGTTGAATGGTATGTAAAGCAACTTCCTCATAAGTTAAATTATTCATATTATTAATATCCACTTTAGGCCAATTAACTGGAAGAAATAATCCTCCATCATTGGATAATCCTTGAAAAAGAATATCAAAAAAGGACTTTCTTAATTTATTATTTCTCGTGCTTAAATAATCCATCTCTATCTTATTTTAATAATCAGTATTTAATTTTTCACGCAAATGTAATTGAGAATAAAGTTTGCATTTTATTAATAATTCTTCATGCGTTCCAGAATCAATAACCTTCCCCTTATCTAAAACATATATTAAGTCCGAATCCTCAATAGTACTTAAACGATGTGCTATAATTAATGTTGTTTTATTTTCCATTAATTTATTAATTGAATGTTGAATTTTCTGTTCAGTTAAATTATCCAAAGCTGAAGTTGCTTCATCCAATAGAAGAATTGGTGCATTTTTTAAAATAGCTCTAGCAATTGAAATACGCTGGCGTTGTCCACCTGATAATTTTATTCCACTCTCTCCGACAACAGTTTGTAATTTATTTGGAAGTGAGTTTGCAAATTCACTAACTCCAGCATTGTTTGCTGCCTTTTCTACATCAGTGAGTGATGCATTCAGATTTCCATATTTTATATTTGCCTCAATACTGTCATTAAACAACATGGTATCCTGTGTAACTAGACCAATATTTTTTCTCAAAGAATTAATAGAATAATGACTTATATTTTGATCATCAATTAAGATCTCACCTTTGTAATTTGTAAAGAAACGAAGTAATAAACTTATAATAGTTGTTTTACCTGATCCAGATAAGCCAACAATCGCTACTTTTTTTCCCTCAGGGATTAATAAATCTAAATATTCTAAAACATTTTTATCTTTATAGGAAAAACTTAAATTTTTTATTTGAATTTTACCTTTTAATATTTTGATATCTTTTTTATCAACATCTTTATTTTCTAATAAATTTTCATCAGTGTCCATAAGATCAAAAATTCGCTCAGCACCTGCTAATCCTTCTTGAATGCTAATATTTAAATTCCCTAATGCCTTAACTGGTTGATATGCTAACAACAAACTTACAAGAAAACTCATGAATTGACCTGTTGTCATTGATTCATTAAGTACAAAAACACCACCTAAATATATTGAAAGAGCTATAGCTAAACTTCCAATAAACTCCATGAGTGGACTTAGGCGATTACTAATAAAAGCTGAACGAATAAAATAATTTTTTATTTGCCGAATAGTTTTAAAGGCTTTGTTTTTTTCATACTCTTCTTGATTATATGCCTTTATTTGTCGAATTCCCTTTATACTTTCTCCTAAAACATTTGAAAAAACAGCTATTTCACTTTGTATATCATGTGTAATTTTTCTTATACTTTTACCAATTTTTTTTATAGGCCATAAGGCTAAAGGAAATGCAAAAAAAGAAAAAATTGTTAATTCCCAGCTTTGATAAAACATATTGCCCAATAAAAAAATAATTACAAGAAAATCTTTTATTACGCCAGTAACTGTTTTTACAATTGATAAACGTAAAAAATATGTGTCATTTATTAATCTAGATATAAGATTTCCTGATTTAGAATCATTAAAAAAATATAAATTTAAATACATTAATTTTTCAAACATTTCAGATTGTAATTTTTCTATTATTGTATGAGCAACCTTACTCATTTGAAAAGAATGTAAATATGTGGCTAATCCTTTACAAATTGTTGTAAAGATGATTGCTATTGGAATTAAAAAAAGCATTTCTTTATTTCCATTAATAAGTACTTCATCTAATGCTGGTCTAACAAGCCAGGCGTGTAAACCTGTAGCTGCAGCAGAAACTATCATCATAAATAAAGCAAATAAAATTTTAAATTTATGAGGAAAAAGATAATTTGAAATTAATCTAAGAATTATTTTTTTATTTGAACGTTTTGTTTTAGACATATTCTTTTAAAATATTATTAAGAATAAAAAGCATAGTAATCCAATTATGTTATTAAATTTAAAATAATAATTGCAGCTATTAATTGAATCTAAATTCCATTTATTTAAATAAATATTCATAGCAAAAATACTAACAATTATCACGATTAAACTTATAAATGTTTGTGATGAATTAAACCCTAAATACCCTAGAATTAGAAAAAATATAGCATAAAAAATTTTAACATATTTGTATCCATTAGAACCAAACAAAACTGCTGTTGATTTAATATTATTTCTTATGTCATCTTTTCTATCTTGATATGCATAAATTGTATCATAAGCAAGAGTCCAAAAAATACATGCTATATATAAAAGCAAAAATTCAAAGGTGATGGAACCATTAAATTGCATTGAAACTATCAGTATGCCCCAACTAAATACTAAACCCAAACCTAATTGAGGCCAATATGTATATCTTTTCATAAAAGGGTAAAATAAAACTAAAGGGATTGATATTAGGCCAATTAAAATAGCTTTAAGATTAAATTGTAGAAGAATTAAAAATGATAATAATAATAAAAAAAATAATAATAATATTGCTTCTAAAATAGAAACTTTTTTTGAAGCTAGAGGTCTATTGGCAGTTCTTTCTACATTTTGATCTAAATTAATATCAACTAGATCATTAATAATGCATCCTGCACTACGCATCAATAATGCGCCGATAATAAAATAAGCATACCAATTGATTAGTTCTATATAATTTTGTGATATATTTGCTAGTGCGAACCAACACGGCCACATTAATAACCAAAAGCCAATGGGTTTATCTAATCTAATTAAATCAAGTAAATGATAAATTTTTTTTGGAACAATTTTATCCAACATAATAAGAAAAATGATAATGTTGCCATTATATTAAAATTATGAAAAAGTCCAAAACACGTATTTTTGTAGAAAAATCTATATCATCAAATTTGATAATATATATCAAAAATAAACAACATCATTTTTTAAAAAATGTTATTCGGGTTAAAATTAATGATGAAATAAATATCTTTGATGGAATTACGGGAGAGTGGAAAACAATAGTTATATCAATAAATAGAAATAACACTGTTTTACGAGTAATCAATATTATTAAGAAAATGAAAAAATCTACTGATATTTGGTTAATATTTTCTCCGATTAAACAACATCGAATGAGTTTAGCTATTCAAAAAGCAACGGAGCTTGGAGTATCAAAAATTATCCCCTGTATTACGGAATATACAAACATTAGAAATATTAATAATCAAAATCTTTATGATAACGCTTTAGAAGCTGCAGAACAATCCGAACGGCTTGATGTTCCAAAAATAGAAAAAGAGCTTGATCTTAAAACACTATTATTAGGATGGCCTGAAGATAGAAAATTATTATATTGTGATGAAAAAATTAATGATGGAAAATCAATAATAGAATTACTTCTGCCTTTAAAAGAATCTAAAAATAAATGGGCAGTTCTTATCGGACCAGAAGGTGGATTTTCAGACTTAGAAAATCAATTAATAACCAAATACAACTATGTGATACCAGTTTCTCTTGGTAATAGACTGCTTCGTTCAGATACAGCAATAACTGTTTCTTTATTCTGTATTCAGGAATTATCAACTAAATAATATTTATTTCATAAATATAAGAATTGATTTATAAATAGTATTAATATTATGACAGTTGCTTATTCATATTTACTTTTTATTGTTTTAGGTATTTTTTTGTTTTGCTATTTTGTAGCAACAAGAGTCTGGATTAAAGTTGATGAAAAAAATAAGGAATCATCATCTGAAGTAAGTAAAAATAGTAGACGAGATTTTCTTTACCTTTCTTCAATTTCCATTGGAGGCTTAGGAACTGCTGCATTTATGTGGCCTTTTTTGAAAAGTATGAATCCTGCTGAAGATACTTTAGCCCTAGGTTCCACTGAAGTAGATTTATCTAATATTTCAGTTGGACAAAGCATAACAGTTAAATGGCGTGGTAAACCTGTTTTTATAAGAAGAAGAACGCATGAAGAAATATCTGAGGCTAATAGTGTTGATATAGCATCATTGCGTGACCCGGTTAATGATAAAGATAGAGTTCAAAAAGATGAATGGTTAGTTTTGGAAGGTGTTTGTACGCATCTGGGATGTGTTCCACTTGGACAAAAAATTTCAGATACAAAAGGTGAGTATAACGGTTGGTTTTGTCCATGTCATGGATCTCATTATGATTCTTCAGGTAGAATTCGCAAAGGACCGGCACCAGATAACTTAGCTGTACCACCTTATACATTTATAAGTGACACTATTATTAAGATTGGATAATATTAAATATTATTTTTATCTAAGATTCTTCTTAAAAACTTATTGGCAAAAAATAGAAAAATAAAAGAAGAAATTATAACTATTACTGCTATGCTAGCCCCTGATAATCCTTTTGTATAACATACGGCACATCGTGCAAATACTGGTATTGGAAAAATAACAATAATAAGGGATACTGGTAAGTAAGTAATAATATTATACATTATATTGTATTATGTTATCTATTAAAATAATCGAAAAAATCAAGAATAGATAGAGGATTGAAAAAACGAATATTTTCTTTGGTATTTTCTTGTTATTATTATCTCCTAATAATTTATAGCACAAATAAATATAGTAAGTTCCTAATGATATACTAGCTAAAAAATAAGTAATGCCAAAATAACCAAAAAAATATGGGATAAGCGAAACAAAAAATAATATCAAACTATAAACAAAAATATTGATTGTAGTAATTTTAACACCAGCAACTACAGGCAACATAGGAATTTTGGCATTATTATAGTCTTCTGTTTTATATAAACTTAAGGCCCAAAAATGAGAAGGGGTCCAAAAAAAAATAATTAGAAAAAGTAAAATTGGTTCAACTGCAATGCCTCCTGTTGCTATTGTCCAACCAATAATTGGGGGGAAGGCTCCAGCGGCTCCGCCTATAACAATGTTTTGTGGAGTTTTTTGTTTCAACCAGATTGTATATATAACAACATAAAATATAATTGTGATAGCTAAAATTAAAGCTGATAAAAGATTTGCAAAAAAATGAAGTGCTACAACTGATATAATTGATGTTAATATACCAAAAACAAATGCCTGATTTTTTGTAACTTTACCGGTTGGTATTGGTCTTAAGCAAGTTCTTTTCATTAGTGCATCAAGATCCGCTTCATACCACATATTTAATGCCCCGGCCGCTCCAGCACCTAATGCAACAGCCATCAATGACAATGCTGTAGTAAGAAAATCTACTTTAGTTGGTGCGATTAACAAACCTACTACACAGGTAAAAATTACCAGTGACATAACGCGAGGTTTCATCAATTGGAATAAGCTATTAAAGTAGTCTAGCAAACTAGTTTCTTTTATAATTGTATACTGCACAATTCAGACTCTTGAATAATCTAACTACCAGTTATTAAGAAAAATAATTTTCTAATTAAGAGAGTATAATAAGATTCATTCCACATAATGAATACAAATACTAAAATTGCTAAACAAGGACAGAGAATAGCAAAAATTATGGGCAAACGTTCCCAAAACATGTGCATAAAGATAGCACATATAAAGCCTGCTTTTAAAAGCATAAAGAACAGGATTAAAGACCAACGAAGATATCCTTCAAATTGAAACCAATCAACCATATAAGAAAAAGCACTTAGAACGAATAGAAGTATCCAAACGAAAAAATAAATTTTTAGAGGATGTTGCTGTGTACCTTCTGCCATTATAATTTCCTTACCATAAATAGAAAAATGCAAAAATAAAAACCCAGACTAGATCAACAAAATGCCAATACAAACCCATAATTTCTATAGCTTCATAATTTGATTTTTGTGATGTGAAAAAACCTCTTCGGCCAGTATCAAAATCACCTCGCCATGCTTTTCTTGCCATAATAAATAAAAAAATAACACCTATTGTCACGTGTGTTCCATGAAAGCCTGTAACCATAAAAAATATTGAGCCAAATTGAGGTGCTCCAAACGGATTCTCCCAAGGGCGTACGCCTTCCATGATTAATTTTGTCCATTCAAATGCTTGCATACCAACAAAAGAAGCACCAAAAATAGCAGTTGCAAACATTAAAATAGCACACATTTTACGATTTTTTTCATACCCATATTTTACGGCGAGTGCCATAGTTCCGCTACTGGTAATTAAAATAAAAGTCATAATTGCTATTAAAAGCAAAGGGACACTAACATGACCTACATGCAAGGCGAATACTTCACTAGGGTTAGGCCATTCCGCTTTTGTTGAGAAACGAACAGTCATGTAAGAAATTAAAAAAATACTAAAAACAAAAGTATCACTCACAAGAAAAATCCACATCATTGCTTTACCCCAAGGTACGCCTTTAAAAGCTTTTTGATCTGAAGCCCAATCTTTTAGCATTCCTTCATTCGGAGGTACTGTTACTTGAATTGGCTCTGTAGATTCTTCCATTAATTTCTCCTCTTTATGAAAATAACATTAATCCAAATAAAACAACCCACACAGCTAATAAAAAATGCCAATAAATTGCACAGAGCTCAACAGTATGTTTTGTATTAGCAACAACAATATCACTAGGTATCCAAACTTTTCTTATAGTCATGAGCCAATAAACCAAACCACCAATTAAATGCAATCCATGCAATGCAGTAAAAACATAAAAATATGCATTAGCTGGGTTTGTAGAAACATAATATCCAAGATTAATTAATTGTATCCAAACAAATAATTGTCCTAAAAGAAAAGCTAAAGCCAAATATCCAATTATCAAAAGTTTTTGTTTAACTTTTTCAAATTGATTATTCTTTGAAGCAGTTTGAGTACTAATAAAAATTGCACTACTTATAAAAAGAATCAAAGTATTAAACCATAACAAAAGTGGTTCGGGCATTTGTTGCCAATCGGCAAAAACTAATCTGTCAGAATAAGTCACAATAAATAAACTAAAAAAGATTGAACTGACAACCATTATGTAGCGCAAACCTAGTTTTCCTTTACTTAAATTTAGTGTTTCGCCGTCATGCGTGTTATCAATTTTAGCCTGAGCCGGATCCCAAGGCTTTTGCATTAAAAGTTGAAATATGGTTTCTTTTTTCTTCACGTTTGCTCCGCTTCAGCTTCAGGAACTTGGTTTGGAGCAATATCTTGCGGAATAAAATCTTCCTTTGCTCCTGGAACATTAAAATCATAAGCCCAACGATAGACTACTGGTAGTTCCTTTCCAAAATTACCATGCCCTGCTGGAACTTCTGGAGTACGCCACTCCAATGAACATGCTTTCCATGGATTTTTTCCTGCTTTTTTACCAAATTTAGCACTTGTAATAATGTTATATAAAAATAATAATTGTGTAAAACCAACAATCAAAGCTACAATTGTTATAAATTGGTTAAGATAATTCGTAGAAACAGTCATATATTCACTATCATACATTTCATAATATCTTCGAGGGACACCTACGAAGCCTAAATAATGCATAGGAAAGTAAATTGCATAAGAGCCTAAAAAAGATACCCAGAAATGAAATTTGCCCATGCCTTCATGTAAAAAACGTCCAGTGATAAGAGGAAACCAATGATAGATAGCTCCAAATACTACAAGAACTGGTGCAATACCCATCACCATGTGGAAATGAGCTACAACAAAATATGTATCAGATAATGGCACATCAACAATCACATTACCTAAGAATAATCCCGTGATACCTCCATTAACGAATGTAACAATAAATGCGAGTGCAAACAACATTGGAATAGTTAAACGAATATTGGCTTTCCATAGTGTTATGACCCAATTATAAACTTTAAGAGCTGTTGGAACTGCAATAATTAATGTCGTTGTTGCAAAGAAAAAACCAAACCAAGGATTCATCCCAGCAACATACATGTGATGCGCCCACACAATAAAGCTTAGAGCACCAATAATAACAATAGCCCAGACCATCATGCGGTAACCAAAAATATTTTTTCTAGCATGGACAGATATCAAATCTGAAACAATGCCAAATGCTGGAAGCGCAACAATGTATACCTCTGGATGACCAAAAAACCAAAAGAGATGTTGAAATAAAATTGGACTACCTCCGCTGTATTCAGATTGTTCGCCAAACTCAACTAAAGCTGGCATAAAAAAACTTGTTCCTAATAAATTATCTAAAGTCATCATAATACAAGATACTATAAGGGCTGGAAATGCGAATAGGGCTAAAACTGTTGCGGTGAAAATACCCCACACTGTAAGTGGCATACGCATTAGAGTCATACCGCGTGTACGAGCTTGCAAAATTGTGATAACATAATTTAGCCCACCCATAGTAAAACCAACTACAAATATAGATAAAGATATAAGCATCAAAATAATTCCCAAACCATCACCACCAGGTGTGCCTGATGTTATAGCTTGTGGTGGATACAGAGTCCAACCGGCACCGGTCGGTCCTCCAGGAACAAAAAAACTAGTTACTAAAACTAATACTGCTAATAAATAAACCCAATAACTAACCATATTGACATAGGGAAAAACCATATCCCTTGCCCCAACCATTAGGGGGATAAGATAATTACCAAATCCACCTAGGAATAATGCGGTTAAGAGATAAATAACCATGATCATTCCATGCATTGTTACAAACTGATAATATTCCGCAGCTCCGATAAAGGGAACTAATTCTGGAAAACCAAGCTGTAATCGCATTAACCAAGATAAAACTAAAGCTACGAGACCAATTGCTATTGCTGTTATTGAATATTGAATTCCTATAATTTTTGCATCTTGGCAAAATATCCAACGAGTCCAAAAACTTCTTGCATGATAAAGATCCTGCGGTGGAACTTCTAATGCTGGAATTACATCGCCTTTATTAGCAGCAATATCTTCATAACTATCAGCAGTCATTTAATTATCTCCTTTTTTATTTAATGCTAATTGTATCAAATCAGTTTTATCAATACTAGCCATCATTTCTTCAAATGTCATCTGTTCGCTTAGCCATTCTTCATAATCTTCTTGCTCGTCAACCAAAACTCGACCTCTCATTGCATAATGTCCTGTTCCGCAATATTCCATACACAAAATTTCAAAATCACCAGTCCTGATAGGTGTAAACCAATAGTATGTTACAACACCTGGAACCATATCCATTTTTGCTCTAAATTGAGGGATATAAAAATCATGTAAAACATCAATTGAGCGAAGATTTACTTTTACAGACTGATTGAGCAAAATGTGCAAATCATCTCCTTCAATTAAAATATCATCTAAACCATTTGGATCATCAAGATTTATTCCAAAAGGATTTTCATCAGTAATATTTCTAAGGTCAGTTAAACCTAAGATACCGTCTGCTCCAGGTAATCGAAAATTCCAGTACCATTGCTGTGCCATCACTTCAATATCTGCCGCCTCTTCGGGCACTGTTACATATTTATTCCAAACTATTAATCCAGGTGCAAGTAATGCACACACTCCAAGAGTAGTTAAGATAGTTAAAATCCACTCAAGTTTTGAGTTTTCAGGTTTGTATTCAGACTTTCTATCTTCACTGTATCTAAACCGCCAAACACAATAAGACATAAATAGGCAAACAGCACAAAAAACAGCGCCTGTAACCCAAAAAGTTAGAATAATTGTGTCATCAATATTACCCCAATTAGATGCTACTTCAGTCCACCACCAAGGCGTCCAAAAATGAAAAGCGATTGATCCTATAATTACTAAAGCTAATGCAACTGATACTGCTCTTCGTGGATATATTGTTGCAACAATTACTCCAAAGACAACCAATACTAAGACTATAGCTATGAATATAATCATATTTGTGCCCTCATATACATTATATTTATAATTGGTAATAGGAACTTTAATATGCGACCTATAGTCTTATGCTAATAACTAGCAATCATACTAATTGAGTTATTAATTAGTTCATTTATTAGAGGCAAAAAAATTAACTTAGTACAGGAGATTGAAGTGAAACACTTATTAATATTTTTTTTATGTTGGTTTATACCAAATATAGTTTTAGCAGAAGATACTACCGTGGAAATGCTAAACAAATTAGACAATCGAAACATGGTTTTTAGCTCTGAAATTGTTAGAATTAATTCTGGTGATACCGTTTTTTGGAAAGCAACTGACCCGGGACATAATGTAGGATTTATATCAAAAAATGGTGTTCCTGAAGGTGTTAAAAAATTTAAATCTAAAATTGGAAAAGATACAGAATTTACTTTTACAATTCCTGGTATTTATGCATATTGGTGTGTTCCTCACAAAACTATGGGGATGATTGGCTTCATAATTGTGGATGATAATTTATCAAATATTGAATCAATAAAAAAAGTTAAGTTTATTGGCAAATCAAAAAAAATTGCAAAAGGACTCATTGCTGAAATTGAAGGATAAAATTTTTTCTATTTTTTCATGAAAGATAAGAAAAATAAATTTATTATATTTTTTACATTTAATATTTTTTTATTATTTATTATTTTACTTTTAGCAATTCCTGCCTCGGAATTTCTAAGTAAAATTAACTTAGATGATAACGAATTCGTGTCAGAACAAGTAATCATTAACTCAAATTCAAAACCGCCAATAATCATTGATAGGATTATGGAAATCAAATTTATTGCTCAAGTGGATAGCTTGTTGGAATGGAAATTCAAAGCTTTAGAAGATAATGTTAGAATTAAAATTGGAGAGAATAAAATTGTTAATTATGAAGGAAAAAATTTATCAAACAGGAGCATAACATCTACAGCAAATTTTGTAGTTTCCCCAGAATCAATTTCTCCTTATTTAGTGAAAACTGAGTGTTTTTGTTTCACAGAGCAGACTCTCAAACCAGGTGAAACTAAAATATTTACTATGGTATTTTATCTTGATCCTTCGTTAAATTCTGACAATAATTTGAATGATTTAAAAGAACTAGTATTCACATACGAATTTTCAGAATATAAAAGTTAATATTTATTTATATTAATTTTTACATGAACATTAAAAAAATATTAGTAAAAAATTTTTTTATACAAAATATATTAGGATTAATCACATCAATTTACATTTATATTGTAAGAATAACTTCAAATGTTAACTATGAAAATATATCAATTCCAGAACGTCTCTGGAAAAGTAATGAACCATTTATTTTAGCGTTCTGGCATAGTCAGTTAATGATGATTGGTTTCTCATGGAAAATTAAAAAAAAAATAAATATTTTAGCTTCTAGTCATAGTGATGGTAGATTTGGTTCTATTGTTGGAAAATATTTTAATTTAAACAACATTCCCACTTCTGATAAAAATAAAAGTATAACGTTGCGCTTAATTTATAAATTATTAAATGAAAAAAACTACATTGGAATAACTCCTGATGGTCCTAGGGGACCAAAAGAAAAAGTATCCGAGGGAATTATTAAAATTGCTAAATCAGCCAAAATACCTATTATTCCAGTTGGATTTTGGTCTTCAAAAAATATTCAACTAAAATCATGGGACTCATTTTTAGTAACGTTACCTTTTTCTAAATGCTCATTTGTGTGGAGCGATCCTTTAGAGGTTCCTAAAAATATAGATGAAGATAGAGTATTGTATTTTCAAGAACTCCTTCAAGCTAAAATTAACCAATGTGTGGAAAAAGCACAAAAGAATTGCAAATGATACATCTTTATAAGTATTTGGGAATATTTCTTATTCCCTTTATAAAAATCAATATATTATTAAGAATTAAAAGAGGCAAGGAAGTAGAAAATCGATACAGAGAACGGTTCGGGATACCTTCTCAAAAAAAACCTTTAAATAGTTTAATTTGGATACATGCAGCAAGTGTCGGTGAATTTAAATCAGCTGATCTTTTAATTAATGCACTCTACAAAGATTATACAATATTGGTAACTACGACTACTGTGAGCGCAGCAAATTACGCTAAGAAATTCTACGCTGACAAAATTATTCATCAGTTTGCCCCTCTTGATATAAGTTTCTGGGTCAAAAAATTTTTATATTTTTGGAAGCCTAATTTAGTAATTTGGATAGAGTCTGACTTATGGCCAATTACTATGCATTTCATAAAAAATATGAAAATAAAAGCATTATTGGTTAATGTTCGTATCTCGCCCCAATCATTTACTAAATGGAAAAAAATTCAATTTTTTTATAAACAGATTACTGATTGTTTTGCTGAAATTTTTGCTCAAAGTGCAATTGATAAAGACCGAATCATAAATCTTACTAAAAGAGATGTAAAGTTTATTGGAAATTTAAAATTAGCAAATGTAAAACGAAATTCTATCATAAATCATAGAGAACCTACTGATTACCAAAAAGTAATAACTTTAATGATATCTAGTACACATAAAGGAGAAGAAATACAATTATTGCCAATGATAAAAAGAATATTGAATCAATATAAAAAGATGCAAATAATTATTGCTCCTCGCCATCCTGATCGCTCTTCAGATATTCTTTATCTGTGCAATAAATATAAGATTTCAGCTAAATTAGATAATGATAAAAAAAATGAACAAAAAAATGTATTAATTGTCAATTCCTTTGGCAATCTTCCTCAATATTTTCAAGAAAGCGATATTGTATTTCTGGGAGGATCTTTAGTTGCTAAAGGAGGACACAATCCAATTGAACCCGCTGCGTATAATTGTGTAATCTTAACAGGCAATCATATATATAATTGGCAAAATATATATGAAGACATGATAACAAATAATGCCTGTATAAAAATCCACAGTATTGTTACTTTGGAAAATAAAATAAAAAATTTAATAAATAATAATAAACTTATAGAAAAAATGAAAAATAATGCAAATATGTATTCTAAAAAACGATTTTTTGATGATAAAAAACTTTTTGATTCAATTAGTAACCAGTTAAGGAATCTCGATGTTAAAAGCTCCTAAGTTTTGGTATCAAAAAAAAGACACTTATTTATCAAATTCTTTATATCCTCTATCGCTACTATTTCGATTTGGTACAAAAATTCGAAATATAATCAGCAACTCAAAAACATCTCCTTTACCTATTATATGTATTGGCAATATCGTTGTCGGTGGAGCAGGTAAAACACCTGTAGCATTAAAAATCGGAAAAATGCTAACCAAGGCAGGTTACAAACCACATTTTATATCAAAAGGTTATGCAGGAATAATTAAAACAAACACATTGGTGCAGTCTTGGCATTCTCCCTCATCCATTGGTGACGAGTCAATCTTATTATCCAAAGTGGCGCCTACTTGGATAGGTAAAAACCGCAATCATTCAGCTAAACTTGCTAAAAAAAATGGTAGTGATTGTCTTATTATGGATGATGGATTTCAAAATCCCACTATTCAAAAAGATTTTTCAATTATTGTTATAAATGCTTCTCAGGAATTTGGGAACAAACGTGTTATGCCATCTGGACCACTTCGTGAAAGTATTAAAAGAGGCCTTTCAAGAACAAATCTTGTTATTGTTATTGGCAATACTTCAGATTTTTTAAATAAAACGATCCCCAATCATATTCCGATAATTCAAGCAAGATTTGTTATTAATAAAGAAAACAAGATTTTTAAGGGCCAAAAAATTACTGCATTTGCTGGTATCGCCTATCCAGAAAAATTTTTTAATTCTCTGCAGGAACAAGGTGCTATAATAATGAGAGAGGTGATCTATCCTGATCATCACATTTATGATGAAAATGATCTGCTAAATTTAGCTGAGATAGCGAATAAAACCCAGTCAATACTTGTTTCAACCCAAAAAGATTTTGTTAGAATTCCTAAATCCTATCGTTCACTTGTTAATACCCTTGAAGGGGAAATTGTTTTTGAAAATGAGCACTTATTGTTGGAAATCTTATCTAACGTTATCGAAAATAATTTACCCAATTATGTCTAAAAAATTAAGAGAAATAAGATTACGTGCTGAATATGTATTAGTTTACTTCATTTATATTTTTTTATCTATTTTACCAATAAATCTTGTTTCTCGTTTAGGCGGTTTCACTTTTAAAATTATTGGTCCTTTTACAAAATCTCATGAAATTGCTATTCAAAATTATCTACGAATTTTTCCATCAAGCCTTAATAATGAATCGAAGAAAGCAGTCATTAAAAGTTGGGAAAATATTGGAAAAACTTTTTTTGAATTATTAATTCTAAATAAAATCGTAAATAAACAAAATAAAAAGATTATAATTGAGGGAGAAGAACATTTAAAAAAATTTAAAGAGAATAATGAGCAATTAATTTTTTTTGGAATTCATCAGTCTAATTGGGAAATACTACTTCCTTCAATTGATAGCATTGGTTTTAAAGTTGGAGGAATATATCGACATCTTAATAATCCATATATTGATAAATTGATTTTAAATCAAAGATCCAAGAGCGTACCAACAAAAAAAAGTTTTTACACTCCAAAAGGGAGGCAAAGTGCCAAAGAAATTACTGAAGCTATTAAAAATAAATCTTCGATGGTTCTTCTAATAGATCAAAAAGACTCAGCAGGTGAAATGATAAAACTTTTTAATTTCAATGTGAAAACACAAATAGGCTTTCTTAAAATAGCCCGAAAATATAATATGAGGATAATTCCTATAGAAAATTCAAGACATGGTATAAATAATTTTAAATTAAAATTTTACCCTCCGTTGACTTGTTTTGAAAATAATATGTCTGATAATGAAACAATGCAAACAATCCATCATATAATTGAAAAATGGATAAGAAAAAATCCTTCAAACTGGTTTTTGCAACATAATAGATTTAATTAAGTTTATTAATTTTTAATTTAACTTTTTTGTCATAAAATTTAATCCCAATGTGGTCTTCATTTTTAATTTGAGTAGAAATTTTAATAATATTTTTAGATTTACTAACAATTGCATATCCTTTTTTTAAGTTAGTATTAATAGAATTAGAACTAAGTAAACGAATTAATTTGTTAAATTCATTCATTTTATCTTTTGTTCTATCATCAATAATTCTGTCCATATTTTTAGATAAAATAATTAACTCATTTTTTTTGGTGTACAAAATCGTATCTGGTGACCGCAATAATTGGGTATAATTTTTTATTTTAGATAAATTCTTCTCAACAATCATTGTAATTTCTCTTTTTAAGTTTTCAATTAGAAAATAAAATTTTTCTTTAAAGGAATTTATTGTAATAATAGGAGCTTTGAGGAATTTTGATAAATTTAGCAATTTATCATCATATATTTTAATATTTTTTTGTACAACATTGTCAAGACGCTGAAAAAGATTGTTAACAGATTGCTCTAATTCAACACGAATTGGTACAACTTTTTCTGCTGCAGCAGTAGGTGTAGATACTCGAAAGTCACTTACGTAATCAATAATTGTAGTATCCGTTTCATGACCAATGGCTGATATAATAGGTATATTTGAATTAAACACTGCAATGGCTAAATTCTCATCATTAAAAGCCATCAGGTCTTCAATACTTCCTCCACCTCTTGCAATAATAATAACGTCCGGTTTATCTTTAAAATCGTTGTTGTTAAAACCTCTTATTGCAGAAATAATAGTTTCAGCTGCTTCTGCTCCCTGCACTGCAACAGGCCAGATATCTATGTCGACAGGAAAACGATCCTGTATTCGATTTATGATATCGTGAATTACTGATCCTGTTGGAGAGGTTATGACTCCAATTTTTGTAGGGATGTAAGGAAGAAATTTTTTGTGTATTAAGTCAAATATACCTTTGGTCTTAAGTCTTGTTTTTCTATCTTCAATTAATTTTAGCAATGCTCCCTCTCCTGCTAGTTCAACCTTATCTATGTCGATCTGATATGTAGTTTTAAATTTTGACCACGTTGTTATTTTACCTGTAACAATCACTTCCATACCAATATCAGGATTAAATTGTAGATATCTTTTTTTCGTTTCCCAAATAACACCGCTCAAAATAGATTTATCATCTTTAAGTGTTAAGTATAATTGACCTTTGGTTGCTGTTTTAACTTCAGATATTTCCCCTCTAATACGAACATAGTCAAAGTTGGACTCAATTACATCACGAAATACCTTATTAAATTGTGATACAAAATATTCGGGAATATTTGTTACATGATTCATTTCAATTCCTTTGAGTCTTAAAAAAAAATTTTAATAAAGAAGAGCATTCTAATTCATTAATGCCTCCATATACTTCTGGTACAAAAAAATTTTTTGTATTATAAATTTTCATTATACTCTCTAAGCTTCCTTTTTTTTCATCATATGCTCCGAAATAAATTTTATCAATATGCACTTCACTTATGGCAGCTGCACACATTGCACAAGGCTCAAGAGTTACAAATAATGAAGTGCCCGATAGAAATTTAGTTTTAAGTTTTTTGCAAGATTCTTGAATAATTATCATTTCAGCGTGATGAGTTGCATTATTATTAGTATTTATTAAATTATGAGCATAAGCAATTATTTCCTTGTTTTGATGATTAACGAGGACTGCTCCGATAGGTACTTCGCCAAATTTAAATGCCTTATTTGCTTCATTAATAGCTTTATTCATAAAATAATTTATGTTCATAGTGGCCAATTACTTTGGTAAATTATAATAATAAGAAGACATTACAATGAAAAAACCTGTTATTGGAATTACCCTTGATAATGAAGATCCTGGATATTATTCGAAATTTCCATGGTATGCTATACGTAAAAACTACTTACACTCTATTGAAAAATTTGGGGGAATCCCTTTTCCACTTTTTCATAGTTTTCCATCTTCAAATAATATTATTTCTATAATAGATGGTTTAATTATTACTGGAGGAAATTTTGATATTAATCCACAATTCTATGGCAAGAAAAAAAAAGGTTCACGAATATTAAAAAACGAACGCACTGATTTTGAAATTAAAATTTGTAAAATGTGCTTAAAAACTAATAAACCAATTCTTGGAATATGTGGTGGTGAGCAACTACTTAATATTGCCTGTGGAGGGACGCTTATTCAAGACATTAAAGAACAAAAAGCAGATGCTTTAGAACATGAGCAACTTAATCCTCGAGACCAAACAAGTCATTCAGTAGAAATATCCATTAATACACTTCTATATAATATTGTAAAAAGTTCAGAGATTAAAGTTAATAGTGCTCACCATCAAGCAATTGACAAACTGGGAAAAGGATTAGTTGTAAGTGGACTCTCAAATGATGGAATTATAGAGTCAATTGAGCATGAAACACAAGATTGGTGTATTGGTGTTCAATGGCATCCTGAATTTTTGATAACGCCTGCTGATAATTTTTTGATGGAGAACTTTGTTCAATCAGCCTGCAAAAAATGAGAATAGCAAAATATATTTCGAATGCAGGTATTTGCTCTAGAAGAGATGCAGAAAAACTTATTCTAAAAGGAAAAGTATTTATTAATGATGTTCTTTGTGATCGCCCCAACATTAATGTTGCTATTCATGACAAAATTGTTGTTAATAAAAAAACTGTAGTCATCGAAAATAAAATTCGCTTATGGCAATTTTATAAACCAATAAAGGTAATATGTACCAACAAGGATCCAAAAAAAAGGAAAACAATATTTGATTTTGTCCCTGATAATTATCCTCGCCTCATAAGTATAGGAAGATTAGATTTCATGAGTGAAGGTTTGCTACTATTTACTAATAATGGTAATTTTGCGAGACAATGTGAATTACCTTCATCAAATATTTTGCGGGTTTATAGAGTATGTATAAACGGCAGAATAAAACACAATGAATTAACAAAAATAAACAAGGGAATAGAAATTAATCAAGTTAAATATAATAAAATCAGAGTTAAATTAGAAAAATTCAATGCACCCTTTACTTGGATGATATTTAAACTAAATGAAGGAAAAAACCGAGAAATAAGAAATATTTGTAAATTTTTTAACTGGCGTATTGTTAAACTTATTCGAATTCAATTTGGCTCTTTTAAATTAGCAAAGCATAAGCCAGGGGAAATAATAGAAATTAATAATTTCTCAACAAAGTTATGATTAAAATCATAGGTGGTCATTACAAAAAAACTAAACTGGAAGTACCAAATAATGGTGTCCGACCAACTTCTGCGATTAAAAGAGAGGCAATTTTTTCAATTTTGGAGAGCCATGCTATTCAAAATTCATACGACATTTATACTAACCAAACTATCGTGGATATCTTTGCTGGAAGTGGAGCATTGGGATTAGAGGCAATATCAAGAGGAGCTGCTTTTGCTTATTTTTTCGAAATGGATCCTGTTGTTCTTAGTGTCCTTAAACGCAATTGCAAAAAAATATGTAAAAACAATAATTTTTATATTTATAAAAAAGATCTTACTAGATCTATGTTTGCAAATTTTATTTATCCGGTTTCAGTTATTTTTATTGACCCTCCATACACTTTAAATCCATTTAAAAAATTATTAAAAATATTATTAAACAAAGATGTCATAACAGATAAAACGATTATAGTGATTGAAACAAATAAAAGCACTGAAATAAAGCTATTATCATCAATGAAAATTATAAAGGAACATAATTATGGAAAAACAAAAATATCTTTTTGTAAAAAAATTAACTGAGGTATTTTTTTGTTAAAATTTTTCCCTGCTCAACAGCTGGTTGATTAAAAGGATTAACTTCATAATAACAACACGTAGCTACAGTCTCCATTATACTTAGAGCCATAAGTTGACCAATTGAAAATTCATTTATTTGAGAAAGGTAAATATTGCGAAAAGAAAATTTATTTTTCTCAAATGTATCCATTGTAGCTTGCTGTTCTGCTTGCATCAAATCTCCCATTTTTTTACCCACTAAATAATTAACATCATTTTCATACATAGTAGAATGATGTAGTTTAAAACCTTTGTTTGCATGATTCGTTGTTAGAAATGTAAAAAATTTATCTCTAGGCCCGTCTAAATACAATTGAAGTTGGCTATGTTGATCAGTCGTGCCAACTGCATGGATAGCCGTTATTCCTTTTTTATCTTTGCCCAAACTTTCAGCCCACAATTGTAAATACCATTTACCAAAATAAAATAATGCATCTGAATATGTTAGCAGAATACTATTGGTAATAATATTTTTGACGTTTTGATATTTAAATAATTGGGCAATCTTTAGATATTCATAATTTGATTGGTTAATATTATGTTCAAGTTCTGCCTTAACACCTGCATAAATCTGTTTAACATCAAGACCTGCGATAATTGTTGGTATCATGCCAACATTTGAAAAAATAGAGTAACGTCCTCCAATATTTTCTTCGTGTTTCAATATTGTACAATTATTTTTTATGGCAATCTGTCTGAGTGGATTAGGTTTTTCTTCAGTTATAACCAACATATTATTAAAGAGAGTTGATAATTTCTGTTTTTGATCAAAAATTTCAATTAAACTTGCTAATTGGCTGAGGGTCTCAGGTGTTGAGCCAGATTTAGATATGACGATAAAACCAGTTGAATCTAAATTAATATTATTAATAGAATTTTCAAAACCAATAGGATCAATGTTATCATAAAAATAAATTTTATTTTTTTCTTTACCTTGTAGAATATTTATTAGAGCTTTTGCTCCAAGATTAGAGCCTCCTGTGCCAAAAACAACAAAATTATCTTTCCCAGTAGCAAAAGTATGTGCTTGTTCAATTGTAACCTCTAGTAGTTTATCCTGATAAACAATATTGAGGGCTGTCAAATTAGTAATTATTTTCTTAATGTGGCTTATTATTTCACTATTATTTTTTGGTAATTTCAAATCTGC
>Ga0315336_1001451_pt1 | contig 46138 bp, 43 predicted proteins | sample ASW5metaG_FD_204512 | JGI IMG/M metagenome (GOLD analysis project Ga0315336, IMG submission 204512) | Ammonia-oxidizing marine archaeal communities from Monterey Bay, California, United States - ASW #5 | ecosystem: Environmental > Aquatic > Marine > Intertidal zone | place: USA: California... | reverse complement strand
GTGATCGGTTAAAAACGCCAGATTCCGCGAAAGATTTTCCCGTGTGGTGCCGATATGCGATGCCAGTTTACCGCGGTCGAAAGGAATAACGACATTTCCCTGATGACGGTCCTTCTGAGCCTCGGCCAATATCCAGTTGGCGAGCCGTTCGACGCTCGACCTTGCCATGTACCCTTTGAGTTTTTTGACCGATCCGCGGTAGGCAAATGCAAGTTCTCTAGCGACCATGCGTGCAAAGGCGACATCTTGATCGAAAATCTCACGGACCCGCTTTGCCGGAATCAGGAGAACACGCGATTCGATAAGCGTTCTCGCTGAGTTTAAATAGGGCTGGTCGCTAACAATGGCTGCCAAAATGAATGTGGAGACGGGATTGATCAGCGTGATCCCCCATTCTCCGCCATCCTGTTCCGTATAAATTTCGGCCAGGCCGTCGATCAAGACGTGCAGAAAATCGGCATGGGCACCTTCATGTATGAGCACGACCCCGGCGGGAAATTGCTGAAGCAAGGCGGCGTCCAGCAGACGCTCCAGATTTTCGAGACTTGTCTCGGAGAACAGCGGCAAAGCCCGCAACTGTTGGAGCTCATGAGGGCGCAATGTCATCGCTCCATTTCAAGTCGCCGATAGATTGTGATGTTTATCAAATTCAGGCGCAACAAGTATCATTTTATGGTGCGCACAACATCAAGCTACATTGCCTATTTTCATATAAGTCGAGACTGACCGACCCGAAGTTGATCCAGCGCAAATCAATTCCGGCTCCGAGAAGCGAACTCCGATCCGCTGAGGTTTTTGGAGAAGCACTATGAGCGGGACAAGTCCAGTCAGTACGGCTCCAGGTCGGGCGCTTTGGCTTTCGACTATTGCCTTCACAATCTGCTTTGCGGTTTGGACGATCTTCTCGATCATCGGCATCCGCATCAAGCAGGAATTGGGTCTTAACGAAACCCAGTTCGGACTTCTGGTTGGCATGCCTATTCTAAGCGGATCGCTCATCCGGCTGGTCCTCGGTGTATGGACCGATCAATACGGCGGCAGGCGCATCTACACTGTCGTAATGCTGGCAGCCGCAATCGCCACCTACATGCTGACATGGGCTCATACCTATCCGCAGTTTCTGATCGCCGCGCTCTTCGTCGGCATCGCCGGCGGTTCGTTCGCAGTTGGGGTCGCATATGTGTCGCGTTTCTATCCGGCGGGTAAACAGGGCACGGCGCTCGGTATCTTCGGCGCCGGCAATGTCGGAGCTGCGGTCACCAAGTTCGTGGCGCCGTTCGTTCTGGTAGCTTATGGATGGCAGACTGTCGCGCAGGTCTGGGCGCTGGCGATCGGCGCGATGGGCCTCATCTTCTGGCTGTTTTCGGAAGAAGATCCGGTTGTGCTCGCGCGCCGGAAAAATCACGAGAAGCCGAAGAGCGCATGGCTCGAACTCGAATCTCTCAAGAATATTCAGGTCTGGCGCTTTGCACTTTACTACTTCTTCGTGTTCGGTGCGTTTGTCGCTCTTTCGCTATGGCTGCCGCAGTATCTGATCAACGTCTACGGCGTGAACATCAAAACCGCCGGCATGGTCGCTGCCGCGTTCTCATTTCCCGCCAGCGTATTCCGCGCATATGGCGGACACCTTTCAGATCGTTACGGTGCCCGCCGGGTGATGTACTGGACGTTCCTTGTCGGCGTGTTGTGCACGTTCATTCTGTCCTATCCGCCGGCCGACTATATCGTCCTGACGGCGACGGGCCCTGTGAGATTCCATATGGAAATGGGTCTCGTGCCGTTCACCGTCACGGTGTTCGTGCTCGGCTTCTTCATGGCGCTGGGCAAGGCGGCTGTCTTCAAGCATATCCCGGTTTACTATCCGAAGAATGTCGGCGCGGTCGGCGGCCTTGTCGGCATGATCGGCGGCTTTGGCGGCTTTGTGCTCCCGATTGTGTTCGGCGCGCTCAACGATCTCACCGGGCTGTGGACGAGCTGCTTCATGCTGCTGTTCGTCCTGGTAACCGCCTCGCTCGCCTGGATGCATCTCGCCGTCCGGCAGATGGAGCGCGGGGTTTCTGGGGAGGCGCTAAAAAAGCTGCCCGAACTTCCCGAGATGGCAGAAATTCACAAGCCGGAACACATTGGCGCGTTATCCGGCGCGGTGCTGACCGATTGGCGTCCCGAGGACAAGGTGTTCTGGGATACGACCGGTCGCGCCATCGCGCGGCGCAACCTATGGATATCGATCCCTTCGCTGCTGCTGTCGTTCGCGATCTGGCAGGTGTGGTCGGTGGTCGTGGCGAAACTGCCAGCGGTTGGCTTCAAATTCACAACAGCGGAGTTGTTCTGGCTGGCGGCGTTACCGGGTATTTCCGGTGCCGTGCTGCGGATCTTCTATTCGTTCATGGTGCCGATTTTCGGCGGACGGCTATGGACCACTCTGGCGACCTGGTCGCTGATGATCCCGGCCATCGGTATTGGCTATGCGGTGCAGAACCCGTCGACTCCTTACGCCCTGTTCCTCGTGCTGGCGCTCCTTTGCGGGCTGGGCGGAGGAAACTTCGCGTCATCGATGGCAAACATCTCGTTCTTTTTCCCACGTTCCGAAAAAGGGAATGCGCTGGCGCTCAATGCCGGGCTGGGCAATCTCGGGGTCAGTACTGTTCAGTTCGTGGTGCCGCTTGTGATTACGGCGGGTGTGTTCGGCTGGTTCGGCGGCGATCCTGCCTTGGTGACAAGCGGTACGCGGCAAGCGCCACTCTGGTTGCAGAATGCCGGCTTTATCTGGGTGCCATTCATCGCGGTCAGCGCGTTTGCCGCATGGTTCGGGATGAACGACATCGCATCTGCGAAGGCTTCCTTCGCAGATCAGGCTGTTATTTTCCAGCGTAAGCATAACTGGATTATGTGCTGGCTTTATACTGGCACCTTTGGCTCGTTCATCGGCTACTCCGCTGGCTTCCCGCTGCTGGCGAAGACGCAGTTTCCAGCGATCGATGCCCTGCCATTCGTATTCTTGGGGCCGCTGGTGGGTGCGCTATCGCGTTCAGCGACCGGCTGGATCGCCGACAGATGGGGCGGAGGGCGCGTCACCTTGTGGGTGTTCGTGGCGATGATGATCGGTGTCGCGGGAATTCTCTACTTCATTGATATCAAGGATCAGCCGGGAGCGTTCTGGGGTTTCTTCGCCATGTTCCTGTTCCTGTTCTTTGCGACGGGGGTGGGCAATGCGTCGACCTTCCAGATGATCCCGAACATCATGCGCAAGGAGATTGATCGCCTGATGCCGGGGGCTGACGTCGCAACACGCTCGCGACAGGCGGAAAAAGAGTCTGCCGCGATTACGGGCTTTACCTCGGCTATCGCTGCATTCGGCGCCTTCTTCATTCCGAAGTCTTACGGAACGTCGATCGATCTCACTGGCGGCGTACAGGCGGCGCTGTGGGGTTTCTTTATCTTCTACGTGACGTGCGTTCTGATCACCTGGGTCGTCTACACCCGCAAGGGCGGCCTGCTTTATGACATCGAACGGCGTAGCGTATCGCTATCCGTCACCCAACCAGCTCAGTAAGGAGAAAAACGATGAGCCATTTTCTTGACCGGCTTACGTTCTTTACGCGAGCCAAAGCCGAATTTTCCGATGGGCACGGTATCACGACCACTGAGGACAGATCGTGGGAGGACGGTTACCGGAAGCGCTGGCAGCATGACAAGATCGTTCGCTCCACGCATGGGGTCAATTGTACCGGTTCCTGTTCGTGGAAGGTTTACGTCAAGGGTGGTATCGTTACCTGGGAGACCCAGCAGACGGACTACCCGCGGACGCGGCCCGATCTGCCCAACCACGAGCCGCGCGGATGCGCGCGTGGCGCCAGCTACAGCTGGTACCTCTATTCCGGAAACCGCGTGAAGTATCCGCTGGTGCGCTCCCGGCTGCTGAAGCTATGGCGCGACGCGCGGGTGATGATGACGCCGGTCGCAGCGTGGAAATCGATTGTCGAAAATCCGGACAAGCGCACATCCTACACCAAGAAGCGCGGTCTCGGCGGTTTCGTGCGCGCAAGCTGGGATGAGGTGAATGAGATCGTCGCGGCGGCGAATGCCTACACCGTGAAGAGTTACGGGCCAGATCGTATCTTTGGCTTTTCGCCAATTCCGGCGATGTCGATGGTGAGCTATGCCGCCGGAGCGCGCTATCTCTCGCTGCTGGGCGGCGTGTGCATGTCGTTCTACGATTGGTATTGCGATCTGCCGCCGGCGTCTCCACAGACGTGGGGCGAACAGACCGACGTTCCGGAAAGCGCCGACTGGTACAATTCTGGATTTCTCATCCTGTGGGGCTCCAACGTTCCGCAGACACGTACGCCGGATGCTCATTTCTATACCGAAGTTCGCTATAAGGGTGCCAAGAGCGTTGTGATTTGTCCGGATTATTCCGAAGCATCGAAGTTCGCCGATCTGTGGGTCTCGCCGAAGCAGGGCACCGACGCCGCACTCGCCATGGCAATGGGTCACGTGATCCTGCGCGAATTCCACATCGACCGACAGGCCAAGTACTTCAACGATTACGCGCGGAAGTACACCGACATGCCGATGCTGGTGCGTCTGGTGAAGCAGGGCGAGTACTACGTGCCGGAGCGCTTCGTTCGTGCATCTGACTTCGACAAGACATTGGGCGAGACCAACAATCCGGAATGGAAGACGGTTGCCTACGATGAAAGCTCTGGTGAGATCGTCGTTCCGAATGGATCCGTCGGGTTCCGCTGGGGTGAGAAAGGAAACTGGAATCTCGAGGAGCGGACAGCGAACGGAACCGAGACCAAGCTTCGGCTGTCACTGATGGAGACCCAGGACGACGTTGCTTCAGTCGGCTTTCCGTACTTCGGAAATCGTGAGCACGATCATTTCCTTGGCACTGATCACCCCGACGTGTTGATGCGCAACGTGCCGGTTAAGACGCTTCAGCTCGCGGATGGTGAAACGGTCGTCGCATCGGTGTTCGATCTGTTCGTTGCCAACTATGGCATCGATCGGGGCTTGGGCGGCACTCATATCGCCGCGAACTACGATGATGTGGAGCCTTACACGCCGGCTTGGGCGGAAAAGATCAGCGGTGTGCCGCGCGATCAGATAATCACGGTCGCGCGCGAATTCGCGTTGAATGCCGAGAAGACGGGTGGGCGCTCGATGGTGATCGTTGGGGCCGGCCTGAACCACTGGTACCACATGGATATGAATTACCGCGGCATCATCAACATGCTGGTGATGTGCGGCTGCGTGGGACAATCCGGTGGCGGCTGGTCGCATTATGTAGGCCAAGAAAAGTTGCGGCCGCAGAGCGGATGGGTTCCGCTGGCCTTCGGTCTCGACTGGCATCGTCCGTCACGTCAGATGAATTCAACCTCCGCATTCTATGCCCATACCGATCAGTGGCGCTATGAGACGCTTGATGTGACGGAAGTTCTGTCGCCGACGGCGCCGGCAGGTCCGTGGGACGGCGCGCTGATCGATTACAACGTGCGCGCCGAGCGCATGGGCTGGTTGCCGTCCGCGCCGCAGCTTCAGGTGAACCCGATCGAGGTATCGAAGCGGGTCGCAGCATCTGGCCTGGAGGCCAAGGACTATATCGCGAAGACTCTCAAGTCAGGTGAGTTGAAGCTCGCCTGCGACGATCCGGACAATCCGAAGAACTGGCCGCGCAACATGTTTGTCTGGCGTTCCAATCTTCTCGGAGCATCCGGCAAGGGTCACGAATATTTCCTGAAGCATCTTCTTGGCACCAGCCACGGCGTGATGGGCAAGGATCTCGGCGAGGACGGCAAGAAGAAGCCGAGCGAAGTCGTGTGGCACGAGGAGGCGCCGGAAGGAAAGCTTGATCTTCTGGTCACGCTGGACTTCCGCATGTCCACGACGTGCATGTACTCAGACATCGTGCTGCCGACGGCGACTTGGTACGAGAAAAACGATCTCAACACGTCCGACATGCATCCCTTTATCCATCCGCTGACGGCGGCGGTCGATCCGGTGTGGGAATCGCGCAGCGACTGGGACATCTACAAGGGCATCGCCAAAGCCTTCTCGAAGGTCGGGCCGGAAGTGCTCGGGGTCGAGAAAGACATTGTCCTTACGCCTATCATGCACGACTCCCCGGGCGAGATCGCTCAGCCCTTCGATGTGAAGGACTGGAAGAAAGGCGAGATCGATCCTATCCCCGGCAAGACCATGCCGACTGTTACGGTGGTCGAGCGCGACTATCCGAACATCTACAAGCAGTTCACCTCGCTCGGACCGCTGATGAGCAAGATCGGCAATTTCGGCAAGGGCATGAACTGGAACACCGAGCATGAGGTCGAGCTGCTCAAGCACCTGAATGGTGTTGTCGTCGAGGAAGGACCGAGCAAAGGTCTTGCGCGCATCGATACGGACATCGATGCCTGCGAAGCCCTTCTGAGCCTCGCGCCGGAAACAAACGGCGAGGTGGCGGTCAAGGCTTGGGCCTCGCTCGGAGGCTTCACCGGCCGCGATCATACTCACCTCGCGACCCCGAAGGAAGATGAGAAGATCCGCTTCCGCGATGTGGTCGCTCAACCGCGCAAGATCATTTCGTCGCCGATCTGGTCCGGATTGGAATCGGAAAAGGTTTGCTACAACGCCTGCTACACCAACGTCCATGAATTGATCCCTTGGCGCACGCTCACCGGCCGCCAGCAGCTTTATCAGGATCATCTGTGGATGCGGGCATTCGGCGAGGGCTTTTGTGTCTACCGTCCGCCGATCGACACCAAGTCGGTCAATCCCGTGATCGATCGCAAGCCGAACGGCAACAAGACGATGGTGCTGAACTTCCTTACACCGCACCAGAAGTGGGGCATTCACTCCACTTATACCGACAATCTGATGATGCTTACGCTGTCGCGCGGCGGACCGATTGTCTGGATCAGCGAAACCGACGCGAAAAGCGCCGGCATCGTCGATAACGACTGGATCGAGGTCTTCAACACCAACGGTGCGCTTGTGGCGCGCGCCGTGGTTTCCCAGCGCGTTAAGCAGGGCATGTGCATGATGTATCATGCTCAGGAGAAGATCGTGAACGTGCCTGGCTCCGAGCAGACCGGCCAGCGCGGCGGCATCCACAACTCCGTCACCCGTATCGTGCTCAAGCCGACTCACATGATCGGCGGATACGCTCAGCAATCCTACGGCTTCAATTACTACGGCACGGTGGGCTCGAACCGCGATGAATTTGTCGTGGTTCGTAAGATGGCAAACATCGACTGGCTCGACACGCCGCTCGCCGCAACCACTCCCGGCCTGGAGGCTGCAGAATGAAAATCCGTGCTCAAATCGCAATGGTCCTAAATCTCGACAAGTGTATCGGATGTCACACTTGCAGCGTGACCTGCAAGAACGTCTGGACCAGCCGGGAAGGCATGGAATACGCTTGGTTCAACAACGTCGAAACCAAGCCCGGCATCGGCTATCCTAAGGATTGGGAAAATCAAGCACGGTGGAAAGGTGGTTGGACGCGCAAGCGCAACGGCTCGATCGCACCAAGAATCGGAGGCAAGTGGCGCGTGCTGGCGAATATCTTCGCTAATCCTGATTTGCCGGAGATCGACGACTACTACGAGCCTTTCACCTTCGACTATGAGCACCTTCAGAAGGCTCCGGAGATGGCGGCGATGCCGACCGCCCGTCCGCGTTCGCTTATTTCCGGCGAACGTATGGAAAAGATCGAATGGGGGCCGAACTGGGAAGAAATTCTCGGTGGAGAGTTTTCTAAGCGTTCGAAGGATGTGAATTTCGATGGCGTGCAGAAGGAGATTTACGGCCAGTTCGAAAACACCTTCATGATGTATCTGCCACGGCTATGCGAGCATTGTCTGAATCCAGCCTGCGTTGCTGCCTGTCCTTCAGGCGCGATCTACAAGCGCGAGGAGGATGGCATTGTTCTGATCGATCAGGACAAATGCCGCGGCTGGCGCATGTGCGTGTCGGGATGTCCGTACAAAAAAATCTATTATAACTGGTCTTCGGGAAAGTCGGAGAAGTGCATCTTCTGCTATCCGCGGATCGAGGCGGGTCAGCCGACCGTCTGTTCCGAAACCTGCGTCGGCCGTATCCGGTATCTTGGAGTGGTGCTCTACGATGCCGATCGGATTGCCGAAGCGGCCAGCATGCCCGACGAGCGCGACCTTTATCAGGCCCAGCTCGACGTCTTCCTGAATCCCAACGACCCGGTGGTAATAGCGGAGGCGGAGCGGCAGGGCATCCCCCATGCGTGGCTGGAAGCCGCCAAGATATCGCCGATCTGGAAAATGGCGATGGAATGGAAGGTGGCGTTCCCGCTGCATCCGGAATACCGCACGCTGCCGATGGTGTGGTACGTGCCGCCTCTGTCGCCGATTACCTCTGCCGCGTCCGCCGGCAAGATCGGATCCGACGGAGAAATGCCGGACGTCAAATCGCTGCGCATTCCGATGAAGTATCTCGCCAACCTGCTGACCGCAGGCGACGAAAAGCCGGTGACATTGGCGCTGGAGCGCATGCTGGCAATGCGCGCCTTCATGCGCGCCAAGACCATCGATGGCGTCATCGACGAAGCGATCGCGCGGAGGGTCGGATTGAAAGCCGAACAGATCGACGAGATGTATCAGATCATGGCGATCGCAAACTACGAAGACCGATTTGTCATTCCGACGGCCCATCGCGAAGTTGGCGCCGACGCCTACGACATGCGCGGCTCCTGCGGTTTCACCTTCGGTAACGGATGTTCGGGTGGCGAAACCGAAGTCAATCTGTTCGGTTCGCCACGCAAGGACAAGACGCCGATGGAGGTCATGTGATGAAGACGTTCAAAATTCTTTCGGCGCTTCTCACCTATCCATCACAAGATCTGATTACGGCGACTCCAGAGTTCAGAGCAGTGCTGGATTCGGAAAACCTCGTGCCTGCTGCTCAGCGGCGCGCGCTTGATATTTTGATCGAGCAAATCGCGACGGGGGAGCTTTACGACCTTCAGGAGGACTACGGCCTGTTGTTCGACCGGAGCCGTACGCTTGCCCTGCATCTGTTCGAACATGTTCACGGCGAAAGCCGCGACCGGGGCCAGGCCATGGTCGATCTGAAGAAGCTCTATGAGGATGCAGGCTTCTCCATTGCCGCCAACGAACTGCCGGACTTTGTGCCGTTGTTTCTCGAATTTTTGTCAGCGCAGCCAGTGGCGGCGGCGCGCTATCTGCTTGCCCAGCCGGCTCATATCCTGGCTGCAATGGCCGAGCGGCTGGGCCGCCGCAAGTCGAGCTACAGGGCCATCTTCGACACGCTTGTGGCGATCGTTGCCGAAGCGCCGCAACGAGCAGTTGTCGATGAACTCCTGAAAGGTCCAGATCCCGATCCAATGGACTTCGCGGCGCTCGATGCTGCGTGGGAGGAAGAAGAGGTCAGGTTTGGCCCGGGCAGGCAAGGTCAGAGTGCGTGCGGCCACGAAAGCCTCGCCGCCCGCCTTCGCCATGCCACGCGCGTGGTCAAACCCGCGTCGTCAGCCCTCTAAGGGAGGCAACAATGATGCAGACGCTCAACTCTATCGTCTTCGGCTGGTATCCCTACCTTTGCACCACGGTATTTCTGCTCGGAAGCCTCTTTCGGTTCGATCGCGAGCAATATACGTGGCGCACTGGATCGAGCCAGTTGCTGCGACGTCGCCAGCTGATGTGGGGCTCGAACCTTTTCCACGTCGGCATCCTGGTGATCTTCGGCGGCCACTTCGTCGGCCTGCTGACGCCGATCTGGGTGTTCGACATGATGGGCATCTCCCACGGCTTCAAGCAGGTGCTGGCGATGGTTGCCGGCGGCGTTGCTGGCCTGATGTGCCTTGTCGGCATTGTCCTGCTGACCCATCGCCGATTGTTCGATCCGCGCATCCGCGCCAATTCATCGTTCGGCGATACCGCGATCCTGCTGATCCTGTTTGCGCAGTTGCTGCTCGGTCTTGCGACCATTCCGTTATCGGCCGGTCATCTCGATGGTCATGAGATGGTAAAGTTCATGAACTGGGCGCAGGCCATCGTCACGCTGCAACCGGACGCCGCGCACTATGTCCTCGACGTGCATCCGATCTTCAAGGCCCATCTGATGCTGGGCATGACGATTTTTCTCATCTTTCCTTTCACGCGTCTTGTCCACGTCTGGAGCGCTCCGGTCTGGTATCTCGGACGGCGTGGCTATCAGATCGTGCGCAGCCGGAACGGAGGCCAGGTTGCCTCGCCACCAGTCCAGCCCGCGGAGTAAGTCCATGGATTGCTCAGTCTCGAATGTCCTTCCGAAGCCTAAGACGATCAGTGTCAATGGAGTAATGATTCCCCGCGAGGCGGTCGCCAGGGAAGCCCAGAACCATCCGGCTGAAAAGCCTATTCTGGCGTGGCAGGCTGCGGCCCGCGCGCTGGTCGTGCGGGAACTGCTGCTTCAGGAATCCGCGCGTCTTGGTATCGACGCCGTGCTGCTCAGCGATCCAGACGGTCGCACGGAGACTGCGGACGAGGCGGCGATGCGAACGCTGGTGGAGCGTGAAGTCGCCACACCAACGCCCGATGAGGCGACCTGCCGGCGGTTCTACGAACAGAACCGGCGGCGGTTTCATTCCGGAGGTCTATGCGAGGCGGCCCACATTCTTGTTGCCGCTCCGCCAGACGACGTGGCTGCGCGCGCCGCGGCGCGTGCGACTGCCGATACGATCCTCGTGGCTGTGAAATCGGACCGTACCGCTTTTGCAAACCTCGCGGCCCATCACTCTGATTGCAAGACATCAGCATCGGAGGGCGGCTATCTCGGCCAAATCACACGGGGTCAGACGGTGCGGGAATTCGAAGCGGCGTTGGAGCGGATGCAGCCAGGAGACATTGCCGTCGCCGAAACCCGCTATGGTTTCCATGTTGTGCGTCTCGATCGTCGTGCGGAAGGGCAGATGTTGCCTTTCGAGATCGCACGGGAGCGGATCGCGGACTATCTCGCATCCTGCGTCGAACACCGCGCGCTTGCGCAATACATTTCGATCCTTGCGGGGCGCGCCGAGATCACCGGCATTTCGCTCGCCGCTGCCGATACGCCGCTGGTCCAGTAGAGAGGAGCGCCAAATGCAACTCGGTAAAATCATTCTCGGCTTTGACGACGAAGCCCATGCCGCCGAAGCTCTAATTGCCTGTGGCGATATTGTATTGCTGGCGCGTGTCGATGCTATGACGAGCCGCTTCGGGGAAAGCGTCGGCGAGTATGCGTCCGGGGCGGTGCGGCGCTTTGCAAACCTTGCAGCCAGTGAAGACTGGCTTGGCCTGATGAATGTGCTGGAGCGCAGTTCGGACCCGGGGGCGGGTTGCCTGACTTACATGGTCAGCTGGTCGCTGAAGCAGGATGAAGCTCCACCGGCGCCTCATGCCGGCACGAGCCATGCTTACGCGGGATGCACCTGTGGAGGAAGCGGAGGCTGCTCATGAGTCTCGGATTCGAGAAGTCTACAAATCACACGGGGCCGAAAACGCTGGCACGGATCGGCATACTTGTCGTCTCCGATCGTGCGAGTCGGGGCATTTACGACGACAAGAGTGGAAAGGCTATCAGTGACTTTTTGGAAAAGGTGATTCGGTCGAACTGGATTGTGATCTTTAAGATTATTCCGGACGGAGCGGAAAGCGTCGCCAATGCACTGATCGAATTGTCGGATCGCGAGGGCTGCGATCTTGTCCTGACGACAGGCGGCACCGGACCTGCTCCACGCGATCTCACTCCTGAAGGGACGCGGATGGTCATCGGCCGCGAACTGGCCGGCTTTGGTGAACTCATGCGACGGGTGAGTCTGGATCACGTTCCGACGGCGATTCTGTCGCGTCAACTCGCCGGTACACGCAATCAATCGCTGATCGTCAATCTGCCTGGTCGTCCCGCGGCCATCGATGTCTGCCTGAACGCCATCTTCCCTGCGATCCCGTATTGTCTTGAACTGATCGGGGCGCGTCCAATCGAGGTCAATTCCGATGTATGCAATGCATTCCGCCCCGGCGCCTGATCCGACGCGGCAGCTTGAATCGAGTCTTGCTGCGATCGTCTACGCGAACGACGAGTATCCGGATGAGGTATTCAAGTGGATCGTCAGTGAATGCCGCGCCCGTGATCTGGTCCTCTCGGGAGTCCTGCAACACCCGGCATTCGAGGGGGCCGACAGGCGATGCGATGTGTTGCTCGAAGATCTTGCGAGCGGTCACCGCACTCTGCTTTTTGAAGACCGTGGCGCGGGCGCGAGAGGATGCCGTCTCGACGTGGCGGCGCTGGTCGAAGCCTCCACGAGGGTCGAAAGCAGCCTCGATAGTAATCCGGCCCTTCTCGTGCTGAACAAGTTCGGCAAGGTGGAGTCCGACGGCGGAGGGACGTGCGGTCTGATGGCGAAAGCTCTCGAGCGTGGCATACCGGCTATTATCGGGGTACCGGCACGCAACCTCGATGCCTGGAGGAATTTTTCAGGCGAGTTCTCGATCGAACTTCCAGAGAACATCGAGCAAATCGGAGAGTGGCTTGGGGCGCTTAAACCCGGGTCGCTTGCGCAGCCTAAAACGGATACCGTCATCCCAAGATCTTTAAATATATGACGACTTCAGCAACATCGGTGCCGCGGCTGCGGCGCTATCAGGGGCCTGCCGTGTTATCGCACGGGTTCCGGCCGTTTTTCCTGCTCGGAGCGGTTTATGCAGGGCTGGCCGCTCTGGCATGGTTGCCGGTATTTCTCGGGGAACTGACGCTGACGACCGCGTTCGCTCCGCGTGACTGGCACGTGCACGAAATGCTTTACGGCTACTTGCCCGCGGTCATCACCGGATTTCTGTTCACAGCCATTCCGAACTGGACCGGACGGCTGCCTATCCAGGGCATGCCGCTACTTGCGCTGGTCATCGCCTGGATTCTTGGGCGTCTCGCCGTGACGTGTTCGGCGGAGATCGGCTGGCTGGCGGCCATGCTGATCGACATCAGCTTTCTGACATTGACTACGGCTGCCGCAGCGCGCGAAATTCTTGCCGGAAATAACTGGCGCAATTTCAAGGTCGTCGCGTTAATCGGGCTTCTCTTGGTCGGCAATATAGCCTTTCATCTCGAAGCGCATTTTGAGGGGGCAGCGGATTACGGCATCCGCGCGGGAATCGCGGTTGTTGTCATGCTCATTCTGCTCATCGGCGGCCGGATCATTCCAAGTTTCACGCGTAACTGGCTTGCGCGCGAAAACCCTGGACGCATGCCATCTCCCTTTGCCCGCTTCGATATCGCCATTGTCATCTCGAGTGCGGTGGCACTGTTGGTATGGATTTTCCGGCAAGACGGCCCCTTGGTCGGCACCATGTTTGCTCTGGTTGGAATGATGCATGTCATCCGCCTTGGCAGGTGGGCGGGTGATCGCACAGTGCGAGAGCGTCTCGTCCTCATTCTGCACGTGGGATACGCCTTCGTTCCGTTGGGCTTTTTGTTGGTCGCGGCATCTACCTTCAATATCGTTTCCGCGAGCGCTGGCATCCACGCGTGGATGGCAGGAGCTGCCGGAGTTATGACGTTGGCTGTGATGACGCGCGCGAGCCTCGGCCATACCAAACAGCCGCTGACTGCTTCACTACTTACACAGGGAATTTATATCGCTGTTGTAATCGCGGCGCTTGCCCGCATCTGCGCCGTCATCGTCCCGGCTCTAAACAGTCACTTGCTACATCTGGCGGCATTCGCGTGGGCAGCAGCGTTTCTTGGCTTTGCAGTTTACTTCGGTCCCTTGCTCTTGAGCAAAGCAAAGGGCGGGTAGCAATGCTAGAAAGATGTCTGCTGATACGTGAGACTAAATCGCAGCGGGCCGGGGGATAAAATTTCTTCTCCCACGGCCAGCAAATTCGAAGGCGTTGCTTCGCCCCTATATTCCTAGGAAATTCGCGTAATGGGCGATTATGGAATTCAGCGTCGGATGCTAATGCACAGGTGCAGTTTACCCCAGCTTTACCGATGCTATCGTTATCGTGCTCCCGATGGGAGCTTAAGTCGCGTCGTCAACGCGGCCGCAAGCAATAGTGATGCGGCAATTCCTGCGACACATGCGCGCCAGCCGAAGCGATCGAACAATTGGCCAAGGATCGCCGTACCGACCATGCCGCCGAAGAAATAGCAGGCAAGATAGAAGCCGCTGGCGACACCCCGGTTGGCAAGTGCGGCCCGCCCGACAAAACCCGTTGCGGCCGCCTGCGCGAAGAACGTCCCCACGCCGATCAGCACCATCCCTGTCAGTACGGCCGGCAGGGATGGCAACAGCAGCAGCGGAAGTCCGATACCGGCGAGCGCCAGCGCACCCCAGATAGCGGTGCGCGTTCCGAAACGTGCAACGGCCGCGCCCGCCATCAAGGTGGTGGCGACCGATGGAAGAAACACAAAATAGATGAACCCGAGTTGCATGCGGTCCAGCGACAGGGGCGCGCCAACGAGGACAAAATTGACATATGTGAACGTACCGATGAAGGCGAACAGGATGCAGAAGCCGATTCCGAATGCTGCGCGGAGCGCGGGATTTCTCAAATGACCAATCAGAGCCACCAGCGGTGATTCGACCATGGTGCTTTCGGGCTGCATAGGCTGCGCACGTTGAATCGTGAAATAGACCAGCACCGCGCCCGCAAGATTCAGGAGCGCGAAGACGTAGAAATTCGAGGCGATGCCGAAGCCGTCCACCAGCGCAGCGGACATCAGGCGTCCGATCAGATTGCTTGCAACATTGCCGGTGATATACGCGGCGAACGCACCGCCGGCGTCCATCGCGCTGCATTGTTCGCCAAGATAAGCCAGCGTCAACGCGAACGCCGATGCCATGCACAATCCTTGCGCTATCCGGAGCGTGGTGAAAGCCAAAAGATTCGGCGCAGACGCGAGCAGTGCGGTTGGAATTGCAAGCAACCCGAGACTGATGAGGATGCCCAGCCGGCGATCGATCTTCTGGCTGAACAGTCCGGTGGCGAGGCCCGCGATGGCCATGCCCATCGTGCTGGCATTGACGGCGAAACCCATAGCCGCCGGTGTCACGTTGTAGTGCCGTGTGAGCGTCGGCAGGATCGCCTGGGTCGCAAAGAGATCGACGACGGTGAGGAAAGCCGTCAGTCCGATGATGAAAGAGCGCAGAAATGCACCCGGCGAGTGACCGGCCGCTGTGGCAACGTGCATCGACCCGGTGTGGGATACCTGGCTCATATCCTGATCCTTGAAATGGCGGAGGGATGTGACGCCCCGGATGGTTGGGGCGACCGGGCGCCGGAGCGTCACATCACGTAACGAAGCCTTGGGGCAGGCCGGTCGTTACATATGGTGATCGTCCGGATCGCGGCGCACGTCACCGACGAACAGAACGACCGTCTTGTTGCCGAGATTCTTCCACCAGTGGGAGGTGCCGCTCTTTTCAGGGCGGATCTCGCCGGCCTTGTGAACGATCGGCGCAGCGCAATTGCTGGCGTATTCGATGATTTCGCCTTCGGCGACGTAGATTAGCGCGGGGCGATCGCCGTGGCTGTGCCATGGCACGATGCCGCCTGGCTGAATCACGAGCTTGCGGAAGCGAAGTTCGCGCCCCTTGATGTTGGCAGGCTCTTTCTCGAGATCGATCGCGCCGAGTGTTGTGTCGGTGACGCCGACGGCCTTGAAATCGACTTTCTCGCGCACATCGGGCTTGAACTTGTCAGCCGGGCATTCGCCGGCCGTAGCAGCGATTGACGAGATCATGATCGCGCCGGCAGCGGTGAGGCCTTGCCAGAGCGGGCGGCTTTTTACAGTAAGGTTGAACATGTGTGTCTCCTCTAAAGGCCCGGCCCTGAAATCAGCCGCAGCAACGGGAGTTACAATCGCTTCATGCCATCCGATGAGGAAATGCCGGGTTGCTTCCAACTCGATAGCGAACCGCTATGCCCGCGCGATATCGATACAGATGCGTAAAAATGGGCGCGTGAAATAGCCACCTGCGCGTTGCGAAGTTCTGTGAGTTAGATCAGATGCTTGATGTCAGAGGTGAAAGTTGGGTAAGCGTAGATCTTGTCCTTGATCGCCCGCGCAGGAATACCGTGGGTCATCGCCATCGCGAACAGGTTGACCAGTTCTTCGGCGGAGTGTCCCACCATGTGAGCGCCGAGGATCATGTCGCTGTCCTCGTCCACGATGATTTTTGCCCAAGCGAGGGTCTCGGCATAGGTGCGCGCCGATAGCCATTCGAGCATGTCGGTGGTGTGGACCTTGATTTTCAGACCCTTGTCCCGCGCGGCTTTTTCCGTGAAACCAACGGCGGCGAGGGCAGGCACGGTGTAAACCGCCGTGGCATTGCCGTCGTAATCAGGCGTGTGCCGCGCGCCATCCACGATATTCCGGCCGATCAATTCGCCTTCATAGGTGGCGATGGGTGAAAGCTGCGGAGACGTCGGCACGGCGTCGCCGCAAACGTAAACGGACGGATTTGAGGTCGATCTGAGATAGGGATCGGTCGTGATGCGCCAGTCGGTATGATTGACGTTCGCCGCCGCAAGATCCAGCGTATCGACATTGGCGACGCGACCTGCGCCGTTCACCACACGCTCGGCGGTGATGGTTTGCGCGATTCCGTCATGCGTGAATGAGACGCGAAAGCCATTGCCGGCTTGCTCGATACGCTCGACCTTCACCGATAGCTTGATATCGATGCCGATGCGCGCGCTTTCCTTTTGAATCTTTGCAACGGCATCTGCGTCCATCGCGGGCAGCAGTTGAGGAAAGGCTTCGAGGATCGTCACTTTCGTGCCGGCACGGGCAAAGACGTGACCGAATTCAAGGGAGATGACGCCACCGCCAATAAAGACAATCGAGCCTGGCAATGTGCGCTCGTTCAGCATGTCGTCCGATGTGATCATCAGGTCCGCGCCGGGTATGGGCAAATCGCGCGGTCTGGAGCCGGTGGCGATGACGATGTGCTTCGCCTTGAGAAGCCGGTCTCCCGCCTTGATGAGATTGGGTCCGGCGAACATGCCGCGCTCCTTGATGATCGTCACGCCCCGCTTGATCATTGAGGCTGTGAGGCGCTCGGGAATTCCCTTGATGAGTTCTTTTTCGCGGTCAATCAGCGCCGCCCAGTCGAGCTTGGGTTTCCCGACCGAAATGCAGTGTGTTGCGGCGCGCTCGATCTCGTGCAGTGCATGGCCGGCGGCCACCAGCACCTTCTTTGGTGTACAGCCCCGATTGGGACACGTGCCGCCAAGATCGTGGGATTCGATCATTGCCACCGACATGCCGGCGGCGCGGGTTGCGCCGGTCACGCCGATGCCTGCATTGCCGCCGCCGAGAATGACCACGTCGAATTTATCCGTCGTCATGGCATTTGCACTTTCGCTTGCGGAGCGATCACGGCGTCGGGTTACTTGCTTCTGAGGGTCGAGGTGATCGACTCCACCACGGCGGTGGCCATCTTGAACTGTGCTTTCCGGTCCATGATGCCGTGGCGTTTGGCAATCCATTCGAAATCGGTCCACACCGCCCAGACGTCGCCGTTCTCATCCTGCGTCAGCAGCAGCCGCACAGGCCAATCGAGCCCGGCATTGGGATTCGACGTGATGAACTGGGTGCCGAGCGGTGGATTGCCGAACACCAGCAAGGTCGAAGGCCGCAACTTGATCTCGGCGTCGGCGGCGAGTTTCGACTGATCGATCTCCATGAAGAACTTGATGCCCTTGCTGGCGATATCCTTCTTGATCCGGGTAACGGCTTCGGGAATCGCGACGGCGCTTTTAACCCGGACGATGCCGTCGTCGCTGCCGGCTTTTGCCGACGAGGCGAACGGCGAAGCGAGCAGAGCCATGAGAACAAGGGCTGATCGGAAGGTGGCTGAAAATGAGGTCATGCGACGTCTCCTGAATGGCTTTGAGATTGGCCTCAGAATGGCCGGATGTCGCAGCAGGCAGAAATACTGACTGGCTTCCGACTTGATAGCCGATCGCTATTGCGCCGCATCAGACCCTTTGTGGCGGCGTCGCATGCAGCGACGCTATCGTCTCGATTGGCGATCGGCATTTCAAAGACAGCGCGCCCTGCCGTCCAATGCCGCCACGCTCGATCGGCGGGCGCATCTATTTGGACAAGGAAAATCATGATGTCTCAGAAATCCACGGTCTTGACCTCGCTCGCCATCGCAGGCGCGTTGACTTCGGCCCTCACCATGGTCGCTTCCACAGCGCAGGCCCAGCAGCCGGCCAAGGAAAAGTGCTTTGGCGTTGCGCTCAAGGGACAAAACGATTGCGCCGCGGGCGCGGGCACGACCTGTGCCGCGACGTCGAAGGTCGATTATCAGGGCAACGCCTGGAAGCTGGTCGACAAGGGTGCATGCGTCGCGACCAAGACGCCATTGGGAGCGGGGTCACTCACCGCGATCAAGCGCCCGGCCTGAGCGGAGAACCGGACTCGCGGGTCAGCGCGCAGGCTGACCCGCCCATAACAATCGGCAGGAAACCAGGAGGACAAAATGGCGGAGACTGGAGCGCAACGCCCCATACCGGAACGATCTTCTCCGTCTCCGGATTATGCTTTCAGCACCATCAGCGTCGGCACCGGCCTGAAGCATGAGCACGCCGCAGACATCATCGATTCCAATCGTCATGTCGATTTCTTCGAGATCCATGCGGAAAATTACATGGGGGCAGGCGGTCCGCCGCATCATCTGCTACGCAGTATCCGCCGCGATTATCCAATTTCGATTCACGGCGTCGGCCTCTCTATCGGCGGAGCAGGCCCGCTCGATCGCGACCATCTGCGTCGGCTGAAACAGTTGATCGAAATCTATGAGCCTGTCGCGTTCTCTGAGCACCTGGCGTGGTCGAGCCACGGCGGCGTCTTCATGAACGATCTACTGCCGCTGCCTTACAATGCAGAAACGCTGAGCTGCGTCGCGGACCATATCGATGAGGTGCAGGATACCCTTGGCCGGCGCATGCTGCTGGAGAATCCTTCCACATATGTCGAATTCGAGACGTCTGACATGAGCGAGGTTGCGTTCCTGCAAGCGGTAGCATCCCGCACCGGGTGCGGCCTGCTGCTCGACGTCAATAATGTCTATGTCTCGGCGGTCAATCATGGATTCGATCCCGCAGCTTATATCGACGGTTTTCCGATCGGGCATGTCGGCGAGATGCATCTCGGCGGGTTTGCTGAAGATGTAGATACTGACGGCGGGCGTCTCCTGATCGATGCGCACGCATCGCCGACCGCCGATCCGGTCTGGGCGCTTTATCGCCGCGCCATCATGCGTGCAGGTCCGATTCCGACGCTGATCGAATGGGACAACGACGTTCCAGAGTTCTTCGCTGTCGTCGCCGAGGTCGCGCGGGCGAAGAACGCGCTCGTGGCGGAAGTGCGCCGCCGCAACCACAAGGTCGCCGCCTGAAACGGGAGGGTGTCATGACGAAGCCGGCTCGACAGGCACAGACAGAGAAATGCTTCGCGGCATCGGTGCTCGATCCGTCGCGGCGGGTTCCGTCTGTCGTGCGGGCATTGACGCGCCGGCGTGCGGGCAGCGGACTGGCGGTACATCGCAACAATGTATCCGCAAGCCTGATGAGTTTTGTTGCGGCGCGTTTCCCCGTCGTGCGCGCCATTGCCGGTGATGAGTCATTCTTCGCCCGCGTGCGGCAGTTCATTTTGATGCATCCGCCGCGCTCGCCGGTTCTGCTGCACTATGGTCGCGAATTCCCGCGGTTTGTGCGCGATCTCGGTTCAGAGGCATGTTTCAATTATGTTGCCGATGTTGCGCAACTCGAGCTGGCGCGGGCTGAGGCCTATCATGCGGCGGACGCTGTTGCTGTCGCGACGGAAGACTTCGCAAGTCTCTTGCCGGAGCAGGTGGGCGCGCTGCGGGTGTCTTTCCATCCGTCGGCGTCGCTGCTGGACTCGCGATTTCCCATCGTTTCGACCTGGTGGGCGCAACAGGAGCACAATTATCTCGACAAAGGCTCCTGGGGTGCCGAAAGCGCATTGATCGTGCGTCCCGAGCTGGATGTCGAGGTATGGAAACTGCCGCCGGGTGGCTTTGCCTTCATGACGTCGCTTGCCGGGGGCTGTTCGATTGCTGAAGCGGCATCGGCCGGCTTCCAGCACGCGGCTACGTTCGATTTTGCAGCGAATCTTTCGGTTCTTATTGGCGCGCGTGTGGTCACGTCGTTCGGTTAAAAAGGAACCGGCCGCATCAGTGGCCGGAAAGCGTCCTCGGGGGATGTCGTGATTATCGCGCGAACGCGGGCGCCGGTGGCGCACGATGCCAGATCAGATGATCGAGCGAAATCGCACCCGGACCACGCGCAATGATCGACAGCAGAAGCGCTGCCCACAAAATGTGTTCCGGCCAACCGCTGGGATAGATGAAAATCTCGATGACGGCGGTCATGAACAAGAGACCAAGCGCTGACAGTCGCGTCGCCAGTCCGATGACCAGCAGAACCGGAAAGACGTGCTCGGCAATCGTCGTCAGGTATGCGGCGGCGTCCGGCGGCAGGAGGGGGACCTTGTACTCATCCTGGAACAGAACGAATGTTTCCGGACGCAGGGAAAAGCCCGCGATCTTGGTCTGGCCTGACCGCCAGAAGACGCTTGCCACCGCGATGCGCGAAACCAGTGCGACGAACGAATAGGGGATCTGCTCGGCCAGGTTTCGGCCTTTTTCGAGAAAATGGATCATGGTTGACTCTCGCGGTATCGCATTGCGCCTTAAGCGCGTGCGGTGACTAAAGGTCAGATGCGCATGTTGCTGAAATGCCGTTTCACCATTGAAGCCATAGACAGCGCCTATGGCGTTTCTGCTGGACTTGCCGCGCGCGATCCGACGATGATTGTCCTGGATATTTCGCGGCGTGGATCACCTCTCGATGGAACAGTCAGTAACCGCCCAACAACAGACGTTCGTGCGGCCACGCGTGGTCATCGTCGGAGCAGGTTTTGCCGGGCTGACGGCTGCGAAGGCCCTCGCGCGCGGATCGGTCGATATCACTGTGATCGACCGGCATAATTATCATCTGTTCCAGCCGCTGCTTTATCAGGTTGCCACCGCCGCTCTGTCGCCGGCTGATATTGCCGCGCCTATCCGCGGCATTCTGGCCAGTCAGGCTAATACAACGGTGCTGCTGGCGACCGTATCGGGCGTGGATGTGGCAAGGGGTGAGGTGATTGCGGAAGGCCGCCGCATCCCGTTCGACTATCTCATTCTCGCCACCGGCGCGCAGCATGCCTATTTCGGCCATGACGATTGGGAGCCTTATGCGCCGGGCCTGAAGACCATCGACGATGCAACCCGCCTTCGCGGCCGTATCCTGCTCGCATTCGAACGTGCCGAAACCGCGACTGATATGGTTAAGCGGCAGCGGCTGCTGAATTTCGTTATCGTCGGCGGCGGCCCGACCGGCGTCGAAACTGCGGGCGCGATTGCCGAACTGGCAAAGCGCGCATTGGCATCGGATTTCCGGACTATCGATCCACGCCAGGCCCGCATCATTCTGCTTGAAGCCGGACCGCGTCTGCTGACCTCGTTCGATCCGTCGCTGTCGACCAAGGCGGCGGTGTCGCTCGAACATCTGGGTGTCGAAGTGCGTCTCGGGGCGTCCGTGACCGGCTGCGATGCGTTCGGTGTGTCGATCGGCGATGAGCGCATTGAGGCGTGCACGATCATATGGGCAGCGGGCGTGATGGCGTCACCGGCGGGCGACTGGCTTGGCATCACCACCGACCGGGCAGGTCGCGCAACGGTCGAACCGGATCTGTCGATCTTGGGTCATTCCAACATATTCGTAGTGGGCGACACCGCTTCGGTAGTCGGTGAGGACGGCAAACCGTTGCCGGGCGTTGCGCCGGTCGCCAAGCAGCAGGGGCAATATGTTGCCAATTTGCTATTGGCACGGGTCAGGAATAAGCCAGCACCGCCGCCTTTCCGCTACCGCGATTTTGGCTCGTTAGCCACCATTGGCCGCAAACTCGCGGTCATGCAGAGGGGCAACTTTAAGCTCTCTGGCTTAGCAGCGTGGATGCTTTGGTGTCTCGCGCACATCTATTTTTTGATCGGCTATCGCAACCGGCTGATCGTATCATTGAATTGGCTCTGGAATTACGTCACGTTCCAGCGCGGCACGCGGCTCATTACCAATGTCTCAGACTTGCGCGCGGTAGATGCATCTCTCGAACAGCTAAAATCAAGACTGGGTTCGCTGAAGGGCGCAGTGCGCGAGTGAATAGTTTCAAGATCTCGGCAAAGATCGATTGGAGGAAATCATGATTTCACCGGCCGTCGCCAGTCGACTCGAGCGGGCCTTTGAGGACTGCCGTGACATGGACGGAACTCTGAAAGAGCGGCTGAATACATATGCCGCCATCAGCCGCGAAGTTTTGCCGGAATATGGCGAGGCTGTGGATCGGTTGGTGATCCGGATCAATGAGAGCGGAGGAGGCGAGAACTCGCCGCGTCCTGGTGAACCGATGCCGCCCTTCGTGCTCCCGGATGAAACCGGTGCACTTGTGAGTCTCGAGACGTTGCTGGCCAGGGGACCGGTCGCCGTGATGTTTCATCGCGGGCATTGGTGCCCATATTGCCGCCTTAACGTCAATTCGCTGGTGAAAGCACAAGACCGGATCGCGGATGCCGGCGGGCAGGTTGTTATCGTGACCCCGGAACGTCAGGAATTTGCGCAGGAGTTCAAGTCCAGCGCGGATGCGCCGTTTCCGGTGCTGACCGATCTCGACAACGGATATGCACTGCTCCTAAATCTCGCGATATGGCTCAGTCCCGACCTGCAGCGAATCCTGTCCGGCCGCGATCTACCGAACTATCACGGCAACGATGCATGGATGCTGCCGATCCCGGCGACCTTTGTGGTCGGCTCTGGCGGCTTGGTGAAAGCGCGGTTCGTTGATCCAGATTTTCGCAAGCGTATGGACATTGACGACCTAATCGACGCGTTCAGAAGCTCCAACTAGCTTTCAGTTCTTTGCTGACGGATTTGCAGACGGCGACCAATCCGCGCCTCGCATCATCTTCATGACCGCGGATGCAACGGCTGTTCGCTCCCGGCCTGCGACGCCGTATAGTTGAACGGTGCGCTCCAGGTCGAGCCCATTAAGCCGTGCGCGCTTGAGCGTATCCGGTGCGGTCGCACTGAGCGGCACGAGTGCGACGCCAATGTCGGCTTCGATCAGCTTGATGAGATCGTTCTCTGACGACACCTCGTGACTGTGATCGACGTCGATCTCTTGGGCTCTCAATTGCGCGTTTAGCCTGTCTGCGTGCTCGCAGTATCCGCGCGAGAGAAGCTGCTGGGATTTCAGGTCTGCGAAATCGAGGTGGTCGCGGCCGGCCAGGGGATGGTTCTGGCTAATGAGCAACTGGAAACCTTCGGTGAAAAGCGGCCAGCTATCGAGACGATCCCAGTCTTCACCGATATCCGCGGCAATGCCGAGTTCGGCTTCGCCTTTCTTGAGATACTCCGCCACCTGCTTTCCGGTGCCGCGCATGATCCTGAATTCGAGCCGGTTGAACAACCGCTTCAGTTGCTCCAGATACGGAATGACCAGTGAAAGATCGATCGCTTCGGTAATGGCGATCCGCAGCGAACCAACTTCGCCGCTTTTGAACGACGATGCCAGTGAGCGGGCGCTGAGCGCCGCGTCGTAGCATTGCTTGAGCAGCGGAAGCATGCGCAGACCGAGCTCGGTCAATTGCGCGGCCGGACGCTCGCGGCGAAATAGATCGCCGCCGAGTTCAGCCTCGAGTTGCTTGATGGCGCGGGTCAGCGAAGGCTGTGTCACATTGCATTCGTCCGCCGCGCGCGTGAAGTTCAGCGTGCGGGTGACTGCCAGAAAGTATCGAACTTGATGCATTTCCATGATCGTGCCCCATCCGATCCTGCGATGCGGCACATCCTACCCCATGGCGTCCGGCGGCGACATCGAAACATCAATAGCGCGGACGTATCGATACAGAAGCCAGTGGGCATTTCCTTGAGTGAGGATCGGTCGGCAAAGTCGGGCCAAGGACCGCTTCCGGTCGCATGAAAGGCGTGTCATGAACATCCAGACCAAACCACAAGCCTCGAAATCCGCGCGGCTGCTTGACGGGAAAGTCTCGCTGGTGACCGGCTCGACCAGCGGTATCGGTCTTGGCATTGCGCGCGCGCTGGCGGAAGCAGGATCGGCCGTTGTTCTCAACGGCTTCGGCGAAGCTGCCGACATCGCGGCGGCGCAGGCGGCGATCGAGACCGACTTTGGCGTGAAGGTAAGCTATTCGGCAGCGGATATGACCAGGCCCGATGAAATCGCGAGCATGATCGCGGCCCTGCAGGGCAACCTCGACATTGTGGTCAACAATGCCGGAATCCAGCATGTTGCGCCGATCGATCAATTTCCCGTCGAGAAATGGAATGCGATCCTGGCCATCAATCTGTCTTCGGCCTTCCACACCATCCGCGCTGCGCTGCCAGGGATGCGGGCGAGGGGGTACGGCCGCATCATCAATATCGCGTCCGCGCACGGTCTGGTCGGCTCGCCCTTCAAGGCGGCGTATGTGGCGGCCAAGCACGGCATCGTCGGGTTGACCAAGGTTGTTGCGCTTGAGACTGCGGAAGATGGCATCACCTGTAACGCGATCTGTCCGGGTTATGTCTACACGCCACTGGTCGAGGCGCAGATCGAAGGTCAGGCCAAGGCGCACAACATTCCGCGCGAACAGGTTATTCGTGAGGTGTTGCTGGCACAGCAGCCCAACAAACGCTTCGCCACCGTCGAGGAGTTGGGCGCGCTCACGGTGTTTCTTGCCAGCGACGCCGCGGTATCGATCACCGGCGCCGCATTGCCGGTCGATGGCGGCTGGACGGCGCACTGACCCGGCAGGTTTAGAAACCTCTTTTCCGAAGGCAAATCACCCATGAAGCCTGCGCAGGACAACCAGAAAATGCAGACCATCAAATCGCCCGACCTGAAGTTTCCGGGGCAGGTCGTCCTCGTCCTGCAGGGGGGCGGTGCGCTTGGATCCTATCAGGCCGGTGTTTATCAGGCGCTGCATGAAGCCAATATCGAGCCTGACTGGATTATCGGCACCTCCATCGGCGCCATCAATGCCAGTCTTATTGCAGGAAATCTTCCCGCGAACAGGCTCCGCAAGCTGGAAGAATTCTGGGGCCGGATGGAGCAGAAACCGGCATGGGCCTTTCCGGGCGTGTGGCCACCTTTTTCTGAAAGTCTGTCCTATTGGTCGACCGTATCAAGCGGTATCTCAGGATTCTTCAAGCCCAATCCTTTTGCGCAGTTCGGCACGGAATATCCGCTGGGCGCGGACAGTGCGGGCTACTATTCGACCGAGCCTCTGGAAAAGACGCTGCTCGATCTGGTGGACTTCTCGCTGGTCAATCAATGCTCCCCGCGTCTGACGGTCGGTGCGGCGCATGTGCGTTCAAGCCAGATGCGCTACTTCGACAGCCGCGACTCCGATCTCGGCGTGAAGCACATCATGGCCTCGGGTGCGCTGCCTCCGGCATTTCCTCCGGTGCGTATCGAAGGCGAATTGTACTGGGACGGCGGAATCCTCTCGAATACTCCAACCGAAGCGGTGTTCGATGACAATCCGCGAAAAAATTCGCTGATCTTCGCGGTTCACATGTGGAATCCTGACGGCGCGGAGCCGCAGACTATGGCAGATGTTTTGAACCGCCAAAAAGACATCCAGTATTCGAGCCGCATCGCCAGCCATATCGCGCGCCAGCAACAGGCCCACCGGCTGCGTCACGTTATCAACCAGCTAGTTGCGCGGTTGCCCGAAGATGAACGAAAGAACGAAAAGGTTCGCGAACTGGCAGCCTATGGTTGCCCAACGCAGATGCACGTCGTTCGCTTGCTGGCGCCGCAACTGGCGCGCGAAAATCACACCAAGGATGTAGATTTCAGCCCGTCGGGCATTCGACAGCGCTGGGCGGCCGGATACTCTCATACGCGCAGTGTTCTGGATCGTATGCCTTGGGGCGGAGAGTTCGATCCGCTCGCCGGCGTGATCCTTCACGAGCATGCTGCACAAATGTCCGCAGCAGCTGAGTAAACGATAATTCCTCAAATCTGTTGGTGCCTTGGCCGCGCGGAAGCGCGATGCAGCTGTCGCGCAAGGTGATGCGTGCCCGCTTGAGTTCTCTCTCAGACACAAAAAAGCGGTGAGAATCTTGACGATTCTCACCGCGGTTTTGGCAATTCCGGGCGACATGCGACGCCTGCGCTCAGAATGGATCAGGCTTGGGTTTCAGATCCCGCGTGAGCCGATACCGCCCTTGCGTGCGATGGATTTGGAAATCTGCGAACGCATTCTTCAGGTTCGTGTTCGGGTTGCTGAGCCGCAAGATCATAGGTCAGGGCAAAAAACGTGGCGTCGCGTATTCGTTCCTGTTCGTGCATCCCGACGGCGGCCAGCTCGTGGAGATCGGCAAGCTTTTCGAGGCGGGTCGCATCCGGACGGTGGTCGACAAGGTCTTTCCGTTCGATCAGACCAAGGAGGCGCTAGCCTATCTCGAAAAGGGCCGCGCCAAGGGCAAGGTCGTGGTCCAGATGAGGTAACAGCGTTTAATATAGCGACGGAGCGAGCGTTAGACAAAACGGTCAGGCTGTTACTTTCTAACTTCGATTATCAGATCGCTATCGGCGTCACCCTGGAGATCGCGCCCGCTTTCTCCACAGCCATAGCTTGGCCATCACTTGTACGGTCGCTCCGAGAACCAGCGCGCAAAGAGCCGCCTTCGACATCGTCTCCATCGTCCCTTCGATCAGCATGGCGTGGACCACGCCGCCTGTGACAATGACCACCGCGAAAGCCATGTGAACAATGCGCCACGCTCGCGGTCTCAGCCGCATTTTCCGGCGGAATGCGGCTAAAAGCGCGACGGCGAAAATCGCCCACATGGCGATCACACCCCATGGTGAGAACGGGGTCGGCGATGCGAACAGCAGCGCGTCAATCATGTCCGGTGGACTCGTGATCCAAAGCCCCGCAACGTGGACGATCACTGCAACGACCAGCGCACCGCCGATCCAGTGATGCACGCGCCGTCCACGATAAGCCGACAGTCCCGGCAGGTATCCAGCCATCAGCAAAGGCTGAACGAGCACCAGACCGAGTGCGATGATTCCTGCGAAGCCAGCGAGGATGTAGACCGGACCGCGCCATTGGAGCAGGGGGCTCGCCGCTGCAAGAGCGATTGGCACGCACACCACGGCTGCAAGAGCGGCCCAGATCAAGGTCGCCCTGGCCGATCTCATCCCTTTGTTCCCTGACTGGTCAAGCAGCCTGGAGGACGAAATGCGCTTCGAGGCTGGTTTCCTTTGCGCTCCGCATCACGGGACGGAGAAAAACGGTTTTGAATTCACCGCTGTCGTAGGCGAGGTGTCCGTGCGGCTGGCCGAAAACCGGAATGATCTGCGGCATCTCGAGACGGAACGCTCCGTTCTTGTCTGTGAGCGTGGCGCCATGACTTTGCGGTTCGTGCTCCTGCCCCTCGGTCGTGTGCGCCCAGATTTGGATGCGCTGTCCAGCAAGCGGAGCTCCGTCGCCTGCGCGGCGTACCGTGCCGCTCATCCAAAAGCCACCTTTGCCGATCCGGTCTACGGTCGGCGCGCCCTTGAGGTAATTATTGGATCCACCCGACATCGAAGATGTCGGTGCCAGACCCTCCGCGCGGGCAGGTACTAGAAGTCCGGAAATCCCGGCTGCGAGAACAGAGCTCCCGGCGGCGAGCAGGCTGCGGCGATTGAATACGACGCTGCTCATGTGAACTCCTCCTGACGACCACTTGACTGCTCCGCTGGTGGGAAGGGAACAGGCGCGATAGATCTTGAGTTTAGCGCGGTTGCGACCAATTTCCAGCTGAGGCGGAGGCAGGATAGGTCGCAATGACAGAGTTGTGAATAAGCGTGCGGGCCGTTCAGAAGCGCTAAGTTCCTTCGCTTCGCTCTGTTGGATGTAGCAAGCTTAAGTGTCGTCGAGACTGATGAGTGCCGGTGGATGATCGTCACGACGTTTTTTGTAGTTGAGATAGTAACGCATATCGCGGGGATTTAGGGCCTGGCGGCAATGGTCGCACGCGACAATCGGTTCAAAATCCTTGCCGCAATCGAGGTGCTTCAGAATGAGCGGCTTCTCGTATCCGAGCCACTGATCGCCCCAACGCAACATCTGAATGAGGGGCAGATACAAATCTCGGCCAGTGGTCGTGAGCTTGTATTCAAATCGTTCCGGCACATCGAGATACTTTATTCGTTTCAAGATATTCTGGCTGACAAGGCGGCCAAGTCTATCGGTCAATATGTTTGTAGCGATCCCGAGCCGTTGTTGCAGGACGTCAAATCTTCGGACGCCGAAGCACATTTCTCGCACAACCAGAAAGGTCCAGCGATCCGCCAAAATGCCTAGCGTGCGCGAGACTGATGAAGGGCGTCCTCGCTCGAAGGTTTCGACGCCCCCGGTCCGTCTGCGCTGCGGCATGGCGGTCACCAGTGAAACGCCCGCTCCCGGACCATCGCGATACGCAACACGCAGTGCATCGATCGGTTCATGGCAAGCAGAGCAGATTGTTTCAGGGTGGCATTCGTGTCCGCAACTTGCATGGACAAGGCGTAGCGGCGGCGGCTTGTCGCCAGCCAGCCAATCGTCTCCGAAACGGAGCATCGCAAGCATCACAAGATAAAGATCGAAGCCTCGCTCGGTCAGGCGATACTCGAAGCGAGCGCTATCGGCGAGGGGGGCGCGCGAGAGAACTTTAGCTTTAAGAAGCTGTGCAAGCCGGTCACTCAGTGTGCTGCGCGGCATCTGCAGCACAGCCTGGACCTGATCGAAGCGGCGCGCGCCGAGATAAACCTCTCTCAGCACGAGAAAAGACCACGCATCCGACAAAATCGCTAATGTGCGGTCGACGGAGCAGTTACGAACCATCGGACGTTCGACAGTTTTCGTCGATTGCCGGAGCGCGCGGGAAGCCGATCCTTTGGACGAGGTGCGTGCCATACATCCACTCTCGGCCGAGAATAGCCGCTGTTACCCGCGCCGTTCGGATAGGACTTCGGCGAGCTGGTCGATGGCCTCGCGATCGACAAGCAATGTTCTGGCGGGAGCGGTGGTTTGCTGCCGGCCAAACAGATAGCCAATCGCCGCAACGATGACGAGTAAAGCGCCGCTTGTGAAATCTGGAGAGACGTGCGCGCCGATCGGCTTCAGGCTTGGCAACGCGCCTCCGAACAGAAACCAGCACGCGCAGATTACGGCGAAAAGCATGAAAATGCCCACGGGCCTCACATGCTTGAAAAAACCTGGCGTAACATCCACTGCCGCAGGGGCAGGGCGCGGCCGGCGAGGTGCCGGACGATGGGAAGCCGCCGCCGACGCGCCTGCTGTGTTCGCGGAGGTTGTCGAACCGGCATTGCGTTCCGGGTTTTCCATAACGGCTGGTGCGATATCTTTCTCTAAGCCGCCGCCGTATTGCGCTTCAATCTCTTCGGCAAAGCGTTTGAAGAAAAGACCGGACATCTGTTTGGCGGTGGCGTCGATCAGCCTGCCGCCGAGTTGGGAGAGCTTTCCGCCGACCTGCGCCGATACGTCATAGTGCAGGATGGTATCTTCGCCGTCCTGTTCCAGCCGGACGATAGCGCTTCCCTTGGCGAAGCCAGCGACGCCGCCTTGACCCTCGCCAGCGATGCGATAACCGTTCGGCGGATCGAGATCCGACAATGTCACGGCGCCCTGGAACTTTGCAGTGACTGGACCGACCTTGATCAGCGCAATTGCGGTCATCTGCGTATCGGATGTTTTGATCAATTCCTGACAGCCGGGAATGCAAGCCTCCAGAACGGCAGGATCGTTAAGAGCCTTCCACACGATGTCGCGGCTTGCGGGAATTCGCTGCTGGCCGTTCATATCCATAGTCTTGTCTCCGTAACATCCGGGCGGCGAGCACTTAGCGCGCGATTCACGCCTTATTGCGGCGCATCACCGCCCGAAATTATTTGGCCGTCTTGACATGCTCTAACATAGTCTAATAATGCAAGTCACTATGAAAGTCGACAAGACATCGATATTGCGCGACCAAATGTGCGGGTTGTCGGTGCGGCATCTGCTGCGCGCCGCACCTGTTGCGCGTGCGTTTCTTTCAGGAACCGCTTTATGAAGCCGGCATATTTCGAATACGTCCGGGCAGAGAGTGCCGAACATGCTGTGCAGACTCTTGCCTCCGCAGGCGGCGACGGGAAGGTGATCGCGGGCGGCCAGAGCCTGATGCCGATGATGAACTTCCGCCTGGTGAAGCCGTCGGTTCTGGTGGACATCAATCGCATTCCCGGTCTCGATGCCGTTCAGATCCGCGGCGACAAACTTGTGTTAGGCGCGCTTGTCCGTCACCGTATGACGGCAACGGACGCGTTGATCGCGGAACACATCCCGGTGTTGCACCACGCGATGAAGCATGTCGCGCACCTCACGGTCCGGAACCGAGGTACATTCTGCGGCAGCGTCTGCCACGCCGATCCTGCGGCCGAGATGCCGATGATGTCGCTGCTTCTCAATGGTGTCGTGCGCATCGTGTCGCCTCGCGGCGCGCGCGCGCTTGCTGCGCAGGAATTCTTTGTTGGCTCGCTGGTCACTGCGCTGGAACCCGACGAACTCGTCACCGAAATCGAAATCGATAAGCTCTTACCCGATACCGGGTGGGGATTCGAGGAATTCGCCCGGCGGCACGGCGACTATGCGCTTGCCGCAGTTGCGGTGACGATGCGATGGCGTGAGGGGCTGGCGTCGAATGTGCGGATCGGGATGATGGGTGTTGGAGAAATGCCCATGCGCGCTCCACAAATCGAGGCGATGCTGGAAGGCCGCGAGATCAATAGCACTACAATCCGCGAAGCCATTGACGCGCTGAGGGCGGAACTCGAACCCAATTCCGATTTAAACGCGTCAGCGGATTATCGCCGGCATCTGGCTGGCGTCCTCGCACGCCGCGCCATAACCGATGCCTGGGCGCGGGCGGAGAAAGGCGCAGCGGCATGAACGAGCGCACCGAGATCACCGTTTCTGTGAACGGCTTGTCCTATACGCGGCGTATCGAGCCGCGGATGCTGCTGACCGATTTTCTGCGTCACGAACTCGGGCTGACCGGCACACATGTCGGTTGTGAGCATGGTGTTTGCGGCGCCTGCACGGTTCTGCTCGACGGGCGCAGCGCGCGCTCCTGCTTGATGCTCGCGGTGCAAACCGACGGCGCAGACATCGAAACAGTCGAGGGTCAGGGAACGGTCGAAAATCTCGGCCGCATTCAACAAGCGTTTCGGGATCATCATGGACTTCAGTGCGGCTTCTGTACGCCGGGCTTTGTCATGACCATCGCCGACATGTTGCGGCATCATAACCTCGACAACGACGAGGAAATCCGCGAAGCCCTGTCAGGGAATATCTGCCGCTGCACCGGATATGAGCATATCGTCAACGCGGTGCGCGAATTGGCGAAAGAAAGAGGGGCGCTCAAGTGAGTGCATTCGACTCGTCGTCGGTGGAGATGCGGCCGAAGATGGTCGGTCAGCGCATCAAGCGCACGGAAGATCCGCGCCTGCTGGCAGGTGTAGGCCGTTATGTGGACGACATCAGTCCTCAGGGAACGCTCCACGTCGCGATCCGGCGCAGCGACCAGCCGCATGCCCGCATTCGCGGAATTCACGTCGGCGAGGCTTTCACAGTGCCGGGCGTGGTGGCGATCTTCGACGCAACTGATATCGAGGGCGATTTCAAGCCAGCCGTTCCAACATCCAAAATGAAAAACTACTATGCGACGCCGATCTGGCCACTGGCGCGCGGCAAGGTGCGTTATGTCGGCGAGCCGGTTGTCGCGGTCGTGGCAGAGAGCCGTTACGCGGCCGAAGACGCGTTGGAGCATATTTCAATCGATTACGAGCCGTTGCCGTTCGCCATTCGCCAGATCGATGCGGTTGCCGACGATGCCCCGCTGCTCCATGAGGAAGCTGGCAGTAACGTCATCATCTCCCGCGAATTCAAACGCGGCGATGTCGACAAGGCAATCGCGGAAGCCCCGGTGACGGTCAAAGGCGTTTTCCGCATGACGCGGAAAACGGCGGTGGCGATGGAGAACCGGTCTTATCTGGCCGAGTGGGACAAGCGCCGTCTTGCCCTGACACTGCATTCATCGACCAACATTCCTGGTGTGATCCGGGACGTGCTCTCAAGCTGTTTCGATCTCCCAGGCAATCGGATGCGCGTGGTCGCGCCCGATGTTGGCGGCAGTTTTGGCGGGAAGGGCTCTCTTTATAGCGAAGAGATGCTGGTCTGCGTGCTGGCGCGAAAGCTCGGAAAGCCGATCAAGTACATTACCGACCGGCTCGAAGATCTGTCGTCAACCAGTCAGGCCTTCGACGAACTGATGGATGTCGAGCTCGCGGTCGATCGTGACGGCAAGCTGCTTGGGCTCCGCGCCGATGTAATCGGCGATATTGGCGCCTATTCGATTTATCCGTGGACGGGAGCGCTCGAGCCGGTGCAGGTGGTGAGCTTCCTGCCAGGGCCGTACCGGCTTGAACATTATCGCGGCCGCATCCGGGGCGTTCTTACACCGAAGCCTCCGACCGGCCCCTATCGTGGCGTCGGGCGTCCGTCTTCGACGTTCGCGATGGAGCGCCTCATCGATATGGCTGCGCGTAAGATCGGCATGGATCCGGTTGAGATGCGCCGACGCAATCTGATAACGGCTGATGAGTTCCCTTACCGGACGGCTTCCGGCATTATCTGGGACAAGTCAGCGTTTCAGGAATGTCTGCAAGGCGCCTGCGATCATGTGGATTATCCAGCGCTGGTGCGCGAGCGTGACAAGGCGCGTAAGGAAGGGCGATGGGTCGGCATTGGCCTGTCCAGCTATGCTGAACTGACCGGCATCGGGTCGCGCATTTCGGTTGCACCGGGCATGCCGATCAATACCGGAACCGAGACATCATCGATCCGCATCGATGCGACCGGCGCGATTACCGCGGCCTTCGGCATTTCTTCCCACGGTCAAGGCTTGGAGACGACGCTTGCGCAAGTGATTGCCGATGAACTCGGCTGCAAGATGGAGGACGTGGAAGTTCAGCACGGCGATAGTGCACTGGTGCCCATGAGCACCGGCACATTCGCCAGCCGTTCGGCCGTGCTGGGCGGTGGTGCTGCAACTTTGGCCTCGCGTGTCGTCAAGACCAAGGTTCTCAAAGCCGCGGCCTATTTGATGAACCAGCCCGTCGAGGAGCTGGAAGCAGCGGGCGGAATCATCCGCTCGCGGGCATCGAACGTTTCAATGACATTCAAGGAAGTCGCCAACGCGGTCTATTCGCAGATGGGCAGCATCCCGCATGAACAGCGCGAAGATCTGGTCGCTTCCGAAACGTATGACCCCTATCTCGGCACGGCCTGTTCCTCGACGCATCTGGCGATGGTGGAAATCGATCCGGAAACCTACGGGGTTACGGTCAGGCGCTATGTCGTGGCGGAGGATTGCGGACGAATCATCAATCCGATGATCGTCGACGGGCAGGTGCAGGGCGCCGTCGCGCAGGGCATCGGAGCGGCCTTGCTGGAAGAGATTGTTTATGACGATCAAGGCCAGTTCGTCACCGCCAGCCTTGCGGACTATCTGGTGCCTGTCGCCACCAACGTTCCACAAATCGGTATCGTCCACATTGAAGCGGACTTGCCGAACAATATTGGCGGTTTCCGGGGAATGGGCGAGGGCGGCACCATCGGCGCGCCGGCCGCGATCGCCAATGCCGTGTCCGATGCGTTGTCGCCGCTCGGCATCGAGGTCGATACGTTGCCCGTCACGCCGGAACGAATTTTCCGCATGATCGAGGCGGCGCGTGTGAAAAGTACAGCCGACTAACCGGTCCTGTCCCGGTCTTGACGCGACCGGTATATCCCTTCAATCTTCACGGTGAGGATCCAAATTCTGGAAATCCGCAACATAATCATGCGCTAAAGGGCGATCGGTCTGAGCGAGATGGCACGGCTGGCACTTGCAACAAAAGAAAAAAGACCTGCCAAACCTCTGAATGCAACCTCTCCAGTGCGCAAAGGCAAGAAGCCATCGAGGCTAACCGAACGGCGATGTTCGATTGCGAGCACGGTTGGCATTCTCTCCGACGCATGGGCTTTTCTGGTCATTCGAGAAGCCTTCTTCGGCGCCAAGCGATTCGAAGAGTTTCGCTCAGGCCTCGAAATATCGCGTGCGACACTGACGGATCGGCTGCGGCGCCTGACGCGCGAGGGGATTCTTCGCGAGGTCAGCTATTCGGATACGTCGAGCCGCGTCGAATACAAGCTCACCAAATCCGGAATGGATCTTTATCCGGCGTTCATGGCGCTCATGCAATTCGGAGACCGCTGGCTGATAGACGCCAGCGATGTACCGCTCCAGTTGATCCACGAAGGCTGCAATTGCGTCAGCAAACCGATCGTCGCGTGCTCGTGTTGCGACCAGCGCGTTGTCTCGCGCGATGTCACCTATCACGATGGGCCTGGAGCGGGGAGGCTTCGCATCGATGCCTCCCGACGCAGCCGAAGGACCGCGGACGAATTCATGCGCGGCCGACCGAGCTCCGTGTCGCGCGCCCTGGAAGTGATCGGCGATCGCTGGAGCTTTCTGGTCATTCGCGAGGCGTTCTATGGGGCGGCCCGGTTCGATCAGTTTCAGGCCGAGCTGAATATCGCGTCCAACATTCTGACCGACCGCCTTGCCCGCCTTGTCGAGCGCGGCGTTTTCAAGAAGAGAATGTATCAATCGGCGCCCGAGCGCTTCGAGTATTTGCTGACCCCGATGGGAGCAGACTTGCATGGGCCATTGATGATGATGATGGCTTGGGGGGATCGCTGGCGGGCGAATGGTGAACCGCCGATGCTTCTGAAGCACGAGACCTGCGGCAAGGTTTTTACGCCGACCGTCGTCTGTAATCGGTGCGGCGAGCCAATCCATGCCTACACGATGAAATACCGGATGCGTTACAACCCCGACAAGTTCGGTGGACGGAAGAGCAGCCGGGCAGTGCCCGGCCGCGTTTGATGATCCGCGTTCGTCTGATTATTTCTTGACGAGCGGGCACTTGCTTTCCGACAGCGGCCGGAAGGCCTCATCACCCGGAATAACCGCACGAAGCTTGTAGTAGTCCCAAGCGTATTTCGATTCCGAAGGCTTTTTCACTTCGTACACATACATATCGTGAATGAATCGGCCATCCTCGCGGACACGGCCGTTCTTGGCGAAGAAATCGTTCACTGGCATCTCACGCATTTTCGCCATTACGATCTTGGCATCGTCGGTGCCGGCAGCCTTGATCGCATTGAGATAATGCATGGTCGAGGAATAGTCGCCCGCGTCGCCCATGTGAGGCATCCGCTTCATTTTCGCAAAGAACTTCTTCGAGAATGCCCGCGTTCCTTCGTCACGATCCCAGTAGAATCCGTTCGTCAGCACGAGACCTTGAGCGGTCGTCAGTCCCATCGAGTCGATGTCGGTAATCCAGACCAAGAGGCCTGCGATTGTCTGCTTTCCGCCTTCGGTCAGGCCAAAGTCTTTTGCCGATTTGACCGCATTGATGAAAGTTGTGCCGGACCCTGCCACTGCAACCACCTTCGCTTTTGAAGCCTGCGCTTGCAGGAGGAACGACGAATGGTCGGCGGTGTCGATTGGATAGCGGATCGAGCCGACAACGGTGCCGTTGTTTGCCTTCACGACGCTGGCGGTATCCCCTTCAAGGGCGTGCCCGAATGCGTAGTCTGCGGTGAGGAAGTACCAGGAATTTAGGCCTTCCTTGATCAACGCCTTGCCCGTGCCCTGTGCCAGCGCATAGGTGTCGTAGGCATAGTGGATGCTATTCGGCGTGCAGGAATCGCCGGTCAGGCGCGACGAACCCGATCCGTTGACGATAGCAATCTTGTTCTTCTCCTGTGCGACGTTGGTGACCGCCAGCGCGATGGACGAATTGATCAGGTTCGCGATCATGTCGACCTTACCGACATCGTACCATTCTCGGGCCTTGGCAATCGCCACCTCATTGCGATTCTGATGATCGGCAACAATCACTTCGATGGGCTTGCCGAGAACCGTGCCGCCGAAATCTTCAACCGCCATTTTCACCGCGGTAACAGAGCCGTCACCGGCTTCGTGGGAAAATTGTCCAGACATGTCGGTCAAAACACCGATCTTCACCACATCGTCGGAGATCTTCGTCTGGGCATATGCCGGCCCTGCCAACGCAAGCCCCGCGGCAAGTGCCAATGTCATCTTTTTCATTGTTTCCTCTCCCTTGTTTAAATGGCCGATTGCTGCGGCCCTGCAGATAGACTTGCATAACTAGACTAATTTGATATGAAGCTGTCAACAGGCGTGATGAACTTGATTGCATTGCGCCGCACAACAGATGCGGAGGAGATCGCCGGATGGACGCGACGCACAGTGATGCCGTGCCGGACGCTGACATCGTGTTGCAGGCACGCGGGTTGCGGAAGGAATTCCGCGGCTTCGTCGCGGTCGGCGGTGTCGATCTCGATATTCGCCGCGGTGCGATCCACGCATTGATCGGTCCTAACGGAGCAGGCAAAACGACAGTCTTTAACCTCCTGACGAAATTCCTGAATCCGACTTCGGGGCATATTCTTCTTGAAGGTGCGGACGTCACGACGGAGCGGCCGGCTGCGCTCGCGCGGCTTGGGTTGGTGCGGTCCTTCCAGATTTCAGCTGTGTTTCCGCACCTGACGGTGAGCGATAACGTCGCCATCGCGCTTCAGCGCAGCTCCGTGTCCCCGTTGAAGTTCTGGCAGCAGCGCTCGCGGCTCGGAGATATGTCCGAGCGGATTGAGGCCCTGCTCAATCAGGTTGATCTTGTTTCTTTTTCCCATCAGCGCGCGGGCGATCTCGCTTACGGACGCAAGCGCGCACTTGAACTGGCGACGACGCTGGCGGCGAATCCCAAAGTCATGTTGCTTGATGAGCCGACGCAAGGCCTTGGCCACGAAGACGTTGACCGGGTCACGGCACTGATCAAGCGGGTGGCAATTGGTCGCACCGTCGTCATGGTGGAGCACAACATGAAGATGGTCGCGCGGATCGCGGACCGGATCAGCGTGCTGCGCCGTGGTGAGATTATCGCCGAAGGCGGCTACGACGAAGTGTCACGCGATCCGCAGGTCATCGAGTCCTATCTCGGCTCCAGATCACGCACAGCGGGGCTCAAGCAATGACGTCTGTGGCAAACGATAGTGCAGGAGAAGCGCTCTTGTTACAGGATCTCCATGCCTGGTACGGGGAATCCCATATCCTGCACGGCATGACGTTCTCGCTGCAGCGAGGAGAGGTCGTGGCGCTGCTGGGGCGCAATGGCAGCGGGCGGACAACGACGCTTCGCGCGATCATGGGGCTGATCGATCGGCGTGAAGGCATCATTCGCATCGGCGGCAAGGATGTTCTCCATCTGCCACCGCATCTGGTTGCACGACTTGGCGTCGGATATTGCCCGGAGGAGCGGGGGATATTTGCGTCGCTCTCATGCGAAGAAAATCTTCTTCTGCCGCCACAGCAGTCGAGCGGCGGGATGCCGCTTGAAGAGATCTATTCGCTGTTGCCGAATCTGGCCGAGCGGCGTCAAACGCCGGGCACACGGCTCTCCGGCGGCGAGCAGCAGATGCTGGCGATCGCGCGTATTCTGCGCACCGGCGCTCGCCTGCTGTTGCTTGACGAAATTTCGGAAGGCCTCGCGCCGGTGATCGTTGACCGGTTGTTCGATCTCATCATCGAGCTGAAGTCACGCGGCTACACCATCCTGCTCGTGGAGCAGAACAAGTATTTCGCTGGGCCGCTGGCAGACCGTTTTCTCGTGGTCGAGCATGGCGATGTCACGATACAGCTAACTGCTTCGGAATTGGCGGCGAAGGCCGAACTCGTTGACCGCACGCTGGGCGTTTGAGGGCTGAGATGTTCGATATTCCATTACAGGTGCTGCTTGGCCAAATCACCATCGGTCTGGTGAACGGTTGCTTTTACGCAATCCTGAGCCTTGGCCTTGCGTTGATCTTCGGCCTTCTCAACGTCATCAATTTTGCTCACGGCGCGCTCTATATGCTGGGGGCATTTGGCGTGTATCTCGCGATGCAGAAGCTCGGCGTGAATTACTGGTGGTCGCTGCTGCTCGTGCCCGTGGTTGTCGGCGCATTTGGGGCACTGGTTGAACGCCTGCTGTTACGCCGCCTGATCGGTCTCGATCATCTCTATGGCCTCCTGTTCACGTTCGGACTTGCACTTGTTCTCGAAGGAATCTTTCGCGACATTTATGGCTCCGCCGGATTGCCTTATCCGACCCCGCCGGCACTGCGCGGCCTGGTTGATCTCGGGTTCATGCGGATGCCGATCTACCGGGTCTGGATCGTCGGCGCGTCGCTCGTCGTCTGTTTCGCAACATGGTTCCTGATCGAGCGTACCCGTTTGGGCTCTTATCTGCGCGCAGGGACCGAGAACGCCAAGATGGTGCAGGCGCTGGGCATTAACGTGCCGCTGATGGTGACATTCGTCTATGCGCTGGGTGCCGCGCTTGCCGCATTCGCTGGCGTGCTTGCTGCGCCGATTTATCAAGTTCAGCCGCTTATGGGGTCCAACATTCTGATCGTGACATTCGCGGTCGTTGTGATCGGCGGTCTGGGATCGACCGCGGGAGCCATCGCCACGGGGCTCGCCCTGGGTGTGATCGAAGGGCTTTCAAAAGTGTTTTATCCCGAAGTGTCTTCAACCATCGTTTTCATCGTTATGGCGCTCGTCCTTCTGGTGCGGCCCGCCGGCCTGTTTGGACGTGAAGCATGAACCGGACCATGAAAACATCCACCGCTCTTCTGATTGCACTTGCTGTCGTCGGCGTTCTGGCGCCGATGACGGGACTCTATCCGCAATTCCTGATGAAGTGCGTTGCGCTGGCGCTGTTCGCCGTCGCGTTCAATTTCTTTACCGGAAATGTCGGACTGCTCTCGATCGGTCACGCCGCCTTTTTTGGAATGGGTGCCTACGCGGCTGGCTACGCCACGAAGGAATGGGGCTTTACGCCTGAACTGGCACTGGCAGCCAGCCTTGTGGTGGGTATTGCGCTGGGACTCGTAATGGGCGGGATGGCCATTCGTCGTCAGGGCATTTACTTCGCGATGATTACATTGGCGCTGGCGCAGATGGTCTATTTCGTCTGTGTGCAGGCGCCTTTCACTGGCGCAGAAGACGGCCTGCAACGAATCCCGCGGCATTCGCTGTTCGGGGTGATTGATTTATCCAGCGACCTGATGATGTATGCGTTTGTTTTGGCTATCATGATCGCGTCGGTCTGGGGCTTTCAGCGCATTATGGAATCGCCGTTCGGTCAGGTGCTGCTCGCCATTCGCGACAACGAGCCGCGCGCGATTTCGCTGGGATACGACGTTCAGAAATACAAGCTGTCCGCATTCACGATTTCTGCGGCGGTCGCCGGTCTTGCGGGCGGCGTGAAGGCGCTGACGCTCGGCTTCGCCGGGTTGCCGGATGCGCACTGGACGCAATCCGGCAATGTCATTCTGATGTGCCTGCTTGGCGGACTCGGCACTCCACTCGGGCCGGTGATCGGCGCCATTTTGGTGGTCGCGCTTGAAAGCCGACTGTCGGGTCTTGGCGTCGTTCAAATTGGTCCGGTTACACTGGATTTGTCGAGTAAAGTGCCGATTATTATCGGTCTCATCTTCATGACATGCGTCCTGCTGTTCCGTCGCGGTATTGTCGGCGAGATCAGCGCGGCTTTTGCATCCGCGAAGGCGCGCCGGAAATCCGTAGCCGATGACGAAAAGAAATCCGTGGCGAGTTGACACAGGTCGCCAAAATAAGTCTATTTATGCAAGTGACTGACGTCGAAGATTGGCCGGCGTGTGGCCACCTCCCGATGCGCATTTTGCCCCAGGATTGAACGGAGTTTGGAGTGCAGGGTTTCGTCTTTCAATCCACCAAATCGATTCTGGTTGAGCCTGGCAGCTCATCGCGTATCGGCGAACTTGTGAAGTCTCTCGGCTGTCAGTCCATTCTGCTGGTGAGCGATCCGGGCGTAAAAGACGCTGGGCTTTTACAGGCGGGATTGCAGGGGCTGGAACAACAGGGCGTTGCCGTCACCTTGTTCACCGATGTCGAGGCCGATCCTCCGGTCCACGTCATCGATGCGGCTGTGAAGCTTGCGAAGGACGCGAAAGTCGATGGCGTTGTTTCCATCGGCGGCGGCAGTTCAATGGACGTGGCCAAGCTCGTGGCGCTGCTTGCGGTGGGGCAAGAAAAGCTGGACGACATCTACGGCGTAGGGATGGTCAAGGGCCGCCGTCTGCCGCTGGTGTTGGCGCCGACAACCGCAGGAACCGGCTCGGAGGTCACGCCGATTTCGATCGTGACGACAGGCGAGGGCGAGAAGAAGGGTGTTGTATCCCCGGTTCTATTGCCTGATTGGGCGGTGCTCGACGCGGGACTGACTCTTGGATTGCCGCCCAAGGTAACGGCCGCCACCGGCATTGACGCGATGGTTCACGCCATCGAAGCATATACCAGCAAGCGGCTGAAGAATCCGTTGTCGGACGCGCTTGCCCGCGACGCGCTGCGGCTTCTCGGTGGCAACATTCATGAAGCATGCCGCAATGGCACCAATCGTGAAGCCCGTCACAATATGCTGCTTGGCTCGATGCTGGCCGGCATGGCGTTCGCGAACGCACCGGTCGCGGCCGTACACGCATTGGCCTATCCCGTCGGCGCGCGTTTTCACGTTCCGCATGGACTGTCGAACTCGCTGGTGTTGCCGCAGGTAATCCGCTTCAACGCAAGCTCAGCCGAAAAGCATTATGGAGAGCTTGCAACGATCCTGATCCCTCACGCCAAGGGAAATTCGGCCGATCACACCAAGGCACTCGTTGAGATGCTCTCGGCGCTTCCGGCGGAACTCGGCCTGCCGACCCGATTGCGCGATGTAGGTATCGCCGAAAAGGATCTTGTGTTTCTCGCCGACGATGCGATGAAGCAGACGCGGCTTCTCGTTAACAATCCGCGCGAAGTCGTGCATGCTGACGCGCTGGCCATCTACGGGGATGCGCTATGACGAAGCGGCCCAGACCGGACAAGCGCGGCGCTTATAATTACTTCCAGATGATGACGACACGCTGGATGGACAACGACTCGTATCGGCATATGAACAACACGACGTACTACTCGTTCTTCGATACGATCGTGAACCAGTACCTGATCGAAAACGGTGCGCTCGATGTCGAGAAGGGCTCGGTCATAGGCCTCGTGGCGGAAACAACCTGCTGCTACTTCAGGTCGATCGGGTTTCCTTCGAAGATCAATGTCGGACTCAGGATCGGTCATCTCGGCAACAGCAGCATTCGTTACGAAATCGCTTTATTCAAGGACGATGAGGCTGAGGCGTCAGCGCAGGGGCATTTTGTTCACGTCTACGTCAACCGCGACAGCGGCCGACCGATAGCCATTCCGGAAAAATTGAAATCGGTGGTTGGGCCGTTGCGTGCCGCCGCGATGGCACAATAGCTTCGGATGATCGGTATTTCGCCGGTCCCGCAGGAGAGAGACATTGGCCGATATTGAGGTCACTATTCAGGACAAGGTTGCGGTGGTGACGCTCAACCGCCCGGCGGTTCGCAACGCCATGACTCTGGCCATGTGGCAGGGCGTCGCGGGAATATTCGCGCGGCTGGGACAAGACCCGGACGTGCGTGCGATCATCCTGACCGGCGCCGGTGGAAACTTCAGCGTCGGGGCCGACGTTTCGGAGTTCTCGAAAGTCCGTTCGAACATTGAGGAGAGCAAAGCCTACGAGGTCGCGGTCGATGCGTCGTCGGACGCCATTGCGAATGCACCAAAGCCCGTCATTGCGGTTCTGGAAGGCTATTGCCTCGGCGGCGGCTGCCATCTGTCGATGGCTTGCGACTTCCGCTACGCTCATACCAATACGTCGATCGGCATTCCGGCCGCGAAACTTTCCATTGTTTATGGTGTCCGCAGCACGCAACGTCTGCTCGGACTTGTGGGGCTGACCAGCGCCAAACGCATTCTCTATTCCGCAGACCGTTTCAGCGCAGTCGATGCTGCGGACATGGGACTTATCGACCGGGTATCGAACGATCCGATGGCTGACGCGGAGGCTTTCGCTGCCGAAATTTCCAAACTGGCCCCGCTGTCGGTCGAGGGCGCGAAACGGATTTTGACCGGATTGTCGATGGGGCCGGGGGCGCTCGACGAGAAGGCGGCCGACGCTTTCATCGATCGCGCATCGGCCAGCGAAGATTATGAAGAAGGCCGCCGGGCATTTGCCGAGAAGCGGCCACCGATGTTCCGTGGGAGATAGGGTAGACGCCATGAAAATGCATGTTCTGTCAGGCGGCCGCCTTCGAATGAAGAAGAGCATCTATTTTCCGGATGCCGATCGTAGCGAGATGATCGAGTTGCCGGTGTCGTGCATGCTGATGCGGCATACGCAAGGGAACGTGTTGTTCGACACTGGCTGCCATCCGACGATTGCGGAGAATGCCGAAGGCCGCTGGGGTGGGCTCGCGAAATTCATGACGCCGATCATGCCGCCGGGGGAAAATGTCCTGAGCGGCCTCAAGGCGGTCGGTCTCGGCCCGGACGATATCGACGTGGTCGTCTGCTCACATCTCCACACCGATCATTGCGGCTGCAACGAGTTCTTCAAGAAATCGACCATCGTCGTGCATGCGCGCGAGCTGGAAGCGGCAAAAGCGCCGGACGCGTTGAACAGCGGCTATTTCCCGGCCGACTGGGATCATCCTATTCCGATGAAGGTGATCGAGCAGCAGACCGATCTCTTTGGCGACGGCAAGATCACGCTCCTTCCGTTGCCAGGCCACACACCGGGGACCATAGGTGCGCTGGTGAAACTCGATCGCAGCGGCGAGTTCTTGCTGACATCTGATGCGCTTAGCGTTCGCGCCAATCTCGATCAGGAGATCGTGCCGAAAAACACAAAGAATATCGAGCAGTTCCTGCAATCGTTCGCTGAGATTCGGCGAATCGAGAAGGCGGGCGCGACGATTGTCTGCAGCCATGACAGCGCGCAGTGGGATTCCCTGCGCAAGGGAATGGATGCGTACGACTGAGAACCGCGGCTCTGACTGAATCGCAAAAAAACAACCTTTGAGGACAATAAAATGGATATGCATCTGAAGGGCAAGGTTGCTCTCGTCACTGGCGCCGGTCGCGACGTTGGCCGTGAAATCGCACTCAGCCTTGCGGCTGAAGGTGCAGCAGTCGCGGTGAACTACAACGGATCGCGCGAGCGTGCCGCTGCTGTGGTGGCCGAGATTGAGAAGGCGGGCGGCAAGGCCATTGCCTACAAAGCCGATGTATCCAACTTCGATGAAGTGCAGGCGATGGTCGCCAAGGTTGTCTCCGATTTTGGCGGGCTGAATATTGTCGTCAACAATGCCGGCGTGGCGCTACGCAATCGCTTTATCGAGACAACACCTGACGAATGGAAGAAGCAGATCGACATTTGCCTTTACGGCGCGATTCATATCTCCAGAGCGGCCGCTCCTCATCTGGAGAAGGCTGGCGATGGCCGGATCATCGCATTGGTCGGGGATTCCTCGCGGGTCGGTGAATCGGGTCTTTCGATTGTGGCGGCTGCGCGCGCCGGGGTCATTGCGCTGATGAAGTCGCTGGCGCGTGAGATGGGGCGCTTTGGCGTCACCGCGAACACAATCTCTCTGGGTCTGGTGGAGACGCCACACGATCTGGATTGGGTCAACGCCAATCGCGACAAACTGACCAAGCTCTATCCGCTGCGCCGTCTTGGATTTCCTTCCGACATCGCGCCGATGGTGACGCTGCTGTCATCCAGGCATGGCGGATGGATCACCGGGCAGACGATCAGCATCAGCGGCGGGTTCAGCATGGTCTGATGATAAGAAAAGAAGGGAGGAGATTATGCTCCAGACAGACCTGATCGCTTCGATTCCCACGCTGCTTCGCCGTCACGCGGACGCTCGTGGATCGAAACCCGCTTACCGCGACGCATCGACCACCGTTACGTATGGTGAACTCGCGGCGCGAACTGCTAATTTGGCGGGGCATTTGGCTGACAACGGCGTCCGGCCTGGCGACAAGGTCGCGATCTTCCTTCCCAACTCGGTGGCTTGGGTTGAGAGCTGCTTCGCGATCAACCGTGCCGGTGCCATCGGCGTGCCGATCAGCTATGAGGCCACTGAGTCCGAGGTGCTGTATCGCCTTCAGGATGCGAACTGCACGGCCATCTTCACCACGGACGAGCGCATGTCGCTGATCGCAAAGCTGAAGCAGCAGGCGCCGGATCTAAAGCTCGCAATCCTGACCGGGCAGGGCGCAACAAGCAGCGCAGGTCTGCACTATGAGCTGTTGGCCGCCTCAGCCCCAAAATCATCGCCGCGCGATCCAGTCGAGATTTTCGAGCCCGCTTTCATCATCTATACTTCAGGCACCACCGGCCGGGCCAAAGGTGTTCTGCTTTCGGTTCATAGCATGCTGTGGGTGAATGCCGCGTGCTGGGCGCCGATAGCCGGATTGTCTGAAAAAGACGTCGTTCTTTCGCCGTTGCCGCTGTTTCATTCCTACGCGCTGAATCTGTCGGTCCTGAGCATTCTGTCGGTCGGCGCCACCGAATACATCATGGAGAAATATTCGACGAGTGAGGCCGTTCGCTTGCTGTCGAGCGGTGAGTTCACGGTGTTTCCCGGTGTGCCGACGATGTTCCATTATTTTCTGGAAGCGACGAAAGCAGAGCCGGATCTCAAGTTACCCAACCTGCGGCTTAGCATGTCGGCCGGTGCCATTATGCCCGCGACTCTGAACCGCGAGTTCGAGGCGCGTTTCGGCATCAAGTTGCTGGATGGTTACGGAATCACCGAGACATCGACGATGGTCACGATGAATTGGCCTGTGGGTGAACGGGTAATGGGCTCGTGTGGATTGCCGCTTCCAGGCCTGGCCGTTCGCATCATTTCCCCTGCAACGGGAGAGGATGTCGAAATCGGTGAGGAGGGCGAGTTGATCGTTCGCGGGCCCAACCTCATGAGCGGCTACCATAACAAACCTGAAGAGACCGCTTCGGCGCTGCGCAAGGGCTGGTATCACACCGGTGACCTGGCGAGGAGCGACAGCAACGGGTTTCTGACGATCACAGGTCGTCTCAAGGAACTCATCATTCGCGGAGGCCAGAACATAGCGCCTGCGGAGATCGAGGAAGTCGTCAATACGATGGACGACGTGATCGACAGCGCCGTGGTGGGCATACCGCATGAGCACCTCGGCGAGGTGCCTGCCCTGTTTGTTGTGGTGCGGGAGGGAACCGGAATCGGCGCAAAAGATATTCTGGAACACTGCCGGGGGCATCTGTCTTCCTATAAGGTACCGTTATCGGTTCATTTCGTGAGCGAAATCCCGCGCACCGGGTCGGGCAAGATTATTCGTTTTAAATTGCGCGAAACGCTGGTGGCGCCCATCAACAAGGCTTCATGATATGCTGGACAAAGTCTCGAAACTCTCCCTGAAAGATGCGTCACTGCTGCGCGACGCCTGCTTCATCGACGGCACATGGGTCACAGCCGATAGCGGCGGCACGATCAAGGTCGAAAATCCATCGAACGGAGAACTGGTCGGCTCGGTGCCGAGCATGGGAGCAGCCGAGACGAAGCGCGCCATTGAACAGGCGAACGCGGCGCTGCCATCATGGCGCGCCAGGACCGCGAAAGAGCGTTCGGCAATCCTGCGCAAGTGGTTCGACCTGATGATGGCCAATCAGGATGATCTTGCAGCCATCATGACCGCCGAGCAGGGTAAGCCATTGGCGGAGAGCAAAGGCGAGATCGCCTACGCGGCAAGCTTCATCGAGTGGTTCGCCGAGGAAGGCAAGCGGGTCTATGGCGACACGATTCCGCCGTTTACGTCCGATCGCCGCATCGTGGTGCTGAAGCAACCGATCGGCGTGTGCGCGGCCATCACGCCGTGGAATTTCCCGGCGGCGATGATCACGCGCAAGG
>Ga0315336_1001450_pt1 | contig 46161 bp, 34 predicted proteins | sample ASW5metaG_FD_204512 | JGI IMG/M metagenome (GOLD analysis project Ga0315336, IMG submission 204512) | Ammonia-oxidizing marine archaeal communities from Monterey Bay, California, United States - ASW #5 | ecosystem: Environmental > Aquatic > Marine > Intertidal zone | place: USA: California... | reverse complement strand
CGGGTCTGTGGCATCGTGTTGAACGTCGCCCAGAACGAGCGTGTGCTCCGGTTCCAGCGCCGTCACCAGTCGACTTCCGATGAACCCGGCAGCGCCGGTGATGAGTACCTTCATGGCGAAATCTTTTGAATCCGAGCGTTCGTCGTGCAGCCGCCGAAATGATGTTAGCAACGAAATACGTAACGAAAGCTATGGCGTCGGGTCGGGAAGGATGACCGTTTGTTCGGCGGCCGGTGCTCCATTGGATCGAGGCTCGTGGACGTAATCCTCTTCCAAAAAGCCGATCGCGTACGCCAGGGCGACACCCAACAGCAAAAGCAGCGAGAGCGGTATACGGTCGTGCGAATGGAATTCGATTTCCGGCAACAGGTCGCCTAGCGAAATACACAGGAACACGCCGGCGGAAAACGCTAAGCCACAACCGATGAATGTGTGCTGATGTTCGGCGAATTGGTCGACTCCCAGAAAAAACAATGCCGCTCCGAGCGGGCACATTAGCGCGAAACCGATGTTGATCAACGTCCTCCATCCGGCCGACCAACCGCCGGCCGCCATAACGGCGGTAATCGAGACGGCGTCGAGAGGTTTGTGCAGAACGATGGCCAAGAACGTTCCGATGCCGAACAGGCCCGTCGTGGCCGTGTGCGCGGCATCCGCGCTGATGCTTGCGCCGAGCGCGATGCCGTCGATGAGCGTGTGCAGCGCCAAACCGACGGCAATTCCGATCCAGCTCAAACGGTGCGAGCCGGCATGCTGATGTTCGTGCTCACCGTGATGATGCTGGTGATGGTGGCCGTGAGGTTCGGCCGATTCGCTCGACGTGTCGATCGGCTCGTGCTGATGAAAGTGAAACGTCCGCAACAGAAAGAACATCGTCAGCAGCCCGGCCATCATCGACCAGGCGGCCATATCGATCGAACCCATGTGCGCAACCGAATGCGGCAACATGTGTAACACGGCGATGCCGAGCATCAAGCCGCCCACAAAGCTCACCGTGAGTTGCATCCTGCGGTGCGTCAAATTGATGAGCGAAGGCAACGAACCCCCGCACAACGAAGCGGCCACGATGCACACGCAGTAGACGATCAAAAGTTTAGCGCTGAAATCCACGAATGTTCTCGATCTGTCGGTTCAATCTGAAATAGCTGTCTATCTTGCAATGATGCTTAGAGCGTCCGTTCTCGGAAATGTTGGCGGCGACACCGAGTTGAGAAGAAGCCGTAGGCGAACGATCACCGGCGTCATGGGCCGTCACGCGTGTCACGTCATTCGCGGTACATCTTGTTCTGTTCAATATACGCTTCGACGCCCCGGGGTGTCATGTAGCGAATGCTTTTTTGATCGCCGACGCATCGCCGAATCTCGCGGGAAGAGATTTCGATTCCGGGCATGGAGAGTGTTTCGATTCGAGCGGCTGCTTCAGAGCCGATGGCATCGGCGATCTGGCCAGGCTCCGCGTACGGCCCGCCGCCTCGGTTTACCGCCACGACGGTCGCCAGTTGGACGATCCGCCCGGGTTCCCGCCACGTGGGCAGATCGGAGAGCGAATCGGCGCCGATGAGAAAAAAGAGTGCCCGGTCCGGGTCCTCATCGTGCAGTTGTTGTAACGTGTCGACCGTGAATGTTGTGCCCTCGCGTTCGACTTCCATCTCGTTGACAATGAACCCACGATGCCCGGCGGTGGCAATTTCGAGCATCTCGACGCGAGCTTTGGCCGGGGAGATGCCCGAACCCTGCTTGTGCGGCGGGTTTCCCGTCGGCAAAAACCAGACTTCATCCAGGTTCAGCTGCTCTCGGCATTGCTCCGCCAACAGCAGATGTCCAAGATGCACGGGGTCAAACGTCCCGCCGTATAGACCAAGTCGCATCGGTACATTTGCCAGTCGTGAGGATGAGTTTCGAACCGATTCCCATTCGCCTGGGAACGCTCTAGAATCGTAACGAGGAACGCAGTAGGGAGAAAGTGTCGCGTCCACTGATTACATGACGCCTCACACCGACCGTCGTGGCGCGGACGAGGCGGCCGGCGACTCCCACGAAAAAGCGGGCCACAAAGCAGGTTGTATTTTGAATCGACCCGAGCAACAAAGTCTGTTCGATGACCTCGCACTGCCGGATGAGCCTATGCTCTGGGAGCGGGAGGCCGAAACTGACCGGCTGGCCGCTCAAATCGTGCTCAACCGGCCGTTGGAAACGGTCTACCACTATTTAATCCCCGATGTATTGCGGGATATGGTCGCAGCCGGCCAGCGGGTTCGTGTTCCATTCGGCAGGGGGAATCGGCTCAGCGTCGGATTCTGTGTCGGAGTGGCCCGGTCACCCGAGACGGTTCGCGAACTCAAATCGGTCGAATCGGTGATCGACCGGGAACCACTTCTTTCTCCACGAATGCTCGAACTAACGCGTTGGATCGCCGGGCGATACCTGTGCGGCTGGGGCCAAGTTCTCGAATCGGTCGTTCCCGCTGGAGTCAAAAACCAGGCCGGAACCCGCTCGGTGAGCTGCTTCGAACCGGTGGCCGACATCGCCAAACGCCTCGAAACGGTCAAACTTCCCGCCAAACAACAAGCCGTGCTCGACGTACTTGTCGCGGCGGGCAGGCCACTTAACGCGGCGGAAATCTCGGACTTGGCCGGTTGCGGAACGTCTCCGGTGAATGGACTGAGAAAAAAGGGGCTAATCCGCGCCCAGCGCCGGCGGGCGTTGACGTTCGACGGCGAGACCGGTCCGGTCGCCCGCGAAGACGACCTTACACCAAACCGGGCGCAGCAGCTCGCACTGAAAACGATCTGCGCTCAATTGCGAGCCGGCCGTCATCGGACTCTATTGCTTCACGGTGTGACGGGGAGCGGCAAGACCGAGGTCTACATTCAGGCGATTCGCGAGGTCGTCAGTTACGGCCGGCAGGCGATTGTGTTGGTTCCGGAAATCAGCCTAACTCCGCAGACGATCCGCCGGTTTCGCAGCCGGTTCGACTCGGTGGCCGTGCTTCACAGCCACTTGAGTGACGCCGAACGGCACTGGCAGTGGCAGCAGATCGCTCAGGGGGGAGTTCAAGTGGTCGTCGGCGCGCGGAGCGCAATTTTCGCGCCGACGCCGCATCTGGGGCTGATCGTTATCGACGAAGAACACGAAACGTCTTTCAAACAAGATACGACGCCCCGCTACCACGCGCGGGACGTGGCCCGAGAACGCGCGCGACTCGAGGGGATTCCGCTCGTGCTCGGCTCGGCGACACCGACACTCGAATCGTGGTGGCGGGTCGAGACGAAACAGGACAGTCTGATCTCGCTCCCCGATCGCGTGCAGAAGTTGCCGCTGCCCCCGGTGGTGGTGGTCGATGTTCGTAACGACCCGCAGACCACAAGGGGCGATTCGATCGGACGCGCGCTGCAATCGGCGATGCGCGTTGCGCTAAACGATGGCGGACAGATCATCTTGTTTCTCAACGTGCGAGGGTTCTCGCCCGTGCTCTGGTGCCGCGCGTGTGGTAAGCCGGTCAAGTGCCCGCATTGCGACATCACGCTAACACTGCACCGCGACCGCCGCGTCGCCCTGTGCCATAGTTGTGATTACGAATGCGCACCGCCGAGCCGTTGCCCCGGCTGCGACCACGCTTCGATTCGATTTTTTGGTGCGGGCACGCAGCGACTCGAACAAGAGGTGCGGGCGAAGTTTCCGGGAGTGAGCTGCGTCAGAATGGATAGCGACTCGATGCGCAAGCCGGGAAGTCACGAGCGGGCTCTCGAATCGTTCCGAAGCGGAGACGTGAGCATTTTGCTGGGCACACAGATGATCGCCAAGGGGCTCGATTTTCCCAATGTCACGCTCGTCGGGGTGGTCGAAGCCGACACGGTTTTGCATCAACCCGACCTGCGGGCTTCGGAGCGAACGTTTCAATTGATCGCCCAAGTAGCCGGTCGAACGGGGCGGAGCGACCGCGGCGGCCGGGTCTTCGTGCAAACGTCTTCACCGACCGAGCCGGCAATTCTTGCCGCTTCACGACACGATTACCACTCATTTGCGAAGCACGAATTGCAACATCGTCGAGAGCAGTCGGCCCCGCCGTTTCGTTGCTTGGCGCGCATCATCCTTCGCGGAGCCGACGAGACCATTCTTCGGGCGCACGCCAAAGTGGTGTCGCAACATCTTCAGAAAGCATGCACGACTGGGGAACTTGCTGTGCGAGTGCTCGGGCCGGCACCGGCGCCTGTCGCGAAGATCCGCGGTCAATATCGGTATCATTTGCAATTGGCCTCGGAGGACGTTGAATCGATCCACGAGTTGTGGAAGGCGTCGGCTGAAGCGATCGCACCGGTCGGTTCGGTGGAAATGACCGTGGACGTCGATCCGATCAATATGCGATGATCCTTAACCCCCGATTGTGCGTTCCCATAAGTGACGACATGAACGACACAAGAGCCGGCTGCCGGCTTCCCGCCTCATTTCAGCCGGAAAAACGGCTCCGGGTTCTTTTCGCTGGTCCGGTTGCCGTTAGTGCTCAAGCGACGAGTTTGACTCTCATTTTTGACGAATGATATAATTCCGGCGGCCCAGTAAGGATACCGCGTCATCGGGCCGCCGGGCGATGACAATGAACGGCCGAGTGAATCGGCTCATCACCGCGTCCTACTCACTAAGGAACTCGCAAGGAATGATTCGCCGAGAGTGGATTCGTTGGTACTTGTTGCTGATCGTGCTCAGCGTATCGGCTGGTACCGAACGTACGGCCCGTTCACAAGAGGGCGACGCACCCGATGCGACGCCGATCGCACAGTTCATCACCGTGGCCAGCCCCGTCGACGAATCGGTTTACGGCACGGTGACCACGGCGGCCCTATCGCTCGAACATCAAGCCGAACAAGAAGGACGCCGCGCGATTCTTGTGTTGGAAATAACGCGAGGTTCGAGCCAATTCCACCAGGTTCAAGGATTGGCTGACTTTCTCGCATCGACCAAGCTGTCCAACGTCACCACGGTCGCCTGGATTCCCGAAACGGTCATCGGCCACAACGCCATACTTGCCCTGGCGTGCAATGAAATCGTGATGCACCCCGATGCCGAATTGGGAGACATCGGTCGCGGCGAAACACTCGACCGGGTCGACCAGCAGTTCGTGCTGAGTATTGTCGAAAGACGGCTGAACTCCAAGGTGAACTCTGCTTTGGCCTTGGGGATGATGGATCCACAGAAGGTCGTGCTGAAGATACAGCGTCAGATTGGCGCCCCCGGCAACGAATCGCTCGATAGTCAGGTCGTGACGTTGGAAGAACTCCAACTGATGCTGAAGACCAAGGCGGTCGTGACGCGGCGGGATACGCTCAAGGAAGCTGGCGACGTCGGCACATTCTCGGGAGCAAAGGCGCGCACGTTTGATATTCTCGTTGTGCAGCTTGCTGAAACCCGTGCTGATTTAGCCGATCGTTACGGCTTGCCGCGCGAAACAATGCGCGAGCGTGCCACCGTCGGCCGGGAGGCTCGCGCCCGGCTGATCAAGATCGACGGGATGATCGAGCCGGTGCTGGCGACGTTTGTGAAAAGACAAATCGAGCGTGCCGTGTCATTCGGCGCCAACGTGCTCATTTTCGAGATCGATTCTCCGGGCGGTTACCTTACAACGAGCCAGGATCTCGCCAACACGATCGCGGACCTCGACCCGAAAACCGTACGGACCATTGCCTACGTGCCGAAGCAGGCGCTCAGCGGTGCGGCGATGGTGGCCCTGGGTTGCGACGAGATTTACCTGCATCCGGAGGGACTGTTCGGCGATGCGGGGCCGATCGAAATTGGCGAAGGTCAACAATTCCAACATGCGCCCGAAAAAATCCTGAGCCCGCTGAGGGAGATGCAACGTGCGTTGGCTGAGAAAAAAGACCGTCCCGCGGCATTGGCGATTGCGATGGCCGACAGCAAAGTTCTCGTTTATCAGGTCACGCATCACCAAACAGGCCGCACCTGGTATATGACCGAGGACGAAATTGACGCTGCGAACGGTGAATGGATCAAAGGAGAGATCGTTCCCGAATCGCGGGAAGACTTGCTACTGACGGTCAACGGTGAACGTGCGCATGAATTGAAGTTGGCCGGGCCCGCCGTGGCCGACATGGACGAGCTGAAAAAACGAATCGGCGTTCCCTTGGAAATCGATCTCGTACCGATTGAACCGACGTGGGTGGACCAGTTGATTTTCTTCCTGAACACCCGTGCGGCGCTGGCGCTGCTTACCACCATCGCCATCATTTGTATCGTCGTGGAATTGCACGTGATGACGGGGTTACTTGGGATTATCTCGGCGGTCTGTTTCGCGCTGATCTTTTGGAGCCGCGTCATGGGGGGCACGGCGGGATATCTGGAGGTGTTGCTATTTCTTCTCGGCTTGGCGTGCGTGGTGCTGGAGGTGTTCGTCATCCCCGGCTTCGGAGTATTTGGCGTTTCTGGCGGTCTGCTGATGGTCGCCTCACTCGTTCTAGCCAGCCAAACATTCGGCGAAATTGGAGGCCGCCAGGCCGACAGTGATTTTGCCCGGTTGACCTATACGGTGGAATCGTTGAGCGCTTCGATTGTGGTGGTGATCGTCATGGCGATCGCGATGAGCCGCTTTTTGCCCAAAATGCCCCTCGTCGGCCGAATGGTGCTCACGCCGCCGGGCTACACCGAGGCCGGCCATGAGAACGAGCCTCGTCTTCGTCCCGAACTGGCCGCTCAGGCCGAAGGTGATCCGATGCGGACGCACGGCGGGCTACTGATTGGTGACGAGGGGGAAGCGGTTTCTGTACTACGTCCGGCCGGCAAAGCCCAGATTTCGGGGCAATATGTCGACGTGGTCAGCGACGGGCCCTTTATCGAACAGGGATGTCCGATCCGGGTGGTCAACGTGAAGGGCAATCTGATCGTCGTGCGGCAGGTCTGAGAGGACCGCGATTCGGACGTCTTATGCATGCGGCGGCAACCCAGTTTGTTCGTTGCTGCGCCCAGCGTAATCCGGGTTGGCTTTCATCATTGCATATTTCGTAGCCGCTGTTACAGTAACGGACTTGGAATTGCCAGCGTGCAAAGTTCCCGCGTGGACTCGGGTCAGACCTGTTGTGTCGACGCCAGCCCAGGCTGGGCTGCGTGAGACGTTTTGTGGCGCAAAATGTTGTGCCATAGTCATTTAGGGTAGCGGAATGTCGATTACGAGAGAGCGGAAAACGGAGTTGATCCAGGAGTTTCGGCGCAGCGATTCTGACACCGGTTCGCCGGAAGTTCAGATCGCCGTCCTAACGCATCGAATTAATGCGTTGACTGAACATCTGAAGGATCACCACAAAGATCACGCCAGCCGTCGCGGGTTGCTCATGCTGGTGAGCCGGCGACGTCGACTGCTTGACTATCTGGCACGGACCGATGTTGCGGGTTACCGCGACATTATCGGCCGCCTGTCGATTCGCAAGTAAGAAACGCGTCGTTCGGACGACGTTGCCAACGTATCGCGCGATCCAACGCGATCGCGGTCCAGCGCTGTATCGTATGCCAGAATTCGTGTAGGCCAGAATTATAGGAAGTCATTGTGAAAGTTACTGTCGAACGTGAAATTGGGGGACGGACGCTTAGTCTGACAACAGGTGAGTTAGCTAAGCAGGCCAGTGGTGCCATACTTGTTCAGTACGGCGAAACCGTGTTGTTTGTGGCAGCCCAAACAGGTCCGGGTCGGCCCGGAATTGATTTCTTTCCCTTGCAGGTCGATTACCGAGAACGCCTCGCCGCGGCAGGAAAGTTCGCTGGTGGTTTTCTCAAGCGAGAAGGCCGGCCGACCAACAAGGAGATCCTGACCTGTCGACTCACCGATCGTCCGTTGCGTCCGCTGTTTCCTAAGGGCTTCCGCGACGAAGTGCAGATCATGGCCAGCGTGTTGGCCTGCGACGGTGAAAACGAACCCGATGCGCTCACTATTTTGGGCGCTAGTTCCGCGCTATCGATCGCTCCCATTCCGTTTCAAGGGCCGGTTGGCGGGTTGCGCGTCGGCAAGGTCGACGGTGAGTTGATCGTCTTGCCTACGCGGGAACAGATGGAAAATAGCACACTCGACCTGATCGTTGCCGGCAGCAAGGAATCGGTCTTGATGATCGAAGGATTTGCCGAGCAGTACGAAGATGAAGACATGGTCGAAGCGATCATGTTTGCGCATCGCGAAATCGTCAAGCTGTGCGAAATGCAGGATGAATTGGTTGCCAAGCTCGGCGTGGAACCAACTGCCTACGAAGAGCCGCCGGAGAGTCCTTTCTACGGCATGCTGCGTGAAGAGGCCTATCCCCAACTTCGCGAAGCCAAGACGATCAAGGAAAAACAAAAACGGTACGCGACGACCGACGCCATTCGCGACTCGTACATCGAGAAGCTCTTCCCGAACGGTGCCGACGAAACCGAAGACGGTCGCACGCTCGGTGACTTGCGCGATGCGTTTTACAAGCTCGAGCACACGGTCGTCCGCGACCTGATTCTCGAAGGAACGCGGATCGACGGACGAGCGCCCGCAGACATGCGTTCGGTGGAGTGCGAAGTCGACACTCTCCCACGCGTGCATGGTTCGGCTGTGTTCACCCGGGGGGAAACCCAGTCGCTGGCCACAGTCGTGCTCGGCACGTCTCGCGACCAACAACGGTCCGATGGCCTGTTCGGCGAGACATCGAGCCGATTCATGCTGCACTACTACTTCCCGTCCTACTCGGTCGGAGAATGCCGGCCGATTCGTGGGCCGGGACGGCGCGAAATCGGTCACGGGTTGCTGGCGGAACGTTCGGTCTTCCCGGTGCTGCCTTCGGAAGACAAGTTCCCCTACACCATCCGTGTCATTTCCGACATTACCGAGTCGAACGGCAGCAGCTCGATGGCGAGCGTCTGCAGTAGCACCTTGTCGTTAATGGCCGCCGGCGTTCCCATCACTCAGCCTGTTGCGGGCATCTCGATCGGCATCGTCAAGCAAGATAACGACCGCTACACGCTGCTGACTGACATTATGGGTGACGAAGACCACTTCGGAGACATGGACTTCAAGGTCGCCGGTACGCAAAAGGGGATCACGGGCATTCAGCTCGACCTAAAGATCGACGGGATCAGCGAAAAGATTATCCGCGAAACGCTCGAACAGGCCAAGTTGGCACGCATCGAACTGTTGCGGGAGATGCTGGCCGTCGTCCGCCGACCGCGGGCTGAGATCTCAAGATTCGCACCCCGGCTCACTCAGACGAAGATCGATCCGGAGAAGATCGGCCTGTTGATCGGCCCGGGCGGCAAGACGATCCGCTCGATCCAGGAAGAGACCGGCGCTCAGATCGACATCCAGGACGATGGAACGGTCACCGTTGCCGCCGCTGACGGCGATGCCGCTGACGGGGCGATGGCCCGGATCGAAGCGCTGACGGAAGACATCAAGGTCGGCCGCATCTACGACGGGACGGTGAGCTCGGTCAAGGACTTCGGTGCGTTCATCGAAATCGCCCCAGGTAAGGACGGGCTGTGCCACATCAGCGAACTCTCCGACGGATTCGTCAAGTCGGTCACCGACATCTGCAAACAGGGCGACCGGATGCAGGTCAAGGTGATTGCGGTCGACGAGCAGAACCGCGTTAAGCTCTCGCGGCGAGCGGTGCTCGCCGAACAGGGCTCGACAGACGGCGAAGCTGAGGGCGGCGAAGCTGAGGGCGGCAACGGCGACTCGGAATGAGTTTTCGATTCACCCCTACTGGGCAAGCGAGCCCGGCGGGGAAACCGTAACAATGTTTGCCCCCCATTTGGTAACCGCGGTGCCCAGGCTTGCCGCGCGGTTATTCCAACGAGAACATGACGGGCGGTCCCATGGTTGTGCAGTCTCAGTCCCTCTTGGACGACGGCGAACGGCAGCGACTGCGCGATCAGTATTCTGAAATCGCGACGCTCGCCGGTGGCTTGGCACACGAAATCAAGAATCCGCTCTCGACGATCAGCATGAACTTGGAGCTGATGGCCGAGGACTTGGCCGATGCCGATTCGCCCCGCGATCACAGGTTGCTCACCAAAATCCAATCCGTCCAGACCGAATGCCGACAGCTGGACGAAATCCTCAACGCCTTCTTGCAGTTCGCACGCGTCGGCGAACTCGATCTCGTCTCAGCAGACCTGAACGACATCGTTCGCAAGTTCATCGATTTTTACGGCTCAAACGCCGCCGAAGCCCAACTTGAAATTCGCTCGCACCTGCCTTCGAATCTGCCGCCCGTTTTGCTCGATCGTTCGCTCGTTCGCCAAGCCTTGCTGAACCTGGCGATCAACGCGCAACAGGCGATGCCCCAAGGTGGATTGTTGGAATTCCAGACCTACCATCGCGAGGGTCGGGTGTTTCTCGAAGTCATCGACTCCGGCGGCGGCATGGATGAAAAAACTCGCGCGAAAATGTTTCACGCCTTCTTCTCCACAAAAGCAGCCGGCAGCGGCTTAGGGCTTCCCACGGTCCGAAAAATTGTCGAAGCGCACAACGGAAGCATCACCTGCGAAAGCGAACCCGGTCAAGGAACGCGTTTTACGATCTCCCTGCCGATGGCCACTACGAAATAATGTCCGCTAAAGACTCCGATCCCGCTGAATTGGCGGCCATACCGATTAAGGTTCTCATTGTCGACGACGACGAGGATCATGCGCAGGCCGTCGCTGAAAGCTTGGTCCGTATCGGAAGCGATTGCACCGTCGCCAACTCGGGGACACGCGGCGCGACGCTCATCGAAAGCGAGATCTTCGACGTCGTCGTCACCGACATGTTGATGGACGACGTCGACGGATTGCAGATTCTCAATAAGACCAAGGAAGAACTTCCCGAAGCCGAAGTGATCGTTGTCACCGGTCACGGCTCGATCAATTCCGCCGTCACCGCTATGCAGCACGGCGCTTATACCTATCTGTCGAAGCCTCTCGACATCAACGAGCTGAGAACGGCCGTCGAAAAGGCCTCGACCAAAGCCCGGCTCATTCGCCGCAACGCCGAGTTGAGCCGGCGACTCGATGAAAAATTCGGCTTCGAGGGCGTGATCGGCAACAGCCCGCAGATGAAAAAAGTCATCGAGACGCTCAAGAGCGTCTCACCGACCGACAGCACGGTGCTCATCCACGGAGAAAGCGGAACCGGCAAGGAACTCGTCGCACTGGCACTGCACCAAAACAGCCCCCGCAAGAGCAAGCCTCTCGTCCCGCTGAATATTTCGGCGCTGCCGGCAAGCATTTTGGAAAGCGAACTATTCGGCCACGAACAGGGAGCCTTCACCGGAGCCTCGGGTAAGCGGATCGGCAAGTTCGAATACGCCAACGGTGGAACGCTCTTTCTGGACGAAGTCGGCGAGATGCCGATGGATACGCAGATCAAATTGCTCCGCGTGCTCGAAGAGCGAAAGATCACCCGCGTCGGCGCCAACGAAGGGCACGGCATCAACGTTCGGCTCGTTGCCGCCACGAACGCCAATTTGCAGCAGCTCGTCGACGAAAAAAAGTTCCGCAGCGATCTGTTCTACCGGCTCAACGTCGTCAGCATCTACTTGCCTCCACTCCGCGAGCGCCGTAGCGATATCCCCCTGTTGATCGATCACTTTCGAAAAGAACTCTGCGAACACAACAACAAGGAAGTACGCGGGTTTTCGAACACCGTTCATCGCGCCTTGATGATGTACGACTGGCCCGGCAACATCCGCCAACTGCGGAACACGGTCGAACGCATGATCGTGCTCGACATCGACGGCATGCTCGACGTCGACGACCTGCCCGATGAAATCGCCGTCCTGGTCCGCGACGACGACGACGCACCGCCGCTGGACATCGCCTTCGGCGCTGACGCATTGGTGGGCCGCCCGCTGTCTGAGGTCGAAAAGTATTACGTGCAGCGGGCCCTCGAACTGTGCGACGGAAAACGCCAAGAAGCCGCCGGCATGCTCGGCATCGGCGAACGCACCTTGTACCGCAAGATCACCGAATACGGCCTGAAGAACTGACCGGGCCGTCTTGCGAGTTGGGGCGCCTTTAATTCGTTCCCGAGCTCTGCTTGGGGACGCACGAGCCCTTCGTTTCACAGCTACAGGTTAACCGGCTCGCGAAACAAGCGCTCGCGGCGTGTTGGTGTCCGTTCGAGACTTCCGAGCCGGTGCGAAAAACCGCGGAAGCCGTGATCCTCAGAGCACTTTTTCGCGATATCAATGACGTAGTGGTAGAATGAGCCTGCGCTTTGTGAAGGAGGCAAACATTCGACCGCGCGACCCGCATTGAAGTTCGCCCGCCATGGGAACAACAGAAGATGAGCCACGGCCGCGACAATGAGGCACGAGAGCAACCTCGCCGACTCAAGTGGCGGCTGAGGTACGTATTCATCGGAGCCGTCGTGCTGACGCTGCTTGCGGTGATCTCGATCGTCGGAATCGCGACGTATCAGGAAAGGGCCCTACGCAGGCGCGTTGAGGACATGGGGGGCCGCGTCATTTCCGTGTTCGACCGCAAAACGGGATCGGATTGGTTGGATCAAAAGCTCGATTCTAGGTGGCGGTTCCTTAACCGTCATCTGGGTTCGGTCATTGGCATCTATATCTACAGTTCGGATGTCACGAATGAGTTCGTCGAACAGCTAACTGTTTTCCGAGACATCACAGTGCTTGTGGTCGACGAAGGTCGCGTGACAAACGCGGCCATGCCCTATGTAAACACATTCCGGAAACTCGAGGCGGTTTACTTGAGAAACACGCTAGTCGACGATGACTGCGTCAAGTATTTGACGGATCTGCCAAAGCTCGTCGTCATCGGGCTGGATAACACGGCAGTCACTGATCGAGCCATCGAACGATTGACGGCCTGCAAATCGCTTCGACGGCTGGATCTCGCTTCCACGAACGTGACCGACGAAGGGTTATCCCACTTGGCACGCATTCAGACTCTAGGCGCGACGACGCTCGAAGACACGCGGATAACAGGAAAGGGAGTCCGCGTGCTTGCCGACTTACCCAATCTCGTTGCGCTGTCCTTAAGCGGCACTCAGATCGATGATGCGGCACTCGTTCACGTTGGCCGCATGCATTCACTCGTACGTCTATATCTGGATGATGCTCAAATTACCGATGCTGGGCTCAAGCATTTGGAATCGATACCCGAACTCAGAGAGGTTTCGCTGCAGCGCACCAACGTCACGAAGGCCGGAATAAGACGTCTCTTCAAAGCTGCTCTGTCCATCGAAACAATCGCCTCCGATTTCGGCGTCTTCACGAATCAGGGCGAATTCCCGATGGGCGATTTTGACGAGGACTTTGAGGCCTACGGCTATTGATTGAACATTGCGGACGGCGTTGGCGGACTGTCCCGAACCGAGCTTAGACGGCCCGAAAGCCACCATGCCATCTCAGCGAACGTCTCCAAGATGAGCCGACATCTCAACTCGCCGCAATCTGGACGAGAACCTGCGAACAGTCTCAGCACGCGGCCCGTCTGTTTATTTCTCCCGCGTTTCGTGGATAATGAAATCATATCATTCACCCACCTGTCGAGGCTTACGCACATGAAGTACCCGGAGTTCGCTGCGCGGACGAGACGCGCTGTTTCCGTTTTGACTCTTTTGGCGCTTTCGAGTCTGTTCGTCGTCTGCGACAGATCGTTCGCCGCGGAACCGCCCACGAAGTCCACGCACATGGTGGCCATGCGCGACGGCGTGCGGTTGGAAACGGTCGTCTATCGGCCCGCCGACCAGGAAGGCCCGCTGCCGGTCATCTTTGCCCGTGGGCCGTATGGAGTCTTTGGCACGAATCAAGCGAAAGCCTTCTGCGGCAAAGGCTACGTGCTCGTCTCGCAGAACATGCGGGGGCGGTTCAAATCCGAAGGCAGCGACGCGGTCGTGTATTACAACGACGGCTGGGGCAAGCGGCGTGACGGTCACGACTCAATCGAGTGGATCACCGAGCAAGACTGGTGCGATGGAAACATTGCCACCTGGGGAGGCTCGGCTCTCGGCATCTCACAGAACATGCTGGCCGTCGATGCCCCCGTCGAACTCAAAGCGCAATTTGTGATGGTGGCCATGTCGAACATGTATGCACAATGCGCTTACCAGGGGGGCGCGTGGCGAAAATCGATGATGGAACATTGGCTCAAGGGCAACAAGTTTGATCCCGAGTCTCTGGAAACGTTTCTCGCCCATCCGAAGTACGATGACTTTTGGGCCGAACTCAACCCCGAAGCGCTCGCGTCGCGAGCCCATGCGCCGGCCATCTTCATGGGCGGTTGGTACGACATTTTCCTACAGGGCACGCTCAACTCGTTCTCGACGCTGCACAACTCCGGCGGCGGTCAAGCACACGGGAACTGCCGGCTCGTCATCGGCCCTTACGCACACGGCGGATTCAAGGAACTGAAATATCCGAAGGATTCCGGAAAGCGCCCGGCGGCCGTGGAGGCGTTTCGGTTTTTCGATCATTGGCTCAAAGGTTCTAAGAACGGCGTGGTGGACGACAAGCCGGTTCACTATTACGTCATGGGCGACCCCGAAGCCGATGATGCCCCCGGGAACTTTTGGAGGAGCGCCGACAACTGGCCGCCTCCTTCGGAAGCCGTCCCCTATTACTTGCACGCCGACGGCGGGCTGAGCCCGAACAAGCCCGAAGGTTCCGAAGTAAGACTTGCGTACGATTACGATCCCAAGAACCCCGTGCGAACCGTAGGTGGGCAGAATCTGTTTCTTCCCAAAGGCCCGGCCGACCAACGCAGCGTGGAAGATCGTCCTGACGTGCTGCTGTTTACGACCGACGTGCTTGAAGTGCCGGTTGAAGTCACGGGCCGCATTCGGGCGAAGCTGTTCGTCTCGTCCAACTGCCCCGATACCGATTTCACGGTGAAGCTGACCGACGTCTATCCGGATGGGCGATCGATGCTGGTGACCGATGGAATCTTGCGGGCCCGTTACCGGAAGACGTTCACCGAAGACAACTTCCTCAAGCCGGGCAGCGTGTACGAACTGGACGTCGATTTGTGGAGCACGTCCTTGGTGTTTAACAAGGGACACCGCATCCGTATCGGTGTTTCCTCGTCGAACGCGCCGCGATTCGAACCGAACCCAAATACTGGCAAGCCGTTTCGAGCCGACGACGAAACACGCATCGCCACAAACACCGTCCATGTTTCCCAACAACACGCCTCACATGTCATCCTGCCCGTCTACTCAGAACAGCTGGGTGCGGGGCGTTGATGCCCAGAGTTCGTCCCAAAACCCGGTTGTGGGGGAGTTTGAACCCACAGATTTGGGTTTCGTTTCCCAACAAAGGGTTTTAGCACGACTTGTCGCCGCTGTGTCGTCTGTTTGCGATTGCCCCTCATGACCATTCTGCGCGGAGTCTGATTTTCCCGTGCCCTCTTCGACGGAACCTATCGAGTTGATCGCAACCTCGGCTTTCGGGCTCGAGGCGGTGGTCGCCCGTGAACTCAAACAGCTCGGCTACGACGAGCAAACGGTCGAAGACGGCCGCGTGACGTTCATCGCCGATGAAGCGGCCATTTGCCGCACGAACTTGTGGCTGCGCAGTGCCGACCGGGTGCTGTTGAAGCTCGGCTCATTCGAAGCCCTCGACTTCGGCGAGCTGTTCGACCAGACCAAGGCACTTCCCTGGTCGGATTGGCTCACCGCCGATGCCGAGTTCCCCGTGCGCGGCAAGTCGGTCCGCTCGCAATTACACAGCGTGCCCGATTGCCAGTCGATCGTGAAGAAGGCGATCGTCGAACATCTCAAGGCTGTCCACGGTCAGGAATGGTTCGAAGAAACCGGCCCTCGGTACGCGGCGGAAGTTTCCATTCTCAAGGACCGCGTGACGTTGTCGATCGACACGTCGGGACCCGGGCTTCACAAACGTGGTTATCGCACGCTCAGCGGGAAGTCGCCGCTGAAGGAAACGTTGGCGGCCGCCCTGATCCAATTGAGCTATTGGAACCGCGAACGGCCGCTGCTCGACCCGTTTTGCGGAACGGGAACCATTCCCATCGAAGCGGCGCTGATCGGTGGAAACATGGCACCCGGGCTGAAGCGCGAATTCGCCGCCCAGCGTTGGCCCCGAATTTGCCCGGCGATGTGGGCCGACGCGCGGACCGAAGCGCGCGACCTGGCAACCGATGACTTGCCCGTTCCGCTCATCGGATCCGACATCGATCAACGCGTACTCAGCTTGGCCCGCTACCACGCCACACAAGCCGGCGTCGCCGATCACATCCAACTGAAACAGAGGGCGTTCACCGACGTCACGAACCGTCGCAAATTCGGCTGTTTGATTTGCAACCCGCCCTACGGCGAACGCTCGGGCGACCTCGAGTCGGCCGAGGCTCTGTATCGAGAGATGCCTCGTGTATTCGGTAAATTGGAATCGTGGTCGGCCTACGTACTCACGTCTCATCCGGAATTCGAAAGCCTGTTCGACCGCCGCGCCGACCGCCGCCGAAAACTCTACAACGGGCGCATCGAATGCACGTATTACCAATACCTGGGCCCGCCCCCACCGTGGCAGCGCGGCACGAGCCGGGAATAGGAATGGCGCCGTCGGCGACTTGTCACCCTCGCCAAAGTTGCCGACAGGATCGGTAGACGCCACCAGGATCAGAACCAGCGACGGTCTGCCGGGAAAACTTTTCTGAAGGAAAATTTGATCCTACTGTCGTTCGGAGCCGTTACTTCAATGAGAACCGCATGTCTTCTCTCATCGAAGAGGCAAAAAGATGGCCTATCTTGTCAATCGAATCGCATCTCTCATCGTCGCTCTCATTTTGATCGTTGGCGGGATTAGCGTGCAGATCAGGGAGATCGGCTTCGAACCGATGGCTTTTACTTCATTGATCTATCTTGTGCCTTTAGCATTCATCTGGTTTCCCGAGGTCATCGCGAGCGGTATGGGTTATGCTTGGCGACACAGGTTTTACGTCGAGACTCCTCCCTTCCTCGTTGTGGTAGCCGGGTGGTTTTGTCTAATTCGAAAACCCGTCGTCGATTTCCTGATCAACAGCTAGCGCTACTGCACGTCGTCAATAACCGAATTCTCTCCAAATCGCCCACGGCCAGCGGCACCATCGGCTCGCTAGGAATTCGCCGCGAACAAGCGTAAAATTGAGCCCGAGGGGTATCTCGCGTCGCCGTCGAATCGATGATCGCTTGTACGAAAGCGCTAAACGGCCCGCTATCGCTCGATCATGGCGAGACGGCTTGTCGCCCGCTTCCTGGAAATCGTCCTGAAACCCCCTGTTGGCTCAAAAGCGTCTTTGGCTTCAGGTGCCATTTTCGCCCACCAACGGGATTCAGGATGGGTTCTCGCGTTGATGATTTCCCGCCGGATGATGTTCCGGAACATCTCCGTAAGAATTGATGACAATTTGTTGACGAGTCAGGTCGAGAATGAGTAGTACGTCGCACGAACGCGATTATCAGCTTCGCTATAGAGAGGATCGCCCGTCCCAGTTCTTGGCGGGCACGAGTATCGAGGTTATCGATGACTTCTCGCCGGCCGAAACGCCGCGGTTTGCGGTATTCGATTTCGACGGCACGCTGAGCCTGGTCCGCGAAGGATGGCCGGAAGTCATGTGCCCCATGATGATCGCCGCCCTCAGGGAGACGGGAACCAGCGAGAGCGATGAGGAATTGTCGCGGATCGCAATGGATTTCATCATGGAGCTCAACGGCAAACAGACCATCTACCAGATGATCCGCCTGGGCGAGGAGATCACTAAACGCGGCGGCACGCCGGAAGAACCGGCTGTTTACAAGCATCGGTATCACGAACTGCTGATGCAGCGGATCGAGAGTCGCCGCGAGTCGCTTCGCCGCGGGGAGGCGAACCCGGCGGACATGCTCGTCCCCGGTTCGCTCGAGCTGTTGGCCGAACTCCAGCAGCGGGGAACATCGCTGTACCTGGCCAGCGGGACCGATGAACAATACGTTCGCGAAGAAGCCGACTTGCTCGGGCTGACACCTTTTTTCGGCGATCACATTTACGGTGCCCAGGACGACTACAAAAACTTCTCGAAGCAGATGGTGATCGAGCGGATTCTGCGCGAGAACGAAGTTGAGGGTTCGAGGCTCATCGGTTTCGGCGACGGCTACGTGGAGATCGATAACATCAAGACGGCCGGCGGCACGCCGATCGCCGTCGCCAGTGACGAGTCGAACCGCAGTGGCAAGCCGGACGAGTGGAAGCGGAAACGACTATTGGGCGTCGGCGCCGACGTCGTCATTCCCGATTTTGGTGAACACCGGGCGCTGTGCCGTTTTCTGTGGAAAGAAGATTGACCGATGCCGTTTCCGCAATTCGATCGAGGCACGCTGAATATCATGCCTCTGGCCGAACGTACTCACGACCTCGAACTGAAAAAGATTCTCAATCACCCCGGCGGTGAGCGAGTGCCGTTCGAACATTCGGCGATACCAATTCTGGCCGATAAGATTGTTGAGGCCTACAGGAACGATCGGACCGTGCTGTTCACCTGCGGAGCGCACGTGCTCAGGCAAGGCAACGCTCCGCTGTTGATTGACCTGATGGAGCGGGGGATTCTGAAACACCTCTCGCTCAACGGTGCCGGCGCGATCCACGACTTCGAATTGGCAATGATTGGACAGACGTGCGAGAGCGTCGCCCGGTACGTCAGCGAAGGGCAATTCGGCCTGTGGAAGGAATCGAGCATTCTCAACGACGCCGTCTCAGAGGGCTTCAAAGACGGGCTCGGCTTCGGCGAGGCGGTCGGCCGGCACATCCAGGAGAACAATTTCCCACATCGTGAAACGAGCGTGTTGGCGGCCGGGTACCGGTTGCAGGTGCCGGTCACGATTCATGTTTGCGTCGGGCAGGATATTGTGCACGAACACCCCAATTTCGACGGGGCAGCGGCCGGCGGGGCTTCGACGACCGACTTCCTCATCTACACGCAATCGATCACGAAACTCGAAGGGGGCGTGTTCTTGAACATCGGCTCGGCGGTCATGGGGCCGGAGGTTTATCTCAAAGCGCTCGCCATGGCCCGAAACGTCGCGCACCGGCAGGATGAGAAGATCTGCCACTTCACGACCGGCGTGTTTGACCTGCCAAATCTGGGTGACGATTTGGCACACGAGGCACCTAAGGACGACCCGCGGTACTACTTCCGGCCATTCAAGACCATTCTCGTTCGCACGGTGGCCGACGGAGGGGAAAGCCATTACGTTCAGGGCGACCACAAAGCCACTGTTCCCGCACTTTATGACGCCGTCATGGCTCGGGTGACCTCATGACACCAGAACGACTTGGGGAACTTATCGAACGCTTTGCCTCGCGGCGGATTGCCGTGGTGGGCGATTTCTTTCTCGACAAGTATCTCGATACCGACCCCGCACTCGCCGAAAAGAGCATCGAAACGGGGCAGACGGCTCACCAGGTGACGTCCATTCGCCGCAGTCCTGGCGCAGCGGGCACGGTCCTCAACAATTTGAGGGCGCTCGAAGCGGGAACGCTCCACGCAGTCGGCGCGATCGGCGATGACGGCGAAGGCTACGACCTGTGGAACGAACTCGAAGCCCGCCAGTGCACGACGATCGGGCTGCCGATGTTCGACTCGCTGATGACGCCCACGTATCTGAAGCCTCGCGATGCGTCCGACCCCAGTCTCGCAGGTGAACACGAACGCTACGACACAAAGAACCGAACGGTAACGCCCCCGGACGTCGGGGAAAAGGTGCTCACACTTCTCGATCAGGTGCTTCCCAACGTCGATGCGGTCATCATCGCCGATCAAGTCGAGGAGGACGATTGCGGTATCATCACGGCGGCGGTTCGTGACGCGCTGGCGACCCGGGCCAAGGAACATCCCGACGTCATTTTCTGGGCCGACAGCCGAACGCATATTCAGTTGTTTCGCAACGTCCACATCAAGCCAAACCAGTTCGAAGCGGTCGGACACGAGAACCCGCTGCCCGAGGACGAAGTCAGCTTCGAGGCGCTCACCGAAATGATTCCCAAGCTGCGCGCTCGTATCGGCGCACCGGTGTGCGTCACGCGGGGCATGCACGGAATCATCGTCAGCGACCCGGAACTGACATCGGTTCCCGGAGTTCAACTCGAAGGGCCGATCGACGCAACGGGCGCGGGAGACAGCGTGACCGCCGGCGCCGTTCTCGCACTGGCATCCGGCGCCACGCTGGCAGAAGCCGGCTTGGTCGGTATGCTCGTCGCTTCGATTACCGTACAACAGTTGGCCACGACGGGAACGGCCACGCCGGAACAACTCGTCGAACGACTTACGCTGTGGCGCGAGCAGAACCCGGACGGTTAGCTGAAGTTGATCGGGAAGAAGATTCGAGGCGGCGATCGCGCTACAAGCCGGCCGACTACCGCCGCCAAAGACTTTGCGAAGATCAGACAGTTTTGAGACCACTTAACGTGAGGATGTCAAAGATTATGTCGGACACGCAGTTTACAACCGATTACTTGAACGATTTGGCGAGCCTGTTGCCTCGGCTCGATTCCGAAAAGATCGCCGAAGCGATCGGCTGGATGCGCGGCTGCCGCGACGCGGGCAAAACAATCTACATCTGCGGCAACGGCGGCAGTGCGTCGATCGCGTCGCAGATGGTCGTCGATATCGTCAAAGGGGCGTCGTTCAAGAAGAAGGCCCGCTTCAAGATGATCGGGCTGACCGACAGCATGGCGACGCTGAGTGCTTACGCGAACGACGAGGGTTACGAAGTCGTCTTTGTCGAACCGCTCAAGAACTTTGCCGTCGAAGGTGACCTGTTGATCGCCATTAGCGGTAGTGGCAACAGTGAGAACGTGGTGCGAGCCGTCGACTACGCCAACTCGATCGGCTGCAAAACGATCGCACTGACAACCGGTGACGGAGGCAGGTTGAAAGATCGCGCGAACCTGCCGCTGGTCGTTCCGTCGGGCCACATGGGCCGTCTGGAAGACTGCTTTTTCATCATGTCGCACGTGCTGTGTTACGCGTTCATGGAAGCGGACTAATGCCCTATCCAGGGCTTTGTTTCGGGTAACGCATTGCGCATTTCCGCACGAGACCCTACGGGCTTCGTGCTCCTGCAAGACCATTCAACCCGATCATTACGACTTGACGCTGCATATGTGGTGTGACGCCAATAGCGTCAACAACCGTCCTGCCGTCACACCGTGTCGCCGAGCCGCGACTTGGTTTGCCCGTCAGACAGATTCTCCGGAGCAGTGACCAACAATGTCAAAACGCGTTCTCAACGTTGGCCAATGTTCGCCCGATCATGCCTCGATCTCTCAGTTTCTGGGCGAGCACTTTGACGTCACAATCGACCGCGCCGCGCTGCCCACGGACGCGCTCGAAAAGTTGCGCTCGTCGACTTTTGACGTCGTGCTGGTCAATCGTAAGCTCGACGCCGATTACAGCGACGGGATCGAAATCGTCAAGAGTATCAAGGCCGACCCCGACTTGGCGTCGATTCCCATTATGCTCATTTCGAACTTCGCCGACGCCCAGGCAGAAGCGGTCCAGTGTGGCGCCGAGCAGGGATTCGGCAAGTCCGAGTTCGATTCACCGGACGTCGTCGAGCGACTCGGTAAATTCTTAAGCGACTGAGCCCTTGATCAGGCTGCGATTGGGCGGTTGCTAGCACAGATTCGCGGCGGCGCGTTTCTCATAAGCCGCCGCGCCTGTTTCTTGCGGTGATCGACGAGAGAACGCCCTGTCGGCTCAAGTGACCCATCGCCGCGTCGCTCGGGCCGATCGTGCCGGTTATGCTCGTTCGTCTGATCGCACGCATTTGGAAATCCCGGTCAATCGGAGCATTCGTATTTCGTGATGTTCATCTCTACAATCACGCTCGGTCGATACGGTGGATAGGATTCGGAATCCAATCCGGCATTCGCGCGCTGATGGCCGCGTTTTCCACAACACAAATACCAATCGGCCGGCGTCCCAGGAAAGAATACGGTGCGTCAAGGCGTACGTGAACTGCGTGTCGACAGCGCGTTCTCCCAAGCAGGGGCAAAAAATGGCACGATCAAGAATCATCGTTGGAACGATCTGCGTCGTCGGTTGGTTGATCCAGCCCTCATGGGGGCAACAGTCAGCACCGGTCGTCGATTCGGGCGACACATCGAGCGCTGCCACGAAGACAAATCTGCCCACGGTCGATCAACGCATTTCTGGCCAATTCTCTGCTTCGAGCTACGCCCAAGTCGCTCCGGTTTCGCATGAGACGGGTTCGCCCGTTTGTTGCGGCACAGAGGCCGCTTGCGGCGGTTGTGGCAACGAGTCGGCATGTGCGTGCGATGGCTGTTGCGACGAGGCGTGCTGGTTCGGCGATCTGCTCTCGATGGGTGATCACTTTAAGGACATGCCACTGGGCTGCTGCGGCAATTCGTGTTGCTCCGACTGCTGCGACCCGCTGACACTTTCGTTTGGCGGCTCATTGCGCTACCGCTACATGAACGAAGCCAATCGTCTACGTCCCATGGGAGACGTCAATCCGACGACGTACGACCTGTGGCGATGGACGAACTATCTCGAACTCAATCGAGGTGATGACTTCTCGGTGTTCGTCGAGATGATTGATGCCTCGATTTTCAACGAAGATCTTCCCCGGTTGCCGATCGACGAAAACCGCACCGACATCTTGCGGGCCTATGTCGATCTGAAAATCGGCGAACGCGACGGCAACCCGGTTCGACTACGTGTCGGTCGCCAATTCCTCAAATACGGATCGCAGCACCTCGTATCACCCTTGCCCTGGGCCAACACGATTCGAAACTGGGACGGCCTGACGCTTTCCAGTCAGGGAGTCACGTGGGACTTCGACGCCTTCACGACGCGCCCGGCGAACTGGGCGACATCCGGAACCGGCAAGTATCCCACGAGCCGCGACAAGGCCGACGAAAGCCAAACATTCAGCGGCGTCTACACGTCCTATCACCCCGGCGAGAGCAGCGCTCTCGACGCCTACTGGTTTTGGCTGAGAGAGCAAGAACCGCTGACGAACCGAATGGACGGCAGCCGGCACACGGTCGGCCTGCGGTATTGGGGCAGTCACCCGGTTGCCTGTTGCTGCGGCGACGTCGCGCGGACATGGGCCTGGGACATCGAAGGTGGATACCAATTCGGTCATGACAACGATCTCGCCGGCGTCGAGCAAAACGTGAGTGCGGGTTTCTTCTCGGCGATTCTCGGCCACACCTGGAACCAGGCAACGTGGACGCCGACGTTCAAAGGGCTGTTTTGGTGGGGCTCGGGTGACAACGACCCGACCGGCGGCGACATCAACACAATCGACACGCTGTTTCCGTTCGGACACGCGTATTGGGGTCTGGTCGACAACTTCGGCGGTGAGAACCTCATCGACTACAGCATCGAAGCGAGCGTCAAGCCAACCGACAAGCTGACATTGCTGTCGGCGATGCATTGGTTCAACCTAGCCGAAGGCGGCGACCGCGTTTACAACATTGCCGGCGCCCCGCTTGGCACCGGATCAACGGGCTCGAATCTCGGTCAGGAATTCGACGTCGTCGGCACCTACGCCGTCAACAAGAACCTGAACGTGCAAGCCGGCTACTTCTGGTTCTGGTACGGTGGCGCCATCAACAACGGGTCACTAGCCCGCGGCGATGCCCGCACGGCCTACCTGCAGACGGTTCTCACCTACTAGGCCCTCTCGGTCGACATGAACCGCTTTACAATGAGTCGTTCGTCAAAAAACGATCACACTGGCGGCTCGCCCGTCAGTGTGATCGATGTCTTTGTGCTCGAATGAGATCTGGGGCTTTGGCACGCGACGGCGATCATCGGCTCGCTTGGATACAGGTGAAATTCCCACGCGGCGTGCCGGATCGGGTATGATGTCAGAACGTGCCGACCGATGTCAACGTCGGCGTTTTCGCGGATGCCGTCCTCCCAAGCCCACACTGACCCATGACCGCCACGCTGCTTGACCGCGAAGAGTACATCGAGCAAGCGTACCTATTTCGCGTCTACCGCGAACGGCTCGACGCCAACATGCCCGCCCAGGAAATTCTGGCAACGATTGGCGAGGAGGTGTTGACGACGACCAAACTGCCTTGGGCGATCGAATTCCTCAAAGGTGAGATTCTCTTAAAGGGCCGCGTCGGTGATGGAATGGCCCACATTCCACATTACTTCACGCCCTTTCAGACGTTCGTCATCTCCAAAGCCGAAGAAGACAAATCGCGGTTTGATCTAAGAATCGCTCTGCAGATTCTCGAACGCGAAGCCGAGTACCGGGCGGGCGCCGCGACCGAAGCAGGCTCGTTCATCTATCAGTTCGAATGCATCGCCCGCAATCGGCTCGGATACGATCAAGGCATGACTGCGATGGCGGGCGACCCGATCTACGACGACGGTTGGACGAACTGGATTATGAAAGTGCGGCTCAGGCTGGGGGCGACCGACTTTGCCGACTTAATTTACTATCGATCGGGCCACTACGTCGACCAACGACGTCGGCGCACCGGCGACGATGCGTATCAGCCCTCGTACCCAGTGTTCTTCGGTGTGCAGGAAGGTCGCATCGCCCGCGCGAATCGAGGCAAAGACCCGCTGTTCATGTTCGCAGCGTTGCAACGGCAACTGGGGTTTCCCTCGGTGCCCCGGCCTGCGCCGCCCTCGGACAAGCCGATCATCCACCCGGCTCTGGAAGAACGTCTCAAGCGCATGGAAAAGCAGATCAAGTTTCTCGACAGCGAAGCGAAAAACAAATTCGATCTCAGCGAATTCTACGTCAAACCGCCCGACTTCTCTGATATGGACGATGTCACGGGCGACCTCTGACGGCCTATTGCGGCTGGCACGAAAAGCTGCCAAATAGGGCCTGTTTCCCGGGCGGAACTCGGCTTCCGCGATCCACGGCGGAATCATATACTGCCGCCCTCGAAAATCGTTCGCCGACGGGCGGCCATCGCAAAGCTCCGGTCGTCGTGGCCGTTGACACGACGAAACTCAAGGCAACGTTTCACAATAGAAGCTTTCGGCACGACGTCGAATTCCAATGCGAGGAAAAGGACTTCCCATGCGAATCATCGCTGTCATGAACCAAAAAGGGGGCGTCGGCAAAACGACGACCAGCGTGAATCTGGCGGCGGGTCTGGCAGCGGCTGGGCGGCGGGTCTGTCTGATCGATCTCGACCCTCAAGGACATGCTTCGCTACACCTCGGGTTGGAGCCGTTCGGCGAGACGCCCACGGTCTACGACGTGTTTACCGGCAGTGGCACACTCGCCCGAGCGCGACAAATGGTGGCCTCGAATCTGTGGGTCGTGCCGTCCAACATCGACTTGGCTGCCTCCGAAATGGAGCTGGTCGACATCGACGACCGGGAGACTCGGCTGCGGTCGGCGATTGAGCAAATGGTCGAAGACGACCCGTTCGACTACGTCCTGATGGACTGCCCACCGTCGCTGGGCGTGTTGACCGTCAATGCGCTCACGGCAGCCCGCGAAGTCTTCATACCGCTCCAACCTCACTTTTTCGCGTTGCAGGGTTTGTCGAAGCTGTTCGAAACAACGGCGCTCGTCACCCGCCGCCTGAATCGCGGGCTCAAGGTTACAGGAATCGTTATGTGTCTGTACGAAACGGGCACGCGACTCGCAGCCGACGTGATGGACGATCTGTCGGCCTTTCTGGAAAAGAGTGACCCCGAAGCACCGTGGGCCAACGCGCGGATCTTCGACAGCCGAATTCGTCGCAATATCAAGCTGGCGGAATCGCCCAGTTTCGGCCAATCGATTTTCGACTACGCTTCAAACTGCCCCGGTGCTCAAGACTATCGCGCGCTGACGCTCGAAGTGACCGAACTCGAACAGGGCAACGCCCAGCCGGGGCCGATGTCGCAAGCGGCGTGAAGCACAACACGCTCGGTGCCCCTCGGCAAGCACGCCGAACCTCTCTCCATTGGCCCTAGTAGACCATCTAATCTTAAGCGGCTGGACAACGGGCAGCACGCGTACGCGAATTGGGTGGCCCCGAAGATCACAATCCGGGGCCAGTCCTGCGGACGGGCCACGCCACGACTGCCCCTTCTCAACGCCCACCGTGGTCCTGTTCGATTCACCCGGCTACACTAGAAGCCGTCCCAAAACCCGGTTGTGGTGGAATTTGGCCCTACAAATCAAGGGCACTTGTTGCCCATCAGAGGGTTTTGGGACCATTTCTAGAAGTCGTCCTGAAACCCTCTGTTGACCCGGAATCGCCCTTGTTCTCAAGTGTCGATTTTCGCCCACAACCGGGTTTCTGGATGGATTCTGGTTTATGGTGTACTGAGTGATCCATCCGACCGTGAGAAGAACGCCATGAATGTCTTTCGACTTGCCGCGCTTGTTTCGTCGGTCATCTTTCTAGGCTCGATGTTGCGCGCCGACGAACCGGAGCGGCTTGATCGCAACAACTTGCTCGAGTATCGCGATGGCAACGGAAAGCTGCAGCCGGTGACGACTCCGGCTGACTGGCAACATCGCCGGGCAGAAATCGTCCGGGGGATGCAAGCGGTCATGGGCCATCTGCCCGACACAGACCGCCGCGTGCCGCTCGACGTGAAAGTCGAACAAGAAGCCGATGCGGGTACATACATCCGTAAGCTCATCACGTATCAGTCAGAGCCCGATTCGCGTACTCCGGCTTACCTGTGCATTCCCAAGGAGGTCGCCTCGGGCAAGCGGAAGGCGGCGGCCGTTTTGTGCTTGCATCCCACCGATAACAAGGTGGGGCACAAGGTGGTGGTCGGGTTAGGTGGCCGGGCGGGAAGAAACTACGCGGTCGAGTTGGCAGAACGCGGTTACGTCACGCTGTCTCCCTCCTACCCACACCTGGCGAATTACTGGCCGAATTTGGGAAAGCTGGGACACGTCAGCGGGACGTTGAAAGCGGTCTGGGACAACTCGCGCGGGCTTGATCTGCTTGCCTCGCTGCCGTACGTCGACGACTCGAACGGCTTCGGAGCGATCGGCCATTCACTCGGCGGACACAATGCCATCTATTCCGCCGTGCTGGACACGCGGATTACCGTGCTGGCCAGCAGTTGCGGCTTCGACTCGTACCTGCACTACTACGACGGAGCCGAGAGAAACTGGTTCTTCGGCAAAGGCTGGTGCCAGATTCGTTACATGCCACGCCTTTCGGACTACCGTGGCCGATTGTCCGAAATTCCATTCGACTTCCACGAGCTGCTGGGCGCGCTTGCTCCCCGCCCGATCTTCGTCAACGCACCGCTCCACGACAGTAATTTTCGTTGGAAGAGTGTCGACGAATGTGCAAGCGCAGCCGGCGACGTGTATCAGCTGCTCGGGGGAGACGGCAACCTGATCGTCGAGCACCCCGACAGCGACCACAATTTCCCCGCCGAACTTCGCGAGGGTGCGTACAAGCTGATCGACTCGGTGCTGCGTCCCGATTCGAAATAGCGAATAACGCCCGCCCCGACACGGCGACATCCCTATGATCCACTCGCATCGAACGCGCGCGACCCTTTTTTCATCGGTCATCGTGGCCTGCGTGTGTGTATATGCATTGCAGGCTGAAGCCAATGAGCCTTTGGATGGGTCGATCTCTGCCTTCGATGAGCGGCGCGTGACCCGGAAAGGGAAATGGACGGCAACAAGTTTTCGAAACGCGGCTCAGCGGCATCTTCACACAACAGAAAGCGGCGCTTCGCTCAAGTGCCGGTTTGTGGGAACGGGCGTGGTGATTCGATTGGCGGGACACGCTGTGCCAGCGTACGGCTCGCCGAATCTGGGGCGAATCGAAGTTCTGCTCGACGGCGAGAAAGCACGGACACTCTATCCACGGTCGTCACCTCGGGAAATTGTCGTGCGCCGAGGTCTTGAGCCGGGCGAACACACGCTGCGCGTTGAACATGTTGCGGACGACGACGGAGCCGGTTGCCGCATCGAAGGGTTCCGCGTGCTGAGCGATCCGGCCGGTAATCTCGATTTCACAATTAGCGGCGAGGAACAGGCGTTTCTCGTCGATGTCCGAGCTGTGCTGAGACGAGGCGGCACGCTCATCCGCGACTCGTACGTTCGCAACTGGCTGACGGGCGGGTGTCGGCTCGCGGGGCTGCCACCCGGCGAGGGGTACGCGATCGAAGTGTCTGCCGCCGGTTGGCAGACGAAGAGAGTCGAGGGAATCAGCATTGCACCCAACGGCACGACAACGTTGCCGCCGTTTCATTTGGTGAGAAGCGACGAAACACGAATCGAGCGGTTTCGGTTTCCCGCTCTCAATCGACCCGCTATTCAACAGCCCGGCCAAACGTTTCGCGCTCGGTTTCTGGGATTCGATACGACGATCGATCGAGTCACGCTCCGGCGATCGGTCGGGCCGGCCGTCATCTCGCGAAAACTCAAATTCGAGGAAGATCGATTCCGGGCGTTCTACTACGATCGTGAAGTCGTCGCGCGGCTGCCCGATGACATCGCGCCGGGTGCCTATGATCTGCTCATCCACGTCACCGGCGGACGGCGGACGGGTGTTTGCCGATCGCCCCAGAGCGTCCACGTCGTGGCCTCCTTTCCCACCGACCCGGTGTTTGTGACGTTTGGACATCTCGATACGTGGGGACAGCATCAGGCTGAGTACCTGAGCCGGCTTGTAGACACAATTAACCTCATCGCGCCCGACGCTGTACTCATCAGCAACGCGGTCAACCCTGCTTATGTATCGGGCGCGCTTAGTGGTCTCGATATGCCGTACGTCATCAACTTCGGCAACCATCAGTTTGCCGGACACGAGAAATGGTACGGCGATCCGGTCAACGTGGTGAGCTTCGGTCCGAACTTGAGCATTCTGAACTTCGGGCATCCGTGGCACACCGACCGAACGCGGGCCGACGGGCTGCTGGCTGCGGCGGGCGGACTCAAAGTCATCAACGCCTTCGAACACAACGCGCCCGTCGATTGGCTCGATCGACACAAGGTGCGGCTCGTCCACGACGCACACGGTCCGGGAAAGCGCGTGTTGGACATCGGCTCGACGCCGACGCGTCGCGTGGGAAAGACGAACTCAAATAGCTTCCGCGTGGTTCGATTCGACAACGGGCATGTCACCTCTTGTACGTACAATGGCCACGAGACCGCCGCAATACCTTTCGCGCGAAAAGCTGCCTCACCCTTACGTGTCGACTTCTCGCCCTCAAACGACGGGACGAGTCGTTCAGTGACCGCGACACTTACGAACGACTATCTCGACGGCTTCTCTCAAGCGCGGGTCACGTTCGTCCTGCCGGTCGGCGAGTATGAAGTCAACGGCGGTCGAATCGATACAGCCGTCACGTCGGACGACGGCCGCTACACCGTGCTGAACGCCCGGGCCAACGTTTCCGCCCAAGAATCGTTGCTCGTGCGTGTCTCGCCCAAATGACGGAAGCGTCCGGCGCCGGTACCGGGCCCGACACGGCGGATTGCCTATTGGTGCCATGCGTACGGACGAATTCGCGGCGATGAATGCCACGGTGATCGAAGTATGTTAGGCTGAACGTGATTCGCACTTTGTGCGGAGGCTCGCCTTCTTAGGAGATGAAGCAGACTCGTCTCATCGTGACTGTAATGAACAACCGCAACACGAGGTCAAACGTGATCCGACTTGTCCGCTCACTCAAAGTTGTCGTCTTCGCGCAAGGCATTGTCTTGTCGTGGATTCTCTTAGCCGCGTCGTTGCATTCCGTTCATGCGGCCGAGCGCCCCAACATCGTCTTCATTCTCGCGGATGACATGGGCTACGGTGACCTCGGCTGTTACGGGCACCCCGTTGCCAAGACACCGCATCTCGACCGACTCGCCGAGCAGGGAGTTCGGTTTACGCAGCACTACTCCAACGGGACAGAATGCAGCCCGACGCGGACCGCATTGTTAACGGGGCGATACCAGCAGCGGGCCGGCGGGCTCGAGTGCGCGATCGGCACCGGGAACGTCGGCCGCTACGACGATGCGATCCGGCTCGCCGAACAGCGCGAACTGGGGTTGCCCGCCGAGCAAACTGTCATCCCAGGAGAGCTGAAGAAGGCCGGGTATGTGTGCGGCGTCATTGGCAAGTGGCATCTCGGATACGAGCCTCATTTCAATCCCATGCAACACCGCTGGGACGACTTTTTCGGCTACACCGGAGGCAACGTCCACTACTTCAACCACCGCGAGACGAGCGATCTGCACGTGCTGTTCCGGGGGCGGCTGCCCGTCTACCGCGAAGGATACATGACACATCTCATCACCGATGAATCGATCGGCTTCATCGAGCAACATAAGAACGAGCCGTTCTTCTTGTACGTTTCGCACGAGTGCCCGCACTTTCCGTTTCAAGGGCCGGACGACCAGGAAAAGCTCGTTAACGCAGACAACTGGATGGAGCGAGATGCCGAAACGTACGTCGCCATGCTGGAAGACCTCGACGCCGAAGTCGGCCGGCTGTTGACCGCGCTCGATAAAACGGGAATCGCCGGTGACACCGTCGTCGTGTTCGTTTCTGATAACGGCGGCTATCGGGGAGCAGCGAACATGGGCCCGCTCAGCGGCTCCAAGAGCACGACGCTCGAAGGCGGCATTCGCGTCCCGCTCATCATCCGCTGGCCGGGACGATTCGAGCCGAACACCGTGAGCCGGCAGGTTTCGACGACGTTCGATCTGACCGCGTCGATACTCGAGCTAACACAGGCTGATGTTCCCGCTAATCGGCTCGACGGAATCGACATCATTGACCACGTTTCGCAAGGTCGGCAAGATTTTTCCCGTACGCTCTTTTGGCGCGGCAGGCGCGGGGAACGAACATGGTCGGCCGTCCGGGACGGCGATCTGAAATACGTACGTAAAACCGAAGGCGACCAAACCGAAGAGTGGCTGTTCGATCTGTCGGCGGACATCGGCGAAAAAACCGATCTGCTCTCGCTCCAGCCGACACAGGCCCGTCGGCTCAAGAATCTTCTTGCGCGCTGGGAAACCGAAGTCAAAGCGGTGCGGTGAATCAAGCCATAAGAACTAGGATCGTTTCATGAAATCTTTCTCAGGACTTCTCGCTGTTTGTGTTTCGATCATTCTCGCACCCGTTGGCGCCTCGGCCGCGTTGAAAGTCGGTGCCGCCGTTGTGGACGTCACACCGTTGCAGTTCCCGGTGCTGGTCAACGGGGGCATGCTGAGCCGGTCTGTTGACACCGTTAACACGCGGATCAACGCGCGGGCGGTTGTCGTCGATGATGGCAGCGAACGGCTCGCAATTGTCGTTGTCGACAGCTGCATGATGCCCCGCCCGCTGTTGGATGATGTCAAGGCCTTGGCAGCAACGCGGACGGACATTCGCGCCGATCGCATTCTGATCTCGGCGACGCATACTCACTCGGCACCTTCGAGCCTTTCGTGTCTGGGGACGGACGCCGACCCGAACTACGTTCCCTTCCTGCGCGAGCGGCTCGCCGAAGCGGTCGCGGCGGCAGAGGCGAACCTCGAACCGGCTCGCGTCGGTTGGGCCGTCGCGAACGCGGCGGAATTCACCGCGCTCAGACGTTGGATTCGCCGCCCCGATCGCATCGCCAACGATCCTTTTGGTAATCCTACCGTGCGGGCGAACATGCACGCCGGCCGCAATTGGGACGACGTGACGGGAGAATCGGGCCCGGAAGACCCCGACCTGTCGATGATCGCCTTTCAATCGGAAAGTGGCCGGCCGATTGCCCTGTTGTGCAACTTTTCCATGCACTATTTCAGCGACAAGGCGCTGAGCGCTGACTACTTCGGCTTGTTCAGCGAAGGGCTCAAGGCGCAGCTCACCGATGAAGATGACACCACTCATCCGGCGTTTGTGGGCATTATGTCGCACGGCTGCAGCGGCGACATCTGGCGGCAAGACTACACGAAGCCCGCCGACTCGGCCGAGAAAAGCCACACGATCGACAGCTTCACCGATGGTCTGCTGAAGATCGCGCTCGACGCCTATGAGTCGATCGAGTACCGAGACGATGCCGACGTCGCCATGGCCGAAGCCCGTCTCAACCTGAATTACCGCGTGCCCGACCAGCAACGGCTCGAATGGGCTCGCCGCGTCGTCAAAGAAATGGGCGACCGGCCGCCAAAAACCACCACCGAAGTCTACGCCCGTGAACAAATCGTTCTGCACGAACGCCAGTCGACCGAGATCGTCGTGCAGGCGCTTCGCATCGGTGATCTCGCAATCACCACAACACCCAATGAAACCTACGCGCTGACCGGACTGAAACTAAAACTGCAAAGTCCGCTTGCAAATACTATGGTCATCGAATTGGCCAACGGCGGCGATGGTTATATTCCGCCGCCGGAACAACACGTGTTGGGCGGCTACAACACCTGGCCAGCCCGTTCAGCCGGCCTAGAAGTTCAGGCTGAGCCGAAGATCGTTGAAACGGCCTTGCGACTCTTGGAAAAGGTGGCCGAACAACCGCGGATCAACTACCGGCAGAGTGAAGGCCGCGCCTCGAAGGCCATTCTCGATGCCAAGCCAATCGCCTATTGGCGGCTCGACGATTTCGCTGGCCCGTATGCCGTCGATTCCTCGCCACACAGCCGAGACGCGGCTTACGAATCGGGCGTGGTGTTCTTTCTGGCCGGTCCGCGATCGGAACGATTCTGCGAAGCCGATGAGACGAACCGGGCGGCCCATTTCGCGGGCGGCCGAATGCGAGCCCGAATCGCCGAGCTGGATAATTCATATTCGGTTTCGCTCTGGTTCTGGAACGGCATGCCCGCCGATGCCCGCGACGTCGCCGGTTGGATGTTCTCGCGCGGCCGTAGTGACGGGTTCGGCTCGCACGGCGATCACCTTGGCCTGGGTGGAACCGCGCATCAAGGAAAACTGATCTTCCTGCACGGCGACGATGCCCAAAACACAAAGCCGCTCGCCGGCTCGACCGAGATCGCGCGCTGGACTTGGAACCACGTCGCGCTCGTCCGCGATGGCCGGAATGTGCGAATTCACTTAAACGGCGCAGCACAGCCCGAAATCGAAACGGTATCGTCGGCTGACTCCCTCGAGCGTCTGGAAGAGCTATTCTTCGGCGGCCGCAGCGACAACGATTCCAACTGGGAAGGCCGCCTCGACGAAGTGGCCGTGTTCGACCGAGCGCTTTCAGCGAAAGAGATCGAGAAGCTCGCGGCTCGGTGAGATTCGGTATGTCATCGGCGTGTGGCGGGGCCTAAGCGAAGCGATAGCTCCGATGCAACAAGCACATCGGATACCACTATTCGCGTGCGACGTCGTCTTCGGCGCTACACTTCGTTGGAATCTCGCTGCGAACGAAACGCTGAGGGCTTGAGGATGCACTTGTAGACGAGGCTCAGCATACACGCGGGTATCGCCAGCAGCGTTGCTAAGGCCAGCGCGATCAACAGATCGACGATGTCGCTTGAGCGTTCTTGGAGTGTCGCCGGTGGCGTTCGGTTTCGTAGGAAGATGGCCAGGCCCACTCCCCACGAAACAACGCACCAGGCAGCCAAACCCACCAGCCACGACATTCGACCTTTTTCCTTCCGTGAACACGTCGACTGATCTCACTCGCCAAGGAGCGAGCCGAGGTATCTTAGCATCATGTGTCGTCCCACTGCGATGCCATCAACGGGTGAGTACAAGGATGTCGAACGGAGACTGTCCGACACTCGACGAAGTGAAGCCGAATTCCTTCTCCCTGTGGGAGAAGGTGAACAACATTTATTGAAATTCCTTCTCCCCATGGGAGAAGGAGTATCTCAACATGATGCGCGGCCGCCAACGCAATAACCGGGGCGAGGTGTCACCTATTTCCCCAGCATCCGGCACCTTGAGACTCATTGCAGCATCAGTCGCCGGCCGGCGGCGTTTTCTCGGCGCGGCGTGCTTGGTCGACCTCGTCCGGCTGAACCAAAAACAGCAACAGCAACGGCGCCAGCGTGACGAGTGAAATGAACCAGAATGTCAACTCGTACGACATCATGTCGGCTGATGAACCGTACTCGGAAAACGTCAACCTTTCTCGAATCGGGCCGGCCAGCTTGTTGCCGAGCACGTGCGAAACATTCGAAAGCGTCATGTAGGTCGTAAACACGGTCGCCGCCGCCGTCGTCCAAGAAATCCGCATCGCCATCGATAAGAAACCAACCGATGCCACAGCATTGAGCGTCTCGAACGAGAGTAGATATGACATCGCAAACCAGCGCTCGTTCCACAACTCAGGGTGAGCCGCAAAGACCATCGCCACCAATCCGCACCCGCCGAAGCCAACCGTCAGAATCAACCGCCGTCCGAAGCGGTCGGCCAGGTAGCCGCCGAACAAGGCGCCCACAATGATCGGGCCCATGGCGTACAATCCCGAGGCTGTTGAATACTCGACATCAGTCCATACAGGGTTCAATTGCTGCAAGTAGAGCGTCTTGGTCACGATTTCGTGAACTCCCGATCCGATCAGCTTCGTCAAGGCGAACACGATGTAGACCAGCGTGGTCGTTATGGAGAATGCGCGAAAATAACTTTTCAAAACGATCTTGGGATCGCGAACGTTCGAACCGGTTACCGTGGCGGCTTGCCCCTTGCTCCATGGAAACCGCTTTTCTCCCGGTCGCTCGAGAATCAGTATTGGAATCAACATGATGCCCAACAGCAGCCCAACCTGCACGGCGACGCACGCCTCCAACCCGCCGTTGTTGAGCACGTGAGATAATGCCCAAGCGCCGACTCCTTTGCCGATCAGCTTCGAACCCCACATCAGGCCGTTCATCCGTCCCTGTTCATTAACCGGCAAGATGTCGATCGCCAAAGCGTCGGTGCAGACATCCTGTAACGACGCAAAACAGTTGTGCAAGAAATACATGTACAGAATGAGTTGCAGCTTATCCGACAGATCGCCCAAGCCGATGAATCCCAGGAGAGTCACGGCCATCATCGCCTCGGCCCCGATGATCCAGGGCCGCCGCCGCCCCATCGAACGGATCGTGAACGTGTCCATGATCGGCGCCCAGATGAGCTTGAATGACCATGGTACGAGGATAATGGCCGTCAGATTCCCAATCTCATCGTCACCGATCTGATAGTGGTACACGAGATACGCGGGCAGCGTGATCAGCATGAATCCCCAGGGAACGCCTTGAGCGAAGTACAAGGCGCACAGCGTGAGAATTCGTTGCCGGCGGCTGTCGACTAGAGCCATAAGCTGCTTCCTTCGACTGGCGGTCTCGGTGTTCGGCGAGTCATCAACTCAATAGACGTCCGGAAGACCGGTTGACGGCGACAACAACCAACAGATTGTAAGTTTGCGTTGCCGACCATACGGTCAACGGACAATCGTTGATCGTGCGCAGAGTAAACGACATCCGCCACTCAAAAGCAACCGAACGACGCCGGTGCGACCGTTAACGGCCCCGCAACTCATCGAGTGAGTTGAGCGCAAAAGCAACGTGCAGCGCGGTTCCCAGCGGCAGCGCGTCCTCGTCGGCCTTGAACTTGGGGTGATGGACGTAGTAAGCCGCGCCTTGTGCTTCGTTACGCACGCCGAGACCGACGAAACAGCCGGGAACCTGTTCGGTATAGAAGGCGAAATCTTCCCCTCCCATGACGGGCGGCATCTCGTGGACCGCCGATGCCCCCAGCGCCTCAGCGCCGAGGCGTTGCGCCAGCTTCCACGATTCACCGTCGTTGACCGTCGGCGGATAGTCGTTGCCGGGAAAGGCGATTTCGGCTTCGCAGCGGTTCGCGGTGGCCACGCTGGTTGCGATTTCAGAAACCCGCGTTTTCAAGTGCCCGAGCATTTCCATGTTCAGCGCGCGGATGGTGCCGGTCAGTTTCACGACTTCAGGAATGACGTTGAACGCTTTGCCCCCGTTGATGGTGGTGATGCTGACAACGGCCGAGTCGAGCGGGTCGGTCTCGCGCGAGACGAGCGTTTGCAGCTCGGTCACCAACTTCGCCGCCGTGACCACCGGATCTATCGTCCGGTGGGGCATGGCCGCGTGCCCGCCGGTACCGCGCACGGTCATCTCCAACGTCGCCGAAGCCGCCAGGAACACGCCTTCACAGGCACCGATCGTCCCGGTCGGTAGTTGAGGCCAAACATGCAGTCCGAAGATTCGTTCGACGCGGGGTTCTTCGAGCGCGCCTTCGTCGCGCATCAATCGTCCTCCCGCGCCGCCTTCTTCGGCCGGTTGGAACAACAGCTTCACGGTTCCCGAAATGTCCGCTTCGCGTTCCTTGAGCAGCCGGGCCGCCCCCAACAGCATCGCGGTGTGACAGTCGTGGCCACAGGCGTGCATCTTACCGTCGACTTCGCTGCGAAAGGGAACGTCGGCTTCTTCGTGGATCGGCAACGCGTCCATGTCGGCGCGCAGCGCGACACACGGCCCCGGGCCGCCACCCAGCGTCGCCAGCACGCCGGTCTTTGCCAGCGGATGCCGGTAAGGAATTCCCAACTCGTCGAGCGTCTCACGGACCAATCGGCTCGTCTCGACCTCTTCATACATCAGCTCGGGATGACGATGGAGCTGACGGCGACGCTCGACAATCCAATCACGAATCTCGCGCGCTTGTTGTAACACCTGTTGCGTTTGCATCGCTACATTCCTCGAGACCGAGTTTTAGAACGGATTGCCGGGCGACTGTTGCCATTGAACTGTCAGGCCGCAAGAATACCAGAACTGGAACCCGAGGGAATCCCCTGCCGCAAATCGAGTCGATTGCGCCGCGTTCTCCGCTCCTCAGCCATCGAGCTTTTCCGGGATGGTGCGCCGGTGGAACAGCGGTCGTGCGTGGGTTTCGTGGCGCCCAAGTCGGATGTGGCCCTCGTATTGATCTGTTCGAAAGACAACGCCCGTTGAAAGAGTGACGTGACATGGCGAATACCAATCCGGAATCGATTCTGCAGGAAACCAAGGCGGCCGAGAACGAAGAGACGGCGCGCGTTCTACAACTCGCCGACTCCCCAGAAGCACGCGAATTGAAGGTCAAGCTGGCCGCCGCGTATCGGCTGTTGGCTCGGCTCGGACTCGATGACGGAGTCGCCGGGCACATCAGTCTCCGCGTGCCGGGTGCCCCCGACTACTTCTTCGTCAATCCCTTCGGGCTGCTGTTCAACGAGGTCCGCGCCGACAACCTTGTGTTGGTCAACAAGCGCGGCGAAATCGTGCACGGCGGCGAAATGATCAACCTGGCCGGTTTTTTGATTCATTCCGCTATCCACGAAGCGCGGCCCGATGTCAACTGCGCCGTTCATACGCATCCGCCGGCGGGCAGCGCCTATAGCGCACTGGGCACGCTGCTCGAACCGCTCGATCAAACCGGCTGCTCGTTCTTCGAGGACCACGCACTGTACGCCGACTACACGGGCATCGTGATTGACGCCCAACAAGCCGGCGGCATTGTGCAGGCGCTCGGTGAAACGCGCGCGCTGATTCTCGCCAACCACGGGTTGCTGACGGTCGCGGGAACCATCGAGCAGGCGCTGTTGGATATGATCGACATGGAACGCACGTGCAAAATCAATTTGCACGCCATGTCGGCCGGCCGGCCGCTCAAGCCGGTACCCGCCGAAGCAGCCCGCCAATCCCGATCGGTGCTCACCCAACCGGGTCGCTACCCCTTCCAATGGGCGGCCGTGATCCGCGAACTCGATCGCCACGAGTCCGATTACAACCCGTGGTGAACGATGTCGCCAGAAGCGGTTCCAACACCCGCGGAACAGAGGAAGCCGTCCTGTTTCTTCGCGCGACTTGCCCGCCGCCAACCACGTTTTGAAACGAACGCTACGGCTGCATCGTGCCACACAGCGGCGGCTGCCAGTCGAGCTGTTCGTGTTTCCGCAGCAGGGCGTCGTAGGCGGTGGTGATTGTTTCAGGAATGGGGGACATACGCCGAACGTTCATGTCGATGTGTGCGCTGATGAATTCGGACGTCGTCGCCAAGACCGGCCCCTCGTCGATCACCAAAAAGTGCATGAAGTGAAACCGTTTCTCGGAACGGCCAATGAGCCTCGTGCGGACGGTGACGTGCTTTCCTACCCGGATTTCGGCCAAGTACCGCACATACGCTTCTAAAGCGAAGGCCCCGGAGTGGTTTTCGGTGAAGTACGCGCGGTCCATCCCGATGTGTTCCAAGAATTCGATCGTCGCGCAACTGAACAGATGCGTGTACCACATCACGTTCATATGCCCCATGTCGTCGAGATAGCTATCGGGAATCTCGGCTTGGTGGGCGATGGGCAGTGCTGAGAGGTCCTCAACTGATATTGCATTCACAGAAAATCTGTCTCCACAATGTTGTGAGATACATAAACTGCTTCAGTTTTCGACGAGTGTTAATCCGAAGCAGGACGCTTTCTTGGTTGAACTTTCACGAGTCCACCATGATTGATGGCAAGACTGTGGTATTCCCAACGGCCGTTGTTGCGTCGAAACCGGAAGTCTACCCACGGCAATCCCCACTCGTCGATCCTCGCGACCCGAAGCGGCCTGCGTCTGGCGATCAGTCGTTTATAGGCTCGCATCGTTTCTGGATGAACGAAGTATCCCGATTGCCGAAACTCAGGGGGAACCTCGGTGATGCGCACCTTGTCGCCGACCCGAAGCACTTGCCACAATTCCTTCGATTTCGCCATCCCCTTCATCCTGACCGCTTGATGGATATGTGTGAAGCCCGCTGCTGTCGGAGAACAATTGACGTGATGCAACCAATATCACGTTCATGTGCCGCATGTCGTCGAGATAGCTCTCGGGTATCTCGGCTTGGTGGGCGATGGGCAGGGGTGCGATGTCTTTAAGCGATGATTGAAGCACGAACGACAACGATTTCGAAAGGTCTTGAAAACTGCTTTTGTCGCTTAAGCGTTGGACACTGTGACGGCCGAGACGGCTCGCCTATATCGCCGCATCCGACGTAAACAACATGACGTATAGCGGAATGGACATGACGGCAGCAACCGGAGCCACAACCGGAAGCAGAACAAGATGGCCGGAGGCCATCGCAGCTTCCTTCATCGATCGAGCGCAGCTTTTCTTTGTTTCCGGTGGAACGACCGTCTCACCTTCAACATCGGCGCGCGTGAGAACTGGCGCACCAGAAGCATTCGGCCTGTGTTCTGGGATCGATGAGCACCCAATCGCGAACATTGTCGCACATATGAAGAGCAGACCACGCACGATGTGTCCCGGCGTTTGGAAAGGATGGAGGTTTGGAGGGAATGGAGCGGCATCGTAAGCAGAAGCCGTACTCCGGTCAACTCGTGTTTTCACACTCCCGCCCTGTTTCGGGTTCAGCCGATCCACGTTTCCGATTCAGATGTCGCCATCACCGGATCGCGCCAGTTTCCTTGTAACATTTCGGCGCCAAGTACGCTTGGACCCTGAACGTCGATGCGTGCGTGCGTTTCGCGCTGCGCAGACTGTCAACATCCCATGAAACCCAAACATCGGCTCGGAAACCTGCTATGAACAAACAATCCAACAGAATTCTCGTCGCGTTCGCTGCTGCGCTATTCGTCGCGGCGGTCGGAAGTCTTTCGACGGCAATAGCCGGCTTACACGGGCCTCGGCCGTACACCGCCGCCGGGGGCAGCGTTTCAGGCATCCGGCAACAGGCGATTGTGTTCCACGCCGGCGGCCGCGAAGAGTTGATCATCGACGTCGAAGCAAGTCTGTCCGAGACGGACGAGATGCCGGGCCTGCTCGCATGGGTCATCGCGCTGCCGTCGGTTCCCGACGCCTACCATACGGGCGTCGACAGCGACGTGTTCTTCAAAGCGCAATTGACCTTCGACCGCAAGGTGCGCCGCGATCTCTACAGACTGAACCGCCACAATTCACCTCATCGGGGGCATGGGTATGGACCACCATCGACCAAGCCCGTGCTCAGGATGCCCGGTCGGAACAGATCATCTCGTGGATCGCTCACTCAGGGGACTCCGTTGACCGGCAAAGGCGAAAGACCCGCGCCGATCGCGCCGCAAACCGTCGGCCCGTACGAAATTCAGCCGATCAACGTGCAAGGTGGCGACGACGTCGCGGCTCTCAACGCTTGGCTGACCACGAACGGTTTCGATGCCGTCGACCCCGATCAAACGGCCTGTTATGCCGGCGAGGCGCTGACGTACTTGTGCATCAAAGTCCGCCCGTCTGACGAGGCCCAACCCTTCGGAGTGAATGTCGAGCTTTCGCCGCTACGGATTTCGTTTGCCACCGATAAGCCGTTCTATCCGCTCATCGTGTCGTCGCAACAGGAAAACGTTGACCTGGACGTCGTAATGTTCACCGAACAGCGTATCGATTTTCAGGCCTCCGCCGACGCGTGTCGCCGATTGGGAATCTCCGACGACAACGACAAACACTATCGCACCGAGAATCGCTTTACCTGCTCGTATCCTGCAAGCTGGAACGATCGGCCGCATTGGAACCATTGGCGTCACGGCACTGAGAATGGTAAAGACTCTCGGCCCCCTCCCTGGTGGGCCAATCGCCGCCGCGGCCGTTCCTGCCTACCGCGCACCAACCTGTGGCGGGTCGAGCATCGCCGCAACCGATGGTTCGATCTGAGCGAGGTGGAAAACGAGCTTCTTCAATCGCTCATCGGCGAGCTTCGCGCCGAACACTGGCTTGGCGGCGGAACGCATTGGTATTTCAACCACGTCACCGCGCGTGGTTCCATCGACGCCTCGAGCCCGAACGACGCGCTGCCCAACGACATCATCTTCGAACTCCAGCCACCGATCGAGGAGCCGGTCGAAGCCGACAAGCCGACGGCAGCAACGTGAAAGAGCGCAGGGCCGCTAATCGCACGAAGCGTCGCTCGTGAGTTTCGACGCGTCGACAGAGTTGAAACAAAAGCGACCGGTGGGATGAATGGATCCCGCCGGTCGTTTTTTTGTTAACAATGGTCGCGGAAAATCGTCAGGCCGCTGTCTACGATTCGGCCGTGGGTACCTTCCGCTTGCGGCGGTAAGCCACGACACCGACGCCCAACAAGCCCAGGCCAAACAACGTCAGACTGGCCGGCTCAGGTACCGACACGGCGACGCCTATCGGGCCGCCTGCGCCCCATGGCCATTCCACTGCAGACGTCATCGACGTCGTTACGGAGTAACTTCCCGATACTAGTCCAAGGATTGTCACCGTTTGCCAGTGGTCAACCGGGGGAGCGCCGGGGGCACCAAGGGCGACTAAGCCGTTGAACGCCGGCTGCGACCCGTCAGGAACGAAGCCGGTAAATGCGTACGGAGTTCCTCCAAGTATCAGACTGCCGATGGGAGACGAACCCTCAAGCGGGCTATGATAGGTTCCAGCGTAGAAGGTGGTCGACGAACCACCGTTGTCGGTGTAGCCGACAAAAACCGTGTGGGCCTGCGCCGACTGCGCGGCGAGCAGAGCCACGGCGGCCACCGTGGTCAGAAGCAGAGTCTTGCGTTTCATGATCCGTATTCCCGCGACTTAGAGAAGTGAAACGAAGTAAGAAGAACAAGCTGTTCGGCTCGCGGCCGCCCAAGCTGGGCAAGCTCCGCATACTTTTCCGATAATAGGCATTCTGCGAAGCATGCAAACTACGAAAATACGGGCCAGTGTTCAAGCTTCAATCTGACGAAACCCGACGATTTGTGATTTCGTGAACAGATTCCGAACCGGCGGCATTTTTAGCAGCGCGACCTCCAATCACGCTGGGATTCGCACGAAGCGTCGCTCGCGAGTTTCGACCGGGTCGGCCGCGACGAAACAAAAAGCGACCGGCGGGATGAATAGATCCCACCGGTCGCCTGTTTATTAACAATGGTCGCGGAAAAACGTCGGGCCGCTGTCTATGTTTCGGCCGTTGGTACCTTCCGCTTGCGGCGGTAAGCCACGACACCGACACCCAATAGTCCCAGACCAAACAACGTCAGACTGGCCGGCTCGGGTACGGACACCGCGACGCTAATCGGGCCGTTTGTGCCCCATGGCCATTCGACTACGGACGTCATCGACGTCGTAATCGAGTAGCTTCCCGACGCCAGACCAGCGATCGTCACCGTTTGCCAGTGGTCGACACCGCCAAGTCCCGGACCGTATCCTGCACCAATGGCGATCAAACCGTCGAATGCCGGCTGCGACCCGTCAGGAACGAAGCCGGTAAAGGCGTACGGAGTTCCTCCGAGTATCAGACTGCCGATGGGGGATGAACCCTCAAGCGGGCTATGATAGGTTCCCGCATAGAAGGTGGTCGACGAACCGCCGTTGTCGGTGTAGCCGACAAAAACCGTGTGGGCCTGCGCCGACTGCGCGGCGAGCAGAGCCACGGCGGCTACTGCAGTGATAATAAGCGTCTTGCGTTTCATGATCTGTATTCCCGCGACTTAGAGAAGTGAAACGAAGTAAGAAGAACAAGCTGTTCGGCTCGCGGCCGCCCAAGCTGGGCAAGCTCAGCATAGTTTTCCGAAAATAGGCATTCTGCGAATTGTGCAAACTACGAAAATACAGGCCAGAATTCAAGTTTCAATCTGATGGAATCCGGCCATTTGTGATTTCGTGAACAGATTCCGCACCGGCGGCGGTAACGGCCGATTCGCGCCGTCGGACCCGCTTTGAGCGTTTTCGGGGTCAGTTCTACCAAAAATATGCGAAACCTTTTCACAGGTCGACGGGTTCAATACTCTAGGGGACGTGCGTCCATTCGATTTCTGCTGCTTGAAAAGAGGAACAACGCCATGTTGCGTAAGGGCCTGAAAGTTTTGTGCTCGATCGTTTTGTCGTGCGGATGTCTCGTCGCAGCGTCGCAGACGGCTCACAGTGACGAAGATGCCGACGTCCCGACAGTCGAAGCGATCCCCGACACGCAAGTCGCCGAGGCCGACGCGGACAAACCGGCGGAAGCCGACGAGCGCCGGGGCGATCGAGGCCGGCGATCTCGCGAGGGCCGCGGACGGCGCGGGCCGGAAGGCTTCGGACGGCGCGGTCGGGGGCCGGGCCGCGGGATGCCCAGTGCCAAAGACATCTTCAAGCGAATCGACGGCGACGGCGACGGCTCGGTGAGCTTCGAAGAGTTCGAAAAGAGCATGGACAAGTTCCGCGAGCGGATGTCCGGCCGGCGCGATCGAATGAGGGAACGCGGATTCGGTGGACGCGGCTGGCGCGGCCGGCCGCAGGGACCACGCGGCCGGGGTCATGGTTTTCAGGGCCGCCGAGGCCGCGGCGAACGTGAAGGACGACGCGGCGGACGAGGCTCGCGCGACGGAGATCGTTCAGAGGGCGAAAGACGAAGCGATTCCGACGATCGGCTCAAGAAGCTCGAGAAGCAAATCGGCGAGTTGCAAAAGGCGATCGAAAAGCTCACGACACGTGACGACACGTGACCTCTTGAGTTCGGTTCGCCGATTCCCGCGCGACAAATTGCCGCGTGAACGGACGCTCCTCACCCTTTCGCCGCCTGTCGCCGGAGCCGGAGCGCCGGCGATGCGTGCCGCGATCGCGATCCCCCGGGACCACTACGAGCCTACGTGCGTTATGGCGACACGGGACGGACCGCGCAGTATGAAACCGGCATTGCAAGAATTGCCGTGATTCGACGATGATGCGCCCGCCTGAGCGAGGCTCGCCGGCATCAACGACGGTAACCCGGTGCGCCGCGTCAACTGTCGTGGTCAGCCGGCTTCAAACGAGGCTCGCTTTCTACGGCCCGGCGCCCGGCAGGGAGCCGCGCGGGTGTATCATGGCAGATCGAAAAAGGCGAAATCAGTGAGCAGGATTCTCAAGGTTTTCGTTTCGGTTGTCGTCGCCGCCAGTTGCCTCGTCCACACATCGATTGCGGCGACGGCACAGGAATCGGCCCTCATCCGGGCGGCCGACACGTCGAGCCCGCGAGACACGCTCAAGAGTTTCATCGATTCCTGCAACGAGCTCAACGACTTCCTCAAGCACGAAAAAGTTTTCGATCGCACCTTAGCGAAACATCGGGAACTTGCCACGCGGGTCTTGGACTGCATCGACGCGAGCGAGCTTCCGGCGTTCGCTCGCGAGGAGGCCGCGGGTGAGGTGGCGGTGTGTATTAAGGAGATTCTCGACCGCGTCGAATTGCCGGCATGGGATACGATTCCCGATACGACCGAAATCGAAGCCGCCGGTGGATTGGAAATGCTTTCCCGCTGGCGGATACCGGGCACGCGGATCACGATCGCCCGCGTCGAGGAGGGGCCTCAAAAGCACGAGTACTTGTTCTCGACCGGAACCGTTGACCGCGCGGTCGATTATTACCACAGCATCAGAACGAGCCCCTACCGGACGGAGGGGCCCGCCGTCTCCGAAGGTTTTTTCGACTGGTACATGTCGTCGCCCGGCCATCCGGTGATGGCGGCCATCGTTCAGCGACTCCCCGAGCGGATGCGGTACAGCCGAACGCTTGGGCTGGCGACCTGGAAATGGCCCGGGTTGATTATCGCGATGCTCGTCGTGATCTTCTTGATGGCGACCGCCTACTACGGACAGCGAATTCTCGCCGGCCGAGTGCAGGACGATCACATTCTCAAGTACTGCCTGACGATCGTATTTCCGCTCGGCGCGATGTTGATACCACTGGGCTTTAAGTATTTTGCCGAACGCTTCCTGACGGTCCGCGGAACCCCGCTTTATATCGTCAGCTTTTCGGCCAATGTAGTGATGCTGTTGGCATCGGTGGTGGTGATTTTTTCCGCCAATCGCCGGGTCGCCGAGAGCATCATCGCTTCGCCGCGCATCAATCCGCGAGGGCTCAACGCGCAACTGATCCGCATCTGCTCGCAACTGATGAGCGTTTTCGTCACGGTGATCGTTTTCCTCGTGGGTGGGCAATACCTGGGCATCCCGCTGGCAACACTCTTGGCGAGTGCCGGAGTGGGGGGCATCGCTGTTGCACTCGGCGCGCAGGACACGTTGAAAACGCTGTTCGGCACCGTCGCGCTGATGGCCGACAAGCCGTTCCGTGTCGGCGAACGAATTCTGTTCGAAAAATACGACGGCGTGGTCGAAGACATCGGCCTCCGATCGACCAAGCTGCGGCTGCTGACCGGTCACCAAGTGACGTTGCCCAACGACCAATTGGCCCGCAGCGACATCGAAAACATCGGTCGCCGGATTTACATTCGCAGAAAGGGCGAGATTCACATCCCGCTCGACACGGCGTGCCATAAGGTGGAACAAGCGGTACAGATTGTCAAAGACAAGCTCGAAAACCACGAAGGGATGGACGCCGATTATCCACCGCGTGTCTTCTTCGATGACTTCAAGCCGGGCGCCTTTTGCATTCGCTTTTTCTATTGGTATACGCCACCCGAATATTGGGACTTCAAGGCGTTCAGCGAGAAACTGAATTTCGAGATTTTCCATGCGTTCGAAGAACAGAAAATCCCGTTCTCACTGCCGGCCCGTCATTCCTACTGGAAACACGATCAGGAGCAAGGGCCGTTTGATGTGAACGTCGTGGGCGATTCAGCGCCGACCGACGGCGGCAATTCAACCTGACATCGCCGCCCTACAAAGGCCGGCTCGTCAGACGAACAGTTCACGTATCGGCCGGCCTCTGTCGGTGATCGGCACGGGGCGATCGCCTTCGGCGTAGAGTTCTTCGGCGGGATCGATTCCCAAGGCGTTGTGAATGGTTGCGTGCAAGTCGGGCAGCGAGACGGGCCGCGATTCGATCTTCATCCCCAATTCGTCGGTCACGCCGATCGTCTTGCCGTTCTGCAAACCGCCGCCGGCTAAGACCACGCTGAACGCCTTGGAATAGTGCCCGCGGCCTCCTCCGCTGTCGAACTGAGCCGGCCGGCCGAATTCCGAAGCAACGACGACCAGCGTTTTGTCGAGCATGTCGTGGCGTTCCAAATCGAGCACGAGAGACGACAGCGCGCTGTCGAGCTCTTTGATGAGCAGATGCTGTTTGAGTTGCCCGTCGTTGTGGGTGTCCCAGCCGGTTCCGTTCACGAAATTCAGGTTGTGCGACACTTCGATGAACCTGACACCCGATTGCAGCAACCTGCGCGAAAGCAGACAACGCTGGCCGAATTCACCGCCGTACATTTCCCGCAGCGACTCCGGTTCGTTGTCCAGGTTAAACACGTTCATGAACTGCGGCCCCGAGAGTCGCAGGGCTTCGCCGACGACCGTGTCGTAATCCTGGATGGTTGTGCCGCCGGTCGTCGTTCTTAAGTTTTCGGCGCGGACTTTGGCCAGCAGTTTTTCTCGTCGCGACTGGCGGG